>Ga0179591_1219232_pt1 | contig 10225 bp, 13 predicted proteins | sample CZOMad2_1_08_16f_FD_182891 | JGI IMG/M metagenome (GOLD analysis project Ga0179591, IMG submission 182891) | Vadose zone soil fungal communities from Angelo Coast Range Reserve, California, USA - CZOMad2_1_08_16fungal (PacBio error correction) | ecosystem: Environmental > Terrestrial > Soil >... | reverse complement strand
CGTGGAGCACGTTCCCTTGAATCCTCTGGGCCTGTTTTTTCTTTTTAGGTTTACTGCCTTGTTGCCTTACCCCTCTTTTTTTTGCTCCCTTGTGAGGCTTTAGACGGCTCCCCCCTCTTCTTCAGTCACTGTTCAATGGAACATGGTTTTTGCCCCCTTTTTCTTCCATTCCCCATGGTGCTGGCTCAGAGTGTCTCGGGACAGTCCTCACTTTCTTTCCCCTCCTGGGCGGTCGTGATTAGGTAGAAACTTTTGTCCGCTGTGTCGACAGCGTTGCCCTCTTTCGTTGGCTATGGAACCTTTTGAGTTTTTTCACTCCTGCGTGCTAATGCTCCTTTCCCCCCTGTTTGGTACGATTCGGGCTCAAGCCTGCAGGCCCCTTTTTTGACTCGGCGGTTTCTATTTCCCAGGCCGTTTTTTCCCCAGTTCGTTGCTGCTGCTGCGCCGTCGAGTCTTAACACGGTCCCCCCCTTCAGTTTCAAAAACCCCTGCCCTTCCGGCAACACTGCATCCCCTGATGAACCGGAATGTCTTCCCCCTGCCAGGCTCGGTCCCCCCTTCTTTTTCGTGAAGTTTCCCCTCCCCCTTTCGCCGCCTTTCTGGTTCCCCCCGCGTCGCGACAGGTGGGCGGTCCTCCTACCGGCAAGTTTTTGTCAAAAAAGGCCCGAAGCGCACTTTTTGCGTGTGTCCACTGAGTTTTTTTGCCTACCTGATTCCCTGTGCACCCCTCTTTTTTTTCCATTCTGTTTGAAGGTCTTTTGGGCCTCGCAGCTTTCCGCCGGCCCTTCTTCCTTTCAACCGGTCCCCCTTGCCTTTCGTTTTTTCTCTCTTATTTTGATTTAGGGTCTTGTGCCAGCCTCCGCTTTCTCCCTTCTGTGTTTTCTTAGTTCTGCGGGACCGGAACCTATTGTCTATGGAATGAGAGGCAAGGCTCCTTTTGACTTTTTCTTACCCTTTTCATGCAGATTTGCTTTATGGGATTTTCGCCCCCTTCAGTTTTTTTCTGTTTTCGGGAACGATTCTGGATTCGTAGTTCGGGCACCAAGTGTTCCCCCCTTCCTTTCCGACCACCAGATTTCCTGTGGCCTTGTTCCCGCCCTTCGTGGTGTTTCCTGTGGCTTCGGAAAGATGTAGAGTTGACTTGTGAATTATCCCGTATGGACGAGCAGGCGTCATCTTCCGTCTTTTTCTTTTGTTTCTACCCCTTCTCTGTGGTTATGGTCGATCACTTGCTTTCCCTCTTGCTTTCGTGGTGTTACAATGTATTTCCCCGTTCGCGTCTTTTCTTAGGAGCGGTGGTCGACGACCCTTCTTCTTTGCCTCTTTTCAGGATCTGTTATCCCATCCTTCTCGGTTCGTTTTATCTTTTTTGGTGCGGACTTCGTTTCACCGGTCGTTTGACCATGGATGTTTATAGGATGATATCCCTGCTTTTTTTTCTCGGTCGTTCTACGATGTTTTATTCCCGGTCTCTTCCCTTTTTAGGTCTGGAATGTGCGTTTCCGTCCCTGCGAAACGAGAGAACGGCTTTTTTTTTTTTCTTTCTTTTTTTTCTTTCTTTTTTCTTTTCTCTCCTCTTTCTCTTCTTTTTTTTTTTTTTTTTTTTTTTTCTTTTTTCTCTCTTTCTTCTTTTTTCTTTTTGTTTTTTTTTTTCCTTTTTTTTTTTTTTTTTTTTCTTTTTTTTTTTTTTTTTTTTTTTTTTTTTCTTTTTTTTTTTTTTCTCGTCTTTTTTTTTTCTTTTTTTTTTTTTTTTTTTTTTTTTTTCTTTTTTTTTTCCTTTATTCTATTTTTTTTTTTTTTCTTTTTTTTTTTTTTTTTCCTTTTCTCTTTTTTTTCTTTTTTTTTTTTTTTTTTTCATTTTTTTTTTTTTTTTTTTTTTTTTTTTTTTTTTTTTTTTTTTTTTTTTTTTTTTTTCTTTTTTTTTTTTTTTTTTTTGAAGTAACTTCGTTTTGCCCCGTGTTGGAGGTCCGTTTGGAACTTTGCAACGAAAATTGTTTGAGCTTTTAATTTCCGACCGCCGTCAAATGAATCCCACATCTCTTGTTTTTTAAGGACAGGGATGACCCCCGAGATGTGACCCTTAAGATATTAATGTCCGTTTCCTAACTCGTGGCGTTTATCTTTTCGTCGCCATTGCTCTCCTCCCTTATAACGGTGATTACAGTGGTTTTGGTCCCTTCCTCTTTCCGCCCGACGAGACGCCGGCTCCGCAGAGGCGGACGCGGTTTGTGTGGCATGGGTTGTACGCCCTTTTCTTTTTTTCCATGTTCTTGTTTCTGCTCAAAAGAAGTGTTTGGTCAAGTTTTGGCTCCGGCATCTGGCGCGGCCGTTTTTTCCTTTTTAGGAGTCCCCTTGTGTCCATTGTTGCATAGCGCCCCGTTTTTTGCACCACCACATGGGAGACCCTGGTTGGACGTTGCCCTGTTTTACCCCCCCCCTTTTAACCTTCTTCTCAGTCGGCATTCAGGAGATGCGCTTTTGTTACCCCTTTTGAACATCTTCGCTGTCCTCTCTTCTCGGACATCGACGAGTTGTCGCCTCCCCTCTCACCCCCCTTACGCCTCCCCAGTCGTCAATTTGAGAATCTACTTCAATCGCCACTTAGGGGCGGAACCCTCCCCTTATCATTCACCTGGTTTGAGAAATGATCCCTGTTTTTTTTCCCCCCCTTTTCTTTTGAGGAGATTTTTCGTGTTTTTCTTTTACATATCCCTTCCCCCCTCTCTTTTTCCCCCGCACTGACATTAACATTTCCCTCACGCCTTTCTTTGAGGGAACATGTACTTTCTTTTATTCAGTGTTAATGCACGGAAGCTTTTTTCCGTTCCGCGAGCCTTTCCTCGGACTTTCTTCGGGCGCGATCGGACCCCCCCCCCCCCCTGGCGGGTTCGTAGAGGTCCGGCGTTGATGTTCGCGATTTTCCCTCGTTGCCTTCGCCACAAAACCCCCGCGCCTCCCCATACCGTTCCAGGAAGACCCCCTCCCCCTTTTTTCTTAACCCGGCCCCTTGGGCGGCTGGATTTGGTCTTGCAAGACGCCAACTCGTGACCAAGACGTTATCAATCCCTCCCTTCCCTCCCTTCCCTGAACGACACGCGTAGCGCCCCCCCCGGCCGGCTTTCCCCCCTCTTACCTCCCCTGCCGTGGAAGACATAACTCCTTTTCACTGGAAACCGGCTCCACCCTCCCCGCGGGTTATCATTGAGGCGTTTTTCAAGTTATTGAACGCACTCGTCTGATAATAGCCTTTCCCTTGTCATAAGGCTGGGGGTCTCCGTCTTTGGGCTAGGTCAGTTTTGTTTTTGGCGCCGGGCCACACATGCACTTTCGGCATGGGCGTGCCGTTCCCTTTCCCCTTAGTTCCAAAGACACTGGTGTGGCTGACCGATCTCGCCTTCTAGGGCGTCTGCGACGGTTTCCACCTCCTGTCGTTTTTGTTGGTCTTTTCCTATTTAATGGTTTCTGTGGACCGTCCTTCCTGATTTTCTTTTTTTTTTTTTCTTTATCCATTGATACCTGTTGTCAAACCTTCCAATGCCCCCCCGTATCTCTATTAATCTCCGTTGTTTTCTTTCTCCTATCTCCGGGTGGCAGTAACTTTTTTTTGCCAACCAGGGTGACGCATTGCTCCTCTTTCGTGCTCTTTTACACAGTGAAAGTCCCCAACCTCACCCCGGGCATCTCTCGCGTCCCTGGGTTCGCTTTCCCCAGGATTTTGTCCTTCGGTTGCATACTTTTATTCATAATTGCCCCCCTCGACCGGGTCAGGGCCGTTTGTTGCACCATGTCGGTGTTGCTCCCTTTGGCTGGTTGCCTAAACTTTGCACGCCCATGGCCCCCAAGAAATTGGTTTTCCCCCCCTTTTTCTCACACCCCCTGAATTTTGCTTCCTATCCCCAACCAAGAATGATGCCGGGACATCGTCGGCGCTTCTCCAACTTGCGCCAACCGATCGTTTTCTTTTTTTTTTCCCTCCGTTTTGTTTCTTTGTCGCCTGTTTCCATGGCCCAAAAAAATTTGCGTCTTGTCTTCGGACACGTTTGCGGTTGACCATAAGAAACTAGGAAGATGGAGCATTTCTTGTCCTCCCCTCTTTATGTCTTGTAGGATGAGGGCCATGTTGCTGTAGTACACTGTGCCTTCTGAGGTACCTGGGTCTAAACCTTCGTTTCGGCGTCGCCGTTTCTCGGGCGGCCACGGCCGCTTTTTCGGACACAGTTTTTTGGCCCACCTTGGGTCTTTTTCTCTTTGGCGCTGGTTAGGCGAGGGCTTCTTTTGCCCCCTCCCCTTCCACGTTTTGCGATCGCGAAACATCCCCCGCCGGCGTACCAGCGGCCTGAACCGCCCTCACTGAATTCTCAGGATGCCACTTTTGGCTTCCTCCCCCCTTCGATTTGACGCGCGCGGAAGAGCTCGTGCATTGACCCCTTACATTTTGAAGGCCCGGGTCATTGTGGCCCTTCACAATTTTTCCCAGTGTTTTGGGACCGGTGAATGAATGAAACTTTCCATTTGAAGCTCTTCTTGTCCGTTCTTCGTCACCCCCCCTTCCTCCTCTTCCCCCCACAGGAACCCCTCTAAATTAAGTGTTGCGTCTCTTTGCTCGTGCCGACCCCGTTTTTTTTTAAACCATCTTTTTCCGGTTTTGGCCGCGCCCCCTTTCCGTTTTCCGCGATCTTAGATAATTATACCCCAATTGCCGGGCCAGCTTGCTATTGTCGGCAGTGGTTCCCCGCTCTTTTCCCAACCACCCTTCTTGTTATCATGTTCGATCTCCGGTTCATCTTCCGTATGGTTTAAAGGAAACAAGCTTCATCCCGCCTTCTTTTCCCTCATTTTCCTTCAAAGCCTGCTGGCCGTTCTTATTGTTTTTGTGTTCTGCAAACCCGGAAAGGGGGGATGTGTGGTGTTTCTTGGTTTTGCCTTCTTTTGCCGGGTTTCCACAAGGTGTTCTCCTCCACCCTGACCAACATTTTTTTGCCTCAAGACTCTGGCTCGCTTCCCCCTCCCCTCTTTTTTTTTTTTTTCTGCGTACCATATCCCTGGGAACGCCACAGTCTTCCTTCCCCCCAGCTTGGTCCGGCCGAGCAGGGGGCCACGCCTCTTCCTCCGTCTGCTGCTGCTGTTGCATTTGTTCTCGTGCGGGCTTATTCCTTTTTAAGACTTTCCACGGACCAGTCCATTCCCCGGCGCGTCGGGACCGTTGTCAATTCTCGCCGTCTGAGAAGAAACTTTTTTTCCCATCGAGTTAGACGCCCACTTGGAAAGGATCTCGGTTGTATGCGGAAGTTTTTTTTAGACGCATTTTGCTGCCGCGTAGATTTTTTTTTTCCGCCCTTCGATCGGTTCGAAATTCGATTTCTTTTCGTCTGAACAAAGATCACTCATACCCGGGTCCCATTTAGAATTTCGTCTTTTCTCTTTTCTTTTTGCAGTTACTTTGCGGAACACGCCTTTTTTAGGCCCCTGCCATGTTTCAATGATAGATCCACGTTTTTACCGGAACAAGCTTAATGCCCCCTCATCCTTTTTCCCCCTTCCTCCAAGTTTATCTTCTATTAACCCTCCCCGTTTGTCCTCCGGCGACATTCCAACGTGACCGGCGAGTCCAGGTTTCTCCAGATATTTGGTGTGGATTTTTTTATCTGTCTTGCGACCCCTTTGTTCTCGTTCCGGCGGTGAGCTTTAATATGTTCTCACCCACGTACGACCCTTCGCCTGGTGATTTTTCCCCGTTGCATGATCCCTTCCCCGATTTTCTCTAATTAATTTCCTGATGCTCGTCACGAAAAAGAAGAAACCGTCCTTTTCACCTTCCCCTCTGACTTATGCCATCGCTTCCCACCGAGGTTTTTGCTGTGTTTTCGCGAAGGATTTCCTCCCTTGTGCATTTTTGGTGCTGACACACTGTTCGCCTTGTTTCTAATGACCAAGATCACTTGACTTGTTTCCCCTCCCCAAAACAAGAAATCATCTCCTGCCCCCCTTTTTCACAATTCGCTCCTTTTACCGGCGCCGGTCCGCTCCCCTCATGGAGATCTTTTATAGGCCTCCTGAAGATAAACTCCCGTATACTCTTCTCTTTTTTCGTCCTTTCCCCCCCCTTACACAATCCACATATTAGAAAATCCCCTCCGGCCTGGTCTTTATTGGGCGTGTTCTTGCGGGAGCTGGTTTTTTTTTTCCGCCCCACAAAGACTGTTGTATTGCGGTCCATAATTCGTGCCATGGGGAAGAATGTCTTAGGCATGAGCCGCCACGGGATTTTGAGTCTGGGGCCGTTTGTCTTCCCACTTTTTTTCCTGCCCAAGTACCGTGCCTTGTCCTTCCTCATTTGCCCTCCCGGAGGACCAAGCAAAAAATGGGCGAGGCCCCTCCCCCTCGGGTGGAGAGTTGCTTTTCGTTCCCCCCCGTTTTTTTTTTTTTTTTTTGCGAGGACTTTCTCCTGTTGTTCACGGAAAGCTTTTTTGCTTTTTTTTTTTTTTGGTGGAACGTTGAAGTGGGTTCGCTCGCGGGTTTTTTTTGTTTTTTTTTTTCTTTTATTTTTTTTTTTTTTCAGTTTCTTTGCTCGCAGGTGACCCTTGCTTAACCGCCTATTTTCCCCTGGTTTTTTTGACATGGCTTGGAGGTCCCAAGATACTGTTTTTTTTCCCCAAAACAGGGGTCTCTTCTGGCAAGCGATCACCCATCAGGTGTTATTGTCCCTCCCTTTTTTTTTCCCACCCTGGACTTGTTCGCCAGATGCGGTCTACCCCTGATCCGGAGGCCTCATTCTTTAAGGCTGAGGTTTATTTCGAGTCGGACCCCCTCGTTGCGCGCACATGGTAGGGTTCCCCTTCCCCCCCCCTTCCTTTGTGACTTTGGTGCTGCATCATTTTCGGGCTCTGTTCTAACCTTCCATCAGGATTCCTGGAGAGTCAACCAACCACGGCGATTTTCCCCCCCCTGCGGTCATCATGGGGATAAAGGTTCAGTCCACGGTCCCCTTTTCTCTTTTCCCCCCTTCGTTGGTCCTTTTTTTTCTCTTCAATTCTCCCGTTCTTTTTTCTGCTCTGAAAGGGAGGCTCCTTGAAACCTTTTTCTTTTTTGCCTGCGTAGGATGTATGATGAACATTTTTTGCCTGCGGCTTTTTTTTTGTCATCCCCCCCATCAGTGATGGCGTCTGACTGCGCCCTCTTCATTTTTTTGACCTGAACTGTTGTTTCCTTGTTCTTTGCAAATCCCCACCATTTGCTTTTTCCCGGCAAGCGTGTCGCGCCCTCAACACAGCCTTGAGTTTGCGTTCAGCTGTTTTTTTCTTCCTTTTGTTCGAACCTTTTGCCGTTGCCCATTCGGCGGGAACTGGATGACCCCCCCTTTTTTCTTTGCCATCCTTCCTTGCCAGCATAGAAATTGGTTTTGTCCCTCCATCTGGCTTCCCCCCCTGGAAGCCGTGGGGCCATTTTTCTCTGTTATTTCACCCCTTTGTCCCGGCCGTTTCCCTTGTTGTTGTTTCCGCCTCGATTTTCGGCACCCACTTCCCTTTTTACCCCCCCCCCCACCGTCCCATCTCACACAACAAGCACCCGCCCTTTTTTCCCTTTCTTTTTCTTGGCACCCCCTTAACATGTCTCTCCTCCCTTTTATTCTGAAGGTGTCTGTCCCCCCCCCCTTTTTTCGATGCCGGTTTTGGGGGCCCGGCCTTTTCTTGCCCCAGGCGGACCCGCAAGTTGTTTCCCATTGCCCCGTACTTCTTTGAACCTCTTGCGGGGGGGGGTCTTTTTCCTTCTCCTACATTTCCCTTCTACTTATGTGTCCTTTCGGCAGGGCTTTTGCAGGCCTCCCTCCCTCGGGACGCATCAGAAACGTCCCCCGGGTTCCTTCTTCTATTATACTTGTTTTCCTTTTCCCTGGGCATGTGGCCAGTGCCCGCCTCCCTGATCGTCGCTTGTTTTCAGGAGTCAATGCGGCCGTGAGTGAATATTTCCGCTTGCCAGTGAGTGCACGGCGGCGTCCGACATTTTCTCGTTTTTTCGTCTGCGATTTTCTCTTCCACTTTTTTTCGTCTTTGTTCTGTTTTTCCCGCGTGATCGTAGTTTTCGCCCACGGCGAACCTTTCGCACACCTTTAGGATCGGTTCCTTTTGCGCCCCCCTTTTCTGTCGGATGCCAGATTTCCCGCTTTTTTCCTTTTGAAATAGGACGTCTTGAGTCTCGCCGCACTTCCCCCTTATTGGTTCCAAGTTCTGATCCTTTTTTTCTCTTTTGTCCCTGCTCACTTTTTTTTGTCGCTTTTCTTCTGTTTTTGGTGTGGGCAGATTAACAGCTGCGCCTTCCCTTGCTTTCGGGTGGTAGATTTTCCCCCAGATGGCGTTTCCCTCCCCGATTTGTAAGCTCTGGTCTTCCCCAGAGTAGATTGGTCGTTTGAGCTGTGTACGGTGCCCAGTTCACGGTTTTTTTCCCTGAGATCTGCTGATTGAAGTACTGTCTTGCCGGTCTTTTTTGGATGGCGATTTTGAGCCCCTTGCCTTTTTTTTCTTTTCCGCCTTCTTTTTCCCCCTCATTCAATTCGACCCACGGCCTCGTCCCGGATTTGACACTTTCCTTCATTTCCCGGTTATGAGCGTGAGAATGTCCCAACTGATCTTAATCGCCTTCGGCCCTTCTCTTCCATGCTCAACCCCTTCAGCAACCTTTTTGCTTCCCACGCTTTTTCCCTCCTCTGCTCTTCATGGCGTTGTGATCTGTGCCGTTCTTTTCTTCTCTTTTTTTGGCGCCTTCTGTTCGACAAGATCCCGTTGTTGTGTTTCCTGGACCCCCGCTCGCCGCCGCACCTGTACCACCCCTCCCTTCCCTCAAGGCAGGTGGGAGGATTTTTCGTTGCGTTTTTGCGTCCCCTTGTTTGCCGAACTGTTTTCGTCTGATATTGTTTTATGTACCCCCCTCGGGGGGTCCGGGGTTCGGTCCTCCGTCTTGAAGTGTTTAGGTGTTCGGAGTACAATTTGGTGTTTTACGTCCCGACACCTTTTTTTTCCCTTACCTCCCCTTTTGCCGACACATAGAACGTCTCCCCCCCCTCGTCGGCCCAGTCGGCCACGGAGATTGAGAGTTGGTCCTTGGAAAAACTCGGAGCCTTCTCGATCCGATCCCCGAACGTCCGTGGATCGGAGTTCCCTCCCTTTTTCTCCCTCGTCAGCCTGCCCTTTTGTTCCTTATTCCCTTGCCCCCCTTGTGGTTTTTTTTTCTTTGTTGAGGCAACTCATATAATTTACCCTGTTTCTGTCCCTGTCTCACTCCTGACGCCCGTCCTTTTCTGTGGCATAGATGTCTTTTGACTTGCTATATCAGCCATTCCCCTCTGTTTCCCGCAAACCAGAATTAACAGGTTTTTCAGCCGTCTTGACTTTTCCCCCAAGTTTGCACTGCCTTCCTGCTTCTCCTTTTCATCACGAAGCTCGGGTGACTTTTTAAGATTACATCGGACGGCTTTGTCCCTGACAAGCGCTCTCTATCTTTTTTTTTTTTTTTTATTTTCTTGTCTTTCTTATTTCTGTGCCGGTACCGGGGTTTTTGCTGGCTCTTCGGTGAGTCGCCCCCCCAGAGTAGACTACCCTTTTTCGGCCCCATTCTAACCCAACGGCCCCCTTGTCCTGCCGCGCAGGGGAGGTTTATTGATCTTGTCTGCTCAGAAACTATTTTCGTTGTTTGTTTTTCCTTCCCTCCTTTCCCCTCCTTGGCCCTTTTTTTCCTTTTTTCCTTGACCCCGCATCGGTGGTGAACCGCGAGGCGGGCCAGTTGACGGGCTCCTTGCATATGCCGCCCTTTTCTTCAGGACATCGCCTTTGCCTTTTTTTTGCCCAAACCCCTTTTCTCAATCCTCCTTTGCCCCTTATTCCGGGGAAGGCGTCCTTTCTGGCTGATTACTTTTGGGGCAAAGTTCGTGAGCATAGAGCCTTTTCATCCCACCCTTCCTTTGTGCGTCGGGCTCGGGTCTTGTTTTTGAGCGGGTCGTAACGGTTCATTTTCGGGCCTTTTTTTTTTTTTTGCGTTGGCGTTCCGGCTGCCGTCTTCCCCCCGCCACTTTCCGGGGGGCGCCTGATTCGCCTGTGTTGTCTTTTTGGCAATTGTCTGCACACTCCTCTTCGTTTCCCCTGTTCCTGCATTCTCAATCAAAAGGGGGTTTCTGGGACCGTCGCCGCTCTCTGCCCCCTGGTTTGCCCCCCATTGCCCCCCTGTTTCCCCACGT
>Ga0179591_1323444_pt1 | contig 10226 bp, 7 predicted proteins | sample CZOMad2_1_08_16f_FD_182891 | JGI IMG/M metagenome (GOLD analysis project Ga0179591, IMG submission 182891) | Vadose zone soil fungal communities from Angelo Coast Range Reserve, California, USA - CZOMad2_1_08_16fungal (PacBio error correction) | ecosystem: Environmental > Terrestrial > Soil >... | reverse complement strand
CCTTTATTTATTTCCCGGTTAATTTCCATCCGCGGTTTTTGTTCATGCGGCGGATCGCTTCTGAGCGCGGCCCGGACGTTCATGGACGGTGGTTCAGGACCGGCGCCGTCGCGACCACCCCTCTCCCTTGGTTCTCCACAGATCATGGACCGCATTAGGACTTTTTCCTAGCTTCGAGAATGGATCTCGGTGCGATTCGAGAACGCGTCCTTGCGCATCTAACTTTCTGCGTCCCTTTTGAGCGTTGTGCGTTTTTGCCCACAAAGTCCTGATAGGTCCGATGATTTCTGATCCCCATGCCGCCACCGAGACGCTCCGAAGGCAATTGAAACCAGATTTTCTGAAGGATTTTTCAAAATTGTGTGTCGACCTCGTTTTTTCCCTGCCTCCGTTCGAAACCTCTCTTGGTACAGTTACATAACGGCGCGCTACGGGAGCAGTTCAAAGATTCAGTGGGGCTTGAGATGCCACTTGTCCGCTGAATGTCAGTCGTTGAGGATCGGGTTTGCAGCCCTCCCTTACCGTCGTGTTTCTCCTTTATAAGTATCTTTGAGGGATTCTCTTCCGCCCGGCGCCAAAACTTTGTCTGCCGTTTTAAGCGTCAAACCCCTCCTGTTTTACCTTTTTTTACTCCGATGACTCCCTATGGGCGTAGGCTGCTAACTCCCCTTTCCCTGCATTCCCGGCGCGCCTGTTTTGAATCATGAGTGGAGGTAGGAGGTTCTCCCTTTGACAACACTTTGTTTTTTCCTTGGGTTATGTTTCTATTTGCGGGCCCCCCCCGCTTGTCGTTTCCAAATTTTCCCCTGCGACATCAGTCCGCAGCCGAAAGAAACTGACGGAGTTGTGATTTGCGTTTTTTTATTTCCCTTATTGTCCTCCCTAACGCCTACCCTTTAACCGGGTTGTAACAAACCCGGTGTAACATGCTTTCGCTCCTGCCTGTCTGCGCAAGTAGGTTTTTTCTTACGCTCTTTACAAACGACTACGCTTTGTCCTGTTCACCAAGTTTTTCCCCATTTTGGCGTTTACCACTAAAAACATTCAGCGGAAGCAAACCGCAACTCTGCGGCCCCCGCCGGCCGTCTTTTTACCCCCAGAAAGTCCCCCTGCGCCCGAACCACCAAGGCGCCCAAGTGTCTGGACAAGTCAAATTCTCTTTTTTTTTTTTTTTTTTTTTTTTTTTTATGGGACTGGAAAAGCTTTCTCCGCGCTGCTGTATGGCTGTTCCCTTCGCTTTAAGTCCCGAGGATTCGACTAGGCGCTTCCTTGACTTTCTGCAGCCTTTTCTTAACGGACAACAATCTGTTAAAAGCGTTCGGAATCAGTCATTGTCTAACCACCGGAGCGCTTTCGGTCAGCGATCCGGAACCTTCTTCTTGAGTACAATTGCCCCAAGCCGGCGATGGGCCCGACTTCTCCCCCCATCATTTATACTTTTCGAGGATTGCACCGAACTCGACACCGGCCCCTCCTGAATCTAGAGACTTTGCGCGTGCCCATGCCGCAGGACCCCCCTTATTCGCCGATTTCGACATCTCGAAAAGTATCCTTGCACTTGCTCCGCGCCTTACCCCCTTCGGCTATTCGCAGAGAAGTGGTTTTTCAAACGGAGTTCAATGAATGAGCTCAATGCTTTGAATGAGACGAACTTCAAGTGGTCTTTCCCTGCCTGACTGACACATCAGGTCAGGAACAGCGTGCTTTTCCCCGTAAGCACGGACTTCCCGATTCGTAACAGCGACTCGCCCCAGCAGCCGGGCTTTTCTCCGATGTACGTACCCCCTCGTCGGATCCCGCTGACGTCTCTTTGCTGCGTCGAGCATCAAGGGACCCAGATTCAAGCGGTCACCCTTCCCCCAACTTTCCACGATCGCTGACGACGAGTCTTATTATTTACGACGATCTAGAAAGCCCGGTATTTATGGACTGTTGTGCTTTCCTACGTGATAGGCTGTACGCAGCTCCTCTTTTACCAGTCCGTAAAGAAACTCACTGAAGGACACGGACGATTCAAGCAAGATAGTCAGTGACCTTTCCCAGGCATTGACCAATCTTTTTTTTCTTACCTGCGCGTTTTTCCCCCACCGCCGGCACTCTTATGACTTCCGGTTGCCCGGTCTCTTTCCTCGTTCCTTTTCGCCGATCGACTACCACAAGGACCGGACGCTGGGCGGCCCCCTTTCCCAGAACCACAGCAACACGATTAAAATCACGGCCCGATTTACTGAAACCGTATCGATATTCCCTTCATAAGAACAAAAGTCCACACGTCGTCTCAACCGTAAGGATTCGACTTGTAGTTGGATTTGGTATCTATTCTAACCCCACAAATTTCGGGTTTTTTAAGATTCTTTTCGTATGCTCTACAAAGCCAGACTCCGCTTTTGAATGGTTTTGAGCCCTTCTTTGAGCTGAGGCTCAAGAAATTCGTTAAAGAGGATTGAGAATCCCCCCCTTCGAGAAGGAATCGGGAGTGGATGAGGGACGGTTACGCAGCTTCCTTGGCCCTCGACACGTCTCTAGGTGCATCATCGTCCTTGAGCTAGTAAGGGCGTTCGCCGGTGCGTTTGCCTTTTTTTACTTCGACTCGACACCGTGCTTTAGACTCTCACAAGATTCAACGACCGGTAAGTTGTCCTTTGCGCTTCTCCCCGCTAAGGGTGGATAATTCGACGCGAATGTCGACGATCGCCCTGGGCCTTGGTATCATCCTCGACGATGGACGACGCCGGTTTTGCATATGTTCGAGATTCGCGAGAGTCCCTCCTTCTGACGCGGCATGCGTTTCTATTCCCCCCTCCCCCCACTTTGTTTTTTATTTTCGTGCGTGTGTTGTCTACCTTCTGCATCCACATTAAGATTTTCTGTCGCCTGCCTCTTACGACAACTTAACGGGGCGCGGCGAGTTGGTGAGAAATCGTTCTGCAATCCCGCCAAGCATGCAGCTGTCTCACGATTGTTCGCATGAGAATGGTCCGGAAAGTACCACTTCCCCTCTTTCACAATTAGGAATCTCAATTCTGCTCTTGCTGACTTCGCACGCATGCCGCATTTGCCAACCCCGAACAGACACTTTGCAGAGATTCGGCCTTCTTACCCCTCTTGTTTCTTCCGCGATCAAAAAGGAAGGTATTCGTACCCGTCCTAGTTTACTTCTGAAGGAATTGCAGTGTGGCTAGCGGGGACGAGTGATCCTTGATCACATTAAGCCAGACCACCGATTCGCAGAACTTTGAGCCCCCTCTCTTTCTTGTATTTCCTTAAGGAAATCCCCGCCTCCATAGGTAAGGCTTTTTTCTGCGCGGGCGCGTAGTTTGGAGCTAATCTCCGGAATTCATCATCCCTTAGCGTCCGGCTTCTTCTTGCTCGCACCTCGTTCTTTCTTAAGTAGACTTTTTTTTCCTCTCCTTTGTTGGAGTCGATATCCTTTGCTCCATTTGACCAAAGAACAGTTGCAGATCAGAAGAGGATACCCCCCCTCCCCTATTTAAAAATTACGGAGTTTTATTTCGCCTCGCCCTCCCGCTCACGCGCCAAGAAGACTGCTTGAGGAAGGGATATCCTCGTCAACTCTCGCAATTATTCTGATTCCTGTAAATTTGGTGAGAAATCGAATCGAGGTCAATGGTTCTTCGTTCAAGATCCGCCCGCCTTTACCATATACTTAATCCTTTCTGGCAAGCCGCAATGAGAGTTCGGTAGCGTTTCCCTTTTAGATAGTTCTCCATAAATCTTTTCGCTCCAAGGTAAAATCCGATTTCCTCCTGAGATTGTCACGAGGTCTCTTTTCGTGCTGCTCTTCCCACTCCTCCCTTCCCGCCGATTCAACTTTTGAACTTTGACCTGGTCGCGTTTGTCCATTGCATACCGAAACGATTCGAGCTCAGTCGTTGGACCGATTTTCCGATACCCCCGAAATACTCCAAACTATTCCGCCGCGCCCGTTCTTAGTGTCGTCGAGATGTTGATTAGAGACTGTTATTTTTATATTTCCCGGCCTCGTCGGACACACACCCGAGAACCAGCGACCACCATAGCGAAGAGATACGATGATATAGAACTTCGTTCCACGACCTTTTCTCTGCCAAAACCCAAAACCTCTCAGTCCAGCTAATATCGAGGATAACTTTGCTGCCCCGTTGCTCAGGACACTCAGCAGCCTGTTAAGGACGCATATCCCTCCCCCAAGCAGGAGAAAGCGCTTCAATGAACTATTCTATAGTTCCTCTGTAACCCTGTCTCAACATCCAGTGTCAGGTCAGCTCACGGTAACCAGAGGCCCCTCCTACTTTTTTTTTTGTCGGACCTCCTCCCCGCTGATTTACAGTTTAGAGCTTCCCTTTCGCTGCCCACCTGGACTTGGGAACGTACCACTACCCCCTCTAATGTTGCCAATTCCCGCAGGACCTCAGGCTTCCGCAAATGAGTTCTATACTACCACTCATTACAGAGAAGAACATCGAGGGAAATCAATTGGTGTGCTCTCCCTCTAACCCGAAAAGGTATTCCCCCCCCCCCGGAACTGCTTTTTGAGGTCTTGAAGCACACCACTCCCCCCCAACCCCGTATAGACTTCCCTTTGATAACTGTGTGGCACTTTTGTCGGCTGATCCGTTAATCAAGATTAAGCCGATGAGTCCTTCATAATTCTTCTTTGATGTCATTTGTAGTGAGTGTTGATTCTTTTGCTTTTTTCACCGTTTTCCCTACTTCTGACCTTTTTGAGTCTCATTCTTTCGGCATAAATCAGCTGCTTTCCCCGGTCCCCCCGGCCCCGTCATATAAGTCTTCAGTTGGTTACATCTCAAGGTTTCCGAGGAATGTTATTGCTGTGCCTTTTCCTTGTCCGCATTGTCTTATCGTCACTTACTTGATTTTCTTTGTAGGACTCTTGTCATCGGCGGGGCGCCTCCAGATTCCAAGCAGACCCCATCCCTGAAAATAACCCTTTCTTTAGCATCGTCGCTTACCTCCCCTCACGTCTCGTCGTCGTCGCTGTGGTTTTTCAAAGCTTTGAGGACTTTAGTCGTGAAGGGTACATGGATGCCGGTCGAGCCGCCGGGAACTAGAAACCCCGTTTTCAGCGTGCCTCCCTCCTTTGTTGACCGTGTCATCGCGATTCTACCGGTCGTTTTTCGACGATGTACGTTACGGGGGAAGTATCCACTTACGTTTAAAAACACACGCTTTATCTATTTTTCGCCGTCAGACAGCTTTTTAGCACCATTGAATTTAAAGGCCGAAACGGACGAATAACTTTTCATTCTTCGCAGTTGAACCCCCCTTTTGGAAGATCGATCTCTTTTTTCCCGTGTAGGGCACCGTTGGCAGTAAATGTAAGCTGTCGAAACGACCGTCGTACCGTTTGCCATCCATTTCTGCTAATGTAGCCCCCCTTCGTGAAACCCTCCGCGCCTCGTTATTGAATGATTGCGTTCAATGGGGTTTCAGCCCCGAGGCTGGAGAATAGACGAGTCCACTTCCTTCCCATCCTAACATGCTTTTTCGAGGAACCACCGACTCGTGGACGTTTCACCCCCGAAGCTCCTTTCCGATTCTCCCCTTCCCTGCGCTGGTCTGTTTGCACATTTGAGGTCGATGGACTTCAGAAATTTATAAAGATTGATTTTTTGCTTTTCTTCCTGTTCCCCCCCTGAATACGCGCCTCTTGCTAGACGCGAAGTTGATCAGGACCCTCTTTCGCCGAGTATTTGAAAAATTATCAAGAAGATTCTTTTCCCCCAACCCCAATTTTTATTCACTTTTGGCTTCGGGAGAAGGACTTTCTTTTCTGCCCGCCCTTTGTGTCTTTTTACTAAGGATTTTTCGGTTTCCCGTCCTTCCCGGGTGTCCCTCTTCTGTACGCATTGTTTGCCCACTTCCAATATCGTAGGCTTTTTCTATCATTCAACACTAAATTGCGCATGCAGTTAGGAATCCGTGTCCCCCCCGTTGTTTCCTCCAAGGTACCCCTCTTTAGTCTACGGCCCGGAACTGGAGAAGTGAAGTCACGCAATTCACCACTTCTTTCTTGCGGCTGGTCGTTTAATTTAACACAAAACCTTTCTTGGCCTAGTTGTTCCCGTCCCCCCTCGGTTTTTCCCGGCCCCCAACCTTTGAACCCACCCCAAACGACACGAGTGTTTTGAATAGAAACCCTCCCACCGACCTGGAATCCCACGCTGCTCTTATCAATCCCGTGGATCCCTTTTTCCGAGCTACGCCCGATTTCGTTCATCTTCCTTACCTTTACAAATCTATACTGTATCGCTCACCAATTGGTGCATTCTTGCGGAAAGGCGGGTCTCTCCTCCATCAAGCTCGACTCCCAGAACCTTCACTTAAGGGATCCGCTCCCCCGACCAGGCCCCGGAAATTCGCGTACTTACCTTCAGCCAGGCAGCGCCTCCCATTGAACTCTCGTTAGGAGCGCCGGATCCCCAAGATCGTTGGACGGCTGCCAAATAGTCACGGACCCATTCGCCACGCCCTCCTTCAGTCAAAGATTTCGGCTTCCGTGAGCGTTCCCTTTTGTCCGCATGTGTTTTCCGATACAGGCGATCGTCCACTCCCTGCCATCGTTATGCAGTTTAAAGAGATAACCCTTCATCAATTGCCTTCTTCCCCCTCCTCTCGTTATCGAGATCGAAGCCTCGATCCCTTCGCCGCCGCTCTACAAGGTCCTTCGTGCGGGTCAATGCTGGGAGCCCTATTGAGCTCGTCGAGAAGCGGTCGAACCAGCAGTCCTTACCGATTCTGAGGGAATCGCCTCCTCTCCGCGCGGGCTTCAATCTAGGAGCCACGTGACCACAACCAGCGCAATGCGGCTGGTTTCCACGCCTCATCCCTCTCCTCTGTTGGAGAGATGATGTGTCTCATTGAGAATTGACTCTCCGAGTGTGGATCAGTGATTACTCTTCACCTGCTGGAGGAGCGAGGCGTTATTTCCCTTCATGGAGGTGGCCGACCCAGCGACTTTTTCCTGCGACTCTTATGGCATCTCCACTCTTTAATTTTAATCAGTTCGGTTTTCCCCTGTGAAGTATCGGCTGAGCTGGTATTTCTCTGCGTCCTCTCGAACGAGATCTTCGTCCGAAAGTGAGGCCGTTCCTATAAGGTCTAGCACCCAGTGGAAGAGGCGACTCGAATGTTCCGACCTCACAATGCCCAACGGGGACGCTCATAAGGAAAACCTCGATTTTTTTTCGATTTTGGCCGAATGGTGTCTTTTCGATTTTCTTTTTTCATCCCCCCCCTTTCGTTTAGAAAAAGCTGTTTCCTTTCCCTACTCCCGCTACGCGGAGCCTTTTCAAAGATTTTCAGATCGCTGAGAGGGACCTTTCCGAATTCCTCGGTTCGGAGCGGGGGCCCATGAACGTACGCGGTTTGCGGGGGATCGATTCTACGGTTCCTTCTCTTTATCTTTCGACCGGCGATTGCAATTGTCTGCTTTACGCGTACCTCATCTCTTTCGTTGTAATCCGTCTGACCCTTTTTTCGATTTAGGGCTAGTTTTCTTGCGTCAACCGGCCCCTTTTCTTTCACTCGGCGCGCCGTTTGATTCCCCTGCTTGGAGGATTGAGGTTTTTATGAAAAATGTGTGTTTCTGTTTTTTCATGGACCGCTTTCACACATTCCGAGCCATCGCCCACCGGATCCGCAAAGCCACGCTCAGTTGTGTTTCCTCGGTACAAGTTCATTCCCAGTGTCTTCCCTCCCCCCCGCTGTGTGCGGACCTCCTTTTCTTCGGTCACCCCCCAGGTTTTTTTGCCCCATTCGCTGGAGCGTCTGCGGGCTGCGATACGGTTTTTCTCCTCCTCCCCCCACAGACTAAGATGGTCATTTTTCAAAGTTGGAACTTGGTCTAAAGCGCTTTTTTTACCCACAGTAGCCGTGACCATGACACAGACATCCTTGAACCTCAAACCTTCGTCGGAAGATAAGACTCTCCCCAATGACCCAGCACCAAAGGTGACGTACACTTGACGCACCCCCTTTCTTTTATTTTGGACAACGATTCCGCGGTCGAGATGGTCTTCTAATAGCCTCCGAGGTGGAAAGAAGAGCGATTTTTCCCTTTGACTTCTCGCCTTCCTACCTTGGACAACCATTCCTGCGGACAACTGTTCGGACTCCACCAGTCATCGGTAAAACAATCGTCTCGTCACTGCCCTCTTCTTATGTCTTTTAACTTCCCCCCCCTTACCTGGGCCTTTATAAAGCAGTTAATCAGATGCCAAGCATTAACTCTCCCCCCCAGGAAGTTTCCGCTCTCTCTCGCGCGGATATTTTCCGCGAATGCTCCGCAAATGCGGAGGGCCGCCGACTTCCCGCTTCGTGACAAGGTCTGATTCCCTGTACTTCCGAGATCCGCGTCCTTGCACAGGACGAGCGTCAGCGAATTCCCGTCTATTCTTATTAATACCCCCGGCCCCGCCAATTACCTTTCGCTGACTAAATTAGTGGTCGCGCACGAAAAATCCGTTTTTCTTCCCACAGCGTGGCGTTAACGTACTCCGTCTGACTTCCTTCGACCCAATGGACTCGAAAAACGTCAGCCGGGTAGCCGGATGACACTGTTCTACGACGGGTCACGATGAACCTGGTTATATCTTTAGCGGGAGACTCAAGTACGCAGTTTCTCACTAAGTTCCTCAATTCTTTACACCGCCGAGCTGAATCCAGCGCGTAGTGAAGACCATTCTTTCCGATAGGTTTTCTTTGCTTGTCTGGAAATCCTGTGATTCTTCGTTTACCTCTAAGCTAAACAATCCCCCACATTTTTCAAATCCACCCGAAGGCCTATAACCCCCAAAGATACTTAAAAGGCCATAACCCAGGCAAACAAATCCTAGTCCCCTGAGGCAACCCCTACCCGGCTTATGACGCCCGGTGCAGGCCGTTACGACGGCTTTTTGGCCGACTTTCCGTCTTACTCCCCACAGGTCATTTGCGGGTCCCCTCCCCCTCAAAATCTGACCCCACGCCCTAATTTTGTCCCAAAGCGGCCATCATTTTTCCTGCCCAGCTCGCATGATATTCGTATCCTCCTGCAACGTCGACAACAAGTAGTTCTCCCCTTTTCCGACCGTCTAGATTCTTTGGGGTTGCTCAACCGCAAGGTTCAGGCGGTTCGGGCTGGGAGACCACTCAAATGCTTCCGCTGAATGGTTTTCGCGATTTTTAGCGGATGGATAACTCCTTTTCCTTCTTTTTTCCTTCCTGCTTCGACCAAACTTTTCTTTAGAATTCGTCTGGATTGTGGTGGAACTTTCCGCCCCCCCTCAGTTGGACCCGTTAATCCCGCGAGGAACCTTCCTCGAGCTTTTCTTAGGACGCTTTTCCATCTGTTGCCGTTCGCTGTCCAACGAGAACCCCCGCTCTAGCAGGACAGCTACGATATAAAGGAGCAGTGAAGGACCTTTCGGTAAGGTTCTGATAATGTCAGTGCCTCTGCGAACTTGCGCGACGCTTCCTTCTGATGTGAGCTTACGACCGATCCACTTTTTTTTCTGTTTCGCGAACGTCACCGGTTCCGACGGCGACGGAAATCTTAGGTCCTAATCTCTCCCCCATAAAAGTTGCTTTTTGGGTTTCGCGTTTTTTGTTATCCTCTGGACGGCCATTCACCTCGAATAGCTCCTCGCCAGACTCCAATCAATCCCCTCCAAGGGAGAGGCGGACCATCTGTTGGAGTTATTTCTTTATATAACGTCACACGAAATGAGACGCACCCCATCCCCCCCGATTCGCCAGGATATGACATGGATCCTGCACCGGCCCCGTGTCCCTAGTCCCCATCTTATCCTGGCTAGAGCGTTGTACTTCGATTCGGGCCTTGCGCACGAAATCTATTAGGTCGAAGATTTGAACTAGATATATGACATGGCTTGACCTAGTGCTGTTTTCTTCCGGAGCCCCGAACGGTCACCGCTTTCTCGCTGCTGAAGATTCCACGTATGGAAATTAGTTCGAATGTAGGTCCCGCGGGAAGTCTTTATCTCCGATTCCCCTACCTTTCCGCGCATTCCCCGCTGAACCCCGGTATCCGGCGCCCCAACTCGCATTGCAGACTGAAGAGAATATCCCTCAGTTTCCCTGCTCGTTTATGATAGGCGCTTAGGTAAGGATTTAACATACCTCCTTGTCGCATGGTTCTTCCCGCTTCAATTAAGAGACCAGGTAGCGGGCGTCTCTCCCTGACCGTTGGGTATGCTCACATG
>Ga0179591_1310809_pt1 | contig 10226 bp, 10 predicted proteins | sample CZOMad2_1_08_16f_FD_182891 | JGI IMG/M metagenome (GOLD analysis project Ga0179591, IMG submission 182891) | Vadose zone soil fungal communities from Angelo Coast Range Reserve, California, USA - CZOMad2_1_08_16fungal (PacBio error correction) | ecosystem: Environmental > Terrestrial > Soil >... | reverse complement strand
CCCTTCGAATCAGGATCCTCCGGTTTTTTTTTGCTTTCTCGAGAACCGGGTCCTTTATCCCCTGATCTTGAGGGTCGTCCCTTCCCCTTTCTGCGTGCCCCGGTCGGTTTCGGCTTGTCCGCCCCTTTACTAGAACCGGCTGCCATCGTTGTTTCAGCACCTTGTGTCCTGCAGGGGCCTACAGCGAGTTTACCGTAAGCGGTTTTACTTTCGCTGGTCTTTCTCCTGAACGGCGACCCACCTTTGCCCGAGATTCTCCCCACACGTTCCGCCTTTTTTCCCCTTTAAGTTTTTGACGTCATCGAGTAATCGACGGCTCTGCAGGTACTCCGACTTCTGTCTTTTAGCCCCAAATTTCAGCCCTGCCCCTTCTTTCAATGGAGTTTTCCCCCTTGCCTTTTTCCCCTTGGGCCTATTTATTTCCCCCTGGAGGTCGACTCGCCCCCTTCTCTTTCCCCCCCCCTACACGAAAGGTCGGACACCGATTTACCCTTTTCTTTTGAACCATGTACGCTGCTAACTTTCCAACTTTGCAAGGCTCCCTACTTTCCCCCCTTCGTTTGACTGTTCGGAATGCATATATCCTCCATTTTTTTTTTTGCTTCGATGCATGACGTGGAACGTCTTCGGACGTTTGGCCTCGCAGGAGCATTGGCTGGCCAGGTGCAATCCTGCACTCCCCAGTCAATTCGGAATCCTAGCCGTTCCTTTCCTGCTTTTTCCGGTTTCTTTTTTTCAGTCGTCTGCGCCCTGGCCAGAACCTATGACCCTTCCCCCCTCCCCCTAAGGACGCGGCAGCAGGGCCCCCTAGGCCCCTGGTTCCCTCCTTGTCTTCAGGCGCACTGTCTTTTTGAGTCTTGCTTCTTTTGGGCCTTAGACTTTTTCGTTTTTGGAGCAAAGATGGCCCCTTCCTAACCCCCCAACTCGGCTCTTCGTATCGAACTCCCAAGGTGAGATGTCCCGCCCCACTGAGAATTTAAGACTCGTTTTTTCAGCGACCTTCTACTGCGCCCCGTTTTGCTTTTAAACTGTTCCTCCCCCCTCCAGAACGTAGAGACTCCCCGGTGTGGCTTCCCTCATTAGTCGTCCTCCGTCTTACCACAGGGTCCTCCGAAAGCCTCCTTGAAAGCGACAGGTCCGGTAGAACTCTGGACTTCTCGTTCGATGCGTGAACAGGCCCTTCGCAGAGTAGCCGGCTCTCCCCCCCGCCGCCAAACCGTGATCTCTGCTGCATCTTCTTAGTTCCCGGCGGTTCTTAGTAAATGTTTCGCTAAAGAACCCCGTTCCCCTTTTTTTGATTTTGGGCCATCTTCCACCTCGCTGACGCTCGCATGGTGACCTGTCGCGCACTGCCCAACTCTCTTTTTGCTTGACAGCCCCTTCCCACATCCCCCCCCCCACTGCCGCGAAGTCGCTTTTTTTCTTCTCTTTAGACCAGAGTTAGCCGACGTTTTTTCAAAGAGCCGTCCCCCCTGGTCTTCTTTAATCCTTCCCCCGCCCCCAACTAGTCCCGCCTTTTCTCCCCTTTGTTCGGCCCTCGTACCCCCCTCCCCGTCCACGTGTCGGTGGGGCCACCCTTCATTTCCCCTCTCTGAAGTTTCTCCGGCGGCCACCTTCCCCCAAAACCCCTTTAAAGGTCACCCCCCCTTTCAAGACTTCACCTACTCCGTCTCCTGCCACAGTTTCTAACACCCCCCAGGTTCCATTACGACGTCTTTACTGTCCATTCGATTCCCTGAAGGTTGAATCTTATTTTCCCCTCCCGTGTCAAATAGCTTGCAGCGCACTAACAATACATCTTTCCTGGTGCGGTCATTTTCGTCACTTTCGTTCTTTAGTCACTTCCCGCAAGGCACTAGGGTTTCTCTCCGGTTTGAATCATTTCCCTTTCACTACATTTCCCTCATCGCGAGAAGTTCCAAATTCAACTATCCTTATTCTCCCCCTCTTGCTGGGTCGATTGTTTTCCCCTCCCGATTCACTAACACAAAGGTTTTGCAAATACTTCGTACTGGACTCCAAATGCTTTTCCCGCGCGTTCGAGGAGGCTCCCCCTTCCTCGTAAACCTTCCGTCGTTGGACCCGACCCCCCCTTCCTTAGATTGCCTTGCACAACATGGCTTCGGGCCGGCTTTTTTCGATGGTGATCCCCAGCCTCGGTATTCCCTGGAAGGAAAGGGACCGTACCAAGGTCGATTCTACGCAATTTTCCCGTCCGCGCGTGTTTTCCCCCACATCTTAAGTTCACTTTTTTCGGGGTTTTTCCTACCGAGGACACCACCCCAATGTACCCCAACATTTGGAGTTCATACCTTCTTCCAGCAGCACAGCAGCTTCCCCCCTTGTCCCCCTTGTTTGGATCCCGCTGCCGGACCCTCGTTCCTAATCCTAAAACCTCCCTCCTACATGATGATCCGTTTTTTTCCCAGTACCAGCCGCTGGTCCCAGAGCTCCCCCATACCCCCCCCCGGGGAAGCCCCTTGATTCCCCCCAGGGGAATCCATTCCAAGCTTCCCCTCATTCACCTTCTGGTTCACATGTTTCGGCGATAGCGGAAAGCGATTTTTGCCATTCATAAACCTGACCTTATTCCTAAGTCTGGTTTTAGTTATGCCCCTTTCCGTTCAGACGTCTTTTCGAGCTCACAACTCCTTTTCCTGCCAATCCCCCCAGCTGCTCTCTCTTTTTCACCTCAAGTGGGGTTTTTCGAGATCTAGCGGGATGATCCCCGCGACTGTTTTTTTTTTTTTTTTTTTTGTCAACCGTAAGGGGTTTTTTTTTTCATGTATTCCCCGATCCATTACCCCATTTCTTCCTTTTGTTTGCCAGCTTACCTCTTCTGGTTTTTTCTGTCTGATTTGTCAAAACTGTCTTTAGGATTTCTTCCCCTATGTAGATTTCTGTTCCCTTCCACGTCGCTTGGTGTAGACCGACCCTTTATCCGGGGGGGAGATGTCACCCATTGGTTTGGTCTTTCTTTGCTTCCTCAGAGCATTTCACGAACGTCCTAGCGGCTTCAGGTAGATGTCTGGGTTCCGTAGTGTTTTGTCTTGCCAGGAAGTTTTCAGTTGACCACGAGCTTTTACGTTTCTCTTGTTGTGTAGTTGGTCACGCAAATTAATTCTGTGTGTTTTCTTTAAACGCCTGTGTACAGCACTAGCTTGTCTTTTTTTTCTTTTTTTTTAGCCTCCATATGTCCTTGACCTTTTATTTCCCTTTACCGTCCTGGACTCCCGCCCGTGACGGTTTTTTTTACACCACCCGGCCTGCTACTTTCTTACCGGCACTAGATCAGTTCGGATCGGGGCGTCTAGTTCGATTCTTGGATTCTACAGTTTTTTCTGTTCTTGGCCCATATGAGAGAGGTTCTGCTTCATTTCCTGGTATTGATCGGTTCCCACCCTTAAATGTTTTCCCCTTTTTTCAGCTCCCCCCACGAGCCATAAGGACCGCGCAGGCCTCATGAAGTCGCATTTTCCAATTGCGTTTGTTTCAGCGCGATCCTAGTCATGGTTTGTCTTCTGCTATTCAAGCCCTAACACGAAGTCTTTTTTCTGGAAAATTTTGAGAAAGCTGACTTATCCGGATCTCGTAGAGCTAAATCCCCGGCCTTTCCTTCTCTGGCGTTTGCGGAGTTTAGAGTTCCCCTTCGGTCCTCAAGTATTCTATCCGTTTGCACACCCAGAATTGCGACGGGATCTAGTAGAAAGTTTTCTTTCATCGCATTCATGGTTTTAGAATCTGTGTTTTCATTGTGTAGTTATTTTTTCCTTAATCACTCTTATTGTACATTCTCCCTCGGTTTTCTTGGTGCTGAGCCATGCCCTTCTAAGATAGAATCTTCTTTTGTTTACCCTCCATCCTGTCGTTGGTGTCCCTACCCCGGGGCGTTTTGAACCCCACAGAATTCGGATGTGGCTAATTTGACCTCCATCCCTGTGGGATTAATAGCTGCTGCTCGATTTATCCTTCGGGGAATGTGCCTGAGCGACGACTCGAATTCTGATTTCGTTCGATGTTCGGTCCTAGCGAATTTTTCCCAGTTCAACCACCCTGACGTCTATCCCCCTTATCACTATCCACATGATCCTGACGAGCGGTCTCGAGTGTCGATTCCCGGACTCCTGGTGCTAAACCTTCTTCAGAGATCCTTACCTCGGACTACCGGAAAGACCCCTTTCTGTCAGACCTTTTTTCTTGGTTGCTTTGCCCTTTTCTCCTTTTTCGATTTTTAGAATCCCGACTCCTTTTTCCGTGATTTGTTACCGCGAAAGGTCCTCCCCCTTCCTTGCGTAAGTCTTCCTTCCCCTTCGTCAGTTTTTTTGTGGAACAAGCTTTCGACAAGTATGTTATTCTCTTTATTCGCAACCTTCCCTTGGTGATAAGCCTTCAAACCTTTTTTGTCAGTCTTCCCTACACTCCAGGGGTCTTCCCTGTGTTACTTAGCATGATAGGCCCAGGCCTTCCAACTTAGTTCCCCAATGAGATAGGTTTTCATTTCCTGTGCCCCTCCCCTTTTCTGATTCCTTACTTAAGCGTGACGTTAGTTGTTACCTTTCCAGCTCAGGTTCCTGAATGGCTCTCCCCGTTCAAACTTGTAGCCGCAGTTCCACAACACGGTCTTTCCCCTTGACGACGGCCCGGCCCTTGCCGCTTTCCCTGATGCCGAGTGAAGTATTTCTTTGGCAGCGGGGTCTTTAAACGGCTTCTATTTTTTTCCGAGCCCTTCCCAAACCAGTTTTTTTTCCTCCGGGTCCGTTTGACATGTACCAGGGCCGCCCTGCTCAACGTCAGACCGAAGCACTCCTTTTTTTCCTCACCTGGCGACGAGTGGCCGGGCATGTTTATTCCTCTTCTCCTCCTTTTTTTTTGTTTTTCTGATTTTGCTTGAACCCCCCAAAACCGTTTCGTGTTCTCCCCCTCCTCGCTTGCAGGTTTTCACGGCCCCTGTGATTTGTTAAGAACAACTCACATATCCCCCCCCTGTGCCCTTTCCGTTCTTTGCTGGTCGCTCCGGCGGTCTCATGCTCTGAACTTGTTAACTTTTTTCTCTACTGCCACTGTTCACGTTTTCAGTTTTGGATTGGGCTTGCAACTTCCTTGTCCGTTCCAAGGTGCGAGCCCTTTTTGCTCGCCCAGCTTTGTCTTTCCTTTTTCGGGCCGCTCCGGCGTTCTGTTGCCACCTTCCACAACGGTCCCTCCTAAGTAAGGGCTTTTTTTTTTTTGTCTGCATTTTTTTTCAGGTGCACTAGAGCCCTTTTTCCTACGCCTCCCCGCCGCCTCCCCCCCCAGACACAGGGTCAGATTCCATTTTTAAAGGGGTCCTCTTTTGATCCCCAACAGTTTTAGCAGCCTTGGTCTTTCCTTTTTTTCTATCCCCAAACGGCTTTTCCCGCCCCTAACTCAGCCCCTCATTTTTCAGTGACCTGTCTGTACATCGAAGGGGATTCAGATATTTCGTACCTTCACGCATTTGTTGATTTCGTTTCAGGTTTTTTTTCACGTCGAAACGGATGATCGTAGGCTAGCTCAAACGTCTTTTTTCCCTGCGTTCTCCCCTTGACGGGCAAAAGTGCCTTTATTTTCTCAACCTCTCGTGTCCCGCTCGCTTTTCGCTCATGATCCTCATTTTTGCCCCTCCCCCCCCCCCCCCCCCCCCCCCCCCCCCCCTCCCCCCCCCCCCCACCCCCCCCCCCCCCCCCCCCCCCCCCCCCGCCCCCCCCCCCCCCCCCCCCCCATCCCCCCCCCCCCCCCCCCCTCCCCCCCCCCCCCTCCCCCCCCCCCCCCCTCCCCCCCCCCCCCCCCCCCCCCCCCCTCCCCCCCCCCCCCCCCCCCCCCCCCCCCCCCCCCCCCCCCCCCCCCCCCCCCCCCCCCCCCCCCCCCCCCCCTCCACCCCCCCCCCCCCCCCCCCCCCCCCCCCCCCCCCCCCCCCCCCCCCCCCCCCACCTCCCCCCCCCCCCCCCCACCCCCCCCCCCCCCCCCCCCCCCCCCCCCCCCCCCCCCCCCCCCCCCCCCCCCCCCCCCCCCCCCCCCCCCCCCCCCCCCCCCCCCCCCCCCCTCCCCCCCCCCCCCCCCCCCCCCCCCCCCCCCCCCCCCCCCCCCCCCCCCCCCCCCCCCCCCCCCCCCCCCCCCCCCCCCCCCCCCCCCCCCCCCCCCCCCCACCCCCCCCCCCCCCCCCCCCCCCCCCCCCCCCACCCCCCCCCCCCCCCCCCCCCTACCCCCCCCCCCCCTCCCCCCCCCCCCCCCCCCCTCCCCCCCCCCCCCCCCCCCCCCCCCCCCCCCCCCCCCCCCCCCCCCCCCCCCCCCCCCCCCCCCCCCCCCCCCCCCCCCCCCCCCCCCCCCCCCCCCCCCCCCCCCCCCCCCCCCCCCTCCCCCCCCCCCCCCCCCCCCCCCCCCCCCCCCCCCCCCCCCCCCCCCCCCCCCCCCCCCCCCCCCCCCCCCACCCCCCCCCCCCCCCCCCCCCCCCCCCCCCCCCCCCCCCCCCCCCCCCCCCCCCCCCCCCCCCCCCCCCCCCCCCCCCCCCCCCCCCCCCCCCCCCCCCCCCCCCCCCCTCCCCCCCCCCCCCCCCCCCCCCCCCCCCCCCCCCCCCCCCCCCCCCCCCCCCCCCCCCCCCCCCCCCCCCCCCCCCCCCCCCCCCCCCCCCCCCCCCCCCCCCCCCCCCCCCCCCCCCCCCCCCCCCCCCCCCCCCCCCCCCCCCCCCCCCCCCCCCCCCCCCCCCCCCCCCCCCCCCCCCCCCCCCCCCCCCCCCCCCCCCCCCCCCCCCCCCCCCCCCCCCCCCCCTTTCGTCCCCTGCGCCGCTCCATTGCACCCTTCCTCACTCCCCCCTTCTGTCTTTTTTCGCTAGAGCATTTTTCTGCCCAGGAGCTTCCCCCCCATGTACCCTCCCCTTAATTGGCGCAATCCTTCTAACACCAAGCCTCTGTGTGTTTCACCGTCCCCACCTTCAATTCTGATGGTTAGTGGCCCCCTCTCAGAAGCTCGGCGGCCAAAGGAACTTTCTCCCGTTAAAACTCACGTTGGAGACAAAGTCTTCCCCTGGCACAGTCTTTCCCCAGGCCGGAACTCCTTCTTTAGAGCAATTCCGATCTCCTTTCTCCTCGGGGAAGTCGTTTTGGTAAGATTTTATTTAGCATGTTCTCTGATAAGAGTTCCCAATCTCTTCCGAGCGATGTTCATTCTTCTATACTCCCTCTTTTTCTTTCCTCATGTAATTTCGCGGCTCACCCCCCCCCCCCCCCCCCCCACAAGACCACCCCCAACCCCAATGGGCTCTATCCCGAGTAGCGGACCTTTTTCCTATCTCGACGCGCAAGGGCTGATTTTTTTGGCATGATGCCGCGTATGGTTCGCTTTTGTTGGCGCTTGCCAGTCAAACACTCTTTTGCCCTCTTCCTGAACAATTTTTGTACGCTGCTGGATACGACGTAGTTATCGCCGAAATCTTCCCCTTTACGGCACTCCGGGCCCTCCCCCAGTTTCCAGCTTGACCCAAGTCTGGTTTTTTTTTCCTCCTGTTATTTACGCGACGTCTAGTTTTGGACCTGATTTTCAATTTTATCAACGTCCCCAGGGCCCAGATCTGTTTTTCCCTACATCGACCGTCCCCCTCTCTTTCTTTCTTACCTGGTCGTGGGCAATATGAGTGGTAGAACCCAAAGCTTTATTCATTTAGCCAGAAGTGCGTTAGGTCTCCCCTTCTGTGTTTCGTTCCGTCCTTCCCGCTTCCTGACGTCACCCAGCCCCCTACTACGTCCTTCCGTTTTTGCGTTCTTCTCGTCGGTCTTCCCTTTTGAGTGCCCCAACCTACCACCCATTTTCACAGCCCCTTGACCATACCGATTCTCCCTAATTTTTGTCACGACTTTCTCAAACCAGAATTTAGTAAGGAGTTCTCTCCGAAGATTTGCCAGCGCCTCAAAAAGGAGTCACTCGCCCCCCCAGTACTTCTTTCCCACAGCAAATGCCGTTGAAGTTAGAGATGAACTGACACGTAAATCCCCCTCGTTGGACTCCTTATAAGCCCCCCCCCGTTCCTCTTATTTTCCTGTTGTTGTTTTTCTGATCTCTTTGTTTGATCCCGCTAGGGTACCCTTATTGGATGTACCGTGTCGTTTGCGATGCCTCTGATCCTGTCTTTTTCCAGATCCTTCCATGGTCATATGTTTTTGGGTTTTTTTCACCTCGTTCTGAGGACATACTTTTTAATGTTCCTACTGTGAACGAAGTCGGTTTGACTATCGTTTGGTCTCCTAGAACTGGATCTTGTTTTTTCGGTCCAGGGTGTTTCCTTGTTGGCGTATTCCTGAGAGCTTTTTTTTTTCCTCCTGACCCCTCCCCTGCCCGATTTTAGTACTTGTTGCTGTTGAAGTTTGCTTTTGCCATGTTTTCTCGACAAATTCTACCCCCCTTTTTTTTTTCTTCTGGACAGGTCCCTCTCGGACTTGCCCCTTCGGTTGCTTTTTTTTCAGAGTGGAACCGACTTTACCGAAAGGAATTCGTATATTGTTCTCTTTTTTTTTCTGGGTTATCGTTGATATTGCCTCGTCCCTTTTATCATTATCCCTTTTCTCCCCCCCTAGGATCACGTTTTATTTCACCCCCCCTTCTCAAAAGCCCTTGTTTTTCGTCACTCTGTTAATAAGGACTGGGCGGCTTCCTCTCTCGGTACTTGGGTTTCACCTTATTTTTCCTGCCTTTTCCGAACGAGCTACATTCTGCCAGTCTTTCGACAGTTTTTTTCCAGTCCCACCGTGTTCCCCTTGCCGCTTGCCCCCTCCCATCGGGAGTAGTACTTTCCTTTTCTTGCCTTGGACAATTCTGCGACCCTTTTCTGACGGTCACCCCTGATGCGGTAGTATGCTCTGAATCGCCACTTCCCCCAATTTTTTTTCAATTGTTGTAATGCGGCCCTACGAATTTTCCCGGTCCGTAGAGGACGCCATGTCGTGGTCCTCGGTCATGGTTTGCGGAGTCTTCCGAGGGGTCCCCCTAAGAGGGATGTCCCAGCCCACTTATCCGCTAGGCCCATTTTTTTCCCTCAGATACTGTGATCCTTTTACTGGAGGCATTTTTTTTCCCTCGTTGGACTGCTGTAGTTCTCCCTTTTTTGAATGTTACCCCCTGATTCCCCTTTTGACTTTCCTTTTTCCCTTTGTTCGGGAAGCTCGACCATGCTCCTTTTTTTTTTTTTTCAAAATCCTTCTTTTGTTTTTTTTGTCTTGCGTTGCCCCTCCCCCTCCCTCACGAGGAGCTGCTTGGTGTTAATTCCCACCTCCCCCCCTTTGTATTTTTGTGGGCTTGACACTTTCCTCGTGTCCTTTTTTGTGTAGCCTCTTCCGCATGCTTTCCCCCTAAGCTCTACGCGGTTTATCTCCTTTTTAGGGGGTTCGAGAATTTTCCCTCTCTCGTAAATCTTGGTCCCTCCATGTCATCGCCCATTCATGGCCTTTACGAAGCGTCTTTTTTAGAGCTGAACCCATTAACGTTCCTTAACTTTTCCTGCACTGACGTTTTTCGATGTACTACCTCGAAACCCGTTCCCCTCTCCTAGATTTTTTGACTCCATAACCTCTATAGTTTTGTCGCTCTACTAGGATCCCCCGGACCTGTTCGTTTCTTTCTTCCCGAGTTCCTCTCGTCCTGCTCGGTAGACCTTCCTTCTGACTACATTTCAGGGCGGCGTTCGGGCCACGCCTTTCTTTATTAATCGACCAGGACGCAATTTCGTGCTCCCCTTCGGCCCTATTGCCCCCCGGTGTGCGTCGAGTCTGATCATCGCCAACGAGACGTAATGTGTTCTTTCGTGTTCGAGTTACTTCCTCTTTCTCGTTTTGCTTACACTTTTTCTTCCCAGACTGAGCTTCTTTAACGTTGCGCCTTTCTCGCAATTCAGTGAAAGGAGTGGTTTTCTGTTTTTTTCCAGTTCGGCCCTTCTCCCGTGTCTTACGCCCCTTCGAATCTTGACATGAAACCCGCTCGTTTTTTACCTTTCGCCCTCCCTTTCCGGGCCTTTTCCGCGGATGCCGGAGTGACCTGTCCTTTTTTTCGTAGGACTTGCACCCCGTACTTCCTCCTCACTTCTTTTCCTTCGACGTTGAAAAAGAAAATTGCATTTTCGGGCTCCTGGAGTGGTTCTATGCCTCTTGCGTGCTTGATGCACTTGTAAGCCCTTCCCCCGTTTGAAACCTTTACCCGCGGAACTCCCGTCGAAGAGTTTTCCTTCCTGA
>Ga0179591_1294660_pt1 | contig 10226 bp, 12 predicted proteins | sample CZOMad2_1_08_16f_FD_182891 | JGI IMG/M metagenome (GOLD analysis project Ga0179591, IMG submission 182891) | Vadose zone soil fungal communities from Angelo Coast Range Reserve, California, USA - CZOMad2_1_08_16fungal (PacBio error correction) | ecosystem: Environmental > Terrestrial > Soil >... | reverse complement strand
GTCCTTTATTCTTCTCTCAGACCCCCCCTTCCCACTCATTAGATAATCAAAGCAAACTTATCCTTCCTTTCTCCATCAGGTGCCCCTGGATATAAGATCCCCAGCTGCTCAGGAGAACATACTAGTCGGTCCCTCTTTCCCTTTGCTTGTCTAGTATGCGACTTTCTTTTTTGCTTTTAGTTAACCTTTTCCTTTCCCTGCCAACTTACTCAGTGTAGTAAGTAATTCTTATTTCCCTCCCCCCAAAATAGAAGCCGGTCAACCATTTCTGAGTGGAGTAAAAGTACCTGCAGTGGGCCCCTGTCCTTATGGTTGTGTCAACGTTCGAGACTTTGGGAGGCTTGGAATTTATGGCTGTGGTTCCTTTATGGGCCCCATGAGGGACGTGGTGGTTTCTGGCCGGGGGTTTTGGTCCGCCTTGTTCTCGGCTGGGGCCGACGTCTTGAAGTGACCTTTCAGTATTTTACTTTTTTCTCGACTCTCGCGGAGTTGTTCTTCTACCCTCCTGTTCCCTTTTTTACCTGATGTTGGAGAATCTCCTTGGAGAGATACTCCTCCCATAACCCTTTTTGCGCCAACTATTCAAATGAAGACGTCTGTTTTTTGGATTCTTCGCGGCGTAGGACATAGGGTTGCGATTTATCTCGCCCTTCCCCTGTGGCCTTCTGGTCCTGGCGATTGTGCCAATGTTTTCTCCGGGATGATGTGGGTTTATACGACTTCCTTTCCCTTGCTATTCTTTTCTTCATTGTATAGCACACATCTTGAGTCCTGTCCTCTTTTGGTGGCTGAGTTATTGGGTACGTCTATTGCTAAATAGGGCTATGTCTTTCGGCTTGGTCGCTTCTATGAGAGGATGGTTTTTTTGTCTCTTGCTGCCATGGCTTCCCTTGGTGGGTGCCCCTTTTCCGTAGCTTCCGTGCTCCATGTTCTTTTTATCGTTCGAGGTTTTGATCCCGTCTCTCTTGAGATCGAGGAGACGACTTTTGCTCTCTTCTTTTCTTTGTGTTGAGCGCGAAAAGCCTTTGAGTTTTAGGGTTTTGACTTTCTTTATTCATTTTTTACAACTTCTTGTTTGAGTATCCGTTTCGAGTTTGGAGAGTTGAAGACTTATTTTCTCCTTCCTCCCCCTTCTTGACCTGTTTTTTTGATGTTTAACAGTATGCCCTTCCTTTATACTCCTTATTAGTGCATTTTTATTCCTTTTCCCTACTCTTCTTTTTTTTGTGATGTGGGAGCCCTTTAAGTCATTGGTTTGACTCCGGGGGGGGGTTGGGGTCCGCCCTATCGTATGTCCTTATTTTTCTGATTTTCATCCTCTTCTTCGTCAGATCGTTGTTCGTTTTCCTTTTTTTTCCATGGGCTGTCGTCGTAGCATTAGCAGTTGACTGTTTTTGGACAAGTTATTGCTGCCCATTTTCATTCTAAATGTACCACTGGTGATATCACAATACGTCCAGGAGAACGGGCTTTCAGTAGTGTACCCCTTTGTTTTTTTTGCTTTTTTTTCCCCCTTTCTCTGGACTTTAGTTTATTCATGAGTGGGGTAAAACACGGTTTCCAGAGTTTCTCCCACCAAATTCCCGACCCAGTTGGATGTCTTGGTCCTTCCTCCCCCACACCGTTGCCAAACAGACAACCATTGGCTTTTTGGTTCTTTCGTGTTTCTACGCGTGCCCCAACCAATATCCCATCTTTACAGTTTGTTTTGAGTCTTCTTGGTCATCTTTTTCCCACAGTTTTCTTTGGTCCTCCCCCTTAATTTAAATCTACAACTTTCCACCTTGGTCAAGTGTTTTTCCCGCACATCCCCCCCCCCCGTTGTCCGACCTACACTCCCTATTCCCCGGAATCAAACAATAAGCCCCCCCCAATTTTTTAGCGTGACACCCTACCCTTCTACCCTTTCGCCTGAAACCTGACTTGTCCGGATGATTTCCAACCCTGCTTTTTTGACTTCCCCTTCAAAATAATCCTTCCCCGTTCTTAGCCTGACTTCACACGACTTCTGACTGCTGCAGAGGGGTTAACCCCACCTTTCTCTTTCCTTCTGTGGAAACACTTCCTCGCCCTGTCAGAACGCACTCTCTTTTCCCCTTTTCTCAGCGCGCGATGAACGCACTCTGGCTATAAACCTGCCTTGGCCTCATCGTCCCGACGATCAACGCTTTGAGAACCCGTGACTCAAAGGACCCCCCCCCTCGGTTTCGCCCCACCAAGAGCCCCCTGGGTTCTTTTAGGTTCCTCTCCCCCCCTTCTTACTCTTATTAAAACCCCCTCCCAAAGTACGTTTCCTTCCAAAGCCAGGCCACCAATCCCCAGTTTCTTGACCTTCCCTTCCGACAATCAACCGAACCCTCTAAATTCAACTCCACCCTTTGTACCGCAACCTACAATTTCTGGCCCCCCACCGAATCCAAGAGTGACGCCCATTCCCTTCCTCCACTCATGTCAGATCTTCTTTTCCTTCCTCCCGTTGTTTTTATCCTTCGATCTCATGATTTGTTAGAATGATGGGAGTCCCCTATTCTATTTTTAGGTTCTTTTTTCTTGTTCTTTTTGGCTTTGACCCCCCCCCCCAAGTTGGTCAAAGTATCCCGTAATTGTTCAGGTTTCTATTTTCCTGGCGTTCCAAAGATTCCCAACCTTGTCTTTCCTCTTCTTTTGAGGCCTTTCTTTTCCCTAGTCGTGGATTTTGCTGGGGGCATAAGTCGATTAGGACTCTGTCCTCCACTATCTCAGTTCACTGTTCTATGTGTCAGCTTGGGTATCCGGTGTCAGTTTCTCCCTCTTTTCCCTTATTCGCCTCTGAGGGCAACCCATTGAGCCCCCTTTCTCGCTCGCTGAGGCGCATGAGAGTTGATGTGTCTTCTTAGTCCTGCTGGCAACTTTTTTCCCAAAAGTTACTCTTTTTTCTTTTACCCCATCGCTAACTTTCCTATGTGCTTGGCCTATTCTACTCCTTTTCCCTGTGATGATTTTGAGGTCCCTGTCAACCCTAGTTGGATTTACGTGAATTCCCCTTTCAATTCCTTTCCTGCTCATGTATCCTTTTCGTGTTCTGAAGTGCCTTGTTCCCACGATTCCCCCCGTGCCGATGGAGGTTTTGTCCCGAGTTCCGGGTTTTTTTGTGTTTTAGTTCCTTTCCCTGGGGCTTTTCGTTTTATTCTGCCCTGGGACTTTTTTTTAAAATTTTTCTCCCCTATTTTTTTTGAAAGAGATCCACCCCCACCATTGCGTCCCCTCTTTGTGGATTATGATGTGGGTTTGAAAGAGGAAGCAACACCTTTTACCCCACCCCCTTACCCATGGTTTTTGGGGTTGTTTTGTCTTTTACGAGTCCCCCCTTCATCCAACCCTCTTGTAGACAAATTCGCCTATCTAATAACTTGTTTCCTGGCCCCCCATTACTTAATCCCCAATTCCAATGAGAACGTTGTCCACAAAAAGGCAAACCCCCGCTCCCTTTCCGCCGTAATCCGGGAGGCCGGTGACCCGTGTGGATATCCCACAGTTGTGACCATTATCACTTCTATTCCTGTGTCATCCCTCAAGTGTCCACAATTCCCCCTTTTAATGCCTTTTCCCCCGGAGAACCCCCCAATGAAAATGCAGTTCCCCCCCCACCTTCACCCCTGACAACACCTCCCCTTTAGCCGGAGACTCATGGCGAGTATGAAGGTCTCCACCATCACAAATTTACGCTCTTTTCCTTCGGCGTCCCACTCAAATAATTGCCACTGACTTGGCGCCCCCCCATAAGTTAACCCCCCGGACCCCTGGTTGTTTGAAGTACTCGTTCGAACTAATAAAGGCTTCTAATAGAAGGCATTGGCCCACCTTCACCCCCCAAGGTCAAGAATTCGTCTCCAGTTGCACTCTCCCCAACACACGTTACAACTTTCTATCCCCCACCCCTCCATGAAATTTTAAGAATCTACAGGTAAAAATCCCCTATCCGTTTTTTTCGATACTCCCCCCAAACTACACTCTTTCAACCTTAAGTGTACGCCCTTATCGTTAATATAAGCTCGGTCTGAGCACGAATAACCCCCCCCTTTCCTGCCTTTACCTAACGCCTAATGTCAATTCACCCCCCCCCTCCGCCCTGGCGCAGTCCGCCCGTAAACGCCCCCCTCCCCCTAAATACCCCAAGACAAGCCCTTATAAATATAAGATGGACTCCTTCCCAATTTACCCCCTCAAGTCTTCCGCCCCCACCTCCCTTTTTTCCAGTTGCCTCAATCGTGTTGATTCCAAATTCCATAAAATCCCCTGCGGAAGAACCCTTCTTCCCCCCTTTTTCGGCTCCAAAACCTAATTTCCCCCTTGATCCTCCCCTTCCTCCAACCTCAAGCAGATAACACTTTACACCTTTCCTGCCTCAACCCTTTGCCAATTTACAGCTTCCTCTCTTGCCTTCACCTCTTCCCCATGACCCAAGGGGTTGGCCCAAATCCTTATTATCTCTCTGGGAAAATGCAGGCCAACGTATGCCCCCCCCCCCCCCCCAAACCAGAAGATTTTTGACTTCCCAGACCCCATTCAGAAGAAATATACTCCCCCTCTCTCTTCAAGTGAACCCCCTTAGACGTGTCGGAACTCCCTCCATAACCTCTGCCTTAACAACATTTCAATCCCCCCGAAACCTCCCCTCCTTTGCGGCTTCTCCCCCAGCCGACGCCCCCCCCCTTTTCCCACGCCTCCCACAAACGTTTCTCATTTCCCCCCCAAACTCTATGATTGACGTCACAATGTTGTAGTGTCGGCGGCCCCCCAGGGGAGTGTGATCCCCGTCTTATTCTTTTCTTTCGCCCAACTTTATCACGACGATGGATAATTTTGGCCCCTTTCCCCCCCCTTGTTATAAAAGCTACAGACCTGTGCCTCATCTTCGGTCCCCCCCCTTTTAAAGCGATCCCTCTTCTTCATTCTGAGCAGATGGAAGTCCGGAGATCTTAGAACCCCTTTCTTCTACAGACCAAGGTTTTTTATGTAATTCATGTGTCCTTCATGTTCTCTATGTTTCTCCTAATATCTAGCTCTTTCCCTTTCGTTTTCTTGCTCTCTATCTGACCTGGTCTCCATAGGTCAGATAAGCACACAGGAATCCGATCATCAAACTGCAAAACTCTCCCCTTTTATCGTATCTCCAGTGATATGAGATTCTTCCTTTTCCCCTGTCCCCTCGCGAAATAATAGGTTCTTTTCCTCCCCCGGGGTCCCCCTGCTCACGGTCTTTTATGATTTTTAGTACCCCAACATGGCCCTGAACCCTCACTTCCCTTCGTAGTCCAGTCATAGATTTTTTGGATACTAGAGACCATTTTCTAATCACATTCTATGGACGTCCAAGGCATGCAGGTGACCTAAGTCATTTTTCTTTTTTTCCGTTCTACTACGGGGGAGCGTGTTTTCCTGTTTCTTGTAGGGGTAAGGCTTGATGTTCCATTTATTTCACGTTTGGAGAGAGTTGTGTTTGTCAGTCCTTGTATGTCGTAGTTGGAAAATTTCTTGATTTTCCCTTGCAGCTATCCTGGGTGGGCGTTAGAGCCGGACGTTTTTTCTGGCGTAATTACTCCCCAGAGGTAGTGGTGCCTTCGTTGTCTCACTCTTCCTTTTTTCCTGATCGCTCATCCGTACTTACCCATAAGGTTGTTCCACCCTTGTATTACTTTTACGTGACGTGGGGAAGGCAGAGTGACTTCGGCGCTTCACCGCTTTTTCTCTTTATCGCCTCATGTACAGGTTGACATGTTTCTCTGTGTAAGGAGGAGTGATTGTTTTTTCGGTCCCCTGGGTTCTAACGGGATTATTTTTTTCCGCCCCGTTCCTTGCGGACTACTGCGTTCTTTTTGCTCTATCCCCCATCTTTGTCGCAAGCTAAGAGTATTGTTTTTCCTTGCGGCCCCTTTTTTTTTCCCCCCTGTGATTTGCTCCATATCTGGAGTTCTTTTTTTCTGTTCTTCTCTCGGAGGGGCGTGTTGAGGGTCGAATGAATGCTTCATTTTGTTGTGTCTATTGCCAGGCGTTTGTCGAAGTCCGGTGGTTGCGTGTCGTGTCTCGTCCTGAGGTTTGACGCACTTCCGATCCCGATTGCCTTTCCCTTTTGACGAGTCGGTGTATTTTGGTGAGGGAGACAAGTCTCCTTTGGAGGTGCCCGGTCGAGGAGCCCTTTTTTCCCTTTTTCGGGTTTCGGAGAGAATGGGCGCGTGGTTTGGAGTGTTCCCCAGATGCTTTTTTCGCTCCTAGACCGTGTTTTTGATACGATTCCACACCCCGTCTTTCCGTCGATGACCTTCTTTTTTAATCCCTTTACTTCTCTCCCCCTCCCCCGTGTTTTTTCTGAGATGGGAGTCCTTTTTTGCTCCAGTATTGGATTGACGCCACGCCAATCCTTCTTTTCGATTATAGATCTAGTTTTCTTAGTATTCCTATCCGTTTTGGTTTTTTTGGTCTTTTGAATTTGGTCAATGGCCTGGGTTTTTTTCACTTTGCAGTCTCAGTGAAGTTGTTAAACTTTATTGATGCCCCATGATGGGGAGTGCATTGATAAGCACTGGTTCTCTCCCCCCCTCTTTCACCGGTCCCTGTTCTCTTCGTGACCCCTGGTTTTGCCTTTTGACGTTCCTCTTTTCCGTTTCGTTATTCCTTGAAAGTAAGGGGGACCCCCCCCCCCATGTTCTCACATTTAGATGACCCACCCCTTTTTCCCGATGGATGGAATTTTGTGCGCGTAGAACCCAAACCTTTCCCCCCCAACCGAAAAACCTTTTTTACCTTTTTTTTCCCTTTTTTTCTTAGAGTGAAACAAATATCTCACATTTTTTAACTTTGTTCTCTCTGTTCCCCTAGGTGCGCACCAGTCTTTTTTCGGTCCTCCATTAATTAAACTCCCCTTTCCCCGGTGACAGTGGTTAAAGAACCCCAAACAACAAGTTTTTTTCACTCCTACTCCCCCCGCCCCTCTCCCGGGTGTCAACACTCAGTTCCCCCCCCCCTTTCCTCTACAACTACAGGTATTAACCATTGAAGTAACCGACTTCCCCTTGGCTTCATCTTACTACACCAGTTGAAATGGCAAAACCCCCCCATTCCCCCTAGTATCCCTAATTTCCCAAGAACCTAGATTATGGATCGTTTTCCCCCCTTTCTGCGTCCAGGCTGTTTGGAAAATTGACGTTAACTTCCTCACTCACTTTCCCAGTTTCTAAATGCCCCCCCCCCCTCATCCTAGAACGAAGATAATTCTCCTTTACCGTGGCCCTCGCGACAACTTCCAAGATTTCGATCCACAGTCCTCGAACCGTTAAAGCCCCTCCTCACCCCCTCGCCCCCCCTGGGTTATTCTTAGAGTGGGAAGAGATCCTCCCTTGAACCTTCCCTTTATTCCCAAAAGCCATTACCGTACTCGTCCTTCAAATCACTGGCCATCCTAATATGCCACGCCCTTGATTCTCTTACCGTCTCGGAGCCCCATCCAAACGAGGCCTTCGGACTTTCCCCCACCTTTTGGTTCCATCCCCCACTGCGTCCCCCACCCAAATCCTCCCCCTCTTTTCCTGCCACATCCAATGCGAAACATGTGAGATTTCTTCCCTTTTTTTTTTTTGAGAGATCTCCCCTTGAGTTCGCTGGGATTTTCGTCCCCTCGGGCTCATGATCTTGTGTATCCATTTTTTTGTGACCATTTGACCCCCCCCAAGTTCCCCCTCTGTTCGTTGTCTGATAGGTCTTCTCGCGTCCCCAACATGATTCTGTTCAATCAATTGCGTTCTGCATATGTGTGGACTGTCTTACTGTCCGCTACGTTGCTGTGGAATTGGTGTCTAAGGTATCCCCAGCTCTTTCTCTCGGTAATTTTTCTCCTCAAGGAGACCCACCAAGGGCTCTTTTTCCGAGGTTGTATCGGTATCGTACTAGTTTTCTCTAACCCCGTTTCGCCCCCTTCGGGGCCACTCCTTTTGCTGGATGCTTTGCCTTTAATTCGTTAATTGCTCGACGAGCGAGTTTCCTTGAATCCTTGGCTTGAACTGTGAGAAGTGGTCACGCCGGGCTCCTTCCCTTGTGGTTAACACCCCAATCCTCCCATCTCACTTTTCTTGGACATTCGCGGGACAGGTCATTGTATACGTTTTCTGGGCATGTTTAACGTTACTTCCGTCTTCTTCCCCCCCTGGAACGTCGGTTTCAGTCTGAATTACGAGTTGCGCCCAACTGTCTTCTTGTTCACGAGTCCAAGTGAAGCGGAGGCTTATTTTCATTAGTGACCCTTTTTTTTGGTCTTGCATTTCAAAGGACCTGGGGATTTGAGTTTATGATGACCCCCTGGAGGCACACTAACAATTTTTTTGTGTGACCCCCATCTATTGACCTCTTTTCTCTCCACCAACCTCGCAAGTTGATGTTCTCTCTTTTGTGCCACTCTTCCAGCCCCCCCCCACTTGCTCCCTGGGTTTTCTTCCTTTTTGCAGGTGTTGATAGCGGTGTGCCCCACATCTCATCACCCCAACGACATTGTTTTTATAGCCTACCTTACTTTTTGACTCAAAGTTTTATTGTACCCCATACTTTCCCCCCTTTTCCCCCCCCAGCTCACCGCCTTGGTCCCCCAACCGTACAAAAAACGTGTCCTCCCTGTATGCCGGTGATAAGTAGGTTATATCCCCATTCGGATTTCAAAGTAGCTCCCCCATCCCTGGGTTGAATACATCACTTTCACCCTTTCCTTTATACGCCTCCCACCTTTTCTCCCCCCCCCCCTCCCCTGTCCAAGTACAAGCCCCCACTCCAGACCCTTATATTCTTTGAGAAGAGAGAATTTTTTGAGAACCATCCTCAATCAAATGGAATTCTATTGGTCTTTCTTGGTAATACAATGTGATCCCCCCCTTTGACGGGCTCCCCATAATGCAACGTGGGTCGCCGGGTAGGATCCGTACCTCCTTGCAACCTTAAAGGGAGTCCTTGCCTCCCTCTGTGACGGATCAAAAACAATGCAAGCCACTGTAGCCCTCCGAATCAGTATGCCACTACCCACACCTAACCCTTTCTATACACCCCCTAGAAAGTTTTTACCTGGCTACATCCTACCTTTCCACATCCCCCCTACTTGTCCCCCTATCCCCCCACCCTCCAACCACTTAGTCCCCCAAAAGGTGGTGGGGGTGTTGGTTTAAGTCCTTACCTCTCATCTCCTCCTTTCTTTTTCACGAGAACAAGCCTCAACCCCATGTCTGACGAACTCTCCTGCCACCTCTCCCCCACCCTGAATCTGGCATCAGTAGAAAGCCGACCCCCCATTCCTTTTCCTCCACGACCCCGACCTCGACATCTCCGATTTTGGCCTTCTCCCTTACACAAGGAATTTCTCAGACACCAGACCCCTATTCCTGCCGGTGCTCCATATGTGGGCCGACGAAAAATGACGACCTCCTTCCCCCCTTTCCTCCCTTTAACATTTCTGAGCCCCACCTCATCCCCTTTGATCCCCTGGCTTCTACACCAATAAAGTCACACATCGACCCCCCAGACTTTCCACCGTCCTGAGAGATCCGAAAAAGTGTCCCCTGTTTCCTCTCTGCCTTCCCGAAGGAACCCCAATGGCCTCCAAGGGTTGGCACAAACCCCCTATGGAGATATTAGAGAGCTTGCCCTTTTCTTCTTTCCCCCCCCTCTTTCCACAAAAGAACGCTTTCCGTAGCCCTCCAGTACCCCAATTCCGCGAAATGACTGCAAAAATAGATTTTCCCCAGTTTCCACCCTTTCAGACTTATCGGTCCTCCCAGACATCAGGATTCCCCCACCACACGGATCAGACAACCCTAACCACGTCCCCTCCATTGCTCACTCATTAAAGAGCCACACGGGGACCACCTCCCCCCCCCCCCTTTTAAAGTCCCCCTATGCCTGAAAGGTCACCCTGCAGGACTTGTTACGTCCCCCTCAGTTAGTTGATGTCCGACTTATGGCTTAGCCCCCTCCCCCATCGACTTCTCCGGCCCCTTGTTATAAGAGGGTGAACGTCACACCCCCCTTTTTTCCCCTCCGAAAATCCCGTGCCGCTTGGAGGTACCCCGCGGTTTCCAGATAGTACCTCCCGGGGATATTTGGAGTCTCCCTTGGGTTAAGTTCCTCTCTCCCTTCCTTCTCCCTGGATGATAAGCTTCACGTCTTTTTTTGATCTTTCTTCCTCAGGTGTTCTTAATGGGTTGATTATCTTTCAT
>Ga0179591_1260972_pt1 | contig 10226 bp, 10 predicted proteins | sample CZOMad2_1_08_16f_FD_182891 | JGI IMG/M metagenome (GOLD analysis project Ga0179591, IMG submission 182891) | Vadose zone soil fungal communities from Angelo Coast Range Reserve, California, USA - CZOMad2_1_08_16fungal (PacBio error correction) | ecosystem: Environmental > Terrestrial > Soil >... | reverse complement strand
TTTTCCCGTCTACCCCCCCCTTCCCCCAGCATTTTAAGATGTTTCGATCTTCCCTCGTGTCCGGCGCTCGATTCCCAGCCTCGTTCACTTTTTTCCCCACGGGCATACTTCCTTTCTTCCCAATCACCTCGCTTCTTGGGAACCCTCATCGATTTTGTTTTCAAAGCTTAACCCCCCCAAACTAAAGCCTTGCCCGCTTTCGTTGAAATTTTCGGATCCCGTCCGTCCCAAGAGGCCCTTCCCGACACCCCTTTATTGATAACAGGTTGCCTTTTTGCGAATTTGCGCCTCCCTTCCCAACACCCCCCCCGCAGTGGTAATTGTCATCGCGCTTGGGCGCGGTTACTTGTACGATCGTTGGAAATGTTACTTTTCTCATGTTTCCACTTTCTGTCCCATGTCGGTTCTTCCCCCCATCCCCCAGTTTCCAACATAGGGGACAGAACACCCTCCATTTCGGGATTCCTTTTTCTTTTTTGCAACCTCACCTCTATTTCAGAACAAGAAAAGTGTCCTTCGCTTTCACGGTTTTCTTGCTCTCCCCCTATTGAGTTCTTTTTTTCTCCAATACCCCTCGTGAGTTATTCTCCACAGCCCCCCCCAAAGGCTCTTATCACATATTTTTTTAAGTATTTCTACTTGAAGTTCAGCCACTCGTCCTTCCTTCCAACGTCGCTTAGTTTGTGCATACTTTTGCTTGTCATCTCCGCACTTCTGAAGTCCGTCTGTAGCCAAAGATTCTCTTGAAGTCATAGGTTTGGTGATTTCAGATTCAAAACATTGATTTTTCACCTTTTCCCGCAGCGCCCGGCTCTTCCTTTCGCTTCCCCATTTCCCATGAAAATTCACCTCTTGCCGGGTTTTTCTCCCCTCTGGAAGCGCCTATGCGTGATCAACGTCTTCCCGACGGCCCCTTCCCTCAACTCCTACGCAACAGAAGGGTCTCAACGTTCAGAGCTTTTAAAAAAAACGTTTTTATTCCTTCTTTGAGCCGATTGCTTGGGCCTTTCCCCTCTTTTCCAGTCCTCCCCCCTTCTAGAGGTTCTACATGCTGGAGTAAATTAGGCTAAAAGTTTTGGGATTAACAAGGAGTCACCATCCCATGCCGATATTTTCGACCGGTTTTTTGAGGCGCGCACGTCTTACATCCGCTCAATCCGTGCCCCCCACCAATTTTCCAACCACTCTGAAAGTCCCCCATAAGGGGATGGGTCCCCTAGTGCGTACCTTTGCCCTCCGTCTCCACAGTTCCCCCAGGATGACTTCCTCCCCCCCTACTTTTTCCAGATTTCATGACCATCGAGCATCTCTGGATTACCGATCCTCCCCCCATGTTATTCTACTTCCCCAGGTGTATTTTTTGATATTGTCCCCCTTGATGTATCCCGTCCCCCCTTTTTCTTCAGTGCCCTCCTCTCCCACCATCTTCCGTAAAGCCTCATCGCTCGTATGTAAGGCCTCTAACTTTCCGCTTCGCGGCTTCTCAGATTACTTCTTTAGAAAAAGAACCGTTTTAGATCCCTTCCCTGAGTTCAACCCCCTGTGCCCCTCCTCTCCCACCCCCCCTTCCTTTTTGACTTCTGGGATGCGCTTTCCCCTCAGATCGCCCTCCTCCCGTGTTCCCATCTCTCGTATGAGGATCCAACAGATTGATCTCTCTTTTCCGTTCTTTTTTCACCTCCTTTCTCCCATGGCTTTGCGACGTATCTCATGCCTCTCGAGGTTTTTTTCTTTTAGAACTCTCGCTGCTATTATACAAGACTTCTGCCTCCCTTGTTTTGTATTTCTTTTTTTTTTGGCGACCCTTTATGCTCTTTCTCATTCCACCTAGAGAAGTGAGGAGTTTCTGAAAGAAACCTAGTTGTATTCCCCCCCCCTCTCCGTAGGGTCTAAGGACTTTACTTTTTGGCCTTTTCCAGAACCCTCCTTTTGCCTCACATTTTTTTCTTCCTTCTTGGAGTTCCAGACTTCTCCTTTCTAAGCCGAAGTCTTCTTTTCCCATCATCCGTTGGGTTTTTGCTCATACTGATCTTCAGCCTGTTGCCTGAGTCAGTTCACGCTCCTTCCCCCAGACAGATTTGTGGAACCCTTCTTTGTTATTTTCCAAACCTTTTAAATCTACTATACGTTTCGCGGTTTTTTACTTAACCGGCTTTTTGTTTTTTCTTCTACATAATCAGCTCCTCTTCGGTCATTTCTCCTGCCCTCTGCTTAACGCTGCGCCATACGCTCCCCAAAAAACCTCCCAGAAATGGTCCTTGCTAACCGCTTCCAGGTCTTCTCCACTCAGGATTTTCTTCATCCCCTCTCCGACATAGTTAGCCTCTCCAAGTGCTTCTTATTTTTCCCCTCCTGCGCCAGGGAAATATATCGTTTTTGATCCCCATCTCTCCTTTTCAACTTTCACTTTTTTCCCCCCCCTCTGCTACGCTGAGCGAGAAGCGACCTTGCCGCTTCAACCCTTCTGACTTTTCTCCCGTGCCCTTCCGATGGTATAGTGAAGGGTGTTCTCTGCAGCGTCCAGATTTTTAAGCGAGTCTTTCTTTAAGAACCCTGACATCTAGTCCTCTTCCGCGATTTCGACGATGCCTCACATGGCCTTTTCCATCCCACGTTCCTTCTTCCTCATTGTTTCCCGAGCGTCTTTCCTTCTCCCCACGGACCCCCCCCGAAATTTATGGATGGGTCGTTAATGCACCCCTCTGCCTGATTTTCTACTCTGTCCCCCTCCTTCCTCAAGTTATTTTCTTTCATCCTTTGCGAAATGGACCTTTAGAGGAGCGCCCTTTTTCCCTTTCTAACTTTTTTCTATGAGGTCCATCCCCTTATCCTTTCTGAGGTGCCATGTTTTTTTGCACCAACAAATCTGAAGATTTCTTTGAAAGAATTGTCGCGCCTACCCAACAAATACCCTCTTATCTGAGTCGTTTCCCCTTGTTACTTCCTTTTTCCCCTTCCCCAACCTGTCTGGTAGTGCTCCCCTTTTCAACCCCGAATGTTCCCCCGAGAATCCGTCATTTTTTTCCGCGATTTGACCTCCCCCCCCCCCCTCTTTCTTCCTATGGAATCTTACCGGCCAGGTGTAGAAGTCTGCCGCTTTTAGAGACTTCGTGCGGTTTCTATCGAGTATCTTTGTCCCTTAAGTTTTCCCCTTTCTAGTTTCTTGATTCAAGTAAGGTTCCGCGTCGATTTTGAGTCCTTCACGCCCGAATTGAACTGATTAGGTTTTCTGTTTTTATGTCACTGTTACCTCTTTCCCCTACATCTTGGTCTTTGATTCCAATGTGCACTTTCAGTTTTTGCAATTCCCACAGATCCTGATGCCCTTTTCCTGCAGATCTTTCTCCATCCCTAGGCCCCTTCCGGTTTTTGAATCATTTGTGCTCGTGACCCCTTATGCCCTTCGTCGTTCTCTTTTCTCCCCCAATCCTTCCCCATAGGGTTCTGCACCTGTTGAACGGAATCTGTTCCAGCTTTAGAGCTTTTGTTTTATTGGCCTCCGCGATTTATCCCCCAGGGGTTTGTTCTCGACAGTTCCAGACCACGCAAGTATCGGCCCCCGCTTTCCCCTTAGCCTTTTAATAATCTGTTAAGCCACCACGGACCCCCCCCTTCACGCGCAATCTTTTTTTCGGTCCTTTTTTTTCTTTCAACACTTTTTTTCTAGTTTTTCAATCCTCCATTTTTTCCAAGAAGCATGGTGAGCCATGACCCTCTTACTGAACCTTCACGATCGTCCATTAAAACGTTTCTGTGCACATTCTTGCATACCCCCTTTCGAGCTGATTGGGGACTTTTCGTAATTGTTCCGGTTTTCCCTAATCTCTTTTTTGTTTAATTCTTGATTTCCTTGAGTACTTCCACAGCCTTCACAGTTCCAGACATAGGCTACCGGTTATGTTGGTTCCAGTACCCCCTTCGTTACTTTCCTTCCCTTTATGTCGCCCCCCTATCACGAGCCCCTTTTTGATTTGTCCTAAACCGGGTGGCCTTCTTTGTGACCCGTCTGACGTACCATTCGCTCGCCGCCGAGTTTTCGATTTATCCATCCAGCTTAACGACGATTTTTTTTTTTGAACTGGCAGTTCTTTCCTCAGTTTTTTTTTTCGACTATTTCCAGTGACACAGTTCTCTTCGACCCACCCTAAGTCGGCCTCTTTCGGATCTTTTCTAGAATTTTTGTTCTCCAAGACAGCTCTAAAATACTGCACCATTAGGTTAATCTCGAGTGATCTTTTTCCCCTCTCAGTCCCTGTTGAACGGACAGACCACTCCCTTTGAGGCAGATTTTCGTTGACCCTTTTTCTCCCCAGACTTTCCATAGCTCATTTCGACATCCCGTTCCTTCGCAGTATGACGAGCCTAGGCTTTCCCCTCTCTTTCCAACCCTCCCCTCAGCAGTCCAATGGCCATGACCCATCTCGTTTGGGCTCGGTGTAAGATATGAAATGTTACACTTTTCTTCTCACTTGTTTGAGCAAATTCTTTGGTCCCCCTCAACCCCCCTTTTCTAGGTCACACCTACTCCCCCTCAGCTGTTTTCTACCCTCTTTAAGACCCCCGACCATGCTTTTGCTTGGATCGTAGGTGTGTGGTCTTCTCCTCTTTCTTCAGTTTAAAGTGGCTATTCGCTTTCCGTGAGAGCTCGTTTTCCTGTTTCTTTGAGCAGGGCACCTAACTTTTTGTCCCTACTTTTGCCCTTCCGCCCAACACCCGGTCCCCCCCCACCAAGTAGTAAACTAAACTACATACACCACCAAACGAGATCCCCCTTTCCTACTTCACGTCATTCCTTTTAACGGATGCCCTTCACCGTTGTGATCTATTTTAATCTCCCCTCTGTGTCATCTTTTTCTTCTATACTCCCATGATTGCGCCTGAATCCTCGCGGCTGTATTCTTTAAGGATTTTCACTGGTTTTCTTCACGAATTGTATTCCAACCCCCCACAGTTTTAATTGCACTTACTCGACCCCCCCCTTTTTCTCCTAGTTGCTCCTCCTGTAGATCGTTGAGTCCCCCACAGCACCAAAATTAACTTCCTTGCGTGCCTTCCTCCCCATTTGACCTCTTGTTTCCAAGGCCCTCCCTTCTTTTGCCTGATTTCCGTAGATCACACCGCCGCCACGATATTCGCCATCCGATTCCCCCCCAGGGAAGGTATCTTTTTTGATTGCGAGAAGATTTCTTGTTTTTTTTCCCTGATTCTTAGCTTCGTGTTCTTTTTGACTCGGGTTTAAATAGTCACCCCAGTTTTATGTAAAGTAAATGTCCCCCACGGCTCCCGCGGATTGACGTTTTTTTTTTTTTTTCGCGAAGTCTTCTTAAATTCCTCCATCGTCGATATTTTTGGTCCCCCCAATTTCCCCCCCTCCCTCTAATTATAAGGGGATGGCTACCTCGTCCAGAAGTGCCTGAAATTTCTTTCGCTTTTCCCTGGAACCTTCCCCCCCCCTTTCCCCTTAGTCGTTCTATCCCGCGGTCCATTAAATGAACGTAATCACTCGGTCCCTCGCCCCCCCCAAGCCCCCTTTGTTTCAATTTGTAGTGTCAGACCTTCTAGTTTCTTCCCCCAATCTTTCAATTAAGTAACTTGCGATCCAGTTAGTGGTTTTACCATGGAATGGAAATAGTCTTCTCCCTAGTGTCGCCGCGCGGCTGCGTCTCGGAGCTCCTTCGTTGCCATAACAAGAAACCAGCAAAGCAGAGCCCCCAGTTTTTCCCCCGCCATATCCCTTTCATTTTTCTAGCCGAGTGTTATGTCTTCCCCGCTCCGCTCCTCTCCCCCGTTGCATTCGAGGATGATGACTCTCAAAAACCGTTTTTTTTCCGATTTGGCACGAGTTTCCCTGTTGAACACTTTTCTTTTTAAGAGGTCGGTACAGATCGAGAGATTTTATTCCCCCCTCCAGCCCGATGGAGAATGGATCAATCTAAGCGTGAGTCTGATTGCTCTGTTTGTATTCTGTTTTCCCGTCGTTTTTGGGTTCGTCTAGAGCAAGACTCTTAGGTAGTCCATCCCCAAATAGAGCGTGTACTCCCAAACCCCCTCTCCCAACTTTTCAGCTAATCTTTCGTTTCCTTTTATTTGGATTGTTGCAGCACCTCTGGTGCACACTCTCTCTCTTGCCGTGCCCTTTCATTCCGAAACCCCCTTGATCTAAGAATCAGACCCTTTCCTACTATGTTTTTTTTCTCTCTCGGCCTCTTTTATCTTTTTTTCAGTTCCGGGCAAGCGAAAGATATCAATACGACCGCCTGTTTCCCACAGCTTTCAGGTTCTGGACACTTTCACCCCTCCCCTCCCTTCGAACAGACTTGTTCTTCCTCGTTTTTGTCCACCGGACGTCCTAGGGTTTCCCCACCCATCCTTTTAGAGACTTCTCGGAATGGACCCCGCCCTTCTCTTCCCTCTCTCTCAGCAGCCCAAGTCTCCCTTAAGGCTCAAGCTTGTAGAGGTCCTTAATTCGCCAGCTTTGAGATCGACCCTTACCTCGATCCACGGAGCACTCGTTCAGATTTCATCAGCAATCCGTCAATCCGTGTTGAGATCATCCACTGAGTATTCCTCTTCCTGGAAATTTTTTTTTTCCGCTGAAGAGCCCGCTCGCTGCCTTTTTTTTTTTGTTTTGGGGGCCAAGTTTTGTCTATTCTTCTTCTTACTTTTTGTTATCCGGAAGCTGTCAGCGCCGCGAGGCCGTCGCCTCGCTCTTGTCGGCTCCAACCCTTTCCCCTCTCGAGAGTCGAGCTTTCGGTTAATATTTTCCAATCCCCAATTCTGTCTCCCCTGTGACCTGGATTCATTGTTTCAACGCGTTTCTACATACCTTCCCCCCCCCCCCAAACAAATGGCTTTAGTTTTCTGGTCCCCTTCTTTATAGATGATGCCTTCCGAGCATCGGAAGCGGGTCCCCTTCCCACCTCTTTGAAGCCGCGTCCCCCTTCTTCCGTTTTCGAGTGCAACTTTCCCGAAAGTTCTGACCTCCATAAAACTCTCTTAGGTGCGCCGATAGTGTGTTGCAATTTCACCAAATATCGCTCTTTTCCTCGGCTTTTACGAATAAGTGAGGAGTTGAAAAACCCCCTACGTCTACCTTCTCGTCTAGGTCCGTGGGTAATGGAATGATGTCATAACCCTTTCCTCATTCCCCTCCCGACATGTTCTGAACCCCCATCGACGTGCCCTGGCTTCAAGTCCAAGCATATATTCGCACCATGGAAGAGACTTTTTTGTGTGTCTTACTCTATACTTTCCCTGGCAAGTGCGGATACAGTGCGGTAGCTACTATATTCCCTAAGAATCTTGATATCCAGGGGTTTTCCTGGGCGCGCCGGGCTTCGCATCGCTTCCTTGACTTCCGGTGCTGTTTGGACATTTTCACTCGCGGCAATCGCGCAACCCTGCTTTGGGTCGAAAAATTCCCCCCTGTATTTTTTTGGACCCCCTCCCTTGTCAACACCTTTAAACCTGATGCCCCGTTCGCCGAGATCCTTTGATTAGGTTCCATCAGTTTTGATTTTAATTCAGATCTGAGGATTTTCTTGTTTCTGGAGCAAAGCGCAGCCCGAGGGTTCTTCCGTTTCCCCTTTTCTAATTCCTGTAAGAGCGCGAGTATTGTTTTGGTTTTTTTTGCAAGCTTCTTTTCCACATCCCGAGGGGTATGTTTCTGTTTCCTTCATCCCTTCCAAGCAGACTCCCCTCGATATACTGAAAGCTTAATTTTTTTCAATTTCGTTTTTTCACCCTTTTTTTCCCACCCTCACTTGACCCTCTCCCCGCGCCAGCTTTCCCGATTTGTTCAAATGAGGGTTTCTTATTTTGTGTCCTATGCCGCCCATGGGCCTCCATGCTCCCCCCCTAGACTGGAGACGACAGTTCCTGATGAAGCCGTCTTCCCCCCCCGCTTTCAACCAATTTTTCGCCGGGTTGCTGGTTCTCGCAAGCGTTCCTGAACCAGTTTCTTTTTTTTCGACTGAGAATTTCCCCCCCCACCTTAGACGGATCTCCATGTTCAATCCCACGGCCCCACGTCGTTCCCGGTCAAGTTTCCTTTTCCGCTACGATTCTCTCAGATCTTTTGGATTGTAAGGCTCATATAAACTTTTTTTGCATGATTTTCTCACCTATGTTGGTCGCCCCCAAACGAGAGAAGTTTTACTTCTGTTATCTTCAGTTTAAAGCCGATTCTATCCATTTTTTTCCTTAATATTGGTCTCTCTCCCCTCCTACGTTTCTATCTTCTGCCAGTTATAGACCCCTTGCAAGATCTTTTTAGCTGGCGTTATCTGCCGTCCGGAGCGATCTGACCATCCGTTTCTCCCCTCCGGCACACTTTTCCTCAGGCTTCTAAAGCGCCGTTTTATTTGTAAAAAGCCATTCTGCGTACCCCCCCCCTTCCCCTTTTACAGCCATAATCCATGGGCCGATGGTAGTCATTGGATAGCCGTTGGCCCTGAGAATACTCCCTCTCTCCCCTATTTTCACGCCTTACCATGCGTATCGGTCCCTGAAAGCGAACCCCTGGTTTTTTTTAATTGTCCCCCCTCCCCGGCTACATTTTTTTCGCGTACCATCGCTCCGTTCATTCTTTCTCCTGTGTCTTTCCTGTCGTTTTCCCCCCTTTCGTTCCCCACGAGAAACAGTCTTGTTGAACCCTTCCGTGAAACCTCTTTCGGTTCTTTAATTTTGGTCCTTTCCCGACCATGAAGCCCTAAAGGTCTTCCTTCGCTTCCCGGAGTTCTTCGCTTCTTCTCTCGTTCGTTTTTCCTCTCCCTGAACTACCCCATTTGAGTCTTTACCTCTCCTACCCCCCCCCCCCCCCCCCTTCCCTCGTGGTTTGACGTCTCCTTTTAGAACGTTCTTTCAGAAACCCTCTGGCTGCGACTTGCCGACCCGGTAATGTTTGGAATACTATTGCTTCGTCATCTCCGCCCTTTGATGCCACGTAATCAGGCCCCCCTCCCTCTTCCGCCTTCGGAAGTCTTGGCTCATGGTCAATTCCAAAAAAACTCCTTTGAACATTGCCTTACCCTCCCTTGAATTGGCTTCTTGTTTATTTCCTCCCCCCTGTCTAAAAAAAAAGTCTGCATTGCCGTCCCTAAATCCCCCAGATTGACATCCAACTGATATATCACGTATTGAAGTACCCCCCTACACTAGCAGTTTCAAGAACTACTGGATCCCGTTGTCCCTTTCTTAACAAGAGGCCGGTATTCCCAGGGATGTCTCTCCCATTGATTGTCTTTGCCAAGCCGCGGGACTTAGATTACGAGGTTTTCTTTTTCCCTTCTGTATTCCTAGCTCCACCCGGTTGGAGGTTCAGTCCATCCCCACTTTTTTGGATTTGTCACTTTAGATTTGTTGCTTGATTTTTTAAACGGATTCCATGAATTTCACCTCGCGACCCCTTTTTTTCACACAAACATTCCCACCTACCCCTTCCTCTAAGGGAGGTTCCCTAGTAAAAGCAGTGAGGCCCCGCTCGGCTCGCTTGTTTTTTTTTTGGACCCCCACGGTTTTTTTCCCGTCCCTTCTCCCCTTTCCCACATCTCTTTTTTTCCCTGGCAGCTATCGGGATTTTCCGCACGACCTGCACGGACTTTTGCCGATTTTCCCTTGGTCTTTTCAGCGCTCGTTGCCCCCCCCCATCAGTAACCGTCTAGACATTCTCCCTTGGTCTTTTTTTCCTCCTTAAGACAGCGCTACTCTTCCTCCGGGTTTAGCCCTCCTGCTCTTTTCGAGTTTTTCTCCTCCCTCAGGCTTGTAAAGACCCCCTTTTCTTGAGAACCCGGCTCTCCACCCGCTTTCCAACCAACCTTTTTTTTGAGCTCTGGACTGCGATTTCTCGTCTCCCGCAAGCGCCCCTTGCTTCTGATATCAAAAAGCTCCCTTTCTGGCCTTTATTCCGGTTGAACTACACGACCTCCCTTTTCTGTCCCCCCCCTTATAGGATTTTTTTTCCGGAGAACTCCAGCTGGCAATGTCTAACTCGGTGAGCCTTACTTTTTTGTTTGCCCTTTTCTTCTTTGATCGTCGTCTCAAATTCCCTGCCTCGACGTGAGACTCAATAAGCAGACGGTGCTACCACACGCCCTACCAAACTTTTTTCAGGAGGTCTCTTTTTCCATTTTTGGATGGGCCAGACATCATATGTGTGCCACCAATTCTTTTTCCTTTTGTCCGTTCTAAGGTACTTCCCCTGAACCCGTACGACCTCCTTTTTAGAT
>Ga0179591_1240267_pt1 | contig 10226 bp, 19 predicted proteins | sample CZOMad2_1_08_16f_FD_182891 | JGI IMG/M metagenome (GOLD analysis project Ga0179591, IMG submission 182891) | Vadose zone soil fungal communities from Angelo Coast Range Reserve, California, USA - CZOMad2_1_08_16fungal (PacBio error correction) | ecosystem: Environmental > Terrestrial > Soil >... | reverse complement strand
CTCTTCTCTTCCTTTTCCTTACTCCCCTCAACTTTTCCACTTTCTATTAAAACTTCTCCTCCCCCCCCAGTATGTCTTTTTTTACTTTTTTTCCTTGTCCCTGTCGGACGACTTTTTTTCAACCTCTTCGTATTCCCCTCTGGAACCTTTTCCCCCTCCTCCTCTGTAAATGTACGCCCCGAACTCCTGGGGCTTTTTTTTCCCAAGTCCCGTCTGGTAGACTGACCCAGCCGTTTTTTCCTACCTACCCCCCCCCTCACTCCCTCCCCCTTCCCAGTTCACATGTTAGATGTATACTGCCTTTTCCCTGATCGACTTCTCCTCCCCCCGATTCACAACCTCGCGGTTTCGATTTCCACCCTCACTTTTCCTCTTTTTCTTGAAAGCCTCTTTTCTTTCCCTTTTTCCCCCTCCCCCCTTTTGGGGTAAGTCTTTTTTTTTCCCCCCCCCTTAATTCTTTTGACCTCCATCTGCCCTTTTTTTCTTCTGCCACCATAATCGGATTCTATCCTGAGGGTACATCTCCCTTTTTCCCCTTCGCTTCCTTCCCCCAGTTACTCCTTTTTTTTTATCACGGATACCCACCGAGTAAAATGTGTCCCACAACCAGATAACTGAAAGACCGTTTTGTCGACCTCCTCAACACTATTTGTCTTTTCCCCTTTTTTTTCTTTTTTGGCTTCTTTTTTTGTTCCCCCGCTTCTTCTTGCCTAATTGCCTTTTCCCCCCCCCGCTAGTTTGTCAAAAATGTCTTTCTTTTTCAGTTGACCTTTTTGCCTCTGTGAGGGTACATATTTTCCTCTCCCACCCCTGGTTTCATTTCCAAGATCCAACAAGGTTTTTCCCTCCGTTGTCGTGCTTCGGTCCCGATTTCCCAAGCTCACCTCCCCCTCCTTTCCACCCACCCCCTTTCCTTCTAATTTCTTTCGGTTCCTAAACTACCCCTTCTTTTTTGAGCAACCCCCTTCGAACGACACCCCCCCCCTTCCCCGTAGGGCCGCCTCTCTTTGTCCTAGGTTTGGGTTGTCGTTCTTCCTCCATGTGATCTCTTTCCCCCCTCCCCAAGTTCGAAGCCCCCCTCAAACCCTGACATTGACATATTTCCCAACAAACAACACTTTTCTGACCAGTACTCCTTTCCTTTACGTGAACCCCTTTTTTTGACCCGCTCCTTCCGACTCCTTCCTGGACTTTTTCTTACTTTTCAGGGGTAAGCCTATATTCTCTCCCCATTTTCCTCTCTTTTTTTCTCCTTATTCACCATCTCTATTATTCTTTTTCTTCTCTAATTCCTCTGACGTCCTCCTTTTGAGGCCCCCCCCTCGGACGTTGAATCCCCCCCCTAAGTCCCTGACCTTTCCGAATTTTTGCCAATCTTTTCCTCGCCACCCCTCCCTTCGATGTAGGCGCTTCTTTTAAAGACTCCGAATTCAAGCCGTTTATGTGCGTTCCCTTTATCTTTTCCCTTTTTCCCCTCCCAAAGCGTGCTTTCCTTCTTCCTTTATCCCTTTTACCCATTTCTGATGGTTTCGTTCTATCCCATGAATCTTCCCTTATAACTCCTCGTCCCATTCTGCATTTCTTATATCCCTTTCCAAAATCAGACTCCAGTTTAGTATCCCCTTGAATCCCACGAATTTATCCTTAATATTTGAGAGTTCTCTACCCCTTTCCCCAACTTGTATTAATTTCCCACCCCTTTTAAGATGTTTTTTTTTTCCCTGCCCTATACTTTACTCTTTAAGACTAGTACCAATTTGCCCCAGGTTTCCCATGTCGCCGACAGCTACTCCACCTGAGCATATCTCATCCCTACTCTTATTCCTCTTTCCTCTTTAAAGTCTTCCTTTTTTTATTCCCTCTCCTTTTCACGCTTTTTGCTTCCATTCCCTCGAAGGAGTTCTAACCCTCTCCCGGTCGAAACTTTTCCCGTCTAATGTCCTTGCTTTTCATCTGATTCTGTCCTCTATTTTTCATTACCCTACCCAACGTCTCCTTTTACCGGATTCCCTTTACGCCCGGTCCCAAGATTGTCCCCCCCCCCACCACCCTCTCTCCTCCACCCAAATGGTCTCCCCCTCGAGGATTTTTTTTCCCCCTTTTACCCCTTTTTTATCTCCAATTTTCCTCTTTTTTTCCCTTCCTTTTCCCATCGTTGACTTCACGATTTAAGACAATTTTCGGGCATAGGAAATCTTTTCACCTTCCCCCAGGTCCTTTCCCCTTTACCACCTTCTCCCCTCCCCCTAAAATCTGAGGTTCCTTTCCTCCCCTTTGTCCCTCTCACTCCTTGTGAAATTGTCTTTTGGATCCTTTTAACTCTTCTTTTCCCCCACCCCCCCTTTATCCAGGGAGTCTTTCTATCCCCCACCCCACGTAATTCCGAGCACGCTTTTTACCCCCACCCAGTACCCCCCCCGACACATCAGCCTTAGCCCCCCTCTCCCTCAAAACCCCTCCCCCTAAACAATAACTCTGTCTTTCGAGGAGTTGGGACGAATATAGTTTCCGCTTTTCTCCTTGCTAGTATCCCCCTTTTCCCCCCCCTTTCTTTTTTTTTTCGTTTTCTACTAGCCTATGTCCCTCTTCCTTGAAGCAAATTTGGCTTCTGTTAAACTCTCCCCTGATTCCCTGTTCTCTTCTTCAACCTATATAATTCTGTTTGATCTCTCTAGGTCTCATCCTGGGGCTTTGTTGCCTTCTCTCTGCCATCCTCTCTCTAGACTGAGACCCCCCCCCGCCTTTCCTCCTTCATAGATCCTTGGTACTACCCCCCTTTATCAGATAGGCCATCTAAGGTAAACCCACCGGACCCCCCCTCCCACCGAACCTGGAATCTTCAAGATACCTGATTTCAAATATTCCCTTGCTTTTTTCTTCTGTCACCTTCCCCTTACCCCCCTTTCTCTCTTTTCTTTGGGGTGTTTTCCTTGAATATGCTAATTCCTCTGTCGGGTTCTTTGGAATACTTATGATCTGCAGTTTTTTTTATTCTCCTTTCTCCCTTCGCCGCCCTCTTAGGTTTTCCCCCTCGTTACCGTATTTCCCTCAAAAAGTTTCACCCCTCCTGATCGTCACCCCCCCTTTCCGTGGTTTTGAAATGAAACCCCTCCCCTAACCGTTACTTTCCTCTCCCAGTGCCTTTCTCCCTGTTTTGCCTTGGCCTTTCTTTCATATTCCCGTTCCCCACCCCTGTTCTTCACGCCCTTCTCCACTAGGATTAGGTACCACACTGAGTCCCTTTTTTAACCTACGCAAGTTTTTTTCCTCCAGACTTTGTTTCCCCATACGCGTTTAAGTTTTCCCAGTTTTTGCTATATTGTCCGCCCGGTACTGCCTATCTTCCCGCATCTTTTTTTTTCCTCATTTGTCTCCTTTTTGTCCCCCAGGCGTCACATCACTCAAATTAGCCGTCATCTTTTCCCGTTTCTTGCCACTGGATTTTTTACCTCCTCCTTTCTCTGATTCGAAATTTTGATCCTCTGCTGAAGACACCATTCCTTAAAACTTCACCATGTTCTTTCGCACTTTTTCTACTCGATAGTCTTGTCGTTTTTATTAGGATATGCTAGGCCGGTAGCCTTTCCGGTTACATCTTGTTGTCCCCAACCTAATTTCTCTTCCCTCCTTTTATTTATTCTCCCCCATCCCCATCCCCTTTTTTCCATTAATCCACTTTGGTTTTTTTTACCTGTATTCCCTTGATAAAGAGGAAATGCCCCGCTTGCGGCCCTCTCTCGTTTCTCCCCCCCCCCCTTTTTTCTTTCTGAGCTTTCCTTTGGTAACACATCCTACTCTTAAGCCACCTTCCTCCTTCGGGTAGAAGTCTTGCCACATTTCTTTTCTTCATCTCGCCCCTTCCCAATATTTGACCTTCTGAGAGACTAAGACCCCCTCCCCTTTGCTGTACCCCTCCTCAGTTCAAATTTTTCCCTCCGATTTGCAAAGTCTCCTCTGCGCTGAGTTTTTCCCTCACTCCTACCTATCTTCCCCTTTAGTTCCCCCTTCGAAAAGGAAACATTCTGCCTTTCTTCTCTGAGGATCCCCGTAAATTAAATCCCCCTCTGGTCATCCACTTCCGTCGTCCCTTCTCCCCCTCGTAATTTTTTTCTTTCCTAACCCCTACTTTCCCAACCCTGTTCCCCCTTTTAAGCCCTAAATGTATTGACTCTCTATAGCTGCCTACTCCTAACTCCTTTTTTTTTTTCACCTCGGAAGCGCCTCTTTTTTTAAAACTGACCAGTCTCTCTTCAGAGTGTTTTTTTTTCTTCCCTTTTTGTCTTTCTGGGTTTCTTTTCTTTCTACCATATTTGTACTTGCCGAGACCCCCAGTGCCATGAAGCATTTCCCGTCCCACAACTGGAGGCCGTTCCTCCTTGTTCTTCGCATGACCATTCCTTTTCTAAACCCTCCTTTTAGGTTTCAATTTTTTTTTCCCCTCACTCTCTCGCTCTTGTTCTTTATTTATTCGTATCTCGCGTTTATTTCTCCCACCTTTTCTCCCGACCCCGCCCTTGGTCTTTCACCCACCTTTTTATACTTTCTCTACACCAAGGTGGACCTGTTTTTTTTTCAAACATTGTCCCCCTCCCTCAAAAGTCCCGTTCCACTGAGACCTTTTTCTCAAAATGAGCGCTTGTCACCCACATGAAACATTCTGCTTAATCCCTCTTGAACTCCCTTCCCTCCTCCCACCTCCAAGAGAACTTTCTTTTTCGAATTATACACTTCAAGTATTCCTTTCTTTCTTTTTTTTTCCCCACTTTCAATCGGTGGAGAACGTTTTCTTCCAACCCCTCCCATTACTCTTGCAGTCCTCCCTTTCCATGGCAGTCTTCCTACCTTTCGATCTTTTAGCCTTCAACCCCCTTTTCCTATTTCCTTCCCTACCCTGAAGTAATCCCCCCCTTCCTTCCCCCCCCCCCGATCTTGTTTGTTTTCAAATTTCTAATCCCCCCTTTCTTTTCCAATTCACTTAAGCAGTCTTCTTGGAAATCTCACCTTATCTCTGTTGTGGCTTTCCTTAGGACTACTATTATATTCTCCTTTTAGTTCCCCCTTCCTTCCTTCTGTTGCCGCTTCGCTTCGTGCGTGCCTTCCCCCCTCTTTTTTTTTCCCTCCGGTCCTTTTACCTTCCCTCTCCAGTTGACTTTAAAGATTCTTATGTGACCTGATTCCCCGATGTTATTGCACCTCATTAAACTTCTTCAACTTTGCCCTTTTTAAAATACACTGCTTCCTAATGGGTTCCTTCTTCCTTCTCCTAACAAAGTTACTTTTGTATTTTCTCTGCCGTTTCCCCCTCAATCTCTCTCTTTCCTAAATCCTCCCTTTTCTAGCTTTCCTTTTTTTTTTTTTACCCTTTCCCCTCCCACTCCGAAAGTTCTTCCCGCTTGATCGCCCCCCCTCCAACCCCACTTACTTACGTCCGTTGTATGGTCACATTTCAAAGGACTTTTTTTTTTCCGTTGTAAACGTTCTTCTCCCTTGATTCAATCTCCCTCATGCCCCCTCCCCTTTTTCCCTTTCCTCCCTCTACATGGTCTTTCCCTTACCCTTTTGTTTTTTTTATTCATCATGGTTGAGCGGCTTCACGATCACGACCACGAAGCTTTTTCCCCCCTTAAAGGAGAGTTCTGGATAATTCCTCAAGTTCATTCTTCTCCAGTTTATCTCTCCTTTCTAATATGAAAACCCGATTTACGGTTTAGAGGCCCTCAAATTCCTTGCATTTTCTTGATCTTTTTCCCTGCGCCTTGTTTTTATTTCATTAACCCGGTTTTTTGTGACCCCTGCCTTTCGAGACCTTGAAACTTTCACTTTTTTTTCCTCTTTCCCCTTACCTCTTACCCTTCTTGGAGTTTCTCCCCTTCCTTTCCATACGAGGGTTTTTCCCTGCCTCAGAGTTTCGATGTTTCCAACCCCCACCGGCCCCCCCCTCGTAAAATGGTAACCCAAAATTCCTCTTTTTTTCCTCCTTCTGTGTTTATCGCCCACAACTTTCATTATAGTTTGCTTTTTTTGTTCCTATGCTGTTGTTCAATCTTGAGGATTCCCCATCCATTCTTTGTCCACCCGATATTCTCCCCGTGATCTCCGGTTTCAAGTGACTTTGTCCCTCTTCGTCAATCCTTTCGCTCAACTTGGGTAATTCACCCAGGATCCCCAGGGTTGAGTAACCTTCCGTTGTTCTTCGGGGCCTGACTTGAGTGATTTTCCCTTTTTTTTTTTCTTCTGCCCACGCCGCTCTCTCCCCTTTCAACAACTTTTCTCTGCTAATCCGCGTTTGAATTTACCCCTAAACTCCTTTTCTCCAACACGAATGCATGCGCCTACAAGTCCCGCGTTTTCCTATTTTTGTTATGTCCCTTTTGCGTGACTTTACGAAAGTTTTCTCGTGCTTTCTGACCACAATTCTCAGCAAAGCAACCCCCTCCCTACCATTTCAACCCACCCACACACACTTGCATCACTTTCTATGTGAAAGTTCCTGACCCTATCCCCCCGGCCTTTTTTTCCTCTATGCTATCTTTTGATGACCCCCTTAAGTCCTTCGGCGATCTTCCCCCTGTAACAGCCTCTAGTCTTCTCCTATGTCCCCCTCTTTTTAGAGGGTTTCGGCCTTTATTAATCTGCTCGCCCCTTGTTCCTTTGCGGACCCAACGATGCCTTTTTCCCCCGCTACCTTCCGTTGCCAGACTTTTAAGTTACCCCCTGTCGCTCTGTCTATAACCTAACCTCCCCCTTCTCTGTCGGTTCTTTGTCCCGCACGATTACTCTTGGCCTCGGCTTTTCCTTCTTTCTTTCAGTTTTACCAGCAATTCTTTTTTCCCCCCTTTATTCCCCGACCTTCCGAATCATTATTTTTTTAGATCTGCAGTCTTCTTCCCTTCCCTATTCCCCTTGCTCTTCCCATTCCTGTAACAGATGTCAATTCCATCCCTATTTTTTATCTCATTCCCCTCCATCTCTCCTGAGACTTGAGATACCCCTCAACCATTTCTCCTGTCAACGTTTTTTTTCTTTGTGTCTGAAGAGATACCTTTTCTTTATCTTTACCTTCCCCCCCCGAGTGTATGGCGTCACCTCAGACCATCTCCATTCCTCACCTATTGGTTCTCTAGCGGGTTCTGGACTCTTCTTCTCCGCAGTTACCCGATGTTGCTAAATAGACGGAGACGTTCTACACCAGATCCCCCCCCCTTATCCACCCATTCTCATTGAGTTCACTTGAGGCTTTCTCGCCATGTCTAATTACCGAACCCATTCTACGGTCTTCGATATAAGGCCTTTCACACTCATTTGAACCCCCCAAACCTTCCTCACGAGATCTCTGGTTGCACAAAGGAGTCTTGCGTTACTGCCCAGGTCAGCCGTTTTGTTTAAATCTACTCCCCTTTTTTTTAAGAGTGTAATAACATTTTTAGTTTCATATTCCATATTACCATTCAGTTTTTACCCTTTTCCCCGGCTCTTCCTATAATTCTTATTTTCTTCTCTTCCGTTTACGGCACCATTCTTTTTTTGACCACTGCGTTCTGTTTCTAATTTCTTCACGCGTTTAACTACCATATTCGCGGCTTTTGCGAGGTTCCTCCCCCCCTTTTCATATTCGACTATATTTTAACCCCCCGCCACATACTTATAGATGCCGATGAACCCCCCACCCCCGCAACTAAAACCTCACATCGGCTGGTGAGAGGTTTTTTTCCCCTCTTCCTTACGAGTTGCAAGTTATTTTCGTATAAATCTTCTTTGTCTTTTTCTTGTCCTTCTATCTTCTATTTTCCTCAATGGTATTCCTCGCATTCCGTCTAGATTGGTCTCACCGGGATCACTATGTCGGATCCTCCCTCTTTCTCCTCCTTTATGTGGAGAGATTTCCCGGAAATAGTAACCCCTTGATCCATCTTTTTCATCCCTACCCCTCCTATGGCCGCATTTTTTTTTTTTCCCGTTTTTATTACCTTCCCGGCAGATCTATAATGTACCAGCACAATTTTCCCCACCCATTCTCCCGCCCCACATCCCCCCACTCGTAAGCCATTCTTGTTTTTACCACCCCGACCCCTTAACGCGATTCTTTATTTTGCGGGTGGTTTTTCCCCCGGTGTTCTGCTGAAGTCACATCCCGTCTGCATATACTTCATGAAGGTGTTCTACCCAGCTCTCCATTCCGAAACCTGTTTGTTACAACTCTGGGCACACATTTCGTTTTTTACCCCCCCCCCCCCCAAGTTTTTTTTTTTCACCAAGACTGGATCAATTTCGTCTGACTTTACACCCAGATAAGCTTTCATGGAGGAGCAGGTTTAAGTCATTTCCATGGTCAATTTTCATTGAATTTGTCCCGAATGACCCAGTGTATACTCGGAAGGCCCGATTATGGTCCCCTCTGAATTTTTATCGCCGGACTCCTCGAATTACACTCCTTTCTCGGTCAATTTCCCGGTTTTTTTTTTTTCCTTGTGAATCTTAGGTACGGATTTCCTGCACTTTGACTCTTTGTTTTAGTCCATTCTGGAAACTTCGTAACCTTGCCTTTTTCATAGCCCTGCCTATCTCTAAAGTTTTCTTCTTCTGTAGTGTCTCTGTTTCTCACGCGTGATTTCTTTTCCCCAGTTCGACTGAGAAGACCCCCCCCTGCTTTCCCAATCCCGGCCCTTCCAGAGTCATCATCCCTTTATTTTCGATCTCTTATATGGTTCGTTCGTAGGTTCAAGATGGGTTCCATGGAATACTTAGATCCTCTTACTCTCCCCCCATCCGTTTTGCCATCACCCCCTTTTTTCCCGTTTATCTCCTTCTCAAAGGGACGCCCTGAGGCCCCGACGTTTTTCTTACTCCCTTTTTAGAGCTTTACGCTTTGTTACATCCGAATCGGCCGCACTGTCTATAATCTGAGAAGACATCTTTCCGATCGTTAAGATACCTCGCTTTATAAGGGCCGCCTCAGGAAATCACTCGGTTGCTTTCCCCCATGAAAGAGTTTGAGAATCTCTCACTTAGCCGACTCACGCCCCTCTGCTGAGCGGAATCCGCCTCGAATTATTTTAGTTTCATCTCCTTCTCGCCAGTGCCACCTTTATGACTGCGCCGGTCTCCGTCCTTTTTTTGAAATTACGTCGACACTTCTCTTGGTGGACGACGACCTACCCGATAACAATCCTGTCCATGTCTAGCCTCATTAGGGACTCGCGCCTTTCCCTAAGTTCATAACAGTCTTTTTTTTTAGCGATCTAGGTAAATACCCGTTAATGAGTTGTTTTCCCACACATTCAAACTTTTTTTTCATGTGTTTCTAATCTCTTCTGTCGGTTTTTTTCTAGATTTTGTTTTGACGAGCGCACCGTTTTCATAAAGAACGTCCCCACTAGCTGTAACACCCGGAGGGCCGCGTGTATTGTCTTTTCCCTTTCTCTAAAAAAAGTTAGGGTACGGACAAACCCTGACACATTAGAGTCTATGTTTGATGTAGCGAGTGGGTGACGTCTTTGCACAAGTTGCAGGCCGCCCACCGTCATTTTTCTCAAACCCTTGCTAATGTTACAAAAGGTGGTTTCCAGTTCAACTTATGACACTTTCCCCCCTATTAAGCGTCCTGAGTTTCACTGTGGGCAAACGCGTCAACCTGCAATGATGTTGAATCCTCTCTTTTAGCCCATCAAGTCCTGCCAACCCTCACGAGCATTCTAACTGTATTTTGTTTACCCAGAATGAGTTACCCTGGTTTGGTATATTTTTACACCATTACTCGGTTTTTCGCCCCGCTATTGAAGCTCGATGGTCCAATGCATTGTACTCGTGAGATATAATTTTTCCATCCTATATGTTGTCAGAAGGCAAACACCTTTCCTTCCTCATTAGGCCACCTCTTCCCCCACCGATTCTTCCTTCCCAACCCTGTACTTTCTGATCAAGAAGGCCAGCCCCCTGTTCACTCTCACCTGTTCCCTGTTGTGTTTCCCTGAAGAGGCTGCCTAGCGATCCTTTTACTTATCAGTATACTCTCCCGTTTCTGGGCGTTCGTATTCGTGAGGTGATCTGCACCTGCCCGCATCCGTGTACCCACCCTATATCGTCGTACATTTTACTTCTTGTACAGGCTTCTCGGTTCGCTCGTACGAAATATTTACACGGTCATCCGAACTTTGCATCGCCCTCCCCCGTCTCATTACTTGTGTTACCGAGTTCCTATCACTTGTTTTGATCAGTTACCGCGACCC
>Ga0179591_1204359_pt1 | contig 10226 bp, 9 predicted proteins | sample CZOMad2_1_08_16f_FD_182891 | JGI IMG/M metagenome (GOLD analysis project Ga0179591, IMG submission 182891) | Vadose zone soil fungal communities from Angelo Coast Range Reserve, California, USA - CZOMad2_1_08_16fungal (PacBio error correction) | ecosystem: Environmental > Terrestrial > Soil >... | reverse complement strand
CCACTGTTAGCCTCTTTTTTCTAGTTTCTCCTTTGAGGATGCCTTGTAGGCCGATGCATTTCGTAACGACATTTTTGTTCGATTGAAGTTTGTGGGCCCCTTAGTTACGTAAACATCCCTTCGTTGTTTTTGTGCTTTTTCTTCCATCTGAATATTCGGTCTTTTGACCGATTAGAGGACTATTCCCCTCAAAACCTCAATTCTTCAAAGCGAGTTAGGAAGAGGACGATTTTTTCCCTTTCGTCATAGTCGATATTCGCCTTAGATGCGGCGCCTCGATTGTCCAGTTGATCGTAGCATCATTGTTCTTTATATGAGTTCCAGTTGCCCCCTTTGTCATTTTTTCCCCCCGCCTACCTTGAGATTTCCTTGATTTTTTGGGTGGTGTTAGAATCACAGAGCATTGCGTAGCGGCGTGCGGTTGCTTCCCCTCCTTGCTTAATCTTTCCAGCCACCAAATTCCTTTTTCCATTTTTACTTCCATATTTTTGTCGAAGTATCAGCAGTCATTCTTTCCCTTTTTTTTGTGTTTTTTTGAGCCCAGCGACTGACTTGGTATTTGGCTTAGACAACCGGGACGCTATCCCCCCTTTGCCTTCTTTGTGGGGTCTTTTTTCGCTTATAGACGATGGCGTTCAGTTTAACTTCGGCTGGGTGACTTTTTTTTCCCTCCGAATCACATTTAAACCTTTGCCAAGCCCTCTTCTTTTTTTTGTGAATGCTTATTTCGGAGACCGCCGCCTTTTTTCCCTTCCCGGCCCTCTCATCCTATGGATGACCGCTCCTCCTTCTCCCGCCTGATGGGGCCTTCGCTTATTTTTCCGGAGAATTACTGACCGGTCTTTTTGGGTTTTTTCCCCCTTTTCCTTCGAATCTGGTACAGGCCTTGATGGTACCCTTAGCTAGTTTTCCCCACAAACAAAGCCACGGTGACCCTCCACGCAAAGTAAAGATGTCGGTCTCGACCCAATTATAGTTCTTGCGTACTCTTCCAGCACAGCCGGATTCCGTTAGAACTCCTTCTCTATCTTCCTTCCTCCTTTGATCAACTATGCCGCAATTTCAACTTCCTCCTTCTTTAGCCTGTATGATCGTCACTTTAATCCAGCCTTTCAAAATATATCCTTCCCATATAACCGACGAGCCCTTTTCAAGTACGGTACTCTTTTAAATGCCGATCTTCCTAATTTGGGCGGTTGACTTCTAGAAGAAGGCGCCCCTTCATAGAGGAGTAGATTATCCCCCCTTCCTCACTCCAACTGTTCCCACATTGGCAGAGCTCTTGAGATTCTCTCAGTCGACACACCCTTGGTCTTTTTTACCCTGCTTCCTCGGTCCTTGTAGATTGATGATCTTGAGGAAGCGCGAGATTTCTTTTGTTTGTGTTTTTTTCGCGTAGCGTCCGTGAAAGGTATTCTTTTGTTTTCTAAAATAGTAGTATTACCCATATAGCCTCTGGTTTGCGCTCTTATTCTCTTATTTGCCCGTGGTATTCCCTCCCCCTTTTCCCCATTCTGCACTTTTTGTTCCTTAAGATGAAGTCCCCTTTTGGTGGGTAGCCGGCCCCCCTCTCTTCGATCGTCGGACGAGCATCTCCAGGGGTAGGGTGAGTCTCAGACCACTCTCCCCCTTTTTCGAGTAGCTTCTCCCAAGCTGGGTATTCTTTGCGCCGGACCGACCGTATCCTTTCTCTTCCCCCACGTTAATGTTGGAGCGGTCAATTATGCTTTTTAGGCGATTGTCCCTTCGTTGTCTAAATCGGTCTAGGATGCCCTATCCTCCCTTCCCCTCTTCTTGGGTTGTGGTGACCCGTTGTACCCGATAATTCGTTTTGCTCTCTTTGGATTAATATTTTCTCTCCCCCTTTCATCCACCTGCCACCGTACCTTTTACCACTTTTCTGGTCACCCCCGACCCCCGCCCCCATTTAGATTTTTATTACCCAAGCCAGTGATGTAATCCGCAACCACTCTCTCAAATACACCTCTTCCTACCCAAGTGCACCCTGGTAGGAAACCCCCCCCCTTCCAACCGCACTCTCATTCATCCATCACCTTCCCCCCTTCTCCCCCTCCGTAAAGCCAGTCCCCCCCCCCCCCCCCCCCCCCCCCCCCCCACAGTTTACCTTGTTTTTTATTTTCTCCTTTTGAATTTCCGATTTAAATACTGTGATCCTTTCGCGGAGGAGGTGATACCCCTTTTCCTCGCGTAGCCACGTTTTGGGAAAACGGGGTCCTGCTTAACGGCCAGTGGCAGAGCTTCACCATTTCGGGGGTACTTAATTGGTGAGAGTATTTTTCTGTAAGGAGCGAGGACGAATTTGCTTGTGAGAATGTTCAGGGCTTTCCCCCCCCTGGGAGAGTAGATCTTTTCATTGGAAAGTCAGCGAAAATATAGGTGCTTAGCTTCAGTCTTTCGAGTTGATGTTTTTTTTTTTTCGGCTTCATAGGGCAACAGTCGGGAGGGGCCCATTTCGAGGAGTTTCCGTGGGAGAGGTTGTATATTCATGGCATGGCCCCCTTCGTGTCTTGCCACTCGCCAAGGGTGACTTACCATTTCGCAGAAAGGCCTTTTACTTCCTAACATCGTTCTTCTTTAGAACAATCGCCTGAAGGGCCTTGGTCTTGTTTCTTGGCTTGCCGGTGCCTTGTGAGTTACATTAAAGGACGTCCCCCCAGGATACTTTATTCCCTATTCCAACCCATCCATAACAGCGATATTGTAGCTTTTCCGTCCAAAACTATTCATGTGCCCTTACCCAGCCCCTTCTTTTTCCGATCTACTCATCTTTCCTCCTCCTACGTTTTTTTTTTTTTTCCTTGATTTTATTTTGGTCTATGAGGGCTTTAGGGGACCCCTTTTTTTCCAGTTGGCCCATAGTAACGCTGTCGCGTCTTTTGAGGGGCTCTGTACGGTGAATGCCTTTGGGTTAGGAAGGGATGGCGCTTCGCGTAACGAAAGAGCCCACTGAATTACTCCAACAGCCTACCGAGGAAAAACTTAATTTAGGCTATTTTCTTCCCTCTTTACAGATGTTGTGCTCCTCTGCCACACTTGAGCGTTTTATTTGCATCCATCTTTTAGTATTTGGCAATAAACGCCCGTCTGCCCTTCCCCCATTGATATCGCCCACAAATGACTCCCCTTCTAATTTCCCAACTGAGTACCCATTTTGCAATTGCCCAATTGACACTCTTCTTCGGACAGCCACCCCGCACCCCATCCAATAAACTTGAAAAGTTAAGCTAAATCGACCCCCACTGGAATTCTAGATCGGAAGTTTTCCCTTCAACAGTAGTAAACTCTACACGGGAAAGAATTCCCCCCCTCTCAACAGTCTTCAGAAATTCATATCTCTCCCAAGCACAATATACAGTTTAACCGTGAACCACGACAGGTTGATAAACGACATTGGGCCTTCCCCCCCTGTGCTTAAAATTTTGTCTCTGCTGCTGCCAGTATGCCTCCCCTCCTGAATTATTCCAACCTCTTACCCCAACTTTTCAAGCGCCTTGCCTCGTACATCACCCTCGGCAAAGGTCTTCCTTACCCCTTGGCTTTTATGTTGCCTGGTAGAGGCTTATTTTTGAGGGGAGTCCTTCATTGGATTTTTCTTCTTTTTTCCTATGCACAGTGGTCTGCTTAGTTGAGTTACTTTGGCTCATTGTTTTTTATCGCCCATTTGATTTGCGAGAGTTCCCACGGTCTTTGTTGGGTAAGCGTACCTGCTGCCCGGGGTGAAGGGAGGTGGGATTCGCCGTTAACGAGGGGTGTATTTGACGGGTGTGGACGAGTTGCCAATTTTACTTTTCCCTAGTTTCAGTTCTCGTAGCGCAACAATATAACTGCATCCCTTTCACCCTCTTTATCAGGAGGTCCACCACCGTCTCTCCCCCCTCTTTCCAGACTGTAGGGTCTCACCCCTTTATTATAAAAATTTTCCTCTAACTACGGCTTCCCGGGCATTGTCACCTCCCACGACCTTTACACCCTTTTTTTATTCAAAAGGGCGGGGAACTTTCTTATGGAGTATTTAGGGGATATCTTTCTTTTAGCCTCCGTCTCCGCCAATGGAAGGTTCCCTTCAGTTTTGAGGGAGCAACCCGTCCCCTTTCCCGATTGTCGTTCTCCGGTTCCCCACCCATACCTCGATCTTCTTAGTCACCGGTATTTTTTCCCCCCCCCCCCTTAGTTAATTAAGCCTTAATTGTTTACCAGATCTCCAACCATTCCTTTTCTTTTGCAGATTTTGCAAGGATAATAAACCGGCCAAGATACGATTTACTTACTCTTTCTCTTCGAGAATGTTTCTCTCCCCAGGCAGCAGATTGGCGACCCCCCCAATGACTTTTTTTCCGCCTCCGAAGTCCGATCTCCAAGGACCCGAGCCTTACTCGATCCTCAAGCGACCACTGATGTATATTCCCCGATGGTCGCCAGGACAACCCTTTTGATGTGGTCTATTGTGGGTATTAGACGCCTACATCTCCTCTTCCTATTTGCCGACTTTCCTTGTCAAATTTAATGCTTTTTTTCTTTTAGAGCGGTACCTGAGTCTCTCTCCTAACTGAGGATAGGGAGAAAAGAAGTAGCATTTTTTCTACAGTATTTCGCTTGAGTCGGCCTTTTTTCGGTATTCTTTATCTCCGCCCTGCATTTTCTTTTTAGGACATGAACCGCTACCTCCTCTCTTTTCTGGCTTGTTGAGAATCCTATCCTTCGTTCCGGCGTAGCCAGTGAATTTCCGGCATAGCGTTTTTTCTTTCTCTGGACGACCGCCCCCCTTGATGTCCCAGCTGTTTTTTTTTTTTTTGGTCTTTCATCCTCTGCCCTTGGTTGGGTTCCAGTGGCTTGTGTTGTTGTTCCCTTTCCTACCCTAATAGTCCATCTTTTGCCCCTCTGAGTCCCAGCTTATTTAAATCTCCGTTTTTGATCCTCGTGTTCCCGACAATCGAACTCGCCACGAGAGAGGGCACTCTGCCTGAGCGGCAGAACCTTCTCCTTGTGCCCACTGATGAATTGGGGACCCTTTAGCCCCTTTTAAGGTCTGAGGGGGGTTTCCCCTCCTCACTAAGGTGCCCCCTGGCAAAACCCACCACAAACCCCTGGTGGTTTGGCGCCCGACTTGTTGAAACCTTGTGCTGTTCGGGCCTTTCCTCCCCCTTACGCGCTTCTTTGTACTGTTAACGCCATGTCGCAGCGACTACAAAGACAACCCGCAGGTCCGTGGTCGGATGATATTACCCTTGTTTTAGCAGAACCTTCAGCCCTGGGGTCTAAACCCCCTGCAACCGCCTCTTTTCTCTTCGAAGTTAGATCTCAGACTGTGGATATGATGAACCCCCCTCCGCTTGGAAGAATGAACTTTATCCGTTGACAGCCCACATGAGTAGGATTTTAGATGCCACAAAGGAACGTTAGGCCCTTTTTTGAAGTCTAATTCTTCATGGTGTGTCCCCCACCCCACTCATTGAATGAACTTACCTTTTTAGAGATTCTCGACCACCCCCCCTCCTCTGCTCGGAAATCGTTCGCATTTTACGGTCGAAGACCTCGATTACCGCTCCTTTTCCATCTTGAAAGGACCCTTATGGGCCTTCTGTATGTTTTGATGAAATCGGCCGGCCATGTCCCCGACGTCGTATTTCGATTTTCCACCCCCCGAGAACCTTTTTGCTTGAAGGAGCCTGAGTTGGTGGGCACACAAAGACAGGATCGCTTCCCTAAGGCTTTCTTCGTCAAAGAGAAAGCGCGGGTGGGAATTAAGGGAAGAGCAACGGTGAGAAAAAATCCCCAACCGTGTCCCTTTTTGATATCATCCTTTTGTTTCTATGCTCTTTGGGGGGGTTTTGGTTTGGGGTTTTTCCCTGTTACTAAGCCGTGGAGAGTTCGTTGAGCGCCATTGTACACGGGCTCGGTCTCTGAACAGGTCCTGTTTTTCCGGAGGTTGGGTTTTTTTGGGGGTTGCGGAGTTTCCCCCCATTTTTTCGAGGCTCACACCTCCAATGGCGAGTTTTTATCGACTTACATAAAATCCGGTGGTGCATGGCGTCCCCTCTTTCCGAAATGAAGTAAAATTTCATAACCCCCCCCCATGTGACCTTCTTTTTTACATTTTGAAGATCCCTTGTGGATGGCCCGGACTCTTTCTTCTGAGCGATTATGCGGCATACGTAGTTCTATATAGTATTGTTGCTTTGGGAACAAAGAAAGTTAGTAGCGTTGAAGTGCAATTCCTGGTGAGCACCACCATAGAATCCTTTTCACCTTCCGGACTATGGTTTTTGTGCAAAGCCAAAGAAAGAGCATTGCGCCTTTTTGAATGATCCCCTTTTTTTTTTTTTTTTTTTTTCTTTCTTCCCAGATAGTTTTTTTAGATTCTAGCTGTTTTTTAGTATCATTTTTGTGAATTTTTTTCTTTGAGGCCCGGAGAGTTTTTGTTTGGTCTTAGACCAAGTTGTATATTACAAACAACAAAAAACCCCCCCCCCCCACAAAACCCCACTTTTTTTCCCAATTTCACCACAACCCCCCCCCCCCCCCCCCCCCCCCCCCCCACCAAACCCACAACTACACCCACCACCCCCCCCCCCCCCCCCCCCCCCCCCAAGATAGCGCGTAGATTGGGGTCTTTGGATATTTTCTTGACCCGAATTTTCAGTAAAGGATCGCGGTATGACAGTTTTGTCCCTAGCCACCTTGACAAACTTTCAGCCTAGGCACCTTTTTTTGTTTTTAACTGTGATTTGGCTTGTCCAACCAAAGCTTTTCCAGTAGTTCGAAGGTAACGAGTGTTTTGAGGAGAGGAACCATGGGAGTGACCCTTTCCCATATCAAATTTCCTGAAATTATACGTTAAGCATCTCTTATCGAGTTTCTCGAGAGAGATTTATCCGTTCCTCTGTCTAATCGGAAGTGGTCTAATAATGAGAAGGAGTTTTCCACACCCAATCAAGGGAACCGACCACTGCAAAAAAAGGGACTCCCTTCTGCTCCTTACCCAGAGAAAGCCAACTTTGAGTTGTTGTTGTGGGAACCCCCCCCCCCCCCCCCCCCCCCTCCCCCCCCCCCCCCCCAACTACAGGCGAATCCAAGGCCGCTGCTTGTCTGCAATTCGTGCTTCTCAATTCCCCTGCACGAGTCGGTACTTCCTTTCCTACACGCAAAAAGCGCAGGGGTTGGCTCTTTCACTGATCTTACTCCTGCCAGCTCCTCTTCAGAAATCTATCAACCCCCTTACCCCTAAGAAGAGCAGCAGTTTTGAAAGAGTCGGACCAGTCCCTCAGGATTAGTATAACATATTTCGCGTCATACCAGCCCTTTCCCAATTCGAGAGGTCTTTTTGATCGCCCGATATCCATGTCCCTTACCAGGCCCGAAGCATCGATATCTAGGAGGTCCATGTTGGTTTTTCCTCCCTTGCCCAATACGTCGTCATGGTAGGGTCTACTATTTTGGTCCATTGCTCTATGGGGTCCTGGGCCGCGTAAGTTTCTTTCTACCAGGGGTTCTGTTGTTCGCCCCAACTTTTTTTTTTTGTTGTTCCGTCGGCCTTTGATCCCATCAAGAGAAGCGATTCTCTTTCCTCTGGCTCTAGTGGATTTCGTTTTTTCCTCCCAGACAAGAGTTTATTTCAGATATTTAGCTTTGAGGAGAGCGTTTGTTTTGTGTAGACGGTGGCCCCCCTCTTGAGCATGTGAAGAAGGTTTCATTCCAGAGGAATGAGACCCCTGTGTCTCTAAAGCCCACATTAGTCGAGTGAATGTCGTTCGTTATTTCAGAGATCATAACTCCCTTCGCCCGAACAGAACGTAAAGTATCCGATCTAATTCTTCCCATACGAACCCAAGGTGTCGGCTTTCTTTCTAATGAGTCTTGGCCCTTTGACGTATGTTTTTCATCCGCGTGATTAGGCACATGAAGCGACCCAGACATCTTTGCGTTTTCCTATAAGGTAAAGGAGCTATTTCATTCCATTGCTGTGCTTGGAATATGTCGAGGCCTGACCCCAAGAGTACTCCGCGTGAAACCAAAGGAGAACTCCCCCAACCTTTCTATTTTGGGTGGTCTTGGTGCCTGTTGGTTTTTTGCGTGTGGTGTTTTTTTTTTTTTTTTTTTTCTTTTTGGAGAAGGGAAAATCACTCTAATTCTCTGTCTTCCAACCCCCACCCAACCCCCCCCCCCCCCCCCCCCCCTAAGCCTATGATTGTACCCTTTGCCAAATTTCCTTCCCCCCATAAACAACCTACCCAGAAAACCGTCCTCTATTCCACTTTTGAAATGGCGGCCATAACCCAAACCATTTCCCATCGAACGGAAGCCTCTTTACAATCCCATACCATTGCACAAATCGCACCCCCGCCTCCCCTTCCCCAATTTCGTGTTGACGAAGTTGGCCAAAGGCAGTATAACTACCCCCTTTCAGAGGGGATCTTCCTCTCTAAGAGACGCCCCTTTCTGTTCCCAAAGGGGACGTGCCTCTCCTTACCTACCCCAACCACCGCATCGCAAAGCGTTTTTTCATGGCGTTCATGTCTTTTTCCCTCCCTGAATGGCGGCGATTTCTTTTCTCAAGTGTCCCCAGTGGCGACTTTTCTAGGACTTTTTCCAACTACTTTTTCAGCGCCCCTTATCCCCGACAACCCCCCCCCCCCCCCCCACAAACCCCCAAACCCCCACCAACCCCCGGACAGTGGGTTCTATTTAGTCTTTAAGAGTGTTTTCGTTTTGACTTGGTCTTTTGTACCCCTTGGACCTTTTAGAGGGGGGGAACTTTGTTCTTTTGAAATCGTTTTGAGATTTCTCTCAGGCATGTTACTAGTGGATATTTGAAAACATCCTCCCCTCTACAATGCGCACGGTTGGTACTACGTATTTTGTTTTTTTGTTTTTTTGGTGGTGGTGGTTTTTTTTTTTTTTTTTTGTTTTTTTTCCACAACATCGTCTCGCTGCCCGAACAAATCTCCCGGTATTGGCCTTTGGCTTGCGGTGTTTTCTGTACCGAAAACCCCCCCCCCCAACCCCCCCCCCCACCCCCAAACACCCCAAAACAAAACCCCCCACCCCCCCAACCCAAAACCCCCCAAAACAAAACCCACAAAAAAACACACAACCCCCCCAACCCCACACCCCCAACACCCCCCCCCCCCCAAACAAAAAATTGGTAAGCACGGCTGCGACCCTATTTTCCGAATGCAATTGATCAAAGGAGCCCTCACTGACTACACAGGATGCTAGCACGGGCAAAAACTTGCACCTTTTTCCTAACGAACTCGCTTGTCCCCCATGCTTGCTACAATTTCCCCTCCTCTGTTTTATGCCTCCTCATCCGTGTGGAGAGGCAAAGTTCATCTTTCTCCTGGAGGGTAGGGTCCTGTGTCCATGCTTGTTGTTAAACCGCTTAGATTTCGGTTTCTTGAGCGCGGGTATGAGTTTGGGGTGTTCTAGCAGGAATCCCGCTTTTTTGAATCGCATTTCTTCACTACATATCCCCTGGCCAAAGAAACGACCTTCAAAAGTCCATTTGGGATTTTTTCTTTTTTTACTCTTTTTTTGTTCGACCTGCGTCTCCCTCCTTTGTCTGTCCCTTTGTACCACCCTTGACTGAATATTGCTTCCCCTTGGGAGATTTTTTGCCCCTTTCCCGCAATGAGGCCCACCTTCTATGCCAACTACTCCCAAGGTATGAAGGTCCCGCCCCTCACTTTCCTTTGGCGGATTTTCGGTTCCCCACAAGCCCCAAGTTCATCACGCTGGACTTTCATTTCACCGGAGTATTCTATTGTTACGAGGCAGTCCCAGTTCCGCCCGGGACCTATGTCACGGAAAATCCCATATGAACAACCCCGTTCCGCACCCCCCCCCCTCTACGCGCATCATCTCTTTTTTTGTCAGGCTTTCTCCTCGACAAACCAGTTCAGAAAAATCCTGGTGAATCTTCTGCACTCCCTTGTTCTAGGTTTGGGTCCACCTTTTCGTTTCCGAATTGTTTCAGCTGCCCCTTCAAATCTATAAAATTATATCTTTCCCTTTGCCCCGTTCCCCACATAGGAAAATTGTTGCCCTCCGGTTTTTAGCTTTTTTTATGGGTAGCATTTCTCTAGGAGGTAGGTTGTTCTTCGGGGTTGTGGATGGCTGACGCCATTGGCAACCCCAGCCATACACGCACACGTAGTGGACCCATTGTGAGTTTTAACGGGGGGACCCTGTTGTGTATTTGGGTGCCC
>Ga0179591_1302817_pt1 | contig 10227 bp, 10 predicted proteins | sample CZOMad2_1_08_16f_FD_182891 | JGI IMG/M metagenome (GOLD analysis project Ga0179591, IMG submission 182891) | Vadose zone soil fungal communities from Angelo Coast Range Reserve, California, USA - CZOMad2_1_08_16fungal (PacBio error correction) | ecosystem: Environmental > Terrestrial > Soil >... | reverse complement strand
GGCGTTATTTTGGGTTAGCTGCCTACTGATCCATTCAATTCCATTTTTGCGACTGGCTTGTACGTAGGCGCCTTTGGCCGGCTGCTCCGCCCCCAGCGACTTTTTTACTTTTTCGCTTGGAGGAAGAGCCTCGTTCTTCACTTTGAATTCCGTGTACTTTACTGTGTCTGTACTCGTTGGCCTTGTGGACGGCTTTCAAATGGTGGATTATGGGAACGTCCGCGCTCGGTTTCCTCCCTGGCCAGGTTTTCCAAGGAAGATCCGCCCTTGCGATGGGCAGTGACCGGCAACCAGCAATTAGAATCTGTTCCCGACGCGGCTTGTTTATTTCCGCACCGAATCACCCGCCAACTGACGCCCCTCATCCATTAGTTGAAATTCCCTGGACTGTTGATTTCGACAACCTCAATTTTTCTAAGCAGGGGCTTATATTCCCCCTACCCTCACCGCGAGTTAACGCAGGTGAAGCTGGAGAAACTGGGTTTTTCCTGGTTCTCTTTTCATTTTTTGATCAGACCTGCATTGGACCCTCTTTAAGCCTCCTTCAACCCACCTCTCTTTAAGTCTATTCATGTGACGTCCCCCTAAATCGATGAATGGATCCCAATCGTTCTGTGAAATGCTTCTTCTTCCCGTACGAGGTTCGCCCTTTTGGGATCGTGTTTTTTCTCCCCTGGATTCACTTTTTTTACGTGGCCGCCTCCTTGATCGGGTGGAATTCTACTTCGCTGTTCCTTCAGTGCCTCTTTGTACGCTCACCCCCTACGTGGTACAATATACTTCTTTGCCTTTTTTCAAGTCACGCCTCCGACTCCCATTCGTCCTCTCCGCACCCTATCCAATTGGCTGAGGTGGCAACTCCTTCAAGATGACTAGAACTACGACCTGATCTGTAGAATTTTTACCAGGACCAATTTAATCTTCTCTGGTTAAGTGCAGGGGGCGTTGTTCAGAAACAAGCCCACAAGCGCATCTGTTGGCCTTATTGGCAAACACTGCCAGCCCTTACGCCGCCATTTTCATCCCCGCTTCTTTGTCTCCTCTATCTCCCGGGCGATGTGTCGGCATGGTTTCAGACGGTGATGTCATCGATTCAATCCACAGCTACGTCCCCCTTCGACATCCATATTGTTCTCTTTTTCTGCGTGAGAGCCGACCGGTTTTTTCCCAAATGCGTCCGCATGAATTGAATAATGCAGGAGGCGCGTTTTCTGCCCTTTTCACAGGAGAAACACTTAGAACAGGGCGAGAGATTCCGTGCTCCCCGTCCATGCGGGAGGCTAGTAAGATCGGGCGTTGTCCGACCCAACTAGAGCGTGCAATTTTTTTTGAATGTGGAGAGTCCCCCCCCCTACCAACAGTTACGAATTCTTGACAAAGTTATGTTATTCTCTACCAGCATATTCCGGTCATGCGGTTCCTGCTTTGCAAAAAACCAATTGTCAGGTGCCAGCCCCTCCCTCGAGCCCTTGGTTTAAGAACTTCCTGTTCCGTGCCCTCTTCGGGGATGTCTCCTCTTTTTTTCCTTTTCCGCGTCAGAGCCCTTTTACCACTTAGAGTAAGTTTATTCTCCCATCCGGATGCTACCAGATTACACCCCAGCGACCTGGCCGGTTCATCAATTTTCCCCTCCCCTTCCCAGTTACGATACAAATCATGCCGTATCCCCTTACATCACAAGTCACGTCTTTCCCCCGCTTGGATATCTCCTCCGTTCAGGAAAGTCCGTTGCGAAGAATATTTGAGGGGTTGAATTGTAATGCCTCGGGATAGAATCGCCATTCGCAGGACTGTAACTTTTGATTTCCAAGAAACCAAGGCCGGAACATCACGCTTCCCTTCGGTTAACTCTCTGTGCCTTCCCCATTGTCCTATCCTTCGTTCTTGTTGTTGGCCTTGGTATCTTTCCCAAATGTCTAATGGCCGTCTTTATGCGTCGATTTTGCCCCTTTTGTGATGACTTTGGAGTTTCCACATATAGTTTGGTTCCGGTCCCTTTGAATCTACTGATCACTTTTATTTCTATTGCGGGATGGCCTTGAAACCAACTGTCACAGTAGAGACCGTTTTCCCTGATTTCCCCCCCGGGTCCCCAGGTGGAAAGAGACCTTTTCCTCCAATTTTAATTGACACTGTTACACCCCGTAATATTCCCCCCCATGAAAGTAAGATATGAGGATTAGAAGGATCCAATTAGGAAATTTGGGTTCTTCAATCCCTTTTACGGCACACTTTCTCCGTTTTGATAGTAACCAGCGCCAGGACCCACGTAAGTAGGCAGGCTATGGTGCAGCATGTGGCGAAACGCAATCTCTCCTTCCCTCCCCCCCCCCTTTTTTGTGTTGCCCCTCTTTTCTCCCTGGATGACCCCTTTTCGCACTTCACTTTTAGTGGTACAATTCCGCATGCGTCTCGGAGCGGCTGTAAGTAAGCTGCTCCGAGACATTCCCCCCGAACACGTTATTTGGCCTGCCAGATCCCGGCATCATCACTGTTTCATTCAGTGGTGCCGTTTTTTTTACTTGTGCGTCAATCGTTTCGGTTTTTCAGAAGGAGAGGTTCCCCCCGGTTCCTTATGTTGAACGCCGGCGAACTGTCTATATAAATGGAGAATTTTAAGTACGATCCCTGACCCTCTAGAAACCAGATACGTGCAGGCGCCTGACCCTCTTTTTCCTTCCGTCCCGAGATTAGCATAAATCACCGCGCAAAATCGAGCTAAACGCGCCCTACAGTTTAAAGATACCTCGGACTTGGTTTGATTCGCACCCCCCTAACCCTTCCCAGATGTTATGCCGTATTATTTCCCCTTTGCCTTCCCCTCTTATTTTGAGGAATTTGGTATGTTTCCGTGGCTGCGACTCTTTTTGGATCAGACCTTAAAGGCCTTTCCCTAGTCAGGCCCTTTCAGTAACCCAGCAACAACCTTTTTTCTTCCTCTTGTCTATTAATGGTGTGAGCCTGATTGGTAAATGACCGTGCGTATTTCGTACTCCTTAGGCACTTGATGGGGATTTTTCGGGCTCCTAAGTCCTTCAGTTTCTTTTCCCTTTTGGATTGTGTGAATTTTGCATCCCCATTCCAGGCTTTGGACCATACTCCGCGTTACCGACTTCTGCACCATGGAGAAAGTTCATAACCTTCTACCCTCTTGACCCTCCACTTCAAGCGTCCTTCCCCAACTCGCCTCCTAAGGCCCCCGTACCGATGTGAGGTTCCTCATACCCGTCATGACTCATCTGCGCCACTGTATTTTAGAGCATTACCCCAGTAAATTGTTTTCCGAATCCTTAAGTCCCGGGTGCTTTTCCGAAAAAACGCAAACTTTCAATTTCTAGTTGGACTTCTGAACGGAATATTTCCGGAGATTCCCTTTTGAATCCAGCCTGGCCCAGTCTATGTGGTGGGCAAAGGGTTTAAGAGAAATTATGTTACCCTATTCAATCACTCATGGATTACTCTTTCCCTTCTTGGATCTATCGTCAAGTTTTTTGTCTCGAGTTCCATTACAACATGCAGTCTTATGTATTTAATAGATCCCGTTGCCTAAATTCCCTGCCAGCCCCTTCCCCCAGGCTATCTCCGTGTTCCGCATCCTCCAGCGGGATGAATCTATCCCACCTCCTTAAAGCTCGGAGGTTGCTTTCTCCTTCCCTGTGCGCCTTGGTTCTTTTTTTTGAACAACTGCAATGCACTTCCGGATGGCCGTTCGTCTTTCCCAAATTTTCCCATCTCCCCCCAGGATCAGGGGCCTTGCTCCCTCTTTTCTCTGGTTCTAGTGATTGAAAGATCATTGATCGGCTTATGCCAGGCCCCCCCCGATATTTTGTTACCATTTCTCGTTTCTTACTGTCCGGCCCGATTTCGAGGTTATGTCCTAATTGTAATGCTTTGGATTCCTCACTCTCCCCTGCCTGTAGAGTCCGTCCCAGTTGGCGGCAAGTGCCAAAAAACATGGTGTGTTAAGGTGTGAGCAGGATAGATTTACCTTTTCCAAATCATGCACCCCCTCCTCCAGTACGACAAAACGCTTCCCCACTCACCGATTTTTTTCCAGCGTGTTTTCTTGGGGTCCTTGAAAGTTACGTCCGAAGAATAAAGTTTTCAGGGATCTTTCAGTCCCTTTCAGTTTTCATCAATCGTTCTTGATGAACCCCAGGAGTCGCCAGTTGAACCCCAGTTGTCCCCCTTCCCATTCCCCCTGGGAACCTGGTGCACCTTCCCCAAGGAGCACGGCATGCCTGTGTCTGTTGCTGATCCCCCCCTTCAGCTGGTACTTTCAAACCTGTCTATTCGGCGTTCTTTCTAGTTTTTGAATTGTGAGTGTAGTTTCCCTTTATCCCCCATATAGGTCTCTTTCCCAGGATGGTGCCCAATCGATCGATTTCCGGATTTCAGGTGCGGGCGGGTAGCCCTGGAAATGCCGCGCAGAGCCCCCTTGTCCCAGGCCTTTCCAAATCTAGAACAAAATTGGTGGACCCCCCTCGACCTGTCTCCTCACCGCCGTCATTCAACCTACATGTCACAAGGCCATGAACCCAGACACGCGGACGATTCCGCATCACAGCCTTTCTGGGACCTCGCTTTTTTTAGAAGGTAAGGACCTCCCGATTCTCCTTCCCCCCGACCTCCGCCTGCAGGCCCAACTTTTCGGTGTGTGGTTTGTGTGGTTTGTGTTTTTTTGTTTAGCCTTCCCTTTTCAGCATTATGTGCTTCTCCCTGCCTATATTTCTAACTCTTTTTGTTTCGAGTATCCTTTTTTTTTTCATGAGGACCCCATTCTGGAATTCTGCCCCTGCTCTACTGTCGGTGTAGCTTCCGGAGTGGGTACTTTCCTCCCTCCAGCCCAACAAAAAAGTACTTCTACTGCGAATTTTACCCTTTTTTCTTATTTTCGGACGTTGGTTTACTGCCTTTTACTCGTCTGTTCCTTTTCGGAAAGGTCGCTTTCCCCCAGGTGGATTACAGTTGACCGCATCCTAAGCCGGGTTTTTTCTCCTAACTTTTTCTTTTTGTTTCCACCGTCCCTATCCTAAGCGCGTTTTCAGTGATTAACTTTCGGAGCCATTCGTGACACATCTGTTTCTTCCCCGATGGTGATCAGAGGCAGACTAATAACATCCCGAAAACCCCTCTCCCGAGACATTATGGACCTTTTCCCCTCCCGAGACACCCCCCCAGCCCCCCCCCCATGGTGATTAGACATTCCACGTACCAGCTGGCACATGTAGTCAATTTTTTCCTTCACCGGACTTTCCCTCCTTAAGCTTTTCTCCATTTTTTTTACATTGGGAGGCCGTTTGATTTCAGGAACGGCTGTCCCATTTTTTCCCTCCCGTCGTAGTTCCTGCCCTCGGCTCTTCCCTTTTCACCCTATGTTCTAGATCTTTTTTTGACTCCCCCCTCCATCTTTCATGGACTTCCAATTTTGGTCCTTTCTTTCTTTACTTTTTTTTTTTCGGTTTTTAAAGTGATTTTTGTTAGGCATTTAAATGGATTCCGGCTTCCGTCCTGTGGGATTTGTTTTCCATCTTTTCCCCCCTCCCTCTTATAGTTTCGTGAATTCTAATCGATTCTTGGTCCGTTGATCCAAGACGTCGGCCCAAACTCTGGGAGGGCACGGACCAATATTTTCCTTTAGAATCACCCACCTTACCCCCCCTTCGGCACCTTCCCAATTTCCTTTGAGCTTTTCCCACCCTAAACGGAGTGGAAATCTTTTTCTCAGCTTGATAATTTAGAGAAGGTTTTAACCTTCCCCTCTTTGCCCCCCTCTTTTTTTCCCCCTGGCCATATCTCCGGTCAGTTTTCTGGGTCCCTTTCGAGAGCCCCCACACTTCGCACTTTCTCTTTCCGTATGAACTTTGAAAGATCGGTTTCTCCTTCTTCTCCCATATTTTCTTTCGGCGTTATCGCTCATCTTTTTCCGGCAAGGCTTTCAGTCTCTCTTATTTGAATCGACATCATGTGTACGCAGTTGACCTTTTCTCTCTCTTTTTTACATAATAAGTTGTTGTTGTTTTTTTTCTCTATACTCAGCCCTTTAAGAACTTTTTCTTCTAGATGTCTACTCTCAGGCTTTTCTGACCAATTCCCCCTTACCGGGTCGTACCCCGATGGAGCTCACAGAACGCGGATGTTCTCAATCCCTCAATAGATTTTTCTTCCAAGATCAGGGTTGTTTCAGTTTCCCCTACGAAAATTCCTTAGTAATTTTTTTCGGTTACCCCTCTTTCCCCCTGCATTAAAGAGGATGCCAGTTCCTCTTCCCCCCCCCCCAACTTTTCTTATACTAATACTCTATCGGTCTCGTTGCCTTTTTGCTTGCTAACCATTGATCGGTGTTTACCCCTTCGATGGCGCGGTTTTTACCCTGTCTGTTTTGAATTCGTAGCTTATGTACCGCCTTCGCCCTGTGTTTCGTTTTTGTCCGAGATGAGACTCGTTTTTTTTTTTCCCTTCCGGCTCTCAGGGGATGGACCGATGCCCAAACCCCGGTCCCTCCACCTTGCTGGTTTCGCTGTCGAAACACGAACCCGCCATGCGGAAGCCTCTTCCCTCCAAATAAGAAGGCTCCGAGATTGGTCTAGTTACATTAGCCTCTTTTTCCTTTTTTAACAGTTCCGTTTTGACACGAATTCTCCTCCCCTGGTTGAGTGTTTCTTTCCTGTGGCCTTAATCGCCGTTTTCTCTGGTGGGCTGATTCAAAAACCTCCGTTTTCACCGGAAATTCCAAGTGGTCTTCAAGCTTTTTTCCCCCGCGTTCTTCTTTTACCCCCCCATTTGGCGGCCGCTTACTTTTTCCTTTGCGTAATAAAATCGTTTGGGGTACCTTTTACCCCCCCCCTTTTTCTTTCCCCTAGCGTCGAGAATTTGAGTGATCTCTTATTCCCTTGCTCACCTTATTGAAGGTTTTCTTGCTGGCCTTGCGTATGGCGTTTCTCGGAATTGTTCCCCCCCTTGTTGAAAGGGATTAGATCCGTTCCCTCCTTTTTCCAACCTTCCCCCCATGTTTCCATATATACAGTTCCCCCCCCTTCCTATATGCCCGGAAACGAGTCACTGCCAAAGGACATGAAAGTCTGAAGCAAGCTTGAGGTCCCCCTCCCCCCTCCTCTCCCCACATTACTATTTTTGGTCGATCAGAAGCTTCTTGCCGTGATCGTACTCCGTTCTTTAGCCCAATCCACCTCTCTTAGTCCTTTTCTAGGGACAAGTGGAACTGATCCCTCCCCTTCTTCCCCCCCTTCATCGTTGTTGTTTTGATATCGCCCATGCCCTCAACTTGGGCAATTTATTTCCTGTTCGACTGTTTATCTCCGGCGACCTTTGGATAGGATGATAGCGCAATCGTTACGTGGAGCTGCCTGCCCCCTCCATCGTGTACTTACTTGTGTTGAAGTTGATACTTTTTTTGTCCTTTTTCTTTTTATGGGTCCGTGTTATCCGTCGCTGTCATTTTTTTGTACCCTCTCGAAAGCCCTTTCCTCTTAATACATGGCGAAGTTTTGGCAAAGGCCGTCTCCCTCCCCCCCTCTTTCGGACTCATTCCCCCTTTTCGTGCACCCTCCCGAGCGAGATGTTTTCTAGATAATCCCCCTTCCCCTCCCCCAAATGACAAAGACCCGCCATTAGCCTTTTTGTTAACACAGAGAGCGTTATGAACCAAGACCCTTCTGGGCCGCGTTCCAATTTTTTCTTCACTATCCCTCCCGGAGTGACCTATTCACGCTTTGTGAGGTTAGGCCTGTTGCTCCGTTGCTCTCGCTCCAGCCTTCGAGTAGGCCCGACGCCGCACACTACTTCCCTCGAGGCGCTACTTTTCTTTTTTCAGCCAAGGAAAATATTAGCTGTTCCACCTATCCCCACCCCCCCTCTTCTTTTCAACTTCTTATTTGCGTTACGTTTATTCGGCAGTGGGATGCGTGTTCTCCGCTAAGGATCCGTCCCCCCAGTTCGCCTGTGTGATTTTTCCTTTTCTTTCTCCTTCTTCCTTCTTTTTGACGTCTCCCTTTTTATGGGCATTGCTCGGCTCCCCCATGACGAAGGCCCGGTACATTCACCTATACCCGACAAGGTAAACTTTTCCTTGAGCTTCCCCCCCCCATGAAAAATACGGAGTTCCCCTCCCCCTTGACTGGGAACTAAACGGCATTTTCCCAGATATTAGTCCCAGTCGAGATTCCCCACCCCCTTCAAGAACGGCACTCTTTTTTCTTCCTGCCGTTTGTTCACCTCAACCAGAGAAAACCCCATTGGGGCCGGCCCCCCCCAACTTTTTTGGTTTTTGTGGTTCGAGTTGCCGGCTTCTTTGACAACCCCCCCTGCCCCCTCTGAGAGTCTACGTCCTAATTTAACCCAACTTGCTTCTGGCTCCTCATAGACCTTGGGCGGTTGTTTGGGTGTGTGGTTGTTTTTTTGGGTTTTTTTGGGGGGGTGTGTTGGGCTTTTCCAAGCATTTTAAGGACGATCGATCACCCCATTCTTGACTACGTTCCCCCTTTCCTTCTCCTTTCTTTTTCCTCTCAGTTGTGTGTGTTTCTCGACGGACGGAACATGCTTTCCGATGCTTTCCTGAAATTCCCCCCCCCCCCTTCCCCTTTCACGCCCTGGCAGCGCGATGGCGCCATCCGCCCAGCGGGATGCATGAAATTTATCCTGAGACCGTCTTTCCAGACCGGACAACGCTTTCTCAAGTGTGTTTGAGAGGTTTCTGGACAAACCCCCCTGGCCTTCCCGCAGATGGTTCCTATTGCACTTCTTTTTCCCCCTCCCCAAGGAGAGCCGTACGATTTTTTTTCCCCCCCCTTTTATGGCAGGTGAATGGTGCCGCTAAGCCCAATGCTCCCGGTGCCGGCACTTCGATGTTTTCAAAGGGTCTTTTTTCTGTCCCCTTCTCGGCTATGTAGCCTTTCGGCTGTGCGTCATTCCCCTTATGAAAAGCCAGCGATAGAACCTGAGCATGATGGCACAACACCCCACCTCAAACAAGCCAAGCCGCCCCAGACTTCCCGGAAATCCTTTCCTGAAACGAGACCCCCCCTGTCCTCCCAGGCTTTAGCAAATACGCAAGGCTTCAGCCACTCTTGGGATCGTTCCCCCGATGTGAGCTGTACCACCGGCAGACAAGACTAAGTAGTGATTTTTTCCTTTTCGGGCTCTTGACCGCGCCCCCCCCAACACACCCCCGACCTTGCGTTTTTTCGGATCACCAACTTCGCTCGGCAGGACCAGGACCAGTTGCGCCAAAGCTTTCCCGTTCCCTCCTCTGTGATTTTCGGTCCATTGGAAGTACTTTTCTTAGAGTGTTTTCTGGCGACAATCCGACTCTGGTCTGGACCTCTAATTGTCGGAGGGTTTTTTCGTGGTGAGTCGAGTGAGGGATTCTTTATTCTTTGTCCCCATTCAGGAGTCCTCACCCAAGCCGCAAAAAAACAGCCGTGCCCGCCCCCACCCTCCACCCTCCATTGCAGTCCACACCCGGTTTGATTTTTGATGGAGGTCCCATGAAGTATCTTTTCCCTTCTTCGCTTTCCGGATCCACACTTACCGCGACTGTCTCCCTGGGCCCAATCCGCCCGAGCCGTTACCGGCCCCCCCTCGATCCCGGCCCACGCCAACTCAACTTAAATCCCCGATTTCTCACCCTCCAGTCTCCCCCCTGGCTTGAGAAGCCCCCTTCCATCGCCTCTCGCACGACAAGAAGCATTTCCATTTTCGTCCTCCCCCTCTTGAGCCCTGAGCTCATTTTCCAGGGATTTACCTCCCCCCCCACCCTCCTTTTTTTTTGGAGCTTGCGTTTCTCGCCCTGTCCTGCGAACTGAGCCCTTCCTCGTGTGAAATTCGAACTTCCTGCTCTTTCTTTTGTACTTACAGGTTTTTTTTTCCGTTTTTCCCTCTCCCCTTTCCTTTTCCGTTTTCCGCACCCTTCTCTAATAGTGGCTTTTATGGAAGTTTTGAGCTACCTGGTGTCACTTTTTTTAATATGACTTGCACCGATGAGCGGACCCCTTCTGTTTCCCCCCTTTTTCCCGAGTTTCCTCCTCTCCTCCTTGCTCTACTCCATGGATCTTTTTTCAAAGAAGATACAAGACTCCGGTCCTTTCCAGAATGAGCCATTTTTCCCCAATTTTTCCGTCCTCGTTGATCCGCGGCCCCCCGAATCCCCCATGCCCAAACTCCCGCAACGCAGCAATGTCATTTTCCGCTCCTGTTGATTTTTAGGCC
>Ga0179591_1290259_pt1 | contig 10227 bp, 15 predicted proteins | sample CZOMad2_1_08_16f_FD_182891 | JGI IMG/M metagenome (GOLD analysis project Ga0179591, IMG submission 182891) | Vadose zone soil fungal communities from Angelo Coast Range Reserve, California, USA - CZOMad2_1_08_16fungal (PacBio error correction) | ecosystem: Environmental > Terrestrial > Soil >... | reverse complement strand
CTATGCCCCTTTCATTCCAATTTTTGAAAGACTCTGAAATTGGGACTCTCCCTTACTGAAAGCCCTCTCGTTATTTCTTTGGTCTTTAGCTGGAAAAACTTCTCCTTCCAAACCCCCCTGTTCGATCAACTTCCTTTTCCTTTTTTTTTCTGCCGGTGCTTTCTTCATGTTTCCCCCAAGAATACCAACAACTCGGTTTACTTCGCAGTGGGGTGATTGACACACCCTGATATTACCCTTTCCCTTCCCCCCACTCTTTCTTTCCTGAATATCCCTCTCATTTGAACCATATCGTTACGCACCTTTCTACCCAACCCGACTCAACTTTGATCTCCCCACCATTAATTTAACTCTCTTTGTCATCATCATCCTGTAGTATTCCCTTCTTTTTGAGTAGCATTTTTGGCTCGTGTCTGTCATTTTGGGAGACCCATCCCTCTTGTTCCATTTACTTTGCCTTTTGATATTCAGTACCTATTGGTTGGAGTGCCAATCCTTCGTTTTTCCCTCCACAAAACTTTTCAGACCCCTATTTCTATTTTTTTCTTTTGGGGAGAATAATCCCATTGTACTAACCACGCGAAAATTTAAACCGTAGGCTTCCTCCGAACTGGGGTTTGACTCTTTTTCCTCCCACCCAAGAACGTCTCCTGCTTCATTCCCCTTTCGATATCCTTTTCTCCCTTCTTTTCCATTCTTTCCCTCTCTCCGTGAGGTGGCTATATAGTTTCGTCCTTGCTTGTGTCACCCTCCAGCGGAGTATGCGACTTTCCCCTAATTCCCCCTCTCTTCGGTCGCCGCACTAGTTTGATGATTTTTCTTGGAAGAGGATACCCGCTTGTTAGATTTGTCTTTCTCGTCGCTTCCAGGAGTAGTCTCTCTTTTACGACCCCCTATCTGATCATCGGTCTGGAAGACTACTCATGTGCAGCCCCCCAATTGGCTCCGACATCTCACGACGCTTTTTCTTTGGGACGTGAGAAGTATCTTTTGAAATAATCAGTTTATGAAGTTACGGGAGCTCCCTGCTTTCACAGTGAGACTTGGGAGAAGGTTCATTAGTTATTAAGCATCCTGCTGGTTATGACTACCCCCTTTTATTACCCCCCCCCCCCTTTTGCATGTATTTGTGTGGATGGCGGCAGTCAAGTCCTCTTTTGTGGCGTTTCCTCTCCCATTTTAGAGAGGATTACAAGAGTTAAGGCGCCACCCCCCATCTCTCCTTTTCAACTTCCCCCCCACCCCCACCTCTTTGCCCATATATTCTTTCTTTTTTCACTAGGACTTTCATATTTTCTTTGGAATTGTCCTCGGCACAAGAACCTCTTCGGCTTTCTGATCTCCCCTCCCTCGTCTTCCCTACCCCTGTCTCTTCTTCGTTTTTCCTCCTCACTCAGGGGATTGGTTAACCATTTCCGAATTACATTTTTTGTCATCGAAAGAGCGCAATCTTGAGCCCTTTAACTTCCCCGCAAAGACTGTAAAAACAAATCTTTGCAATTCTTCCCCTTTGCTTTCCCCTTGTGCCCGAAATCATTCCTCCCTCAAATAAAAGGAATGGTCCTCCCCAAAAGTCCCAACAGTGCGCTGTGCCCCCTTTCTTGTTTTCACCTGCTGTTTCGGGACTTAGGCGATGAGACTTTTTCCTCTGCAATTCCCCCGTAACTGGAGGTTATTTTGTCCCCCCCACCCCCCCTTTTCAAAACTCCCTTTCCCTTCTTCGCGTCCCCCCCCCCCCCCTCCGTTTTCCCGTTCCCTCCTCCCCTCTCTGCTTTCTTCCCATCCAGATTGCCTCAATCCCGCAAGCTCCAGCGAGGAGTTCTTTTGGGATTTCACGGAAGGATCCCCAAAGGATTTTTTTGCTCATTGCCCCGGTTACCCCTATTTTTCCCTCGGTGCCAGGCCCAGTTGACCAACTTTTCCCCTCATGATGCCGGATTTTACATCCCTTTTCCTGTTTCCCCCCCCCCCCCCTCCTATGCGAAATCCACTCGATGTCTTCAATAGATTTTTTTTTCGGCCTGAATATCCGCAAAAAAAGGAGGGTAGGTTTACGATTTCCTTGCACTGCCCCCCTGGTTTTTTTCCGAGAAGTTCTATGAAGCACAATCACGCCTTTCGCATACGAGCGCCCTTTTTTCAATCTTCTAATTCCTTCTTTTGTCAGGTAAGGAAGCGACATTTCTGGATGGTATTGCTTCCCCTTGTCATGAATGGGCAAAGAAATGTTCAACTTTTCCCCCCCCGTTTCCCTTTGGTTCCTTAGCGAAACTGATGAGTGACCCCCGATCTTTCTTCCCCCTCCCTCTTGACGTGGACTCAATTTGAAACATCTACTCCTGTGGTTTCTGGTTAAGATATTCCTTCTTTTACTGAGAATCAGAGATTGTTCCTCTTCCTCTTTATCTCAGTTTTGCTTCCTCTGGAGTTTAGTGGGAAAGCTTTCAAGCATTTTTTTACGTTTTTTCTAGACCATTCTGGGAGTTTTGATGATCATGCCCAATAGTCGCCAACAACACCCTCGGAGGATACGGATTGATGGGCCCTTTTGATATTTTTTTTTTGTTTTTTTTTTTGGGGGTTTTTTGGGGGGGTTTTTTGGGTTTTTTTTTTTTTTTTTTTTTTTTTTGTTCCCCCTCCTTCCTGGGTTTTTTCCTTTTTTTTTTTTTGCCCTGAACACAATACACTCCTCAAACAGCATTTCGGGATGCGGCTGGAGATGTGATTTTTTTTGCACACACCCCCTCTTCCTTTTCCCTTCCCCCCTGGGTTCTTTATTAGCCCCCTTTTCCCGCCTTCACCAATGCCGTTGTCCCAATTTTTTTGCAGGGTCTCGGTCTTGATTGAACTCCCCTTGGATGATCCCATTGCCATTCCTCCCGAGCCAGAGGCAAAAATGCACTTGTTTTCCTCTCTTCCTGGCCCCCTTCCCTCCTCTATTTTTCCCTCTTCCCGTTGTTCTCTTCCTGCGGACTTGCGTACTCTTTTCGATCAAGCCACCCACCGGATGTTTTATGCTGATTCGTGTTTCGCGAGAAAGGACAGTTTCTCCCCATATCAATTCCAAATATTAAACCTGTCAACAATCCGTTTTCTCCCATGTTCTACTCACCCAGTTTGTAGAGATCCAAGAGCTTCCTCTTGGTGTCCCACCATCAGCAAATATACCCGCCGCAATCCCGCAATCTTTTCCTTTTTTTTTTTTTTAGTGTAGGCATCTGCGACAAATTCTCCCCCTCCCCCGTTCCCTATCACGAGTTCCAAATTAACCAGCTTATCAGCGCCTCTTTGTGCGTCCTCTTCCTGAATATCAGCACCCCCCCCCGCGAATTCCTCCCCTACAAACAAAGGTTGCCCTTCCCCCTCTTTCTCTCCCCACGCTTTTCTGTGTTTGATAAGGAGCTCCCCTCCTCCCCCCCCTGTTTCACGTTCCGGAATAAGGAAGTAATCTTTCCATACGAACCCAATTAGATGCAAAGTCAGGGCCTTTTCCCGTCCTCCCACTTCTTGGTCCACCGAAAATATGTTTCACTGAGGCGGGTGGTCTGCTTCCATTTGCCCGGGTCTTCCCCCTTTTTCATTTCTTGGTAGTATAGAATCATGTCTCACTGAAGCCCTCCCCATTCTATGTGCTCTTCCTTTGACACAAATCACCTCTTTCAGCCCGCCTCTCGATGCGCCAGCGGTTTTTACAGATTTACCGGAAGAAAACTTTAGTTCCCTTTCCTTTTCACCTACCTAAGCCTTGCGGCTCTTTTCTTGTAGACCCCTCTCTTTGACTACCCTGATGTCATCCTTTTTTTCCCTTTGCCGTGATCTCAAAAATTTTTTCACGGATGGGTAAAAATCGCCTCCCTTTTGCTTAAATCTCGAAGGTTTTTTTACTTGCCCTCTTCGCTTTGTCTCTCTTCAGTTTGCACTACGATCCCCTTCCCCTCGCTGTCATGCCCCGTCATTGCTTCCCCACTGGCTTTCCCCGTCCTGGAAGAGAGTCTAAGCCACGTGCAGTCTTAGTATTGGACGACCATTTAATTGAGTTTTCCTTTTTTTTTGAAACCCTAACGTTTCCCCGCCTCGTCGCCACCGTTTCCCCCCCTCGCAATCCGAAACCCATATCCATTACTATCACAAGAAATGAAGCGAATTTTTCTTTTCTTCTTTTTTTCTTTTAGGCTTAGATGATTTCGCCGTTTACTCCCCCTTAATTTGAAAGTAATTTGGGTTGCGACTTCTTTGGTTTCCTTATCTCAAGATGCGCCTTCTCCCCCCCCCCCCTTTACCATTCTTTTTTCAACCATCCCCTGATTTTATGCGCCGGACTTCTCGCCTTTGTAGGCCTTTCCGCTGGGATCGAGGCCGAATATTTTTTGATTTTCTTATAGCCCTCCCCCCCGTCCTTCCAAAGAACACATGAATATTTTTTGACATCCACTTCTCGCCCGGTTTTGGTTTTTTGGTTTGAATTTTCGTGTCGATCTGGTGATCTGCGGAAAGAGGTTACGCTCCCCCTCCTCTTCCCCTTTCCCTCCCTTTGGAAACCTCCCCTCGGGCCTGTCCCCCCCCCATACCACATTTACCCCCCTGGATAGAAAACGTGTAGTCCCTACCGCAGTGCGGTTTTCCTTTTTCTCAATGTAACTATTGAACAAACTTTCTATCCCTCTTCCCTTACCATTTCACTTCTGTAGTACTTTCATGCTTTCTCCCCCCCGGATACTTCACTTTTCCCCCCCCCCCACACAATCGTTCTTTCAGCTTCCAGTATGTAAAGATGCATGTGGGGTCCCTTTTTTCTTCCCCCTCCTCCTATATTCTTTACTCCCCTTCCCTCCTTGGCTGGAGCACCCCCCCTTCCGGTCAGAGAAACCCCTCCCCATTATCCATCTTCCCCCTGCTCCCTCCACAACAAGAGTGTTTACGCCCCTTCCCTCACCTCCGTTTTCCCTCTCTCATGGCCTTTCCTCTTTGAGTTTCCCGCAATTAACTAAACTCTAGTGCTCCACTAATACTGTAATCGTAAGTCTGGCCCTCTCTCCCTACTCAGCCACGACCCTTTCCCCCTCGCTTTTTTGTAGAAATGGACAAAAAGCTCTTGCCACCCCCCAGTTCGATAACTCCTTTTCAACTTTTTTCTGCCGGTGGGACCGGGATGATGGCCACCCAACTTTGCAAGCAGATTCCCCCCACGTGGGTGCTTGCCACGATTTTTTCCCCTCCAAACCCTTCTTTTCGTCTTTGTCAAGATGCGTAATGGAACAAATAGTCTCACTTATCCACCGACCGACTTACCCCACCTTTCCCCACTGAAAACATCCTTTCCTTTCCCCTTTGTTTTTGTTGAGTTCTAGTTTTTCCCCCTTTGGTTAGCCGGGTCTTGGTTCTTATAAGTGCGTATATCTGTGGACTTACGCTTGGATCTTCCTTAGTTCCACATATGGTGGGGTTCACTTTGGGTCACCCACGTTGGTTTCCCTTCTTCCGGCCTTTTTTCTTTGGGCTGCACCTCGTAAGGCAGCAGCAACTTTTAACCCCGGTGAGTTTCGAAACTTGGGGTTTTTGGGCACGCCTTTTTCTTTGTATACAAAGAAATGTAGCTTTTCTCTTTCCCCCGTTGCTAGTCATCTCTTCTTTCCTCCGTCAGATTCCCCCTCTTCTTTGATTGGCCTATCGTTTTGTAATTGATTTTGTGGAAAATCAATCTCCCTTTTCTGCTCTCTGTAACTTGCGTTTTTTTTGCAGACCCCTCTTTTTGCGAGTGTCGGGGTGCTTGAAGATGGATACCGAGGTTTGGATTATTGTTTCTTTCTGATCCAGCCTGATTAATTTCGCTGTCCTCCCTCCCCCTATTTTTTTCCGATCTGCGTGCCACCTTTCCTTTGCCTGCCCCCCCTTTCCATTCCGATACGACCGATTTTCTTTTTTTCCTTGATAAGTATCCTGAAGATAATAACTTTCGACCCTTGTTCTTTTCTCACTCCAGTAGAGCGGGGGTCTCTTTTCCCCTGTAGTTACAATTCTCTCCGAAACCGAACTGGGTTATTTATACACGTTTTCATCCCGGTGTTATGTTATTTTTCCCAAGAGCCTCTTTCTGTTTTTTTTCAAGATTTCCCCTAATCCTCGGTGTGCTAAGTCCCGCCCGTCTTGAATTCCCCCCCACCGATCCTCAAAATTCACCACCCCCACCACTTTTTTCCCCCTATGCCTTTGTTTTAAGAATTTCCTCCATATTGTTCTTTGAATTGTTTTTTTTCGCTATACCACAAGCCCAAGGAGTTCCTGTGCTCTTTCGAATATCCCCAATCGGCGAGTCTACCCTTTTCTCTTTTTCTCCCCCTCCCTCAGTGGAGGTTTTTCCAATCGAATTGGTTACTTTTGAAGAAAGAGCCTGCAACTCTTGAGGACTTATGAACACCTTTTCCCCAATCCTGTCTTCCCCCCCCCCACCGCCTTTACAATCTTCACAAACCCCTTTTTCTTTTCCCCTCGACATTCCTTAATCTAAAAGACCCGGCTTTTATGGCCAAATTCCCAAGAGAAAGTGCGCTCCTATTTCTTGGTCTCTTCAATGATCTTTGGTTTTCGGTCATTCGGCTCTTAGACCAGTTGAGACGAGCTCTTCAACAGGTCTTCTTTTTTTTTTCAAACCCACCAAATTTTTCCCCCACATAAATGAATCTGTTTATAGCGTACCCTTTCACCTCCCTTGCCTCTCTTCCTTTCCCCCCTTTTTCGGCCGCACGACCCCCCCTCCCTCCGATAGACAGCGAGGGCTGGGTCGATTCTTCACGGACTCGCTCCCCCCAAAGGGAGATTGAAATGTCCCCTTTTTCCTGACGTCCTAGTCGTCCAATTTCAATTCCTGACTGCGTATTTTGTTAAACCCCGGGCCTTTGTCTTTGAGCCTCAATGAAGATCGTTTTTTGAAATCAATGCTTCACAAATATTTTTTTTTGCCGACAAGTTATATCGCAATTTGTTCTTTTCTTTCCCTATGGGAGCCCTTGCCCTCCCCAAATTGTATTGCCGAGAAGTTCTATGCATAGAACACTTCTTGCTTTTAATAGTAGCAGGGCCCGTTCCCTAGACTTCTTTGGTTTCTCCTTCCGGCCGACTTCGGATGTTATGTATTCATGAATGAGTCAATCTCCTATGTCCCACCTCCTCAGGGAGGAAGTCACAAGGAGAGTCTTAAACCCGCATCGTGTCCCATGCCCTCTTCGTCTCCTTGTGGAGGACGTGTTTTCCCCCCTTTACCTCAATTTGCGGATTGCATCCATTCACTTTTCCTGGTAAGTTTTTTGAAACAGTGGTGGCTCTTTTTCATCGACGTGCAGAGTTTTCTCCCTTGGGGTAGGTTCCCCCCGGTCACGCCTTTTTTTTTCCGTTGTGAGCCCTTCGCTGGTCTGTTTTGCTGATATATCAGATCTGCGCAAAAAAAGACTCTAGACTTTTTTGATATTCTTCCCAACCTCCTTTCCCTGTGGATTCTTCCTTTTTTTTTAGTTTGAAGATCCCACCAATCACCTAATCCCCCCCCCATGGAGTTTGATGATTGTTTTTCCACCCACCCCCCCTCCCTCTCCTTTCTCCTACAGACCCCTTGATTTTAACCCCTTTCCGCATTCACCTGATGGTTTTTCTTGGCATAATGTTTCAGTGTCTTGATGGCACTCCCCCTTGTCTGACCCTCCTGACGATTCATTGCCGCTGCGCATAAAAGTTCCTTATTCCCTCCCCATCCTCTCCCCTCCCTCTTCCTCCCCCTCCCCCCGTTTGTTGTTTCCTCGCTTTCGGATGCGGAAGATTGTCTCCTGAAGAAAGGCATAGTTTTATGCTGTGGCTCGTGCGCGAGAATAGGACCGCTGACCTTTTCAAAAGGGTGAGTGAATCCAATACATCTTACAAAGATGACCATTTCCCCAACCTCCTTTCCCCTTCGGACTTCTTCAATCCCAGTTGTTGTCGAGAGAAAAGTTGGCTGTCTTCTTTTGTTGTTCAAACACTCCTCCAAGAAGCAGCAATCCCGCAATCTTCTTTTTGATGCGTGTATTGGGCATCTCCCCCTACTAAAACAATTCCAACCAAGAAGGTTCTACTGCGTCCCCAGCAAGACCGTCTGCCAGCTAGATTTTTCTCCCATTTCTTGATGATCCGTCCCCTCCCCCTCAGTTATCAACGTAACAAACAAGCTTTTGACTTTTCTTTCCCTACCTCCATATTTGAGTCAAATCTGACTGCCTAGATGAAATCGAACCATTTCACTTTCTCCGTCCCCTCCTGTGCCTTCTTTCCTTCCCGAAAACCCCCTCTTCCTCTGTTTTTCCAGAAGTGTACTCCTTTTTTCAACTTCGGGTCAACGCTCCGCCGTGTTTGACACTTTGTTTTTGTCCTTAGGCAAGTTCCGTGATTTCCAATTTGTTCCCAGTGGTTCTTTTCCCTCCTTCCTCCACTGAATCAATACCAAATCCCCTTTCGTCGTCCGTATCCTCCCCCCTCCTTGACTTTCCCTCATGCTTTTCGTAGGATCGCAAGCGGTTTTAGGGGGTTAGAAATTTAGTCCCCCATAAACCACCAAACAATTTCCTCCGGGATCTTCTTCCATCCCAAGAGCCTCGTTTCTATTTTCTTTGGCCCCCCTATATGTTTTTTACCCAGTATATTTATGTTCTCCATATTCTTGTGACAGGCTCATGTACAAAAGTAACGGGTTTGTTTTAAATTCGCTTCTTATTCCAGGTGTGGCCTTCCCCCGGAATAGTGTTTTCCATTGGCCACTTCTCCGTGGATCTCTTCGCATCAGCACTCCTTTCCTGATCGTCCCTTTCCTCGTTTTTTTTTTTTTAGAATGGCATCTATTTCTTCGAGCACGTGGTTCTTTCTTCTAGTTTTTTTCCGTTTGGTAGTTTTTTGGAAATTTGGTTTTAAAAAGACGCTTCGTTCACTCTGTCTCCCTCCCCCTTTTTCAATGCCCCTTCCCCTAAACCCCCCCCCCTATAGTGAAGACTACAAGAACGTCTAAGCGCCTTCGGTTTCTTTTTCCTCCCTTTCTCTTTATGTCTTCAGATGATTTTTTTTCCTGTCCTCCCAACTTTTCATATTGAACTGTGTGTGGTTTGAAGGAGTCTTTGCCCTTTTCCTCATGGATGCCCACATTTTTCTTTTTTCCTTCCCCCCCCCCCCCCAAGCCCCCAATTCTGTTTCAAAAAAGAAATTTCTCGCCGGAGTCTCTCTTTGCTTACTCGCGATTGGGATTATTCGAAGCGTTTGATCGTTTTCTTGTAAGTCCGACCTCCCTTCCCAAAAGCAATATGAGTCTTCATGAAAGCATAGCTCTGGCCCGCGTTTTTTGGTTTTTGAAGAGATGGTGATTTTCTCCTTCCCCGTTTTTCCCTCATCCCCCCCCTTCCTATCCTGTACTTTCTTTACACTCTCGGACTTCTTCTCCATCCACCCAACAACTGCCAACCGGGATAGTTCAACGTGTATAACCACCCCTTTTCCCCCCCCCTTTTCTTTTTTCGCGCTACCCAGAATACGTTCACCTTCTCCCTCTTTCCGGCCCACCCCCCACAGACCCCAATAATGTCTTCCGACTAATAAATAAGTAAACCATCAAATCGTCGTTTTCTTCCCTTCTGCCCCCCCCTTTTTTTACAGACATTTTTCTTCCTTCCTCCGTCTGACTCTATTCTACATAAGAGCCCGGCCGCCCTCGGCGCGTATTCCACGAAGAGCCCCCCCCCCCTCCCTTTCTCATCTTCCCCCCCGCTCCCCTCCCCCCCAACCCGTGATGCGATCCCCCTTTATCGCACCTTTTTCACAGAGCATAGTCCCCCCCTTTGTTTTATTGGCGCCAGAAAATACCCCCTTTTTTTTTCACTCCTCTGACCGTTCCACAATGGAAAGCCCCAGGATCCTGGCCTATTTTTTTTTTTTTTTTCCCCCAGTTTGACTGCCTCTCCCCTTTTTTTTCTCTCTTCTTTGTATAACTATGCAAAAAAGGCGATGCCCCAAACCCTTCGAACTTCGACGTGGAAATTCGTTCCGGTCCCTCGATTCCCCCCAATAAACCCCCCCTCCTTCCGTAAGCCGATTCCTCCCCCCCGGGTTGCTTCCCCCAAGAATATGATTTGACACCAAACCATAGTGGAGTAGTCCCTCAGTAAGCAACAATATAGCTCATTTCAAAAGACCGGACTCCCCACTGCCCTTCCCCAATGCAAC
>Ga0179591_1263725_pt1 | contig 10227 bp, 13 predicted proteins | sample CZOMad2_1_08_16f_FD_182891 | JGI IMG/M metagenome (GOLD analysis project Ga0179591, IMG submission 182891) | Vadose zone soil fungal communities from Angelo Coast Range Reserve, California, USA - CZOMad2_1_08_16fungal (PacBio error correction) | ecosystem: Environmental > Terrestrial > Soil >... | reverse complement strand
CCAGCCGCATATTCTGGGCTTTCTGTCGCGTGCGAGGCGTTCCCTCTTCTCGGGCCAGGGTCCGATACCCGCTCCATCCTCGATTTCTCGGACTCCCCCGTTCGCTTTCCTCTTGGAAAGTGGACCCGCATGATGCGCCGCGTTTTCCGGCTCTTAGAGAGTTAGAGAGAGTTCTTTGAGGACCTCCCCGACGAGTTCGCCTCTCCCACGCCTCACTGTGATTCTGCTTTTCTATGGTCGCTCCGCGTCTCCCATCCCAACGCGGGCACCCCTGCGCGGCCTGTATCGTGTTCCGAGACGGGCGCTATCACCTTTTTCCTGGCTGCGAGATGACGAGGAGATGGCCATCGCGTGGCGAGGAATTTCCTGCCGTGAATACCCGATATCCCCCCCCGATCTCTTTTTTTTTCGTAGACTTCGCCTGGCGCCTTCTACCTAACGCCGTTCGGAAATTTGGGGGACATTCGGCCGCACCCGCTCGTCTCGGTTCTTCAGGCTAGCGGAGATAACGCGCCTCAGCAGTCGATCGGAAGAGAGGTCAATTTCTTCGACCACCCCGCCGGCGAAAACTGTCTTCCATCTCTCTATAACGTCACTACTTCCAGGAGTAGTACGACGATACATGGTCTTCGAGACTAACTATCTCGGCGCTTCGGTTTGACTGTGCCTCTCGGCGGCAAGTGTCCCCTTTGCGGTCGTGGCGCGGCTTTAGGAGCTGTGCCGAAGTTTCCTCGATGTGGTAGTAGAAGAAGGGTAGATCCTGAATCGACGCTTGCCGGATACACTATCGTTGCTCCTTGAGGGAGGTATCCCTTAACAGCTCGCGCAGAGCCTGGTCTTCTTTTCTCGGTGGCCGGCAGGGCCCTTTCCCTTTCCCCCCTGACGCTCGGGCAGCGAAACGGCGCTTTTATGGACAGAAGCGCTTCGAGATGATGGCCTCGGAGGTTATTTCCCGCTGTGGAGACGCCCCGTCTGTGGTGATTTCGACAATTCCGGCGATGTTTTGATCGTTTTTTCGCGAACTATCGCCCCCCGCGAACATAAGCTTTTTCCTTTCCGACCGAACGTCGAAGTTTGACGTGTCTGATTACGTCTCCAGTTCATCAACCTTGCTATCCGAGTCCCTCTTTCGCGAGCCCGCCCCTTTAGTTCTGTCCATGCGAAGTTGAGAGCTCTGATCGCTTCTGTCGCCCTGAGATCCGACGAGGCTCATGCTAGCGGCAGCTCAGTTTCGCTTGTAAGACCTTCTCCCCAGTACCTGGAGCACGATCTATGCTTAGGATAGGCTTCCCTTGAGCGCGACAGCTAGTGGCACGGGAAGATTCCGGGGATCGCTCTTCGGGAGAGTTCTCCCTTCTCCCCGATAGCTTTGCGATACAGGTGCCCTTCGGTGCGGCTTCATTGCGCTGAGTTTCGGAGGTTCCGACTCCCCGCCGAGGGCCCTCCAGAAAGCGTGTCATCGATCCTTGGGCCTCTCCTGGACATGTGCCCAGCGCTCACGCTCTCGCCCAAGTCCCTTTCTACGTTGCGCGGACGCTTTGCGGCTGAGGCTTCAGGCCCTGCCCTGCTGACAGGCTCAGTCTAGTGCAGGGCTCCATTCCCCTTCCCTGGCCGTCACTCGAGGTGTCATTCTGGCCACGTTCCAGAGATCTTTTTTTTCGGCTGCCCGCTCGGTTGATGAAGAGTAATCGTTATAGAAGCGTGGCGTCCCCCCTGCGCTCCGTCGTCTTTTGCCTCTAGCTAGAGCGGTTTGCAGGTTCCCCGTGCCAGTAATAGAGAGATAGAGCTGTCTCCCTCCCCCGAAATCTTGGACGGCCTAAGACTTCCTTGATATCGGTGGGAGAGTTCTCACGCCCGGCAGATCGTTTCTTTTCCTTCATACGTTATCAATTGATCTCTCTTCTCCTCCTCAGTTTTGTTTTTTTATATCCAGTGATAATTCAGCGCTTCCGGCCCCGCACGATAGACTGCTCGCCCTCCCTTGCCAACTACACGCCCTCCTTCAGTCGATCTTCCTTTTTGTAGCCGTCACGCGTGAGGGAGGATTCCCTCCTCCTTAGTTGGAAAAGCGTGACCCCCTCCCCCTGTTCACTGAGCAGCGCGTCAGTCCCCTGACGGCCGTCTCCAAAGTGGCGGCGAATCCCCCGCTCACGGCTAGACCTTTTGTAAGAAGCAGAGAATCTATCGATGCGGAGCGTGCAGCACGTCTCCCCTCACTTTCGCGTTCCTTGTTTAAAGGGGGACTAATTCCGCGAGACCTGCCGGCCGCGAAGGATGTTCTAGCCCTCCCGCCTGCCGCCTCCGCACTCCTCCCACCAAATCGTCCCGTCTTAACGGCGTGCGGGCGAGCTTTCCCGATTCATGGTCTTATCGGCCAAACTCGAGGAACGCAGGTTATTTTTATCCCTACTTGAGGGCGTCGAGGGCGTCTCCGATTACCGTGTCTCTCGTCGCCGCCATTCCGCGCGCTTTCACAGGTACTTTTCAACCTTCCCGCGAGGAGAGGGCTCTCCTCGAAATCCCGATCCTCGAATCTCTATGCTAAGCGTTCCTCAGCTCGTTTTAGAGGCTCAGCCTGCCGCAGCAGGTCGTTTGCCCCCTTCGCCGCGTGCCGAAGGTAGTCCTCGGAGGCGTCCCCTGCCCTATTCGAGGAAGTCCGCTCTCGCGCAATTCTGCGGCCAGAAGCTCGCTCCACTTCCTCGACCCAGGGCCAGGGACGCTCGGCTAGCGGTCTCGTAGAGGGATCTGGAGAAGTAATGTACCCCCCACCTCCGTCTCGCCAAACTGCCCTGTTGAGTACTCCCCGGTGGACCACGCGCTGGTCATGTCGATCCACGTGTAAACCAATTGACGGCAATGGAGAAACTTCCTCGCACGAGTTTTGGTACTCCAGCGGGGAAGGACTCACCTCTCAGCCCCCTCAGATATTCAACGAGGTGGATGCCAGAGAGTGCTGCAAGATAGGCCCCGAGTCAGTGGGGGGAGAGGTCCCGATGCCACGAAAATGAGCCCGTCTAACAGCGACGCTTTCCTCTCTTTCGAATCCCCTCTTTAGGGTCGGAAGGGCAAGCGAATCCGGTCCGAGTCGGATTACTCGTTCCCCCCCATCAACTGTGTCGCTCCACTCTTTTCACGTAGCTCCCCGCCTTTGCCGCGACAAGACCAGCTTTGCCCCCACGGTTCCGCCACCTTGCAGCGTCTCTTCTCCCCAGGCGCAGTCACCCTGCCCCCCACTTTTTCTTCCGAGATCGTCGCGATCGATAGATTTACCACTAACTTTATTTTAACACGTCAGGGGAATTGATTCTGCATCCAGTTTAGGCATCGTTCGAGTTCCAGATCGATGTCAGATTTTCGTCTCGGAGAGGGACTGGTGATCTCCCATCTTATGTCCTTCTCTAGGAATCTCCTTTCTCTGGGGCGGAGGAAATGTCCCAATCATCTTTCATTCGTCTGATAGAATGGGCCCTCGATTACTGACCCGCGATCGTGGGTGAGGCCGATCCCTCCCCTGTGGAAGCGTGCAGTGGAAGTCTCGCCCACCTTGAATTTCTAACACCATCGTCCTGCCCTGCTCCGGGTTTCCGCGTCCCGAGCAACCTCTTTGGCTCTTCCGGGACTCGTGCCAGTTGGCGATTGGCGACGTGGAGCGTCCCGTCGCCCGCCCGGCACCCCCTTCTCTCCCAGGTTAGCCAATCTCGGCGAACTCGTCGGAGGGATATTCGTCCCTACAGCATGTTCGAAACAAGCCTAGGAAGGAAAACGGCTCCCTCTTGCCTCATGCGCCAGCAGGTCGTCCACTCCCTCGTCCATCCTTCGACTCTGCTTGCGCGCCTTTTTCCCAGAGACACATTCGTAGGCTTGCTTGGGTTTATCGCGCTGGGAACTTTTTCCCTTGCCGACCGCCCGGCACCCCCCGCGACAGAGAGGTAGCCAGAGAAATTCAGATTGCCGCCTTCTGAATTCTTTACTCTTCCTCCGTTTGGTTTTATATCCATCCCGGGCTTTTCCCCCTTTCTCCCGTCGCGCGCGGCGGTTACGGGGGGGGAAAGCGATGCACGTTTAAGCTCCCCCCCGTCGCAAATCAGATGTATCGAGACATGTATTTCTCGTCCTGACGAGGGACCGTGGACGTCACCTTGCTCTCTTGCGTTCCCCTTCCAGCGTTCGAGAGAGTTTCTGGATTTTCGGTTTTTTCTTTCCCTCTGGGGGTGGTAACCCAGGAGTTAGAAGAGATTTCGCCCCTCCCGTCTAGCTGCCGGGGACGGCTGACGGTACGAGGGCGACTCTCCTCTCAATCGCCCTCCCGGATCGCGCCTGTAATGGAGTGTTCCTCGCGGCCCTTTTGCGCGTCTTAGATGGACTCTCTGGTTTTTTTCCTTCTAGAGTTTTGGGATCGACTTTCCTGCTCTGCGCCTCCATTTGCTCAGCGTCTTCGTCTCCCGCGGTTCCCGAGCACGGAGTTACAAGCCTGAAGCCAAAGAGCTTGTTACTAGTCGGCCGGCTAGCTCTGGTTTGGATGCTCACCGTCCTCTGCCCTCCTCCGCGAGAAAGCGATCGGATAGCGGACTCATATACGACCCACCGCGGAGAAAACCGACTCTCATCCTTAAATCAACCCTTGCAGCGTCGCGCACAAAAAGTGGTAATGAGTGCAGAGTCTCGTTTGGCGCCGGCGTGTGCTGTCGCCTTCCCTGCAATTTTCTGACCTGTGCCTGCGTTCGTGCGCGATGAGTTTGAGCGGGCTAATACCCCGTGGAGCAGAAGGGTTACTTTTTCTTCTCAGGCATCCGCGCCGCCGGACAAGCTTGTTAGTGCAGTCGCCTACTTCGAAGACAGCTGGGAGAAAGAGCCTTGTTATAGGCTTTTCGAGGGTGGCGTCAGGGCCCTCTGATAAAGAGAAGACTCGTAGTGACGAACGTGCCTGGCAAGCAACGGGCCGATCTCTTCCTCTCTGATGGCCGTGGCCCGCGAGGTACCCACAAGGATCTTCCCCGTTTTCTGGAGCTTACTTCGTGACTTTCGACATGCCGGCGTTGGACACTTTCTCCGAGCATCCCCAGAGGGGTTCCCTTTCGGCCCACCGTCGACGTTTGCCGCCACGCTGCTGTTCAATTCTTTCGTCCCTCTACGGGCGTTGAGCCGATAGACGAGTTGCTCGCAGGACCCTTTGGGACCGAATCTGAAGAATTCCCTGATGGGGGGCTGGGTGTTTTTTTTTTTTTTTGGTTTGTGTTTGCTTTTTTTTTTTTTTTGTTTTTTTTTTGTTTTTTTTTTTGGTTTTTTTTGTTTTTTGTTTTTTTGGCCCCGACGCACGCTGTCTCAGAACCTACGCGGACGTTCGCATCCTCGAGAGGCAGTCCAGTTGACTCCGGTGGCAGCAGTCGACTGTTTCCACCTATCCTGTTACCTTGAGCCGCGTGGCTGAGCACGCGCAGCTCTTCTCGCGCGGTCGAGGAGCTCCTCGTCCTTTGGCCCCCTCTAAATGCAACTGCCTTTTTTGAATCTCTGAGTCTTGAGGCTGAGGAGCGGCCTTTTCTTCGCGACTCATAGTGACCCTCCCCCTTTCGGGTCTCCGGACTTTTAGAGCCCCGAGCGACCTGCTACTGTCTCTCGTCCCAACTCTCTCACTACTCCCTTACCTCATCAACTGCCCCTACTCTTTGGCTCTTTTCGGAGGAGCACCTTTCCCCCACCCATGATGACTGCCCGGCCTATCCCATGTCTCATCCGGAAAGGTTTTTTTTCCCTCCAAAGAAAGGGCTCGCTGAAGTCCCTGAAAGATCCTGAACGAGTTTCGCTGTTTCTTCTTAAAACTTTCAGAGGAAGGTTATAGATTCTCCTTGGATTATCCGAATCGTGGCAGGATTGCTCTAGTGCTGGAACGAGAGATACCCGCTCCCCCGTCTTTTTTCAGCGTTGCAGCCGGAGCGATTCTCCTCCCCGCCGATTGCCGGCCTATCTCTCTCAGGACCTTGACTTTCGGCGGCGAGGTCGTTGCCTCGGCGTCGAACTCTATCGTGCGGGCTGTCGCGCTGTATCTGACGGATCACTTGATCTTCCTACTTTTGATCGAGATCACTTGATAAGTGCAGATACAGTCCGTTTTTCAATATTTTCGCCGATCGTTTCCCCTCCCCCCCCCTCGCCCGCCGAGATAAGCCGGTAGAGATCTTTGCATGTTTCCGTCCCCCGATTTTGTGGTCTCTCCCGAGCTTTTTTTTTGCAAACGTTGGCTCTGACCAACTGCCCCCCTCGTCAGCGCGTAAAGCCCGTCCCTCTTTTTTTTCCGCAGCCCTGCCACGTCGGCGACGCCCTCGACGCGGAATAACCCGGACCCTAAATGTTTAACCCCCCATCCGCCCGAGAGCGCTGGCCTGATCTTGCCCTCCTCTCGCCTTCCAACATTCGCTCCCCGGTACCGCTTTGGAATGAAGTAGCCCCTTCCTGAGTCATGCACGTCCGCAGGCGTTGCCACGACCGTCCCCGCCCAGTCCCAAAGAGTTCTTTCTTTCGTAGTGAGACAGGTTGCGTGGCCTTCTCTCCTGCAACAGTTCTCCTATCGCATCGGCCCTTCCTCCTCTTCTGCAGCACCGACCCGGAACTTCCCTATTAGTACGATGAAGCGCCCCGGTCCTGAAGACCCTGTCCCTTCACCTGCGAAGGGCACAATTTACCCCCCCGTCGATTGCGGATCCTTTTTCTCAAGGAAGCGAAGACCCCCCTCTCTCTCGCCTGCCTCATTCGGCTCCAAGTCGCCGAAGAACAGCAGTTCCTATTGGAAACGGTATTTCCCTCGGGTAGTACTCGCTTTATGAGAGACTCGATTCGAGGAGTTTTCGTCTTATGAGCTCGCCCCTCTTCTCCTCCCAGAGATAGCGAACCTGTCCCTTTTCTTCCCGGACGTTTATTTTGCCTCGGGCTCCGGAGACGCAGTAGCGCTTTAATCCGTTAATTGAACCGACGCTCTGTGGTCAACCTTCCCTCCGTGTGCGGCTTTTCCGGTGACCACGCGGATGTCTTCGCTCTCTCTCAACGTGGCCCCCCCCCCCGAGAATCAGCCTCCCCCACCCCTCCCGAACTCTCAGTTTTTCCTTATAAAGAGGGGCAGGTCCTTCCTCTCCGCCCTTAACTCGGCCGCGCGCTCCGTGCGTCCCAGAGCGCCGTTGTTCACTCGGCTTTTGCTGAAGGAGGGCACTTTCCGCCCTCTCGACATGCGCCGCGAACAGCCGGCTTTTGGCTTAGTGTCCGACTGCATTTCCTTTTTTTACCCCTGGGCGTCCCCCAAGAAAAAGCATCTTTTGATCGCGGTTTTCCGAATCCTCCCCCCCCACGAACCCTTCCTCCTCGTCCACGTCGATGCACCTCTCAGCAGCTCGCTGCCAGGAAAAACGCGTCATTCACCTTGCAGCCGTGCGCTAAAGGCAGCAGGGCCCGTGCTCGCTTGCGCGAACTTATTCCCCTTTTAGGGGAACGACCTCTTTGCCGGCGGTGGACTTGATCGGCTAATCTGATTTTCGCGGAGTGCGGCTCCGTGATCGCCGATTCCGATGGAAGAGGATGTTTGGACCTCAGCTGGAGCTTTTCCCCCCCCTCTCCCTAGCGGTCGATCTAAGCCCGAGCTCTCGGCGGTTTTTCCCTTTAAAGAAAGCTTTTCATCTTGAAGTTTTCCGCCTGTTCTACTAAGAAGATCCTGAGTTTGTACTCGCTGCGCAATGTGGAGGCGCACTAGCCCAAGTTCTCGACCAGAGACAGATTCGCCCCATCCTCTCCATCTTCTAGGAGAACGGAGAAGTGGTTCGCGCCTCTCTTCCCACTCCGTACCAGGAAGCGATACTTCAGTGACGATGGCGCCTCTTAGGCGATCCCCAGGTCAAGACCCCCCTCCAGGTCTAAAAGGTGAGGATGGGAGCAGATATTTAGACCCTCTTCGGATGGAATCTGTCCCGACATCTGTCAGGCCGCTCTCGAGCGCGAACTCGCGTGCGGCCGCTCGCGCCCCAAGCAGGTCGTCCCCCGTCATTCGCGAACGTTTCGGAAAAATATGATGAGACTCAACCCTTCCTCTGTTGCGCGTGTATCGCCGATCTTTCGACCTGCCCGGCGGTCCCGACCACCTGCGTCCCCCTCTCCGAGTCGCGAGAACTTATGTTTTTCTTTTTCTCAAGTCTTCCCTTCATACCTCCCCCCATACGGGGGTGTTATCTATCCCCTACTTTGCGTTATTCTCGTTTCCCTCCCCCTTGCCGCCCTCGTCTTCGAGGAGGTTACGGCCGCGATTCTCAGGCTCTCGATACCTCTCCCCCCCTCCTACAGATGTCGCGAAGCAGCCCTGTCGGTCCTATGTGACTTTGAACGTGTCACCTGGGGGCAGCTTCTCTCAGACCTTTGCCGCCTCGGCAATTTTCGCTCTTTCGAGAGAGTGATGGACATGCTGTTACCCCCCCCCGTTCGTTAGATCGCACCATTTTCCCACTTAACATGTCCTGGAGGGTGCCTCTAGGGGCGCTCCGAGTAGACAACTCCCCCCATCTCCCGGTCGGCTGTACGGAGTGTCGCGGGACCTGAACCTCAAGGCGCGTAGGCTGAGCTGTTGATTTGGTTTTTTTCCCTAAGCGTGGGCGAGATCCTGATCGGCCGCTTTTCGCATTTCTCCACCCACCGATCCCTCGTCGTAGTACCGGAGAAAGGTTCTTCCAGCCAAGTTTGAAAGGGGGACAGACCCCCCCCCCCTTCTGACACTGTCACCTCTTGCTCGCTCTTCCCGGCGCGCGGGAGATAATTCCGTCTTCGGAATAGGCAATGCTTCCCTTAGCTCGGCAGCCCTTCTCGACCGCACCTCCGTCCTTTCGCAGGTAATCTAGCAGATAAATCCCTATTAATCGTCGTCCCCCACGAAGATTCCCCCAATGGCTCGAGCGGTCCGACGACGAGCTCTCCTGTATGAACTGTAAATGTCCGGTGCCTTCCCCCGTGGTCTGGAGGTAGTGGAGAGGCGCCTTTTCCTTGAGTGGCTCCCTACGTGGAGACCTATTTGGAGCGACGTGTTTTTTCGTGGTGCGGATTTCAAGTTTTCCCCCAGATCCTTGACACTCTGTTTTTTGTTACTTTCTCCCTCGGAGGTAGAGTTTGTCGGTCCCTATCGGGCTCAATCTTCTGTTCTCGGCGCATTCGATTCTCTTGCCTGCTCCCCTGACGCAGCGTGCAGAGAACCTCTCTGGCTCCCTTTTGCGCTCTATGATGGCCGTGGCCCCTTAGGTAAAGTCTCCTTACTTTTCTCCGGAGTTTTGCGTGAAGTGTTAGACATGACAGTTTTTGATTCTTGCAACTCGCGAATTTTAGCATCTTCACCGTGGCCAAGAAGCACTCAGCGCTGAGTTAAATTACGTAGAACCGCTTAATATAAGACCCGTCTTCTAGCCTCTGGTAGAGAGCCTTCCCTGTCGGTCATTTTTAGCATTTGCTCGCCTGCCGATGCGCGAGCTCCCTTTCGGTTTAACTAGCCGAGAGGACCTCTTCCCTGGTTAGGGCCGCTGGGCATCAGTACCGACGGTCCCACATATCCTTTCTCAGGCTCTAGCCCCAGAGCCGAGATGATTTCCCAGCGGTCTGCTTATCGCGGCTAGTTGAGCGGAGATCATAGCTTCCTCTTCCTATCAAGGTGAAGTCCTTCCTTTTAATTCCGCGTCACGGATGCTTGGCGAGGTATCGAGCCCGAAATTGTTACTCCCCTTCTTCTTCTCTGATCACGCTTACTGCTAGTTTCCAGATTGCGATAGCGAAATGTTTCCAGTCCCCTGCACGCACGGCCAGTTCCCCCGAAGTAAAATTTTTTCTCGACAACTTTTCTTGAGGGTGAGGAGGCCGAGGTGTGTCATCTCAAGCCCCGGAAGGCATTCCGTTCTCTCTTCCGGGTCTGATTTTTGCCTTTGCCGAGAATGGTGTTTCCAGCCGTTCGGCACTCTCCGCATTTGCTAGTGCGCGATGGAACATTCTCCGGGGATGTCCGATTAGGCCTCTTCGCCGCCTCTTTCAGTTCATTCGTATGTCATTGAAGAGAGCCGCGTGGCCGAAGGTAATCTCCTCTCCAGTGTCAGTCTAGGCGCCGATCTTGCCCCCGCACGCGACGCTATCCCCCCCTGAAGATCTCGTGATGATGACTTTGCGTTTTGTTGGCTCTTCTGAACCGTTGTTCTGACGGGCGAGTTCGAGATGTCCTATCAATTT
>Ga0179591_1243511_pt1 | contig 10227 bp, 8 predicted proteins | sample CZOMad2_1_08_16f_FD_182891 | JGI IMG/M metagenome (GOLD analysis project Ga0179591, IMG submission 182891) | Vadose zone soil fungal communities from Angelo Coast Range Reserve, California, USA - CZOMad2_1_08_16fungal (PacBio error correction) | ecosystem: Environmental > Terrestrial > Soil >... | reverse complement strand
TGGCTTTTACGCTCCGGTCATATTCCGAAGCTTTATTGGGCTTGAGGAACTGACAGTTTTTTCTGGCCGTCTTGTCTGAAGTAGGTTTTGCTCTTTTCTCCATGAAGTCCTTGCTTTATTTCTACAACGGTCTTCGCCGTCGCTCTCCCTAGTGGGACTGGTCCGAACTTCGGTTTTGTCGCGTGCAAGGATCAGTGGTCTCGCTCGTTGCGCCGTTCCCCTCATTGCTGCAGCGGTTTCCTACGTGCACATTGCTTGATCTTCGTTTGGCTTTCGCATGAAGACAGCTCTTTCGGCCCCGTTCCTTCTTCTGGTTTAGAGCCACAGATTCCTTTTTCCTTTCGTCGTTTCCGCCCTTCGAACGGAATTCGGCCTTGTTGTTCGTTCGGAGATGTACATTAGACGAGTGATATTGCTCCGTCGGTCGCTCTGTCGTACGTCGCGCCATCTTCCGTGTAGAGGGCTCCTCCGTCCCAGATGTGGCTTCTCTTTTCCCCCTCCTCCCCTCGGGAGGAAGGCCCACGTCCCCAGTTGGATGTTCTTGTCCCTGACTGTCCTCCCCCCCAGGCACCCCCAGTGGAGCGCGGATTGGCCAACCGCAGAGAGTCCTTTAGGACCTCCGTAGTTTATGACTCGCACCCTTTAGAACCAGGCTCGGACTCTCCGGACTGTCAGGTATAGGAAGGATACATTTTAGACCCCTGCCCTCTGAATCCCTAAGATGGGCACGATACAGTCAGAACCTACGCTGTTAAAGACGTCTTACGAGACTTTGATCGTGGATGACTTCCGGGTCTCATAGGAATCCTTAGCAATCGCGAAGCTGCGGCTTCGGAAGCTATCTCTCTACCCCGATCTGTTTTTAGGCCCCCTTCCGAGAGATTTGGGCCTTCTACGAACTGATCACCCAGTTCTGTTGGCCCGCTGGGACCTCGAGCTGCAGGTTCTTTTCTCTCTTTGATTTTCGTACATGATTCCTTCCCGTGCCTGCAGAGAATGCTCTATGGCACTTTCTCTCTCGAGGCCTTTCTTAGGTGTGACCCTTGTTTAGGGAGGGTCGCATTTTTCAAGTAAGTTTGTTTCTCCTCACACATCTCGTCGGGCGAATTTTGCTTTAGACTTTCGTTCCGGTTTTCGATCGTCGCCGCAGGCTTTTCCGGTATAGAAGTGGGGTTGTTCTCAAGTCCTTCCGTCTTTGACTTCCTGCCAGGTCGATGGTCGAGGGTCATTGAGGTCCCGCTTTTTGGATTTCTGCCGCTAGAATAGCCCCCTTCCTTCACGGGCGGTCCACAGGTCCGGGCCAGTTCCACCTCTTATTTCCTCCTTTTTTTTGTTGAATTTGGGGCCGTTTTCTGATGGACGCCAGGTGGGACCTTCGTTTGGCTTTCCGCACCCTCCGAAGGGACGCGCTCATCGACGGACGCCCGAAAGTTCCTTCTCGACTTATAAACATCCCAGTCGTACGTCCCTTTCTGTCGAATCTCATCGAATGAGATTCAATAAATGCCTCTCGTTTTGGCTAAAGTGCACCAGTACGTGTTTGCCCTTTTCGGAACGCTGCTCCCTCTAATTTCCTTTTTCACTCATCGGTTCTCTTTCGCGCCCCACTCTTTGCGTTGCCGACCCCGACACTCTTGAACCAGTCCTACCTCTTTTGAGGAATGGGCCCCTCTGGAGCATTTGGGCGATCATTTTGAGCGCCCTACCAAGAGATGTTGGTTTGTCTTCGTTAGCACCATGTATCGTGACGGTTTCCCTCAGCCAGCCTCACGATCTGACACGATGCTATTTAGACTAGGTGCCTTAGGACCTCCCGAGCTACCCGTGCAATTCGAGAGGCTGCAGTTCCAAGGGTCTGGCTGTGGACTAGGGTTCCTGTCATTGGATTCTGCCCCCAGCCGGCATAGAGCATTTTTGTACATGCATGGCTGGCTAGCCACTCCCTCCGGCGCAGGAGATGCGGACGCTTCGCATGGAGTTCCATTTTGCTTCTACTTCCGAGGACTTTTTGCTGCGAGCCACATGACCGCGCCTTTCGCTCCCCCGTGAAGTCCAGGCGGTCAATCCCCGAGAGTTTCCGCTGCACCGAGGACCCAGGGTTTCACTACTCGGAAGGAGTTTTTTTCAGCCCTACCAGGTCCGGTTTTAGAGGAAGGGAACCCTCTCGGCTACTCTACCCGCCCAAAGTCCCCCAGAGTCCCCCTCAACGCCACGATCTTTTTTCCCGCAGGCGAGGAAAGGTGGCGGCCCATTCTCTTCCCCTTTCCTCCGAATATAAAGGGCCTTGACCAACCCCCGGATCCTCGTGCCCGTATTCAGCCCGCTGAAGGGCGCGACCTTCTTCTACGTTACCCTTCTTCCGTTTGCATGTATTAGTTCTTTCACCCCTCTCTTTTCCTCCCTCATCAAGAAAGACCCCTGTGATCAGGACTTCCTACCCCTGTTCGGCACGGCCCCCCCAGGATTCTGCTTATGCCCTAGCCCCACATCCTGGTCAGACCTTTTTATAAAGGCCCTCCCCCTTCTTCCTCAAAGCCGTCGTGCTCTTCCCGCTCTGGACGTCCTCCCCTTGAAGGTAGTTAATAGCGCGATGAGAGGTGTTTTGCCCTTTTTCTTTAATTCCTCGTACGCCCCTCCCGTCCATGAGTATTTTGACGATGTACTCGTTCCGGAACGCCCACCTCCCCTCCCCCTGAAGTGAGCCCGATTCACCATAGAACTCGCCAGGCACGCGTTTCGGGAGCCCGGTCTTGACGCTGCTCCGTCTTTCCAGAATCTGTTGGCCGTCTTGCACCTTCGTTTGCGGTCGTTGTAGTGGTCTCCCCCTAGGCCCATGGTAGAAAGTTAGCCTTGCCTTCCGTGCTTGTCCATATCCTTTGAGGCCGGCTGCACACTTTTCTTGCTCCCCGTTATAAACGGTCTCTCATCTTTTCCAGTCGGCTGGCGCTTCTGATTTTCGAGTTTTAAAGCCGCCCTTTGTTTGCTTTGCGCTTTGTTCTCCGCTCTCGCACCGCTGCTACCAAATTTAGGTCCGTATAGGGAAGAGTTTGCGTTACGCTCTGCCATCAGGAGGTTAAGTCTCACCCTTAAGAGCAATGCCCCCCCCCGTTGGAGGGGATATCTCGTACCATTTTTTCCCAACTGATTCAGACATTCTCAACGTGTCCCCGTATGGAAACGACCTTTCCAATGAGAGCCCAACAGATTCTACGGCGCAAGGAACTTCAGTCTCTATTAGAAACTAGCTCCCTACTAAAGGTTTCAAGACTCGGGCCCAGCCTCTGCGCGTGTTACGGCGCGTGCCGGACCCGAGATCTTTTCCGCGGTGGCGGCTTAGTTTTTGAGGCAGGCCATAGCTCGAGTTCCTCATGAATCTCGACTACTTTCCTTTTCTCCATTTTAAGTCGTTCAACCCCTAGATTTCCCCAAGACTATTAAGCTGCAAAACTTCACCAGCCGCTGCAGAATCCTAGCATATCCAGATTCCCGGCGCGTCCCCGTCCCTCTGTCCGGTGCCAATCTTCTCTCCATGATGCTTCGATTGGAGCTCTTGCAGCGTGCCCACGCGTTCGAGATGTCTCCCCACTTAGAGGTTCATGGCTCTAGGGCCATTCACTGAGTTATGATCCCTTGACGCTGTATGATAGAGGGGCCCCGCCCCATTGCCACGCCAAATTGGAGGGAAGCCTACTTGTAGGCACTTTCTTTTATTCGTCGGAAGTGCAGATCATCCACTTCAGTTATTTTTCGATGGGCGTTCAGTTCTTGTTTCCACCTTCCCCTTTTCATCATAAGTTGGTGGGTTGTAGCTTTTCCCCACCCAGCGCCTGGTTGGATACACAGGCTTAAACTCCGACCCCGGTTTGATTTCAGTCCTGACGAAGTTATCCTGACAATCACCCAGCGCCGTTTTGCCAGTGTCTAGGATCCTTCCCCTCTCTGCAGGAAATGCACCGCCCAAAAGGGAAGTTCCATAATTCGGAACTTTCCTTGCTTAGCGTGAGGATGTGACGAGGGAGTACCGAATTGCCATTCAATTGGTCTAAAAATCGATGTGAGTTGATCTCGACCAAATGCTCCTATTCCCTGATCCGGTAACTCTTCTGTCGCATCGTGCTGGTCGCGTGGAGCCTTCACTCGTAGTCTAACTTTTTTGTTCCACAAGTTCCCCCTTCCTGACGGTATGTTACCGATCGTCTCGATAGGCGTCGACCCGCGTCTATCCACTTCAGTAACCGCGTCTTCCCTCTTTTCGCACACAGTCCCCCTCCTGTATGTCGCCCGCTTTTTTCCCGAGGCTAGTAGCTTGTCTTTTTTCGCCGTGGTGCCTTTTGCGCATCCTTCCCTTTTTAAAGTGCGCTGGATGCAGGTCCCTTCTGATCTAGACTGAGACGAATAATCGGCGAGACGTCGAGCCCAATTTTTTTTCTTTACTACTGAAATTGCTACCTGCCAGACGGACTTATTCGCTCATCAAAGGTGCACGCCCTTTCACTCGGGCCGTTCTCATTTTGCAGTTTATTTCCCTGCCTGCTTTGCATCAGTTTTTTTGAGAAATCCTGCCCTGCGGGTAGTTTCCCTTGCTTTTTTGCCGGACTGACAGCGAAGAGCCTCGCGGATGCCAAGATGGATGCTCCCTGTCGGGCAGGAGTCTTCCTGGAAATCGGGACAGGACCCCTTCAAAGGTGATACTTCCCTTCAAAGCGGTTCTCTTTTGAGGCTCTTCTTTATGCGTCCCCCCCTCGGGGGTTCCCCTCTAACCCCGCCCGTGACTCTCCTGTGTTAAGTGATAGGGAAGCCTAACCACCAAAACAGCTCTACGTTCTTCTGAAGTATAAAGGCGAAATATTTCTAGTGACGTTGGAGCGTTGTGATTTTTTTGCCAGAGAATTCCTTTGTTCTTCTTTGCTAGACACCCTTTGCGAGCCGATTCCGACGACTCCAGGCTTCATACGCAGTAGTTCCGGATCCCGTCCTTCCCTGCACTCGCGCAGTAGTCCCCTCTTTAATCGCGGTAGAGTTCCTCTCTTAGATTTCCATGGCCAGAGTTGTTGCTTGAGGAAGAAGGGAGGTTTGGGATGTGCTCCTAGTTTTCGTTTTTCAGATCCTTACTTTTCTGTGGCTGAAGGGCTAGGGAGCCGAGGTTTTTTGTTCTCGACCTGGACGTTGGGGAGCTCTTTCTTTTCAGCCCATTGCTTTAGATCTTCAACCGTCTGTGTCGTGAGTACGTTGGTCCCCTCTTGATCCCGCGGCGGCTTCTTAGTTTTTTGGGTTTTTTTCCATTGCCTTGACCTCTCTCTTGGTGAGCTTTGTTTCGCGTATGTTGCGCTCCCATTGCATCTGCGTCGTCCTTTGACGAGAGCGTTGTGATCGTTGGCGTGTTTTTTACCATCTCTCGTTGGATTTGGTTTTTTCTAGATCCTTTCGTGGTCCCGTCGTACCAGCAGTTATTTTGAAGACGCCTGCTTTTCTTTTTTCGGCCGAAGGATAGAGGCTCCTTTTTCTGGCGGAAGGCTTCAACCGTCCCTCTGGCATCTGCGCCCTCCCCCTGGTCCCGTACCTTTTGCGACTCTACCCTTTTCTTTCGGCGTGCATTCCCGCCGTTCCTCGTTCCTTTCGCGTGCCCTGAATCGCCCCCCTTTTCGCACTTTGGAGAAACTTCCGCGCCATTCGGTTTCCCCCAGTCCCGGGCTTTGAAAAAAGTTTTATCCCTTGGGCCATCCCCTTTCCTACCCCGTGTTCCGCCCGCCTTGGGCACTGCATCTTTTTCCTCCGCATGAACGTGTCCCCCTCGCAGCCCCGAGTCCTGACAGAACAAGCTGCGCTTTCCCCCCCCCCCGCGATTCCTTCTTGTTCCGTCACGCTTGACCTCCGGTGATTTGACAACAACTTCGTCCCCCTTGATTTTCGAGAGGGACCGCTATCAACCGCATCTCGCGCCCTTCGCCGTACATAGAACGGGGCCCAGGTTTTAATTGGATTGTTTTTGTCTACACCCCCCCAACCCGGCCATTAGTAGCCCCTAAGTGGATCGCGGTATGGGTGCGATCCCCTCCAGCTGTCGCCCCAACAGTCATGAGGGCTCGTTTTTTTGAGCCTTCGTGGTCGACGTTAGATGCGCACATACCAGTTCGTCGAAAGGTTTTCTTCTTTTTTTTTTAATCCTCCTGGTGTCCTTCCCCTCTGATTGTTTTCTCTTTTTTCGGCGCGCTAGGTTTACTGGATAAGAGCGAAGACGGATTAAAAGTGGGCTTCCCTTTCCCTTTTTTTTGCACCCCCGAATTCAATATCTTCTATAAGTTTGCTGTGTCGTTTCTCGGGTTGATGACGACGTGAAGGAAATCCTTGCCCTCGGCGCCCTTCCCACTTCGGGCCAAGTTGCCCAAAGAGCGATAGACCTTTCATACAGGTGGACTTTCGAGGTTCCTCATTCCTTTCCCGTTCAATTGCAGCCGACGACTGAATCTCGAGGCGTTCCTCCGCCCCTCTCGCTGGGTTTAGCGAATGAAGAGAAGGCTTGTTCGCCCCCTCCCCTCACTGCTAAAAGTCTTTCCTAATGGGAAATAGTATTAGCTTTGTGGTGTCGAAGAGTTCTCGCCCCACCGCCGTCTTGCGTGGGACGCCAGAGTCTACTCCTGGTTCGCTGCCCCTTTCTTGCGCGAGTCCTACTTGGTCTCCCCTGCTGGATGATCCACCAAAATAGTTAGGGACTGTTGATAGACAAACGAGCGACTGGAGCTTCAGTCTGATTGTAGAGATGTGCCGTCGTCCCCGATCGAGAAAAGTTCCCCTGATAGTCCTAGGACGGTGCATTGCGTTCCTTGCCCACTAGGGTTCTCGAAGGGCTCACAGCGTCTTTAGCTTCGCCTGTGTTCTCCATTTCGCTTCTCCCCGGAAAGCTGACCTTGTTTCCTTTTTTTCGTTACTCACTCGCACTGGCCTTTCATGACGGCTACATGGAAGGGTGATGGTTTCCCCCTTTCAGCCATTTCCCATAAAAGCGGAGTGCATCTTCTTCATCTCATCTTGGCAGCCTTCATCTCCCTTCGGACCTGGTGACTCTCCCTGCGGATGAGAGTCGCCGACAATTTTTTCTGGCGCTAACACCCCTTCTTCCTAGCCTTTTTTTTATCGCCGATCTCTTCCCCCGCCCGACCCTTATCTTTCCTTTGCTCCTGACCTCGGTGCCTCCGTTGCTAACGCACCGTCGCCCTGAATTTTGACGCACGAATTATTTCACCCCCCCCCACCCAGGGCCTTTGCTTTAAACGACCCGTAATTTTGCGACGGCAGCAGATGACTGAGTGGCCCTGTCCTGAGGTGACTTAAAATGGCGAGAGCTCTTCTTTTATTTCCCCGCCCTCTCTTATTTCCATTTTCGCTTTTGAAAAGACTCTCCGTATCTTTCCCGTTTCGTTTTGTCCCCAGTACTTTCCTGATCGGCGACTCCCCCGTCGGCCGATTCCCCTAACACCTCCGCTTCAAGCCCCCCCCCCGAGCCTCCCTTTTTCCGATGTTCGGAGACCACCTTACCCGGCGTTAGCCCTTTGCGTCGTACTCCCTCCCATCCCAGTAACTCGACTTCCGCCGTCTCTGCCCCTAATAGAGTCGTGTACTTGCTTTTCTGACCCAAGGTTCCCTTCTTAGTGAGACGCTATGCCCGAAAAGGGTCCAGAGGTTCTCGTTCGCCCCTGTTCGTAGAGGAGTAAGCCTAGCTCTGGTGATGCGTTTCAATAGTATTACTAAAGTTGCTTATCCGTCCCGGTTGTCTTTTGTCGCCCTTTCCGCCTTGGTCCCTCTTTTCCTTTTCCGTAGAAATACAGACTTCGCTTGGCTCTTGACCCCCTGTCCTCCGTTAGCTCTTCCCCCGCATTCGTTTTCCTCAATCGAGGCTTGAGAAGAATTTTTCGCGGTTTTCCCTCGGGAATGCCCCCTTTGGTGGTCCGCCTCTGATGCAGAGCGGCGAAAAACTATCCTTTTTAGCCCCAGTATTCCAGAGTTTTTTTGAATCCCTTTTTTGAGGCTCTCCGATATCTATCGGTATCAGAGGCAGAATTTTTCCTTTCTTGTTTCTTCTCGTCTGACCCTCCGTTGCCACTCTGGTTCATGGACGGTACCCTCGCTTCTGTTTTTTTGAAGAAGTCCGGTCCCTTTTGCACGGAGTTTCGTCCTCATCCAATTTTTTTACGTGAACTGTGGTTGTATCGGTTCCCCAAACCCGTCTCAGTTGTGCTCCTGCTCGTCCAGCCCCGTCCTGTGAGCCTCTGATTCCTAGTCGAGCCTCTTTGAATGATTCTAAGACTGGTCAGAGCTTCATTTGTCGTCCTCTCTTTTTCTCTTAGGTCCCCGCGCCTTGAGATCGATGCTTTTGCTGCATTGAGATAAGCACACTGTAGTCGGCATTTCCCCTTTTCGCGATTCTTCTTTTCGCAGATAAGTGCAGTGCTGTTGATCCACTCGGTCCTCTTCTGGAACAGTCCACGTTTTCCCTGGATATCCTGGGAACTTGCCCCCTTCCTCTGCCCTTTTTCGAGTATGGTTTGCAGTTCCTGCAGCGATCTTCCGTAGCTCGAAGAACACTCCCTTCTTTTTCGCGCGGAGGTGCCCTTTCGTGGAGAAGTCGTATGACTTCTTCTGCATGCTAGGCTGTGTTCTATGTAGTCGTACCCTCGACCACCATACCTTAAGAATACCGTGTTTTTGTTCTCTCGCTTCCACCCACTTTTCCTGGGGTATTACGACATTTGGTCTCCGTCTCACGTTCTTCTCGCTTCCCCTCGCCTTTTACCCCCCTTTTTTCCCCCAGTACCTAGCATCTTTTCAATTGTTTTTTAGTAGGTTATCGGTACATCGCATGAAGTGCTGCACCCGACTTCCCCAGGAATTAATGCTTGGAAAGGGCCTAAATTTTTTCCTTCGAGAGGGCTCCCTTCGACCCTTTAGACGATTTTCCCCCATACCTGACATCTTTTCTCCGGACCCCCCCAGAGAATGGAGAGTCGACTGAGTCCCTGTTAGGAAGGAGGTTTCGCTTTTTTCTTTCCTCGTTGGCGCCATGATTTTATGTTCAACGACAGTTTTCTGACAGTCTCTCCCAAGATAGTCGAAGATGGCTTGGTCTCGCCCCCGCGCTCCTACAGTGATTTCATTTTCTTTTCTCTCCAGAAATGCGAGGCGTCCCTTTTTTCCTCAGGTGGTGCCGAGGTTATGTTCCTTTTTCTTACGGTGGTGGTTCATTGCCTTATGAAGAGAGGGGGGGGCCCTCCTGTTTTCAGCGCCACTTTTCGGCTTACGTCTTTCCGTCCCTATCCTAAGACCTGGATCAATTCGATGTCCTCGATAAATGTCCCGATACTTTCTCGATCAAATGCTTCCCGCCTTTTCCCCTTTCGACGGTATCATGGCAGTTCTGGCGACGCATTAAGAGTCTCCCACACATCCTGGGCTTTTGAAGTCTTCTGCCTGCTCTAGAGCAGCGGGCCACCGGAATGGGTCCCTGGTCGGGCCTGAACCTCCCCTCTTGATCCCTCAAACCCCCGGTCTCTGTGCTTTTTTCGCCCAGTATTCTCAGAGCTTCGCCTTTTTTTATGTACACGCCGCTGTGTTTACAAGTTAACCCCTAGACGGGTCCCATTACGACTGCCCCCGCCCGAACACAAGCTATATTGTAGTCTACTACTGCTCCTAAAGTGTACCGTCCCTTCTGCCCGGAGTGCTCTGGCCAAGGGTTCTCTCATTTTCCTGTAAGTTAGTGTCTATTTTGACTTTAGGTCAGATTAGTCGCGAGAGAGTCTCCCCTCACTCCCGGAGGGGCCGTCGATCCTCGGAGCGCCGGACAAATCTAAGTCTGTCTTAGATTTTCCTTTGACGTTTTCTTAAACGGGCGCTTTCTTTTTTTGGTGAGGGGAATGCCGAATGTCTTATTTCTGTTGTGGTCATATTGCAGGACTTTTCCTCTCAGCTTATTTCTTTTTTCGCGGGTAGTCCCTTACCCCCCCAGAGTTCTGCTTGATAGTCCCCTGCCCCCCAGGTGATTCTTTCTTTTACCCGGACCCGGAGATTTGAAGATCGGGCCTTCTTCCTCGTAGAGACATAAGGCAGCGGGTTAGTACTTTTTTTCCCGAGTCGTATGGTGTTAGGTTGGTCTAAGGCCCTTCCTGACTCCTTTTCTTGCCTCCGGTTTTGCCCGGGTGAGAGACCAAAGGCTCTTCTTCTCGCGCAGGGAAG
>Ga0179591_1369487_pt1 | contig 10229 bp, 13 predicted proteins | sample CZOMad2_1_08_16f_FD_182891 | JGI IMG/M metagenome (GOLD analysis project Ga0179591, IMG submission 182891) | Vadose zone soil fungal communities from Angelo Coast Range Reserve, California, USA - CZOMad2_1_08_16fungal (PacBio error correction) | ecosystem: Environmental > Terrestrial > Soil >... | reverse complement strand
ACAAAAAGTGTTTTCCAAGGTCCCAGCTCGTTTCTTTAGCCTTCGCCGGACACACGCACCTCCCCCCATTGGCCCTTCTCAGTCTACGCCGATTTATTTTTCTCGTGAAGAAAAAAGCCATTTCTTTTCGGATCCACCCCCTGCACCTCAAGTCTGGTCCCTCTTTCTACCAACTTCCTCTTTAACCACCTCTGATAAGGCGACTTCAGGAACCTGTCCTGATCGAACTCCTTTTCCCCCAAATGACAGTTCAACTTTAATGCCCCTGGAACCCCTTAGTGTCTTCCCCACCCACTCAGTTGATAGCTCTCCTTCAGCCTCCCTAGATTCCAACCTCTCCATTTAAATACCTCCTTTCAAGAAATCCTCCGCCTTCACTTTTTCAATCACCCACCCAGTCTATAATGTTTCCCCCCACCTTAGAACCCTTTTCACTGCTTCCCCGTCGATCCCCTCCCCATTCAAGACGATGTGGACTAGCCGACCTTTCCTAAAGACCCATATTTCGTTTAGGTTTTCCTGGAACCTCGCTTCGTCTCCTGGACCTCTTTCCACAGCGTGTTTCCATTTTGCTAGGCAATAGATTCTCTCTATAGTCCTTTTACCTTCTCCTGTTTGATAGACCACACTTCACCCCCCCATCCCTGCATCTTCTTATGGAGGTCTCTCCCCTTCCGCGGGACGGCCGTGCTCTCATCGACAATAGGGGTCTTATTTTCCGATTTCCCCCCTTTTTTCAAGATCGAGTCAGTCTGTTGGCTAACCCCAATAGAGTGTCTTTTAGCAGACCCTCCTCGCATCGAACGCAGACGAGGTCTTCCTCACCTCACCGCTTCAACCCACCACGATCCACATTGTCCCTAGAAATGCTTTCCCTTTTACCCATTCCTTCCACTCAATCAATCTCTAGCACCGCAAACTTTGACCCTCACCCCCCCCCCCTCCTCCCCTGCTACCCCGAGAAAGAAGATAAAATCCTCTTTTTCCCCTTTTGAGAACTGCTCTTGACACCCTTTTCACAACACTTAGATCCCCCCCCTCCCCACCCCCATGCATAGCAACCCCCTCCCTCTGCGTCAATCCAATTTTCATTCGGTCAATACAGTGATTTCTCCCTAACCTCGCAAAGAACTCCTCCTTTCCACCGACCATCCTCTGGCCCCCCCACATTCCCCTTTTCCCTTACGCCCACCCTCATGTTCCGAATCGACGGAACTTTTCCATCCTCCTGCGTTCTTCGCGAAATTCTTTTCCCCCCCCTCTTCAATCCCTTTGGCAGCGGAAAGGCATCTTGTTCCTTAGATCCCCCTTCCTTACAATATAAGCCTTCAGTTCACCAAACTTAAACTCTTCCAACAATCTTTACCCTAGAATAGTCATTCTTCCTGCCCCGGTACCCCCCTCGTCTCACGAGGGGCGTTTTGAACGAGCAACCAACCCATGGATACGTTTTTGGTTTTTTTTTCTTTTCCCGGACTCGTTTAGAAAAAGTACTTATTTACCGCTCAAAAACGACCTTCATTCCAAGCACCCCTTGGCCCATCCTGGGACTTAGACCAAACCAAGTGTCTTCTTAGACCTTTCAGCAATGAGATGAATCTTTCCTCCTGGTTTGAGGGATGACCACTTTTTTATCCCCCCTCACCTTAGCATTAAGATATTCTTCTTCTTCTGATCATAGACGAAAATGTCCTCCTTTTGACCTTGAATTACGGTGGTAGATTCCAACCCCTCGCTACACCTCAATTTTTCTCTCACCTATTTTTCCTTTCTCTTCTTCTTCTAGAGTCTTTTATGAGACCCAGTCCGAGCCCTCCTCTTAATTCACTCCGAACTCCCATGTGTTCCTCTGGTTCTTGTCCGACACGGTTTTTTTTCCTCCCTAAGATTTCCTTTCTCCGTCTTTCCTTCCCTCCCCTTACACTAATTTTTCCCTTAACACTAGGACTGGGGACGTTCCCCTCCACGTTCTGCGGGCATTCCTCTCAGAAGCAAGTCCCCCTTTTATTTTTACGAAGTGGTACCCTACTTTTCCCCTTGGAAATGGTAACCCGACTGACCCTTCTTTTCTCACTATTCCCCCCAGTTCTTCCGTTTGTCGGCAAACATCCTTTCCTTAATCTATCTAGTAACCGGCACTTAACATCCAGGTCGACGGTGGTGGATTAAGACCCCCCACTGTGGAGGTGTAGTGTTTGGAGAGTCGTTTTCTCTCGGTTCGTTTTTCCGTGTGATCCTGAAGTTAGGTCACTTTTTCCTCACCCACCTATTGTAGTGTTGATCTCTCCCGAAACCTCTTTTTTTACCGACCGAAATTTTAGAGTTGATCCTCCTTCCCTTTCTTTGGAATTAGTTGGAGAAGGAGTCCTGTTCTTTTCCCTTTCAAGCACCCCGCGGTCACCTTTCTTCGCCTGCGTTGCTTACAAGAAGATAGTGTCTCTGGTAACTTTTCCCCTTAAGACAGGTCTGGCAACTGAGCGCTGATTCAACTACCTTCTTTTTTTTTCTCCCTCCCCCTCCGTTGGCTTTCTGTGTGTCTTCTATCCCTGTTCCCCTTAGTCCCCCCTTCCTCTTTGGCCTCCTTGGCCTTTTCTCCCCGTGAAAGATTCCTCCCTCTTGGGTAAGCACTTCTTTCTACATTTTGGTTGCTTGCCTTTGCATAAATAGACAGTTCAAAGATAATAGGCCTTTCCTTATGACCCTCTTCGCACCTCTTGTGTCCACCTTGCTGAGATGGTGGTCTCTTCTAGGTCCCTCTCTTTCCCATCTTAATTTTTTTGGTAACCTATCATGTGACCCGAAACTACGCCTTTTTTTCCTGACAGAACCGCCTCCCATTCCTGGTAGGCCGAGGTAACCCTTGGTATGTGATCCCCCCGTGAAGGGGCCCTGCTCCCTGTCCGAGTTTCCCTTTCCTTTTTTTCCCCTTTCCGCTTCTTTTCTCCTTTTAAAAATTTTTCCTAAGACACCGTCTCCTCCACCCCCTGATTCTTCGGACCTATTATTGCAGTTCCCATTCCCCCAGCAAGCGTTTCCCACCTTTCCCCTCCCAACTGTAAAATTTTTTTACCTTCTCTTCTCTATTTCCCTGGATTTTCCTTTCAGAAGTTTTCTAAAGTCCCTTCTATCCCTTGACGTCTCTGATCAGCCCCCGTCCCGCGTCGATTAGGAGGGAACCCAAGGAGTGTCGCCCTTCCCCCTCCCCCACATTTTCCAGCGTCCTTGCTCCTTTTTTTGTCTTTTTTCAAGACCTTCAGGTCTTCTTTCCTCCTCCCACTTCTAAATAAAAACCTCCCTCAGTTAACTTCTTTTCTGTAAGGTCCCCGTTGTAGGTTTTTGGGTCCGTCATGAATTCCTTTCTTTGTCAACCTCTTACTTACGAGGGGATTCTCCCGGGCCTCCTATCCTCGCTTCTCTGTTTCTTGATACAACCTTGGTCTCCTTCCAGCCCGAAAACCCATTTTTTCTTCATCTCAGCCGTTTAGACGCTGAAAGTTTGTTCCTACCCATGTTTGGGAGAGGCTTTTTCCCTTTATGGCATGTCGGCCTTTTTTTCTTCTTGTGATGAGCTTCTATAGCTGCCTTTTCTTCCCCGTATTTTTTCCTCCTCCTCTTGATCCAAATCCCGCCCCTTTCCGATATCCCCCCGGTTCTGGCTCCTCTCACCCCCCTCAATGACTAGCTACAGTTGTGGCACCCTAGAAGCCGGAGAATTATCCTCTATGTCCTAGGCCATTTGCCCGCCTTTTGCTTTTTTTGACCCTTTTCCTCTACCTTATTGACCCTCCACCGCTTGCCGGTACCACTCTTCCCTCTTAGTGCAATTTTCTCTTTTCTCTCCGCCTTTGCAAGAAGACCTTACTTGCCTTTCTATAGTGGTGCGTCCGGAGATCTTTAGGGGGCCCTAGGAGGTCGATTTTGATTTCTTCTTTCTTTTCTATCTGTTTCTCATCCACTGATGTCCTCCCCTTATAAAATCTTCGATTTTTAGGGAAGAAATTAATTGGGGAGGTCTCTCCGCTTTGTGACTTGGGTAGATCCCCTTTTTCCTACTCGGGGTAAATAGGCTTTCCACATTTGCATCCTTCTTTCCGCCGTGAATCCTGTACTTCCTTTGCGCGTCCAGAGGTATGTATGGCACTTTCCCAATGGAGATATGTAAACAGTCATTTCCCCGGACCTTTGCTCTTTCTGTTCAGTATGTCTTCATACTTCTAGCTTCATCGAATGAATTACTGAATACTCTACTCCTTCTCCCCGCTTCCCCTTTCCGCTATCTTTTAGTGCCCCATTACATGTAATCTGACTAAAAGCTTTTCCCCCCCTCTTTTGGCTCTCCCACATATTTTATCTACAAAGACTGCCGATGGTGATTTTTTGGGCCTTCTTGTTGCCTCTCACCCCCCGGTTGAATATCTTCTAAAGGATCCAGGACATTTCCCACCTGTTCCTTTCTCAGCGGCCCAAACCATCCTCCGATCCAAGTCTCATATGAGGTATCTAACTCAACAACTCCAATTCATCTTGTGAGTATAGGAAAGAGGCTGTTGGCACCTGTCCAGTCCTTATGATGTGTCGGGCCCCCGATCCTCTCCTTTTCCAGTCCTGTTTTCAGGGGGGATACTTTATCTTTCTTTGTTATTGTTTCCGGATTCTTTCTGATTCTTCTTCTTCCTGTTGAGGACCTGTGCTTACTCTTCCTCGCCTGCAGTCGCTCTCCCTCGGTTTTCCACAGAAGGGTAAAGGTCCCCCTTGGTTCTCCCTTATTTTCACTTTATTGAACGGTCCCCTTACGTCCCATTTTCTTCCCGAGCCTGTTCTTGGTTCTCAGAGGAAAATTGGTTATCATCGGGGTTCCTATCCCCTTAAGGTTCCTTTGGTCGTGTTTCTCGAAAGTCTTTCGTTCTTTTTTTTTTTTTCACCTTTGTCCCCCATATCTTTGTTCGTTTCCTACGGTTCTGTATGATTTCTTCCAAGCTGGCTCACTGCACCACCTACCCCCCTTTCTTTCCTTTTCCTGTGATTCCCAAAAACTTTTGGTCAGTTTCCTACCCCTCATTTTTCCCCCCCTTCCGATTGCCTTGATCCCTCTTCCTCGTTGTTTTTTCGCGAGCCAAGTTGACCCTTCTTCCCTTTTGTTCGTCAAGGTCCCCCAAAAAACCCCCCCGCTGTGAACAGTACCCCCCAAATGGTTTTCTTGGGCCCTCCCCGTGGCCCCAATGATCCTTTTTCTTTTTTAGTATTCGCATCATGCCGAACCCACTCAACTCCCCCCCCTGCGTCCACTCCCCGACGAATATGGGGCGTTTCCTCCAACCTAAAATATTTAGATCCACACGACCATAACTCCCCTTATCCGTTTCTTACCCTCTTATCCCCCACCTTCTCCTTAAGCTTCGGACTTTTAAAGGAAGTTGACTTCCCCCCCCCAACTTCCATGAAAGAATCTCCATTCACTGCCTGGACCCCCTTCGTACGTTTCCCCCAAAAGAGTTCCATTTTGAGCACGCCCCCGTTCCGAGCTCAGTAACCGAAGCCACTTCTCAGATATTTCACCCCTCCCCTCCTCTCACTATAAAAACCCATTCCGACCCCCAAGTCTTTGAAGCTACGCGAACTGAATCCACTCATTACCCCAACTGAAGGTTGATAATTCTCGCCATCTCTACCTCCTCCAATCTATTTTTGTTTTAGTTTTTGCATCCCTCCTCTTCACTTTTTCCTCTGTCCAGCCTTTTTGACCTTTGCTATGAAAAGTCTCGTACTGTTGTCTCCTCTAACTCTTCTTTTTACTTCACTCCTCAAGATGATACAACCCCAGTCAATTCCATTTCTTCTTTCTTCTGATTACCCCCTCCGCTGGCTTGGTTATCATCCCCCCTAGACAATCGTTTTTATGATTCTCTTTCCCACTGCACCCTACCCTCTCTTTGGCTCGGTAAACTTCTCCCTTGCTCTTCTTTTTCATGCCCGCAGTATAGAAGCGCCCGCCTCGCCTCCTCCCGACCCTCGGACACCCCCTCCCCTAGCAACTCGGACCGTATCCTCCTCTACATCTTACCCATGTTCCCCTTTCACTCTTCACTTAACGGTTATCAGTCAGAAACTTTTCCCTCCTTCTCCCCCACAGAATAAATTTACCGATTTGTCCACCTCAGTTTTTTTCCCCCAGACCTATTTCCCCCGCGCGAGTCCTTCTCCACAATGTCCACACATAGATTAAACCCCTCCCCCAACATGGTTAAACCAAGCCCCTTTTCGAAGTTCGCGACGGAGGAACAAATTCTGCTAACCCTTCTGCACTCACCTCAATCTAAACTTTTTCTCCAAGAATATGGCCCCTTTCCATCGAAGCCGCCTCTTCCTGAGATGCCACGTGTCCTTCCAATGAGCTCTTCCCGTCTTTACAAAGAGTGCCTTCGCTCCATCTCTACAATTCTCCCCCGCTGAAGCTTTAAATCATTTTTAGACCCATAAGAATATACAGCTTGGACACATTCCCCCCTCGACTGTAAAAATTTTCCCCTTACCAATCTCCTGGGATTCTCACAGCAGGATTGCTCTTCCCCTTTCCCCACCGCCCCTTCCTTACGCTTTTTTTTCCGAGCGCCCCCAACAACCCATGTTCTTCCCTCTTTTAGCTTTAATTCTATGAAGTGACTTTCGACCGTCTGACTCTAAATCCCCAACCAAGAACAAGCCCTTGCCTTCTCAGCCCAGTGTGTCCCCTCCCTTTTCCTCGAACCCCAAACCCTTCCGCTTCTGAGCCCCCCCCCTTTTGATACCTATGTCCTTGAAATTTTTTTCCTTCGTGAACCCACTTTTTCAATCCACTTAAATGATGCAGCGGAGGCTCCTCGAATTCATCCATGCCTTTTTCCCCCCTAGAAGGCATCCTTTGGTAGGATCTTCCAACAAACACTCCCCACTCTTCCTCCCAGAACGATTAAGTTTTCTAGGCTTGTTTAGAGAGTTCTTTCTCGTCCCCAGAAGCCTGTGGCCCTTTTTTTCTTAATTACCACGACACTCCACCCCTCTCCCTTTTTCTTTGTGATTTGATGTGATGGGAACGCCTCATTTTTCATTCCATTACGAGGGGCAGTTCATTCGCTCACAGGCCCATCGAATCCTTTTCTCTCCCTCTTTATGAGTCCATAATGGCACGACTATAAGTTCACAGTCTCATTTGTTTTTATTTCCCTGACTTTTGCACTATTCCCCTGGGAGGTCCTTTTTCCTCCATCCCTCTCCGATCAAAGCGTTCGGTCCCCACGGTGGGTCATTAAAATAAATTTTGCCATGAACTTATCCTCAGGAACGAAAGGACTTTCGTCCTTTTCCTTTTCCTTGTCCCTTGCCTCAGGGGTTTTCCAGAAAAAATTTGTCCCTCGTTACCCCTTTCTTGTGCTCAGACGTTTTCTGAGGAATGTTCCCACCCCCGGTCTTTAAATGATATGTTTCCCCAGCATGATGGCTTGGCCGTCATTCCTACCGTCCTCTGCTCATCCCTTTTCCTCCACGAGGGATCCTCTTGCCCTCTCTCGCTGCACTTTTGTCCTTAGCATTTGGAGAATTCAGTCATGAGTTTGGACATTAAAGGTGCCCTACCCATGAGGACAAGTCTCTCCGAGAAGCGTCCAAGAGGAGTCCAGGAGGAAAATCTGTTCCTATGTCTTCCCCTTACCTCTCCCCTTGTTCCTTCTTCCCCCCTTTTTGTTTCTTGAGAGATCAATTCCACCTCTCCTACGCTTTTTTCCTCTGAATGCCCAGCTCCCCTCGATGATTTCCGTACCATGAGAGTTTTCCTTTACTGGTGAGTGATTGGACCTTGAAACATCGAACTTCTCCCCCAGATAATACTTCCTATCTTGACCTCTTATCCCCCGGTTTGTAGTCCCCCCTTTTTTTTCTATGGATTTTTCGCAGATGATCGGCGCTTCCCCTTCTCATGGTGGCTGGTACCGCTACGTGAACGCATTCCTCTCGGCCTCATGATCTACTGGTGTCCGATCCAAACGCGTCAATTTTCGTTCCCACCACCCCCCCCGCTGCACTCTGCCTGAGGACCTCCCGTGTCTCTTTTTTCTTCCCTCTTCCCCTTCTCCCGTCTTTCCTTTCAAATGTTTAAGACAAAAGAGCCCGCCGGTGCTAGTGGAGGATTCCCTTGGAACCCTTTTTCCCCCCTCTGGTGCCTCTGGACCTCGGAAACTCAAAAAAGCGTCCCATTTTTTTTCTTCTTCGTCCCTGCTTAATTCATACGTCTTTAGATTCGCTGGATTTCTTCTACCGTAGCAGCCCGACGCGTTCCCGAGTTATTGCCCCCAACAGGAGTTTTCTTCCCCCCCTACATCCCTCAACAGCCCCACTTCCCTTTGGAGTCTTCAATGGTTTGGATTTTGACTCAGTCCCACTCGCTAAAATCCTCACCGTGAAGAGGTCTGATGGACGGTTAGGTGAGCCCTTTTTTTTTTTCCTGCCTCCCCCCTTCCTGGGTCTATTTTTTCACTGCTGGGCTACTTCCCCTCTTTCAGCCCCCCTCCTCCGAGCACCTCTTTAATTTTTAGTTTCAAGTGGTCTCACCCCAGTTCGGGAAAGATCCCCCCCCCCGCCCCGATCGACGAGACCGTGGAGAAGCGCTTCCTTTTTTTTTTTTATCCCCCCCCTGCTTTGCCACCTTTTGCTGAGCCTGCACTGTTTTTTTCTTTTCTTAGGAGGGAGATCTCTTCCGGGCTTCATCGCCAATTTTTACAAAACTCCCACCCTTATCCCTTGTGTTTGAGCTCTTCCCAACAAACTCCGCATTTCCCGCGTTTATAAATCAGCCCCCAGTAGGTTGAGTCACGCTTTTCCCTCTCCCTTTGATTAGATATTTGGTTTTCTTGACCTCCTACTTTCTATTTTCCATCTCCCCCAAGCTTGCCGGTCCTCTCAATCTGCTTGCAATTTTCTCCTTTTATCTCTGAATTAAGGGGAAGCCTAGAGATTCATTTAACTTATGTGCTGCCCCCCCAGTGGATTAGTAATTTTGCCTCTTTCTGTGGCCCTACTTATTGTCGATTTGTTAGTTATTCTTTTTGAGAGAGTTTTTCTGAAACTTTCTTGTAAGACTGTGAGCGCTAGAATGATTATTTTTCAATGCACGCCATTGGGAGGGGGTAAGTCTACCTTTTTTTCCATTTTTCGCGCCTTCGACTTGGTTTGGAACCTATTCTTTCCCAGTCTCTAATTTCGGTTTAGACGTATTCGGGGCGCTTTCTGAGTTATTCCTTTGAGATCTCCTTTGATTCCCTGGAACCCGTTTGTAGATGTAAAGCGCATTTCTTCTTTCTACTTCTCCGTCGGTTTGTTAGTTATTTTTACTCCCCTGATCTTCGTTTTCGATTCTTCTCTGACCCTCAGCCTCGCAGTTTGCAATTAGCATTTCCCTTTCCCCTCTGGTTTATTGCACAAGTGTCCCCTCTCATCCCACCCCAAGTTTCTCTCTTTTTTTTCCCCTCGTCCCCCTCTGCAGTGTATCAGACATAACTCTCCTTCCACTCGTTGTGGGTCGCATGAGTTAGGTACAAGGTCTCACGAGATGCGAAAGTCTTACCCCTTCAAATTATTCCATTTCTCCCTGCGTAAGTTCGACATCCTACACCACGCTTACAGAGTTTGCTCTAGATTATGTCCAGCCCAGCACCCAAAGTAAAGGTTTCTTCTGAGGAAGCTTCTCCTTCCCTCTATAACATCTTTTTCTTCTTCGTCCATTAGTCTGAGGAGGATGGCCCCTCTAGACGGAAAGGTGTGCGGGGGAAACTTCTCTATGAGGTGCTGGGTGTCATTAGCTTCTTTCTCAGTCTTTCTCGGATTTTGGCAATTTCAGAGCAACTTTCTCTTAGGAGGATCTTTCTCTTCGTTTGTTTTCCTAATCTTTTCTTGAAACGTAGCCTCTTTTATTCAATGTTGCATAGTCCTTTCCGGTCCCCTGGCTCCCCCTCGACAAGTAGCGATGCAGCGTGGGTGACAGATTGTGTGAACCATGGATACTGAGGGGATCTCCACTTTACTGGTATGAGTCTTGCTTTCCCTGCCATGTGTCTTTTTTCTAACGCGATCCTGATGCAGGGAACCTTCTGTTTTTTTCGGCGTCTTGAGGCCGAAAACCCCCAGCTGTTTCCCTTTCATGTCCACCCCCCCTTTTTTTGAACGTAATCAGTTGCTGTGACCCCCCCCTTCCCCCTTCCGTG
>Ga0179591_1329859_pt1 | contig 10229 bp, 6 predicted proteins | sample CZOMad2_1_08_16f_FD_182891 | JGI IMG/M metagenome (GOLD analysis project Ga0179591, IMG submission 182891) | Vadose zone soil fungal communities from Angelo Coast Range Reserve, California, USA - CZOMad2_1_08_16fungal (PacBio error correction) | ecosystem: Environmental > Terrestrial > Soil >... | reverse complement strand
GTTGAAAACTGAGCCAAATAGGAACCATGCCACAGGGCCCCCTTAATGTCTCTATTTTTTTAAATTACACTCGGTACTCCCTTCTCATTAAGTATTCTGGAGATTTTCAATTAAGCCCCTATGATCTTTTTTTTTGAAGAGATGATTTTCATGTCCGATCTTCCCCGCGAGGACCCATGCCTTTGGCTATAGCTACTGATTTCCCCTTTTTCTCATGAAGGAAGTCATGAAGCATCTGCGGGTTGTTGCTTCGCTAATCTGGTCTTGTTCCAGTTTCTCTCGTGCACTGTCTTTTCTAATCATACCCGCCCCCGACCGAGCTTTCTCGATGCGCTCCGCTCTTACTTCGACGACGCTCTCTCCTCACGACATTCATCCCGAATCGAGAGCAGGAAGGCATATCTCTCTCAGCATTTTTGATCCCCTGAAGATATGTAACTTTTTTTTTTTTTTTCCTCCTCCCTTCTAAGAGTCCCCCCTCTGCTCCGCGCGTCGACTTGTTTCATCGTCCTGGGTCGCTATCCTCAATGCCTCCTGCTCCGTGAGTTGTCCCACCCAACAATCCTTCTCTCCCCCTTTCTCCCAGTAGTGTGTCCCCCCCCGTCGCTTCCAGAGTCGCCGACGGCTTATCCGACACCTGGGGCTTTTTTTTTTTCTACCCCTTCCTTCCCCCCATAATTTGTTGGGAGATTGCCTGTGCCCCTTTCCAAACCCTGACCTATATACCTCCGTGACCCCAAATGTGCACGGCGGAACTTCTTCTCTCCTTCACCTGGGAGTTTCAACTCCTCCCTGTAGTCGCGTTTGATCAGACCGCATGAAAGGCTTTCTGACAAGTGATCTCTTCTCCTGAACAGATTGCCCTCGGCGTAGTCTCTGATTACAGCGAGTTGATTTCCTTAAACTCCTTCCTCCCCGGGTACTTTTTCCCCCTTTCTCCCCGTGTCGAGTAGAATCATCTCTTCTGACCCCATTCCAGTTGGAAGTGGTCGCTTTTGAAAATCCCCTTCTACTTTTTTGTTTGATTTGGCCAATGACCCCCCCCCCCCTTCCCGTCTGTTTGTTCTTTCGATTTGAGATCGCTTCCTACCTTCTTGAGGTATAGCTTGTAAGGGGAGGGTTTTTTTCTGTACTCCTCCCCGTTTAACTCTGACTACGCCTCTTCTTCTTTCTATTATCTCAATTCGAGAAGTTTAGCGCTTTCCCCACCCACTTTCTGCGTCTCGGTAGTTAGTGACAAGCCCCCACATCTAGTGTCATAGTTTAGCGCTTCAGCTCGGGATGCCCCCTAACGCCTGAGCTCTGTCGCCGTTTTGTTCTTCACTATCCTCGAGACAGCTGTTTTTATGCCAGGTAGACTTGAGAGACCCCCATTGCCCCATTTAGATATCCCCCACTTTCGGTCCGCTCTCCGAGGAGACATTCTAGGTGCTCCGGGTGCAGATCCTCCTTCTTGAGCCTGCATTTTCTCGCCTACGTCTTTTCTCGGCAACCAGATGCAGTACTGCCGAGAGGACAAACTTCTCCACGCGCTCCTTTTCATCGTAGATTTTCTTCAGAACTTAATGATCGCAGATCGGTATGTTCCTTTCTGACTTTGCCTCTTCGCCTAGCTCTCGATCCCTCATTCAGGTCTTTCTGCTCGCGGTACCCCTACGTCCCAGCCTTAGGATCTATCGTCCGATGAGACCGGGTCTGGACGTTTCCCCTTGTGAACGCGAATGCTCTTAACGAGCCTTCTTTAGACCTGAGACGCATATGTTTAGTCTTCTTCCCCTTCTCCCCAGACTTCCGCGGTCACCGTCCCTCCTTGTTCTTCCAACCGCCGTGGGAATGAGTGACAATGCCTCCTAGACCCCCGCCGCCGCAGCGTCGCTACTTCCCCTCGCCCCATATGTGACTCAATTAGGCCACTTTTCAAGTCCCAATTCTACGTCACTATGTGGCAACTTTTTTCCACTTTTAGTCTTGACATTTTAGCCCCTTGTGTATTTTTTTCGCAACAGGTTCCCTGTCTGTCGCCATCTCCGAGACATCCTCAGCGTAACTTCTTGCCCTCTCCCTTGATCTATTACATCGGGATTGACTTTCACTGCTACCTTATTTCTTTCGGTTCATACATGTCATCAGCAAGGTAGGTCATTTTCTGCTTCATTCGGCCGACTGTTTGTGGTTCCCTTTGATGACTTCAAGTTTCCTTTTTAAGCCCTCAGAAATACTCGCTCTTCCCGACCGGTCGCAGCCGCGCCTAATTTTCAGCGGCTCTCTGTACTTCTGTCTTCTTTCCCGTCTGTATATCTCTCCCTACTTTAGTCCCAGGAAGATTTTCTTTAGAATATTCAGTAATAGAGCCTGACTCCCTGTTCCGAGCACGTTCGGCAGAGCTTTCAACTTATTTCCGCGCTCTTAACAGATTCTTGCAATCTTCACTCCTGTGTTGATGGAATTCCATCCTTTAAGGTATGACCGCGAGCTCGTTGCGCTCTAAGCTTGCCCCCGATTCTCCCAAATTCAAGCCACGTCTTCGGCATCCACTTTCCCATCATGCTCAGTGCGCGCACTCCGTACTGACTTTATTAAACCTTTGGCCGCGCACTAATTCTATCTTTTATCCTCTTTCTCCCGTTGTTTTTTTGCTCTTTAGAATCCAGATCTTAGGAATGAGTCCCACAATTTTGTCCGGAAGATCTGATGCGTCTGTCGGGCCGTTTAAGTTCTTTTATGACTCCGTTATCTTGTATTTCAGTTCCCTGAGAGAACTAGGTCGTCACCGTGTTTCAGTTTTATTCTATCCTACCACTCTTTGCAGAGATTCCGTTAGCCTCTTACCTCTTAAGAATTCCATACTACGATGGAAGATCATTTCATGCTTAATCTTTTTTTAGGACGTCCTTCTGCTTGTCAGAATAATTATTTGATCCTCAGGCGACATTGACGTAAGGGACTCCACCATTTGCCTCCCCACCTTGCCCGTCTTAGCCGTGACCCAGGCCTCTCCCGGCTCTCTTTCCCTTTAAGGCCTCGACCCGCTTCCTCTCCTGCTAGCCCCCCTCCGGGTGAGTGTCCCAGTACCATCTACATTCCTTTTTGCTGAGCTCCCTTAATGCTCTGATTCCCCGTTCAGTCTCTGAGACTCCCATATCAAAAATGTCAGGCGACACTCTTCAGAATGCTTCGATCGTGCGCATATTCGGTTATCCGTATGTCTGACACCTTCCAAGCTTTTTCACACTGACTCTTCATTTAATGCCCTATTCAATCCGGCTACTTTTCGAACTTTTCGCCTTCTCTTTCTATTCTCTTTTCATGGATTTCATTTAGGACGGGGCTATTTTTGCCCTTCTAACCCCCATTTTCTTGTCCAAAAGGCTTCCCTACCTGGTGACTTCGATGACATACCTTAGTTTTTCTACCCCCCTTACGTCTTGAGATTGTCATACTTACTCCTAAACTCCATGTGGTTAATTTTTTTTTTCCGTCGGACGGTTCTGTCGCTGGCTCGGGTAGTAGATTTCGTTCAGTTGCCCACTATGTGTGTTGCCTCCTCGGCAGGTCATGCCGTGGAGAACTACCTTCTATGCTTCTGAGCCTTCTTCGGGTTGTCTTAGACGCGACAGCAGGGGGTAGCAGCTCTGTATTAAACTTCCTACTTTAGCCTGCGCCGGTACCAGGCGGGCTCTCGGTTCCGCGCTTTCACTGACGCCTCTCGGACCACCACTGGGTACCTATCCGCCTTCAGCATCTTCATCTCCTTCCTGGCGACGGCACGCTGCGATCAGAGAGAGGCGCTTCTTTTTATGACCCCCATGCCAAGCCTTCTTTGCCTCCAGGAAGTCTTAGGAGGAATTTTCAAAGGTCCACGTAGTCCCTCGTTTAACCTCTCTTCCACTTGCCAGATTCGCGCATCCCCACTTACAGCTCGTTCTGGCCAGAGAAGGTCTTCCACCCCCTGTTGATTTACCTGCGACCCGCAACCACCCTTATGGGCTTACATGTGATTCGAGAGTGAATAATGAGATCAGCTTCCTCTTTCTGTTTCTTGTTTATATACCTTTTAATGCGATATTTCTTGTGCTAGAAGTTTTCTTTTCCAAGGAGCGCCGCTCCTTCACGTAATTTCCATCGACTCGGCTTCCCTATCTCGAATGCTCAATCTGTGCTGGAGCTCCCTTTCTTCTCCCCCATTCACCCTCTATTCGCTGCCCCTTTCCCAGGGGTGTAGAGAACCCGTCCCCTTTGCAGACCCTTGATAGGAATCTCGGAAAAGATGACCTCTTCTCTCTTCTGATTTACTGAATCTGCCGACTGAGCATCTTTGCTTACACACTCCCTGAGCCCCTTGCCAATTGTTTCCCCTTCCTGTACTATCGGATGGCCTATCTCCTTTCCTCCCACCCTCTTCGTAACCGGTGACTTTTTCACTCGAAACATTCTAGAGTTAATTCCTCCTCCTTGTGGACTTCTTTTTAGGGCCCCTATCCCCCAATCCACTTGCTTGGTGTTTCCTTCCCTTTGTCTTTCTTATTTCGACTCGCAATTGAGCTAGTCTCCTGTCGGCTGTCTGTTTGGTCTGGCCCAGTAAAAATGTTATAGCTTGTCATCTCTAGACGATGCCTATGTAATTATAGCCTCTGAATTCCTTTCTTACTGTGTTAGGCTCCTGTTCTTCGTTGGTCGGATCCTTCTTACAAGACGCTCTTTCTTGAGCAAGCGACTTTTCGTCCATTTCTCTCGGTTTTAATCCCCGTAGAGCTTTCTTTCTCCTGGTTGTTCCCGTTTCCTTACCAAAGCTCTCGGTTTCTTCCATGTAGAAGGATCTCCCAATCCAACCTTTCCCTCTTCTCTGCCCCTTGTTCTCCAACTCTTCGTCCTCGTCCGCCCCCTATTTTTTTTCTTCCTTTGGTGAGCGAATATCTTCTGCTCTAGTGTCTCCCTTCCTCCAGCGACCCACACTCCCCGAATTTAAAATTCAGTTTCCCCTTACTTTTTACACAATCTTCGACTTTCTCTATAAGCTGGCCTGCCCGTTTTGTATCTCCGTCCTACCCCCTATGTAATTTTCTCCCCTCTTCTTCCCTCGTATGTCATTAGCACTCCTATTATTTCCGTCATTGCTTCAGTCGAGCAGGTTCGAGCCTTATCTTCCCTCAGTGCCTCGTCGCGGTCGGTTTCAGGTAGATTCCGACTGTGAGCCTCAGTCTGATCCCCCCTGTAAATCGTCACTGTACTTGTCTCCTTCACCTGCAGATGCGTCTAGCTTGCCGGCGCATTGCATACCATTCGCGCTCCCCCCAAACCAGCTAATTCTAAAGAGACTCCCCCCTTTTATCCTCCCAACCGCACTACCCTCGTCTCTTCTGTCATCCCTATTTTTAGTAAAACTCCCGTAAGTCTAGCGCTACTATGTTTGAAGACTTTCAACATGTTTTCTTTGTGAATTTAGTCCTTTCTACCGATTTTCGTTTCCCCGTTCTTTTTTACCAAGTTCAGTAAAGTCTTCCTTATACGGCGACGTCCCCCCCCTGTGCTTATTGGGACGTCCGTTAACTTGCCGTCCCTTCTCCCGTTCTTGATTGCGGTTAAGACCTCTTTTTCTCCGTTATAACGATAGTAGTGAGCCAGCGTTCCTCCTCGCTGACATTCTTCGTTTCCGGGCTCTAGAATTTTTCCTCTATTTTTCATGTTCCCTCTCGTTACTCTCGGCTCCCTCAAGTTCGAAAGAGCTACTCGCCAGTCTTTCGTACAGTGACACTTTTTTTTTCGTTGTGACTTAACGACATGGCAGTTTCCCAGCTGCCCACCCCTGCCTTTGAGCCAGACCGATCCTACCTTGTGTATCACTCCTTTGAGGGCTGTCCCACTGAGCGGCGGAGTCGCCCGTCCGGCTTTGCATCTTGGGTCCCCAGCGTCTCCCGTGCTCCCCCCTCGTTTTGATTTCTTTTGCCGTTCATCACCAGTCCGCCTTGCTGAACCTGTCTTAGCCTCTGAGAGGATCGCCTTGTCTTCGCTTCCCCCCCTTCCCGTCCTTGTTTCCTCGTCCCCTCTCCTCACACACCTCCTCCCATTGTGGGCCGATTATTCGAGCAGGCCTCTCTTTTTCATCCTCTTTTTGTGTGTGAGACCTCTTCATAAAGTCGGTCCCTTTTTTGGCATTTCCACTAGTGTTTTTTTTCTCCTTTTTCATATGTTACGATTTTAAGGCCGCCTTTTTTTCTTTGTCTCCCATTTGGTGCTCAAGACGGTTTCTTTGACTCTCCCAGAGAGCTCCGTTTTGAGTTGAACTTCTTCGTCCTTTCTCCGATATCATTTACTACGCGGAGGTAGATAGCTTTACAATGACCCTCTCCTCCTAGGGCTCATTAATCAGACCACTTAGGACTTCCTCCTCTTGCAACTGTGATTTTTCAGCTGAAATGCCCCTTGGATTCACACGATTCCATGGCGCTTAGTACATGAGCATGCCCGACTACCGTTTCCTCGTGATTCGCAATGTCTTGCCCGGGGCGCTGCTTCCCTTCGGACATTTAGTCGTTTCGATGGACATTCCTCATATAGAGTTTGGTTCCGAGAAAGAAGCCTCTGCCACGTCCGGAAGAGGACTTCTACCTGAAGAAACTGGCTAGGAAAGTTTTGTTCGCCCACCGCTTTCTTCTAGTCCATCCCCTCCCGGATCCCTACGACATCATCTTGCTTGGACCTCTGAGCCATTCCTCTGATGTGGTGTGAGATTCTCAGCTCCTTTCCAAATGTGACACCACCAGTACCCATTCTCCTCCATTAGTGCTGATTTCCGACTAACAATAAAGCTTAGACTCCCTTCCCGTTATCTCCCTCACATTTTGGTGGATCTTCTAAGAGAACGAGTAGTTTGACGTGTATGTTAGAGAGCTTGTGTTCTATCGGCCCCAATTAGGGATCTGCCGTTGATGAGTTGTTCGGCCGGCACCTCCTTCTACTCCCGACTGAGTTTGTTTATCTCTGTCTACTCCTTCCTTTCCTTTCCTTCTGGGAAACCGCTAGGTAGGACACCTTCTAATCTACTCTCCGTAAAGCGGGCATTTTTCTCGTTCGTTTCCCCTGCTTCCTCGGAACCCGCTATCTCACTAGAGTGTCCCTTAGCGCTGATCGAATCCTTCCGAGCTCGTCAGGATTTATCCCAATGACCGAACTGGCTTAATTCCTAGTCCCCTGGTATCCGTCTTTACGCTAGACGTCAGTGTTAGCGCTTCATCGTCTTCTTGTTATGGCCCCCGAGACGCCCAGATCGTGATCGATTGATGGTTCATAAAAAACACCTGGTAGTCCAATAGTCCACCCCCTTCGGTCCAACTCTCAGATTATCGATCTGGTCGCACTTTTCCCCTTTCTCTTATAGGAAGTTTTTTTGCTATCCTTCGACCAACATTCTACCTTCCCGAACCCCTCCTGCTCTCTCTGCGGTGAAATTGGAACCCCCCAACAGGATCACGTAGCTAGCCTGTGGACATTCACGAAATTCCTCCTTGGCACTGCTCTTCTCTCCCTATGTTCTGTCTGTTTTATCTCCCGCCGTACCGAGAGAGTATCGCGCTCGATCTCTTCCCAACGTTCTTCCCTCTTTGAATTCGTTTTCTTCTCGCGGTTCTGGAGATGTGACTGGCCCGACCCCAGCCGGCCGCACTTCCCTTTCTCCGCGAGTTGCTCTCTTTTCCCGTCGCGTTCCCCCAGCTTTCCTTTTTTCTTGCCAAGTATATTTCCCTATCCCTTTGTTTTTGCTAGAGCTGTGTTCTAGGTCTCACCTCCCCTTAAGCTTTTGTTGGAGGCGATTTTGCGATCCCATTCGACTTGACACTTGATGTAGATTTTCTTGTCTTCTTTGTTCGGCCGTAAAAAGTCTCGCTGCCTTTACTACGCCCTAGGCCGCTTTTCGTAGTTCGCCTTTTCGAGGTCTCTCTACTTCTGGCTTCTGCTCTTCTGGATCTTCGCTAGATGGCCCGTCGTAGTGATCGTGCCTCCGTTCCTCTGGAGTGAACTCCCCTTAAGGGCGCGTTAGGCAGGTTTCACCCTTCGCCGATGCCTTTCCCCCACCCCCCTACCCGGGTCGTAAGGATTACTACCCAACCCCTTGCAATTCCTTCTCCGTCGAACTCCTTTCTCCAGCGTCTCACTCTTCTAGTTTTTCAGCTCTCCCAGGTTGGTGAGCCCTTTTCCTACGCGTCGATCGATTTTCTTCCAGCGCTTTGCCTATCTCGTGTGAAACCCCCGTTCAAAGTTCCTACGCCCCGTTGCCCGCGTCGACGTTGACTCCTTCCGTACCCCATACCTGTCATTCACCTTATATTCCTCTCGCTCCCTTTCGCCTGCTATTTTTCCTTTGAGGCGGCAGAGACGAGATTTCCAGAAGTCTTCGAAGTACCCCCCCTTGCGATGCCCTCGATAGCTAGGGTCGTCCAGGTATGATTACTCATTTCTTCTCTCCCCCTCAGAAAGGTTCTTTTTCCCTCACACTAGATGATGGAGACTGACTTCAGGATCACCTTGAATTCCCGTTCTCTCCCACCCGTCCCTTCCCGGCCCCCATCTTGCTCTCCCCCGTCCACGCAGTAGAGGTCTCAACGCGCAGCCCTATTTTGCGTAAGCGTCATTACCTTTCTACCTGATAATGCCTGTCCAGTTTACCGCTCTGTGTCATTTTTCGAACAGTTGTGACTGTCTCTACTGTCACCCCCTACAGTTAAATCTTCATGTTTTACGCTACGTTCGCAAGTTCTGAAATTTCATTCTCGGTTCCTTAGTATCTTGTTCAAGTGGTTTCCTACCCTTTTTTACCTATGAAAGGAGGCGTAGGTCTCATGCTGCACCTTCGGCAAGCCGTGAGGAGGAGCGGGCTCGAGTCATCTTATCTTAATCCTCAGTACAGGAATCGTGTTATCACCACTCGATTCTTTCCTCCAGATTTGACTCAGATTTCACCAGGATACCCGGCCATTTTGAGTCATTCTTCACATATCCGTGGTAGATAATGCCCAAGACGATAGAAACGAAGACTTCGTCGGCTTGTAAGCCACAACTTTTATGTCGCTGGATATCTAAGGGGCGAGTTTACAAGAGTATACCTCTCGATTCCCCCCCTGCTTCCTGTGATAACTTCTAGGCGGCCGTTCACCTCTTCGTATTCTAATCACCTCAGGACTTACGTTCCGCTTTCAGTATATCAAGATCAACGACTCCGTTTCCGTGTCCTATTCTTCTGGTGAGGCCTGAGACTCTTTCGGCGCTTGATCCTATATATATTTTATTCATAAGTCTGTTTTTTCTTTATCGACTTCCCTATCCGTCTTTTCGCACCCATTCTTTAAGTTAGAGGTGCAGGCTTCGTTTCCGAGCGGCACCTTTTAGACTTCCGGGCTCTGACTCCTCCGTTATTTCTCATCGTAGTTCTATAGTAGGTGGACCTGAGCTAGATTTAGCCGTTCTCGCATTCTTATAAGCGAGTCATCGCTATGGTCAAAGCCTGACGTCCCAGCTCTCGCTCTCCTTCTCAGAATATGGTTGATTTTCAAGAATTTGGTCGTGTACTATACGGCAGGATTCTTGCCCCCGATGGCTGAAGGTTCTCGTCCAAGATCGTTATGTTCAGGCTCGGAAGAATGAAGCCGTCAGCTTTCCTCTTTCAGAATGGACCATGAGTAGGGTACGGTCAGGTAGGGGTGTAGCTAGAGGTGAGTTTCGAGCCCTGGAAGACTGTATCTCGAATGCTCTCGACGACTAGAAACTCTGCGTTCTCCGGTCCTTGAGACTGCCTGACAGCGTAAGGTATCGGACAAGTTTTCATGCAACCCCTCACGGTCCCCTCCTCTACAGTCGCCATTCATACCGTTCTTCCCTAAGCCCCTTGGAGATAGTAACTCCCGATTATCTTAGATTCTCCGTGTAGAGTGTTCCATCAGGTAAACCATCTTTATAAACTACAACTCTAAGTCCCCCCCCCATCTCAAAGGGTGTTTTTAAAAGAGTTTGACGAGGTACCGTTAGTTAAGCGTTTTTCTTAAGGGTTTTTAAGTGATCCGCTTATCGCATCATACTGGTGCGCTGGTCTACCTCCCCGACGCTGCGTAGGTGTTAAGAGTCTTCTTTCTGTACCCCCTTCGTGTTATGTGTCGCTCACAGGTTATGCTTCCGTAGCTTTAATGACGTTCCTGCAGCATCCTGCGGTTGTTTGGATGCAGCGCATGAATTCTCTGACTGTT
>Ga0179591_1279230_pt1 | contig 10229 bp, 10 predicted proteins | sample CZOMad2_1_08_16f_FD_182891 | JGI IMG/M metagenome (GOLD analysis project Ga0179591, IMG submission 182891) | Vadose zone soil fungal communities from Angelo Coast Range Reserve, California, USA - CZOMad2_1_08_16fungal (PacBio error correction) | ecosystem: Environmental > Terrestrial > Soil >... | reverse complement strand
TATTCCCTCAAATGAGAGCCCTCTCCTCAATATGCAGAGTTCACTTACTATTGTCAAGACTTCTCCCCCGTGGATTGCTCCTCTTCTACATATCATCTTCTGCCCTTCGATTTCTTCCCTTTCCGCTTGAGCTTTCGGATTTACAAACACGGACGTCCATTCTGGCAGAGTCCCGACTCTACCCCCAATTTCTCTTCGTTTGAATCCCTGCTTCACCTCACTTCTTTCCTCAGACCTTTCAAGGAGGTTTCCCCTCGCGATCGTACAAGCTCCAGTTAGCCTTTAGTTTCCCCTGTGGGACTCTCTTTTTTTCTTTTTTATTTCCTCCTCCCCTTCCCCACCTTTCTTCGTTTTCCCCCACATGTCCTTTTGCAGATCATGATATATTTGCCTCCCCCCTTTCGACTTTACCCTTCCCCCTCTGGTCTACTCCACTTCACCTCGCCCCCCTATGCTCCAACCCCTCTGACCCACGTCGTCGTTCCCCTTCCCCCCAAGCGTTGATCTCCTGCTTAATCCCATCTCTGTGCAAGGCGTATACCTCGCGAGACTGCACCTTAATTTTTTCTTCTCACCTCTGCTTCTTTCCTGTCGCCCGGCGGTCCCGGGTCGAAGTGGAACTCGATCCCCCAACTTTTCTTACACTTTCTCCTCCTTTTTCCCTTTCCAGTTCTCAATGAACCCTGAGAACCTATGAAAGCGCGGCCCGCTGCTTCCCCGTAAACCCCAGCCGTCTTCGGGTCGTTTCTCATTTAGTAGAGTGTCTGAGGAGCGGGCACGGCCTGTCAATTAAACACGGCCCATTTCCCGATCTTCGGACCCCCTTTTTTTCTAATGGCCTTCCTCCCTGAACCCGATTGCCGTAATAAAAATTGCCCTCTCCTGAATCACTTTTTCCCGCGGAAGATCCCCCCTTTCATTGGGCTCGCTTGCTTTTTTTCTGGACATTCCTGTCGTCCTAATGCAAAGTGTTATATTCCCGTTTTTGGCTAAAACTCTCCCAACAGCTTCCCCCCACGTATTGGCTCCATTTGAAACGACTACTCGTACGGTGACATTTTAAGAGGTCCTTGGCGACCCTTAGAGTACCAATGCTGCTTACTTTTGGCTGTGGCTCAATTAATTTATGACCTTAAAGCCTTGTATTCCCCCATCGTCCTCCAGGCTTATCAACAACTCAGTCCCTCTTGTCCTTGTCCCCCCCCCAAGACCGCGGGACCTTTCTCTCACAAGTTTGAAGATTCCTTCGTTATTCCGGGAGTCACCTTGGTCCCCCCACCTTGATCCCTGTTAACGTCCGTTTGGTAAGTCCATTCCCCTTCATGTCGTTAAACCCTCATACCAAGGAGAACCTTTCCGCTACCCTCGTCTCTCGCGTTCACTCGAGCGGAATAATACTCGACTTCCCCTTGTCAAACTGAAGAGTCACCTTTCCGCCGACCTTATACCCCGGGGATTGGTAGGGGAGCGGAGGCCCTCACCTTCCCCAGTGGGTCGCCAAATGTCCTAGCTGGTGATCGACGGGTTTTGTTATTATTTTTTAGTCTATTTTCCTTCTTGCTTCACTGTCATCTTTTTTATTTCCCCCTTCCCCGTTGTGGCTGCTCGTCTGACCTTCCTCCAATTTCTGACTTGGTGCCAGAGTTGTCAAATGAACCTTCCCATTCTGATAGTGCCCCACCTTTCTGGAGCTTTAGCTGAAGGAACGAACACCCCCAACTGGGTTTAATTCTCTGCGTAACACTGGGCTAGTTTTCTGGGATCGATTTTTTTTGACGCATAGAAAATCTCATACGCATGGTGCGCGAGTCGTTTTTGGAGCCATTGTACCTCCCCCTCTCCCATGCGTCCTCTCCTAAGTCAATGAACCGTCATCCCCATTCCCCTCACGAAGAATCTTTCCCCTTCTATTTTTCCACCTGCGTTTTTTTTTCAGAAATTCGCGCCCATTCGTTGTTCTTTCCTCCTGACACCATTTTTCTTAGCTGTCTTCATGTTCTCCTGGATGGTTCCCTCTAACCAAGTGAATTTTCCCTCGATCTTTTTAATTTACTTCTCTCTAAAAACCCTTTGACCCTTCATTATGGTCACAATTTTAGAAAAGCCGAGTATGTCTCCCATGCTTCCTTCTTGTAGACCGAGGTCATCCAACATCCCTGTCTGACTCCGAAATCAGGCCCTTCACGCCCCTAAGCAGCTCGACCAAATTTTGCCCCTCTCCTTGCCTGCAGGAACCCGTTCCTGTATCTTCCTTTTGATACCTTCACTGTTTTAGTTGCTGCGGCACCCCGCTATGGACTGCCCATTTTTTTGTTTTTATCCCTTCCTTACCCCAGATTTGATCACACCTCACGACTGTCGCTCCAAGCCATCTCCCCCACGCGATTTTTTTTGTTTCCAAACCTCCAGATCGCGCCTCATCGTTATATACCCTGGCCTTTTCCGCTCAAGTCTTGTACCCTGTTTCTGTCATACCCAAGGACGAAAAGTTGATCTTTGCTCCCCTTCTCGTAAAGTCTACCCCCGACGGGAACCCTAAATTTTTGAGCCCAACAGGAGCCTACCTACGAGTCCAGACGCCTGATATTACCCCCCTCGGATCAGAGTCAGCCCTCCCGCCTCCATTTTTCGAAGGGATTTCCTCAATTAGAGTACTACCCTTCTTTGTAGTTGAATCGAAAGTGAGTTTCTGCTTTCTACCTCCATTTTTAGCCTCTTGGGGTCTTGAGAGGAACTTCTTTTGAGGCGATTATAAAGACATAGGCCAATAATTGAGGATAGTGATGTGAATTTTTCTTGACCTGACTTTTTCCTCTTTCCTTTTTTCCTACGGGAAATAACCTCGCAATCTGATCTTCCTGCATCTTTGACGTTGGTGTTTGGGTGTGTGCAACCGATCGCACGTTTAACGATTGCTTTTTTCGTTATTTCTCCTTTCCTTTATTCCTTCCTCCTACTTTTCTCCTTTTCTTGTTAAATACTTCGCAGTAGGGGTTCCCGCGAAAGCTACCAAAATTCGTACGCCAGAAAACCTTTCCTTCTTATACTAGATCTTTTCCTTTTTTTCCTTGGCTACGGTTTTTGGATTTCATCCCAGGGCCAGCCTTGCCTTTTTTACTGCCTTTTCAGAGTCTTGCGCGCATTTTTCGAATAGCTTTTCCCTTTTTCCTCCGATACTTTTGTTTCTGAGAGATTCTCCCCATGCGCCCCTCGTCCTTTTATGGTTAATATAGGCTTCTCGACACCCCCGCGCGATGGATCGCTCGATACTGTCTTCCTGAATTGTTGCTTACCTCATTTTCGTATTTCTTTCGTGGCGCCACCTCCCCTTTAAGTTGGCGCGGCTTGGCGATTTTTCCCCCCCTAGACGGCCTTCGGCAAAGAGTCATCTTCTCCTCTTGACATTTTTTGGAATCTCTCAGATTCTCCCACGCTTGCCTCGTTCCATTCAACCCTTCCCATTTTTTGTTCCGAGATTTCTTTTCCCCTAATCCTTTTCCCCCCAAACTTAGGGTACACGTCCAGAACCCCGATCCCTGATTGCCTTTTCCCGACGATTCTTTCTCCCCCTCCCTCCCTATTGTGTTTCCCTCCGTAAGCGTTTTTTTTTTTTTTTTGGTGTTGGAAAATAAATCAAACTCTTCTGTCGTCCCCCGATGGACACACCAAGGTCTGTCGCACAAAGGACCCTTGGTCCTTAGCTATCCCGTAATCCCCACTTTCCGCTCTTGCATGCTTCTTTATCCCGAGCCCCCGGAACGATCTTATCAAGGCCCATACCTAGCTAGTTTCTTTCTTACTTGTTAGACCCCCTCTTTTACAATGGGGTAGTTTTCCCGATTGTAGAACACATTTTTGTCACCCGGTGATCTATCATACAATTTAAGAGGAAAAGATTCCGGAACCATGTACAAATGTGCGCCGAGAACAATTCGGTAATCCTTTTACCGTAACCCCCCCCCCATTGTTCTCATTTTTATCTTTCCTGCAATGTATAGAGTCTTCTTTTTTTCTAAATCGATGCCCCCCTCCCCTAACCTTACCTTCCCAATCGTCTCCCCCTGTTGCTCCTGGACGTCGCCAATTCAGTTCCTTCTTCCCCCGTCATACCCACTAGGACCCCTTCCTTCCAGGGACCTTACTGGTTTTCCTATATTTGTACTGTCCCTCCCCTTGTCCCCCGGCGTCGACAGGTTTTGTGTCTTCTCGTGCTCCCACTTGCTGACCAACGTGCGGGCTTACCACGTGCCCCAATCGATCGTTCCTGTTTATCTCGAAGAGTTCCCATTGTCCTTCCGCGGCCCCCAGGCTATCTAACTTCTGAGTGTCATGGCCCCCCCTTCTTAAAGACCGCAGACGCACACTCTCACCCTACATCCCCCTGGCGTCCCCACCCGAATTCCTTCTTTTTTTTTAAAACAGACCGCATTCTTCAGAACTTTTTCTTGGTGATTCCCCAGTTTATCTCGATCCTTCCCGGTACGCACTCGTTTTTCTCGGTCGCCTTTCCTTCCCCCTCCAGCATCGCCCTATTCTTCCCTGCGATTAGCGTGCATCTTCCTTGTGCCCAATGCAAACCCTCTCCTTTTGTTCCGGACTTCCACACAAGGTTTGGATTTTGGTGACGCCTCTTTTTTCCACACTTCTCCTCACGGTGTTAATACAATCCTAGACCTTCAGGGATCCCCTTATATTTTTCCCCCCCAATACAGTCGGCAGTTACCCGTTTTTTGTTGCGAGATTTTCCATGCCCTCATTGGCTGAACTTTCCCCTTTTGGACCTTTCCTGAAGTTGACATTTAGTCCAACTGACTTTCTCTCCGGCTCAAAACCCACCCTCCCCCCCACACTTTTCCAGGTTCCCCCTTGGATTTTGACGTCTCCTTCTCAGTGAGTAATCTAGTTCAATGATATTCCCCCGTTTTTTCTAGTCTGATGGAGTTGTCCGAACTTCCCCTTCTCACGCCTTTTAGTCTCTGATCGTCACTAACTAATAAGTCCCTACCCGTTACGCAGCTCCCCTTTCCCTTTTTGCTTCTATGAGTCGCTTTGGGGTTGATCAGGCGCGCTTTTTGGGAGACAGTCATGCGTCGAGGGTCGCCTTGTTCCAGTGGACCTTAGATGTCTAATCAACCCCTCAAGAATTACGTGAATTGGGCCTACCGATACCAATTCCGAGAGTTATTCAAGCTTTCAGTAGGCGTTTCATCTACATTCTTTGTGGTAGAGGTTTCCCTTTTGGCTCCCTCTTCCCGGCCAGAAACACCACTTTGCCCCTCACGCGCTGGCCTTAATTCAAGAAGAGACACCCATTAACGAGTATTTCATTCGGGCCCTGCTTTGCAGGTACTTCAGCGTTGGAGGACTTAAGACCTTCAAGGCATCCGTCTGTCAAGTCTGCTGGACTGGTGTCCTTCCGCCACAAAAAGGGGGCCGAACTTCCTGACAACCTGGTCAGCCAACCTCCCATGGGCCCTTGCGACCGGACCGGCTAAGCCAGGAGCCCCACAAAACGAGTCGTAGAGTCAGCCCACCCTGACTGACGATCACACTAAGAGCCCACAGCGCCCTCTTGTTTTTTGAAGCCTGGAAAATTGACTCCCCGATCATCCGTGCCCTCCCCAAGGGCCCCGTGTCTAGATCAGGACTGGTCCCGTGTGCAGGCCCCCCCCCGCGTCCACGGTCCCTATTGTAGGATCCTCGGCCATTCCTCCCCCGCCTGGTGTAACGCCCCTTTTTCTCACCAGCGTACTCAGATTACGGATCAGCAACAATTTTTTCATATTCCCGAGGATCCCTTCAGCTGAGAAAGACCTAGAAGGGCATGGAAAGGAGAGAATCAAGTCTTTCTTCATTAGACCCCCATTCCGCTATGGTACTTTTGCATCCTTTGGTATTTTTTCTGTTCCTCTTCGTCCCCTGGAGGCCCCTGGATACAGATGCGTTAAGCAATCTGAGCTTTTATGGCTTCATGTTTCCCTTCTTCAAGACCTTTTCTATTTTTTTTAATATCCTCTCCCTTTCCCCCTTCCGTATTCTTCTTTCTTCAAGGCCATCTCCTAATTCCCCATCTATCGGTCCCTTGGACTATGCTTTTTTGATTTTCTTGCACTTTTCCTTTCGCATTTTCGCTTTGTCCTAATTGCAGGGGGTGGCCCCTCCAAGCCCACACCCTTTCCCCCTCACACTTCGCATCTTTTTCGTATCTCCGCTCCTGGTCGAAGGCGTTTGACAGACTATCAAACATCTTGCCCTCTTCCCGTATCTTAAGCGTTCATTTTCGAATTCTTTCCCTCCTAATTTGTTTGTTGAGGATGATTAGAATGGAGCATGATACCCTCCCCCTGTCAGTATGGGTACCTAATTTATCCCGCCCCCCCCCCGTTCGACGCATATCGAGATCACTGCAAAGAATTGTGCTCAGCATGTGCTTGTCGTGATTGCCCCCTCCCTTCTCTCTGGAGATCTAGCGATCGGCGGATACTCTGGACACCTACCTTTCACCGCGTTCCGTTTTAGGCCTTTCTGCGCTCCTTTTTTTTGCCTCCTCGTCGTGTTGAGCGATTTCTCTTTCCTTTCGCCTCCCCAACCTTTTCTTGTCGTCCCATGTACGTCCCAGCACGATCTGCTCTCAACTGGGATCCTCCACCTCTTGCGTTTCAAGCTTTTTCCACAATCCCATATTGCGTCAGATTTCCACCCGTCTTGTCCACCCCAAAGACGTGTTGATTTCTGTTCTCACTCGAGCGCAGGCGTCCTTCTAGCATCACAGAAATGATTAGACCCTTTTGTGCATTTCCTTTTGCGCCAACCCCGGCGTTACCATTTTGAATGGCCCAGCGTACCCGAAAAGATTTTGGACCTTGTGCAGTTTTTGGCGGTACCCTGACAATTGTGAACCGTAGAGACAATGGAAACCCAGGCCGAGTAGCCCAGTGAATCCCGGCTGCTCCCACATCGCGCTGTCGTTTCTGCCAATTAGCTCTCCTCGTTTTGCCCCCTTTTCTCTGCCTTCCTCACCATTCCATTCTGCGCCTGGTTGCGACCGTTGGCCGGTCGATTTAGGATCTCCCCCTACCCGATCTGACTCTTTTATTGTCTCTTGTTTTTTGTCCCCGCTTGTCCCCCCGGTCTGTTGCTTCGGCGAGGTACCGTTCCTTTGTATCGGCGTTTCACACTTTCAAGTACCACGCCCCCCTCGAGATTCGCCAGTTTAAACGATCCTGCCTTGCATGGGTACGAACTAGTGCATTTTTTGGCTTCCCAAGTCTTTCCATTCTGGGAAGCAAATAGTCGTAATACCAATTTTTTTTTAAGACACCGCTCCCCCCTGCACGGCCACCAGCTGCCCCTTCTCCCCCAAGACCGCCCGCAGATTTTTCAAGATTGTCCCTTTGTTTTTCTGCTTTCACTTTCTTTTCCGATTACAATGGGTATTTAGGATGGGACGGCCCCCACCATACCCCCCCCCCCGGACTTATGCACCGCCGTTCAACTGAGGCGGCATTCCCTTCCGTGGTCACAAATTCTAAACGGCCTCGACCCATTGTACCCCCTTAATACTTTTGAGCGTCGGCTCATCAGGTGGGACTTCAATGTTTTCTTTATCTCCGGTTCTTATGGACAAAAGCTCGGGCTTCTCAACCCTTTTTTGCCTATATTGTCTCCCTCCTCAGTTGTTTTTGTATCGCGCCGTTTATATCCTCCCGAACTTGTTTTCCCTTGCCGTTCTTTTACCTGTTCCTAGTTTGACATGATGTCCCATTTTGTCTCCGACTTCCTCCATACCCCCTCCACCTTGTGTATTAAGGTGAACTTTTTAGTCCTTTGGCATTTACCGCTTGAGATCCCTCGATTCAACTGCTATATCATCAGTAATGGTGCGTGATTCATTTGGACCGAAGCCCTTCTCCCCCCCCCGTCTCCCTGTTGATAGTAGAATCTCCCCCCCTGCCCCGGACTCCCCGAAGAATTTTTTTTTAAATGCACATTCTGAGGGATGTGAGCAGGCGAGACGGAGTTTTGCTCATGTTCGAGGTTTTGTTTCAGAAGGCGATGCAAGATACCCCACGATTAATTGACAGCTCCCCCTCTCCAGGGACTTTTATTCTATACAAATGGACCTGGTTTGCACCCTCATAGAGTTTTTGGTACGTAGTGCTTACGTTTTAGCAAGCTGGATCTCCAACCCACTCCCTTTTTCCACAGCCTGGACCTGATCCCTCCCGAGAGCCCAAACAAAGTAGATGTCCTTCTTGAACGCCATTCATTTAGAATATTGGAGGCCTCAACAGATGAAGTCCTTCCTCGCAACCCAGTTGGTGACAGTGACTTTCTTCCGGACCTTCCCCCTTAACTTACCATTTTCTACTGAACTGAGATTATAACTCACCTCGCCAGAGTGTTTTTTTGCAGCAATCCATGATATCGTTTTTCTCCTTTTTTCCCTGTCGCGAGTCCTTTGATTGTCGAGAATCTTTCTTGCCCAGATTTGCTGCTCCCTCCTCCACTTCGCTTCCCTCCCATGTTTCGAACCAGCTGAGTCCCCTTTCTCCGACCTCTCTTGCGTCCTTCGTCTTTACGCCTTTCAAAGATTAGGGATGTCCTCAGATAGCCCCTTTATGTGGTAGTTTCCTGACTTACCGGGACTGTCCATACTGGAGCCGGAGTTTTCTTTCACGTTGGCTTTGTATAATCTCCTGTTTCTGCCCCGATCTATCGTCTGGACGCTCCATGTGATTCCCCCAAGGTTTTTTCCTACGGACATAAGCCCCTTGAGTCCTTAGCACCCCCTTCCCGATGGGAAGGTTAGATTTTCTGTCTCTCTCACTCGGCTGCTTATTGCCTTCTGCCGTCAACTTCTTTCGTCATTGAAGATAGAATATAGGACATACTTCCCTCCTTTCTTTGTTTTTTCCCCCATTGAACCCCTAGTACCCAATTTCCCAAGCCTCCCTTTCGTCCATCGAGCTGATTTCCGGCCGGGCACCTTGTTGATTTCCTTCAGGCGGGACAGTCTTACCTTTTCCTGAGTTCGACTATTGCGCGCATTCCTTTTTTTTTCTTTTCCTTACTCGTGTGGTTTTTTTAGCCTTCTGAGCAAAGATAGAAACTCTCCTCTTTTAATCATGTTCCCGCCTGAGAACCCCCTTTCCCTCCCTTTTTATCGATCCGATTTCCTCTTTCTTGACACATTGTGGGTACTTTTCCCCCGACCTGACTCAGTTCCGATATTAGAGCGACCCGCCCTTTTTGGCAAAAATAAGCGACGAGTTACCCCGAGGATCCCGAATCGTCCCCCGGCGCAGGCACCCAGGCTTTTTTCTTTCTTCCGCGCACTTCAATTTTTCGGTACACCATTCCTCTCCTATCAGTCCCCTTCACTGCGATCCTACCCCGTAGGGCGAGGAAGAACGGCCCATTGACCAAAAAAACGGAGACCATCGTGCTCACCTTCAAACACTGTTCGGCTAAACGTACCCCCCCCACAGAGGGGAGGTCGATTAATCTTCCTTTCCGTTCCTTTCTTTTGTCAGCGAAGTCTCTTACGCTCATTCTTTCCCTTCTCTCTCGTTATTGGGCGCCCCGGCGTCGTTTTCTTTCCCTTGGCCAGTCCCTATTCCCACCCCGTGCACTTTGCAGAGTGCCCCGTTAACCGGTCCAAGCTCCCTTCAACCCATGGAGAACCCTATTTTTCCTTTCCTGCCGGGAACCCCTTTCCCCCCCCCCTGATGGGCGCTGTCGTTATCAATTTTACGCTTATTTAGAGATTAGTCCCGTTTTCCCTACAATTCCTTCCATAGTCTTCCCATTTTCGTTGGGCAGTCGCACTTCACAAATCCCCCCTCAACTATGACGATGAACCTTTTCCTTTCATGGCAAGATCTCTTTCCTTTCCTTTGCTGGTTTTCGCCATTGCTTCTGCTGCGACGGGAAAGTTTTTCTAGCGACGCGGGCGCCCGCAAAACCAGCGAGCCCCCCTCGCTATGGGCGTCGCCTTCCCCCAAAAGTTTACTTTAAGCCGTTTCTTTTTTTGAGCTCAGGGAAATTGATCCGGTCTATGGCCAAATGCGTCCTCCCGTCTTTAGAGATCTCCGCATTCATCCTTTCAGCCACTCGACCAATGACTGAAAAACTAGGCTTACTTGAGCCTACAACAACAGACCGCGTTAGGACCGAAGTTACTATTTATTCTGGTGGATTCCGCGGCAGCTCTTCGACGTCGCAGT
>Ga0179591_1244149_pt1 | contig 10229 bp, 5 predicted proteins | sample CZOMad2_1_08_16f_FD_182891 | JGI IMG/M metagenome (GOLD analysis project Ga0179591, IMG submission 182891) | Vadose zone soil fungal communities from Angelo Coast Range Reserve, California, USA - CZOMad2_1_08_16fungal (PacBio error correction) | ecosystem: Environmental > Terrestrial > Soil >... | reverse complement strand
GAGCAGGTGCTGCCCGGGCCGTCGTTCGATCACTTCCCCGCGCACACTCAGCGGTTCAGGCGGCGGCGGGTCCGGTGTGGCCATTTTATCGATTCTCACCAATTCTGATCTCTCCCCCTGTATCTGCCTCGAGGCCCGCTTGGTACGACCGTCACGTGTCTCCGTTTGGACTGGTTGGACGGTTTTGTAGATCCTCTTCCAAGCGGGCCATAAAAATACGCTCAAGTCGCCCGCCCTTCTTGTTTCTCTTTTACGTGCCCCATCAACCCCCACTAACGAACGTCCGGGTCGGATTGGCGCATTTTTACAAAGGTAAGGGCATTTGACTTTGTGCAGTGGTGCCGGCCGCGGTGATCTTGACACTCCAGACCCTCTCCCTTTAATTATTGCCATCCTTTTTCACCCCTTCAATAGTGATAAGCACGCCTTAGCCGATCGGCAGGTAGAGTTGCTCAGAGCATCTGGCCGACCTCCTCAGAAAAAACCCTCCTCGTACTTCCCCTCCAATAGCGCCAACCCCCTTACCTCCGCACCTCGAACACCGCCCCGGTTCAGATCTTCGCTGCGATCGCGATCAGAGTAGGCCAGCTTCATGGTTTCGTACTTCTGTTCGTCCGGTCCCTCCCCCGTTCAGACAGTGGTACCTCTTGTTTTCTTGTCCGATCAGGTCTGCGCGTCGCGCTTTTAGTCCGTTCCCGCCTCCGGCTAAACCGCGCGTTCCCCTTATTAAGCTGCCCTTTCCTCACATTTTTTTCCCCCTCTGAGTTTGCGGATACTTAGAAAAGCGAATTCAAGGAGACACGGTTCCTATACTAGGATCCCCCCCCAGTGCTATCGTGCTGAAAGGATTGTCCGACGCCTCCCTAGGCGTGAAAGTCGCTTCCACCATCGGCGCAGCTGTTCTCCGCGGCCCCCCGGCGGGGCCCTTTATTAGACTTCCAGTCTCCCTTTGATTCCCCCTCCCCTTAAGAAACCAATCAAAGGTGTCTGTGTCGGCGTTTTTAAAATCGCCGGCCGGTTGACAATAATTGCCCAGCGCAACCTCAGCTCCCCCGGGATTTTGAGCCCTTATGGCCTTTAATTCCCGGGTTGTGAAGCCAAAAGCGGTGGGATCGAGTATACGTTTGTTTAAACACCCTCGGTTCCTTGTTTTTCCCCTCCGGGTTGAATAACCGTCCAGGTGACGACCCTACCACCCCGGATGCCGCACTCGTGGTTCTTTTTGCAGTCTTATGCCGCCAGCGTTTGCTCAAAGATGACCCCCGGTTGGGTACGACCATGGTTTTCTTCTGTCCCCAACTTCCTTTATCATACGGACTTCCGACTTCCCCCCTCTATAGGTCGCCGGATTGATCGCTCCGTCCTTTGTCGGCATGAAACGACCGTGTTGTCGAGCTCCAGGTTTAGGGGAGGTCGCTCCCTCTTCTGATTATCTCACCTTCCACAAATTTGAGTTTGAGCCCCATGCTGGCGCGGCCGAGTGTTCTGACGGTCTTTAGGCTCAGGTAGGTTACCACGCTACAATCGTCTTTGATTTGTTCGCGGTGCGTAGGATGGTACTTCTCCGTTTTCTCTATTACCCCCAAGACCGCTCCTCTCCTCCCACAATCTTTCCCGTACGGGTTTTCGAGCTATAAGTCTGTTCATCGGGCGCCTCATTTTCCAGTGACTGGCGCCTGGATGGCAGGTACGTTTCAATAAAGGCCAGCTCGTTTGCCCCCTTTGTCCGGCAGAGCTCCCCCACGGCACTCCATCATCAGCGTGTCGGCGTAGAAAGTCCGAAGAGTGATTTCTACGCTGAACGAAGGTCTCTCCTTCTCCTATCGTGTTGTTTTTTGATATCGATTTCAGTTTTTTGTACCTGTTCTTTCCGACAAGTCGACTTTATAAGAAGGGCTTGCTTTTTATTCGGGAGCGTTCTTTTTTTGAACGGTTTTTCCCTTGATAGGCTGTCTTTTTTTAGTACCAGGGCAATTCCCTTGTCGCAAATGTTCCTCTCAGGCGCCCGAGACCCCAAAAATTGCGAATATAGCGGCTCTTCGGTCATTTTTGAGGTGCGCGATTGGGTGCAGCGATAAACCGTTAGTTTTTCCCCCTTCATGAACCTTCCCTTTTCGTCTCCTCTTGAGCGAACTTGAGTGTCCGCCATCAGCAGTCCCAGGTTATACTCAGAGATGGGTCAGGATGGCCTAACATCTTTTTGACAGAGTGATCTACTCCCCCTAACCCCTCACACTTTCGATCTCCCCACGGTTTTTATCTTTACTACACCGGCGCGGATTGGGAGATAGGTAGCGGCTCTCTCTCTAGGTGGAATGTCTAGTATCCCCGATCTCCTAACTTAATGGAGACAAACATCCTCGCAACCTGGGGCCCCACAGTATGACCTTCGTGGCGTTCCGGTTAAGATACTCCTCCATCCCGCATGGAAACCATCCTTTCCCCCCCCCCTATGGCTTCTCCTGGTTTCGGTCTTTTTCGAACCTGGCCGGCTGCGACAGGTTATCCCGGAACCGTTCCAGGTGATGACCCCCTGCCCCTTTACCTTGTGATGTTTGGAACTTGCCCGTTTTTCCCCCCCAACCTTCACACGAATACCAGGGAAGGAATAGAACCTTTGGCGGGTTTTTGCATACTTATGTTTCTTCCTTCAGATTCAGGCTGATTTACACTCAGTCTAAAAGAAAGGGTTTTGGGTTGTGGCCGTTTGCACCGCCGTCTTTAAGGCGTTACATAAAAATCCTTCTTTTCTGGGAGAATTGCACCTTCCCTGCTTTCTTCCTAAGATTTTGTTTTTTTATTTCCCCGGCCGACTCGAGCAGGACAAGTGGGAGCTTCTCGTAATATACGTCGGAGACAAGCAGTTTGATCATTCCTGTTCTCCCTTCTTTTCCTTTTAGGCAGTAGATCGCCTACTCTGAACCCCCTTTTTTAACTTCTCCCCGTATGGATTCTACCTAGGTTGGTGAGGCTAGGGACTCCACGTGGAGAGGCTAGTTTTTGGATAAGGCTTCCCCCTCTTGACCCCCCTCTCCCCTCTTCCCCGTTCTCCCTCCCTCTGTTTACCTCATGAGCTGGCGACGCGCCGATCGAGAGTTAGCGACGATTGAGGGAGGGCCGGGTTTCGGGTTTGCTGGTTTTTCTTGTTTTTTCTTTGATTTCCTTCCCGTCATTAGTTTTGTTAGCTAGTTGTGTCGTACGCACAAAGACGCCGTGCAAACGCGCCAATGAAGTCTCTTTACTTTTCTTTTTTAGTGCCCGAGTTCCGGTTGTCCCCCGGCTCATCCGGCACTGGTTTTTCGCGTTCTGCAGGATGGTCATAAAGCTGCAAGTCAAAAACATGCCCCTGCCCTCTGAGTTACTGTTCCCCCCCAAAAAGTTTTTTTTTTAGCTTTGTGGTTCGTTTTTGGTCACTCGCCATGAGCTTGTCAGGTTTTACGTATCCAGCTACGTTCAGACAACCGTTCCACCCTCCTTCCCCTAAGATGACTTCTCGGTAGGTTTTTATCTCCGCATTAGGAAACTTCTGTGAGTCTGTTCATGCTCGGACAGCGCGCTCAAAGTTAGATCACCCCGCTAGACTTTGCGTTGAAGTCTTTACGTTTTTGGTAGGGAGGTTTGCTTCTTTGTACTCCCTTTGAAATTTTTTTCTTTTTGTTTTTTTTCTCTGAGTTCAGATTTGCTTGACACGGGCCTTTCCGGCCTCTTCTAAGAGTAAAGCCGTCATTTTTCTGTGGGCGGAGGGTCCCTTTTGCCCCGTTCTTTAGTATCTGTTTTCTCCCTGGTATGAGGTGAAGCGCTTCTCCCGTTTTTCTCGGAGTCCCCACCAGTTGCTGATTCTTTTTTATCAGGATTTTTGGCGGTGGTTTTTTAACGGTCGAAGAGCGATAAAAGGGGCCTATTTGATTTTAGAGGGTCTATTGGTCCGTGCCCAGTTAAACCCACGGCCCCGTCCGCACAAAGCGGTTTTTTCTTCTGACTTCCAAGTTAGGTGCAGGTTTTTTCTTTTTTTCCACTACGGCCGCGGTATTTCTTGCCCGCACAGAGTTCCTTCTGTTCTACCTTTTCTTCTTCTCACAGCCCTGGTAGCAGTATACCCTTCCTTTGACGTGTTTTGACACGTATGATTTATCTCCTACCCGGCCTCTGCGCCGAGACGAATTGAGCTGCCCTCTCCTCTCCCCACGACGCCCCCGCCTTTCCTCCCCACGGAACATAGACGGTCTCCCCTCTCTTGTACTCTCCTTCTCTTCTGGATTTTTCTTCGGCCATTTCATTTTTTTACGGCCATCGTTCGCGGCACCGCCATCGCGAAATGCGTTAATATTCCGTGAGCCCCGCGTCTTCTTAGTATTTTCCCTTTCACCGGACGATTCGACCCCCAAGGATCAGGCTCCTAACCTTTTACTAGGTCTTGCGGTTAGTAGAAACTTTCCCGGGATCAGGGTCCCCCCTTTGTCCTCTACTTCGCCCCTCACTTCCTAGACTTTTCGATTTTTCCTTCTCTCGTTATGCAGTGTCGCTTCAAAGTTTCTTATTTCGACTTCCTTAGTCTTTTACCTTCGCTTCCCTTAAGGCTGGTTCATTTTTCTAGCTTAGTATACTTCTTCTTAAATCACGCCGAACAATCTTTTTAGCCTGCTTTCCCGTCCCCTTCCCCTGAATCTGGTCCCCCTCTTCCACCCAGCGACCCTGTCCCCCTGTAGCCTTTAGCAACTGTATTCCCTGGTGCCGTTCTTTTCGGTTGAATAAAGCTTCCATCCCTTTTCTTTAGATTTCCCCCCTCAGTTTGACTCTTTTTTCCCCCATCTGCTTGCCGTCGACGCACGGCAGGTGGACGGTTAAAGCAACCTTTTTTTTCTTTGTGCACCTCTTTTCCTTTTTGTTTTTGAGAAGTAGTCCTTTCTCCCCAGCTCTGGGTCAAGTAAAAGATGAACTGATTTTTTTTCCAGTTGTAGATTTTGTAACCCTTCCCTTCTTCTCTTTTATACTTCTTACCGCCGGCAAACAGATTTATCGGCATCCAGTAGCTCCCTTTAGGTTTTCGTACCTGAATCATCCCGTTCTTGGTATCTCTTCCAACTTTCTTCTGGTTTATTCCTTACGCCCCTCTTCCCACTTTTACCTAAGTCCCCTTGATTACTGTCAATGCTGCGGGCTGAGGGCTGCTAGGATAATGTCGGAAGTTTTAACCATTTCTCCGCCCTTTTTCGAGGTTCCGTTGATGGGCTCCTCTCATTGTTTCTTTAGTTTAAATTCCTCGCCTCTCTCAAATTGTCCGACGCGTCTTTGGACTCGATATCTAAACCTGTTTTCCTTCTGGTTTCCGTTCTATTCCAGTTTTCCTTGCTCTTACTTTAGTTACGTAGAAGAACGTGTCTCCGTGATCCCGGCATTACGGGTAGCAGGAGATAATTTAATAATCCATTCTTCTCCTACCGTAAGATGTCTTCAGTAGTAGTCGATTCTACTGAACTTTACCTATCTTCTAATACCCTACCCTTTTTTTTGATAGATTACGTTAGTTTCCTTCTGTTATCTTCCTCGTTCACTTTTTTACCTCCAGCCCCCCTGATGATCCCCCTTCTTTACTTTGAGGAGTTCTGTCCTACCAGTTATTGCCATTGAGGCCGATGCTGTACATTACCCTTTTCCCCATTGCGACTCCTTGCCTCTTGGAGGCGCCGATTAAAACTGCTTAATTCGGCGGAAGTATACGACTCCTTTTTCAGTTTCTTTCTGCGCTTGGTTTCCGGACTCTATCCCCTTTCTATTCCTGGTCCCCTTCCCTCATCACAGTGCAACCGGTCTCTGAATTATTGGGTAAACCCTGATGGGTGGTACGCCATGAGCTCCGTACTCGGCTCGCCTTTAGTTAAGAACTCCTTATTTTCTAAGAGAGTTTTTCCTGTCTTATCCCTCAAAAATATCCTTGCGTGTTTCCTACCTCACCTTTTTTTTTTTACCCATTGATTTCGACCCAATGTCTTGATCTAATGTCCGAACCCACCGGCTTTTCGGTATTTTTATATTCTACGCTTCCCTCTTTCCTCTCCTAGGTTCTTTCTCCCTCCTCTGATTATCGAACTTATTTCTTAAAACGGCCCTTCGACAACCGGTCTCCACCCAACTCGTTCATTTCTTGTTCCGGCCCTAGATTTTTTTAGCTGGCCTCTTTTTCATTCTCGACTGTAAGTCTGTGAACAAGGCTTTAAACCCTTATCTTTCTGCCCGTTTGTTATTCACCACTTTTCTTTTTATTAGCTGGCCGCTCCCCCATAAGAAACTTCAAACAACTTGATGGAATAGCCCCATCCCTTTCCTTCTGACCAGTTTTCCCCACCACTTCCCTATCCCAAGGGCTTCAAGTCGAACCCCTGGTCTCTTCGGGTTTGGCTATTCTCCTCCTTCCTGAGAGTGTCTTCTTCCCACGCCCCTCCCCTCCCCCATCCACGGGTGGATGTTTGTTAGGCCGTAGGTCCATCCGCGGGCGACTGTTCCTTAGATTCTACCCATTCCCTCCTTATTTCGCTTTTCCTATTTCCTTATTTCCCTTCCCTCCCCGGGTTTCTTGTTTTTTCTTCACTTTCTTCTCTCGGATGACCCAAAAGATTGCCGAGATTCTGCGATGTGGGATCCAGTTATTTTTTTACCCTTTGTTCATACTTTATCCCCCAGTTCTAGTTTTTCCGTACCTCTTCCTTGACTCTTCCAAAGGTACTTCTTTATATCGTTCTATGCCCCTGTAGGTGAGATCCTTACCGGACGACACTGAGATATGAGGTGCTAGAACGAATTTTCTCTCTTACTTGTGACCCCCCTTATTGACTTTCCTCTCATTCCTTCATGGCCTTTTTCTTTCCTTTCTTTCTGACGAGATCGCTCCCGACGGTGTGGGAGGCTTAGGAACCCGGTCGGCTGTTTAGTGTTGGTCGTTTCTCCTTTTCTTTCCCAGATAGGTTTTCTCCTTTCCTAGAGGCTTCCTTTCTTCCACGCGCCATGCGAGGCCTGCGTTGTTCGTCTTTGTTCCGGGGGAACCCGGATTGAAAGAATGCCCCCCGGTCGCTTTTTTTTTCTGTAGATGGTTACAGTCTTCCTTTGACTTTTTTTTACAATCCCCCATTCACCTTTTCTATTGTGTACCTGTTGTAATCTATGTGTTTGTTGTTGTTCAAAGTCAAATTCTCAGTGACTGGAGATTTCTGGTTTTCTTTCTTTTTTCTTGCCTACTTCTCCCCCTCCACACAATTCCACTGCGAGATTCAGTTTTTTTTGTGGTTGATCGACGCCGTCTAATTTGATTTGCGGAATCCTCGTTTAGCTTCCCGTGTTTCAGACTCTTTTCCCCCCCTAACCTTCCTCCGGAACCCCCATTGTAAATCTTCTTTTTTCCTCGGTTGTTGGTTGGCGGTGGCGCGGACGGGGCCCGGCGTCAAGTTTCCCAAACTTTGATTCTCTCTTTTCCTCCCTTTTTTTTTTAGTCTATCCTTCCCTTTCCTTTTTCCCTTTTCCTGTCGTCTGCCTTACTCCCCCCACGAGTCAAACTTTTCACCTCTCGGCGGGGCGGGTTCGGGCGTCATCAGGTCGGACCTTTGATGCGCGGGCCGGATTTCCCTCGCCTCTTTATTTGTCCCTCCCTTTGGCCCCCGTTTTCCCCACTTGTTTTGTTTGCAGTTTCCTGAGGTTTTTTCTTTTTGAACGGTTAGATGCTACCTGCCTAAAAGCGTAGAGATCGGTGGTGGGCTGGTTCTTGTCCCCCATAAACCCCCTCCTCCGCCTCAACCTGAGGTGTTTCTTGAGGCGCATTTGTAACAGTGGTGCGTGTGCCGTGCCGGGTTGCGCCCGGGATCTCATCTGAGAAACCTTGAAGTTGCCCTGCCTTGGAAAAAAGTTCATTCAGACCCTCCCCCCTTTGCCCTTCCTTGTATTTTTTTTTTTTCCCTGGCTGCGGTGACTCGCTCGAGAACCCGATCGTAACCCAGTTTTTGAAGTCGATCGCAGACCCACGGCACCCGTTCCAAGAACACATTCAATATACGACTCCTCAACGTTGTTTCCACCGATAGAGGTTCTTCGTCGGCCTGCTCATGGGATAAGGCGTTCGTCGGAACAAGACGTACGGTCACTGTTTAAAGATCCCATTGCCTCTCCCCCCTCTTACGCAGGTTCTTCTTGGAAATTCTTTTTTCCCGACGAGTCCATCCGATCTCTTCTACTTGCGGTTTTCTCGTATGCGGATAATCCTAAAAGTCATTTGATAACTGGATTACCACGTTTCTCTACGTAGTCCCGACCCCCCCCCAGCGCTGAGATCCCCGCTTTCCGGCCGCGGTGGCAGGCGTTCGACCCTGCCTGATCATATTAGATTTGAAGGAGAACCTGGCACAGGTTTGAGTTCGAGATCCATTCCCATCGCCCGTCGGCGGCCTTTCTAACACCCCCTGCGTGTCGGCGTGTGTTTGATTCGCCGGTGACAAGAGACCTTTCACCGATCCCCTCCTTTCTTGTTGACTTCAGGCCCTGGTAGGGACTTCCTTTTTTTGAAGCCGTCCATGCCTCTCAATTTACCTTGGTCGCGATGTCCATGTGGTGAACGCATTGTTTTTGCCGATTGTGCTAGTGTCCTCCCGGACGGTTTAAAAAACGACCACGATGCCGCATGGTGGTGAACTCTTCATGACGTGATTCTTCTAAGGAATGCGCATCAGATTTTGGCATATGTATTTTTTCTTTGCAAGTCGATCTGGTGTCCCAATTCCTCGACTCTGGCCTTCGATAATTCAACCGAGGATGAACTTAGTAGCCGATCCGCAATCCCTTTTCCTTTTGTATCTTAATTAGGATAAGAACTTGTCGATCTCAACTGTTTCGGTTGTAGTCGATACCGTACGATGTTCTCCATACCGTGTCCCCTCTCTTGCCTGCACTCCATGATGGGGCTCTCCTTCTTCGTTATTTGCCAATCCAGTGTTATTGATATACCGGTGCGCGGTGCGTCGGGCTAACCGTTATCTTTCTGTCCTTCCCTATCGCTACTCGCAGAAGCGTCCGTACAGGAGTCGTAGCGCAGAGATACCTTCAAATGGTTTTTTTCGCTTCCCCTTTCCCAGTTTCTTGCGATGGCAGGGAAGGTACGAGAAGCGTCCTGGTTACCTTTTCTTCCCTCTCTCCCCCGTTCATACCGCCGCCAGCGGGAGTAGAAGTGACGAGTAGAAGTAATTTTCGACCCTTAACCTGTTCTTAATCTCTCCCATCCTCTTTTTTCCTTATTAATTAATTTTTTTTTTTTTCTAGTCTTACCAGTTTCTTTTCCTTCCCCCCCTTTCGACCCGATACTCTACTCGTCGTCCTCTACGCCTACACGAGCTGGCTGTATTTCAGTTTTTGACCTCCCCGCCTCCCGGCAATGATACCGTAAGTCTCTTCCCCCTACCCCCCCCCCCCCCTTCTTTCCCCGAAAGACCCTGGTACCCCTTTGAGGGCTCCCGTGTGAAACATGCGACATATAGAGTACTTTCTGTCACCGGTCCGGTCTCCTTCGATCGCTTTCTCCGTCTTTGCTGCGAAATTCACCCCGTGATATGGTGCTACTGACTATCCCGCGCAACCGTAGTCTGCTGTTTTTCAATTCTGGTCCGTCAAATTGTCGTTTTCCTCTAGTCCCATCTTCCTCACCATTTGATGACCTCTACCGGGGACCGGATTTGTCTTTTCCCTGGAACCCCCTTCATATTTCCCTCACTACCTCAACCGTTTTTATCTCTCCCCACCCCCTTATTTTCTCTTTCATGTCCGACAACCGGATCTGGAGCGGTGGCTCTCGTCGAGATGCCGATCCTATTTCCTTTTCTCTCCCTCCAGTATCTAGAAAGTACTTGAGACCCCCTCCTACACCTTTTCCCTCACCCGTTCATCTGGTACCCGCGCTGGGGGCCGCGACGTCGCCCTCCCTTTTCCACTGCTTTAAAAACATCTTTCGGCCTGTTTGTTCGTTCTTCGTCTCAACATGGTTTTCCTCGGAAGAAACATACCGTGTAAGATTACCCAGTTATGACATCGCTTAGAAGTGCGGACCTTTTCCCTGAGTCACAAAACGGCACAACCCTCATCCAGGTGAAGCGAAGTCGTCAACCAAAATGCCGCGGTGTTGTAGACTGGTGACCGACCGCCAAGTGTCAGGTTCTGGATTGCCCCAGACCCAGAATCACTACATGAAACCAGGCGTTCGT
>Ga0179591_1381660_pt1 | contig 10230 bp, 8 predicted proteins | sample CZOMad2_1_08_16f_FD_182891 | JGI IMG/M metagenome (GOLD analysis project Ga0179591, IMG submission 182891) | Vadose zone soil fungal communities from Angelo Coast Range Reserve, California, USA - CZOMad2_1_08_16fungal (PacBio error correction) | ecosystem: Environmental > Terrestrial > Soil >... | reverse complement strand
GCTTTAAAACAATCTCTCTCACTCTATGGCATTGACCATGGGACCATGTATCTTGACGATTTTCCTCAAACTATTTTCAGTCTGAAGCGGTGACTTTCAGATGATCTAGTGCCTGAATTCCTCGGGTTGATTGTTGCGGTACTGGCTTTTTCTTGACTCAGCCGTCCCTGTTCACAGGTGCGGAACACCCCAATGTTTCTGTGGGGGGCACCCCCCCTTGCCTTTTTCCCCTTGGCAGACATTGACAAACTTGTCAAATACTCCTTTTGTCGGCGGTCCCCTCCTCTACTTTTGTCCCCAATGTAGGTAGCCCACCATTGGCTCCCCCCTATTGAAAAAAATGTGTGCATCCCGTGACAAGTCCTGGAACAATGAGAGGCTAATTTGGTGTTTTAGGGGAGTACACCGGGTACATCCTTCTCATCTTTGAGTTTTGCGCAGCCGCTATTCTCCTTTCCCAGTCTTTTTTGGTTCCCCCCTGTCCCCCCTTTCAGACTTTTCCACGTTTTTCTTGGCTGGGGAACCTCAGTACCTTCCCATGCATTAAAACTGTTTTCCCACCTTACTTTTCCCTTTGTTCGGTTTTTTTGGCCCAAGGAGTTTCCCGCTTTTTTCATTTTCCGGGCCGTAGTTGACGAACACGGGATTCCCCCCTTGCCTGTCTTTTTTGCTCCCCTCCAAGTGTCATGCCCTTCACCTTTTTGCTTTTTGCAACGTTATGGCCGGGCACGGTTTTTTTCTTTTTTAGCGATGGTCGTGACCCCGGCCCTTCTTACCTCTACAGGGTCAGTTCATTTCACCACCTTTTTTTCGATGTGTGTCGTGAGGATCCGCCCTCCCCCACCCCATTCTCGATTTTTTTTTTGTTGGACCAGGCTTTAGGCCTTTCGACCGGCACCTCCCCCCACCCTTCGGGTTTAGGGCAAACCATTGCCCACGCAACAACCCGACCGTTTTTTGCGGTCCTTCTTGGAAACCCAACCGCCGGTGCTTTTTTCGTAGTCGATTGCCAGAGACATCCATTGGGGTTGAGGCACCTGTGGGCAATAAGTTGGAACCAATTTGGGTGATCGTCTACCTTGGAATACCTCCCCCTTTACAACGCATCCCTTCCTGCGTCACTGCTTTTTAGATTTCCTCACAGAACTTCGGTATGTACAAAGGTAACGCCTCATTTTTCTGTTTTCTCACCCCAGTCTTTTATTTTCTTTCCCCCTCCAATTCTTTCCTTGACGCTTTTTTTTTTCGTTCGTTCGCGTTTTTAGCGTTAGGTTTTTAAGGTCTTTTTTGTTGTTCTGGCCTTTTTTGTTTTCTTTTCTTTTTTTTTTCTTTTAATCCCTCCATTCCTTTGTTTTGTTTCGTGAGATCTCCCCTCCCCCCTTCCGTCCACCCAAGACCTTAACCCCCAGCCATAGACCAGAGACTGAACAGTTGCCCCCTGTCCCCAAGAACTTTTGGGTCCCGTCGTTCAAAACCTCCTGCGCCCTCCTTACCCCAATTCTTCCCTTGACCTTCTTTTGGTCCTCCCCTCCCCTCCTCCGGTGATTGTCCAGATATTTCTGCAGGACTTTTTGTGACGCAGTTGAATTTTGGTTCCTGCCTTCCTTGTTTCCCCCGTTTTATTACTCTCCCCATGGTTTGGCCCTCATGATTTTCCCCCCCCCCCCTGGTTTTTCCTACCATTTTTTTCTTTTGCCGTGCTCTGAATGACCTCTTATGTAGTTAACGTTTGCGTGGTCGATACCCCGTTTCTTAGCTTCTTTTTTCTTTTGGCTTTTCCGTTGCCTGGGCCCCCCCCTATTTGTTTCTTTTTTTTTTTTTTATTTGGGCGAAATTTTAAGCGGCTGCTTTCACCCTCCGCGCGGCCCGGTTGCTTTTTCCGGTCCTGATATAAGTTAACCCATCAGCATCGTCAGGGTGGCCCGTGGCCCTGACTGCGTTTATCGGTTTTAAGACCTTAGCTCCATTTACCCAGGGGAGGTGTGCCAACGTTACCGTCCCCGCCAGACAGTTTGGAGTGTTTGATGGTTCCTGTTTTTTTTCTAGCCACCCAGCGTTTCCAGCAAGCCTTTGTTTTTTTTTTTTTACGGCCAGTTCAGCCTCAGCTGATTTCCCTTTTTTACGCCCCGTGGGGACTAGCTGTCAACCCAGTCCCTCTTGTAGTAGGTGGGCGTAGTCCCCTCCTGCGTCGCTTTGGGCCGTGGGTCGGGCCCCCACAAGGCTCTGTTGGGGCACTGTGTTCGTTTTCCGTGCACCGGCTGGGGCGCACCAAGTGAGATTCCACGATTTTTTTATGTGTCTGCCGACCCATTGTCCTCCAGTTTCCTTTTTTATTTTACTTTTTTTTTTAGTTCCATTTTTTCTGGGGTGCAGGCATGTGGTCCCCAGTACCAAATTTCTTTATTTTCGAGTGGGATGTTTCCTTTGAAGTGCAGAGACAACCGTTTCCTTTAGACCTGTTACTTTTCCTTGTGCTCAGTGTTTCTACCACTCTTTTTTGATGATGTGTTTAACAGGGACTGTTCCGTTTTCGTTTTCTTTTTTTTCAGCGCCCCGACAACAAATTTGCTCGGTCAGGAATACCTCCGAGACTATTTTGAATCTAGACCAGCCGGAAACTGGCCGCATTGGCTGACTTCACGACCTTCAGTTGGGTTAGACTTGCATATTCTGGGAAATTTCACCGGTTACGTCGTATGGATTCCCTGTTTTGAGTTTGGAAAAGAGGTCACCCCTGCCCAATTTTGAGGGCCCGTCCCCTTTAGAGCTTTTCTTGTTTTTTCTCAACCCTTCCCTTTGTTAAGTGCGTTGCTGGTCTGCCCACTAACCAGACGTTTGCCCGGAGGAAAAGCCTGGGGTGAGGTTTGACACTGTGTTAAATGCATCCCTCTAAAAACCAAATTGTTCAACGCACTTTTCTGTCTTTGCTTGACTTTGATTTCATTGCGGCCAGCCCTTGGGCACCCTTCTTTTCAAAGGAAGGGTCTTTCGTGACATCGTTTTCCTCTTTCCGGTGCTGATAGGCATTCCTGATGGGGTTTTCTTCTGCTCTCCCTACCCCCCGCTGAAAAACCAGGCCCTTCCATTCCTTTCGATCACACAACGAGTTTCTGCCGACGACTCCACTCGGGTACATTCCTGTTTTTTTTCTTGGTCCCCCCACCTGTTCGCCCACCTTTTTTCAAACCCATTTGGCCCTGCCTGAACCCCTGTACCCCCACTCTGTCCCCCCTTTCGCGTTTTTAGAAATGGGCCGTGTTTATGGATGGGTACGTCCTTTTTTCCAAGGTGGGCCACGCACCATTTCCACCTTTCACATTTAGAGGTCTCGTTTGTGTTGTTTCGGAAAGGAGCGACCCTACCTCTTCCATAAACCGGCGCCCCAAGATGTTTCCTTTTTACAGGATGAGGGTATGTCCTTCCGCTTGTCGTCTTTGCCTGGGTCTGGTTACAGGTGGGTGCTATTCCTTGCTTTTTCCCCTTTAGTATCCCCCCCCCAACTCGCCCTCCAAGGCGGTCTCCTTTGATTTTTCCCAAAGTGATCCCTTGTTGGTCTTTACTCCGTTCCCGATCATTATGTCTCTTTTTTTTTTTTATTGAACCTGCTGGAAGGCAAGGGTTTGGCAGGGTTCACAGATGGAACAGTAGGACATGCCCCCCCCTTACTTTTTTTTTTTCCGGTCCCCAAGTTTTTTCCTTTTTGACGCCCCCCCTATAGGTCTTTATGATGGGCCTCCTTGGTCAACCCCCGTAACCATCACCTTTCCCTTGTGACGTTACGCAAGTTTTTTTAGCTTCGTTCCCTTCTTATGATTTACCCGGGCGACGGCCTTCCTCGGTGTTCTCTTTAACGGGGCCGGCGGACGCAACTATTTCTTTATCGACCCTTTCCCTCTTGTTTCCCCCCTCACCCCCGTCTTTGTTTTCCTAGGCGGGGGTTTTCCTTTACTACCCTCTTAGGGCTCGGTGGTTTGACCCAATCCCCTGTTCCAGTTTTACATTGGATTTTTCTCGCCTTTTTTTTTTAGCCGCCGATAAGCTTCCCGCCTTGTTCATGTTTTTGCGTTTGAGGTTTTCTTGGCCTTTTACGCTGTCGGACCCGTGGTCACGTAAACTGCGCCTCCCTCTTCCTTTCCGTCCTCCCACAATCAGTTTGATCTGTTTCGCACCTTTTTCTCCTGTTCAGCCCTGGTTGGCCCCCCGGCCGCCCCAATTACATCTTTTTTTGGGCGAATCCAAAGCCTTTCTTCTACTTCCCCCTTCCCACTGTTTGTGTTTGTTTGTTGAGTGTCTTCTCTCCCCTTTTCCCTTTCTTAGTCGCGATTGTCGTTAGGCTTATTTGTGCTGGTTCTGAACGGTCACTTGCTTCCCTGACTACATGGGCTATCCAACGCATGTTCGGCTTTTTTCGGCTAGGAGTCTTTCGGGCCGTTGCGGTTCTCACCGCTCGTCGGGTGGTCCGTTTTTGTTCTGAGACCACACGGAAGATTCCCCCACCCTGAATCGTACGCTTTCTTTTTGGGGGTGGGTTTGACCGCGCACCCCCCCTTATGAAACAAGGGGAGGTCTTGGGCTCCCCAAACAAACCTTTCAGTTTGAGTCCCTGATGTCTTACTGGCCCCCCATCCCTACCGCAGAACCACCTTTTTGGGTGTTTTTAGTTTCCACGGATGCCCTTTTTTGCTCTCTCCCTATTGATCTCCCCCCAGGAGGACCCCCTTTCTGGCGACCGGTCAAGGCACGCCGTGCTGCCCGGGACATCTTGGAAAGTGCATTGTCGAGCTGGGCTTTCTCGCTGCGCCTTTCAATATTTGTTTGTGACCATTTGGAACAATGTGATTTTTGCCCCCCCCGGTTGCGGACTACACTTTTCCAGGTCGTAGGCACCTGGGACTGTGGAACACCGGTCCCCGCCTTGGGTCTTTTCCTCCATTTGGGGTGGGGCTAGGTTTCCGCCCAAAAGTAAGCGCAGGCGTCCCCTCCGACATTCCTTGATCTTCCACACCGTTCGGTTCCCTAGTGACAACAGCGTGTTCCCGGTCGACCTTTTAATAAACAGGGCCATGGGCTGGGATTTTTTTGGTTTCGAAGAACTTGGCCCACTTTATCCCCCTGCGGTGCCCTCCTCCTTTTGTCGAAAACCCGGCCCATCTCCAAAGATAGCCGGTGCGGACAGACCTCCCCGGTCCCTGGACCATCCCCAGTCCCCTTTTCCGCGTGTTGATTCGAATATTTGCTGAGTCCGGAGGCAGACCACACCCCCCCCCCAGCCAGCATTGCGGACTTCCTTACTTTGTTTCCCTGTGGCCCCCTCCGGTCCGGACCTTCGCCCTCCCAGCCAACAGGCCCCGTTTTTGAATTGCCCGGCCCCCCCCAGTCTTGTTCCGCTTTGCGTTTGTACTTTTCCTTTGTGAGGTTCTGTCCCACTTGTGGGACTTGCACCATTTTTTGTTCCCGTCTTTGTTCTGCCCCCCCCGACCTTTGGGTGTTATCCGAGTTTTCTGAATCGTAGCCGGTTTTCCCGTGTTAGAGGGGCCCTATCCCCCCCCCCATGCCCGAGCAGCCCGGTTGATCGTCGCCCTGATTTTTTCAGATATTCCCCCACGTACCCCGCGGTGCCATCGCTTTCGTCCCCCTTCCTTTCCGGTTAATCCCCGAAAACGAAGACAGAAAAGTCATCAAATAGGGTTCATTTTTTTTCCTGGACGAACGGGTTCACTTCGTTTTTCTTGCACCCAATCCTGTTCGGAACCTGTCCCGTTCGGTGGAGGTCCAGCCCCGCCCCCTGCGTTTTTTGTTTCCCCCCAGCACGTTTCCCTCTTGATTTTTTTTGGGCCCTTCCCTGATGGTACCGCGGGTTGGTCTTTTTGTCCAACCCATTTTGCGCGAGCACCTTCCCGGGTTCGTTCACGTTCCCCCAGATTCGGTCCCTGGGAAAAAAGCTGCCCGGCGCCCGCCGTTCGGTGAGCGTACTTCGCTCTATTTCCCTTTTTCATTCCGCGGGCCTTTTTTTTTTCGGCCAGCTGACGGACCGACCGACGAATCCCTGGCCGTTTTTGGTCCCCCCCCCACCACACCTTTTTTCGAACCCCGGGCCCGGCCCGAGGAGTACCCCTGTTCCCCATTCCCTTTTTTTTCCGGCCCAGCCGGCCACTCCTTTGACCAATTTCGGTTACCCCCCTGCTGTCCCTCCAATACCCCCCACTTTCCTCACTCCGCCATCCAGAAAAAATTTTTGTCTCCTTGTTTTCGCAGAACCGAAATTTTTATTTCCATCGTTTTGACGCCTGCTCCGACTGGAGCTGACGTTGTTTTCTGAACAACTTTCGATGGCGCATCCCACATCGCGTGTACACGCCTATCATTCCTGCCTGCTCACGTTGCTTCTCGCCCTTTGTTGGCACCCCAACTTGAAACCACGTCTTTCTACTGTCCCGTGCGGGGGGTGTGACGGCAATCCCCCAAGGAAGCCCTCTTTCAAATGTTAACTACCGGGGCGGCCAGGGACGGCCATTTCGTTGATGCTGTTGTGTTCCGTATCGTCCCCCGTAGGCGTGCCCGTGTTTTGGCTTCCCCCCCGACAAATGGCCCTCCCCCCCCCCGGTCTGGCTTTCTGGTTTTCCCCCCCTTTTTGTGATGGTATTGGCTTTTCGGAAGGTTTCGTCGTACACCTTTTTATCGCCGGTTAAGTTGGACCCCCCCAGCATTGCCCCCCCACGTCTTCTTTTTTTTGTTGCTGGATTTCTTCGCCGTAACCCACCCCCCCACAGGCGGCCCGGTAGGGCGGTTCAAGCCCTTCTGCTTTCCGCCCATGCACGCCGCCCATCCCCCCCAATCGGGTTCCATTGCCCTTCCCTTCGCCAATTCAAAATCCTAGACGTTGGTAATCGAAAACCCGACCCTTGCGGGGCGGCCCGTTTGCCGCCCAGGTTTACGTGTAAATGCTGGCCACCCGTTCTGTCCTACCTGGCAGCCGTTCTTTCCCAAACCCTCCATTCATCAAGCCCTGAGGCACGACGGACCCCGATCTGGCCCACCATCCCCTTTTCGTGGGAGCGGTCCGCTTGGGCTTCCCTTCAGCGTTTTTTAGTGTCTTGCCCCATTGTTCCGTTTTTTGACTCGTGCTGGCGTTTTCCTTTCTTTTCCCTGTTTCGACGGATGGGGGGAAGTTCTTGGATTCCTTCGGTGCGTTTTTCTTTCTTTTTCGTCTTTTTTCCTCCTCCTCCTGTGTTGTTTTTGTCTCTGCTATAAAACGCCCCCATGGCCTGGAGACTCCCCCCCAGACGTCAAACCCGAAAAGCCCCCCACAACAAGCGACGTCCGCCGTGCCTGCACAGCTAGCACTCAACACCCTTGTCCCCCCCCCCCCAAGCACCCCTACCCTTTCGCCCTTTTCCCTCCACGGCGGGCCTTTTCGTGTCAACCTGTGGCGCGCCGAGTTCTTTAGGCAGATCTAGTTGGACCGTTAGTGGACTTCACTGGTGTTGATGGCGGGTCCCCAAGGCGGCTCCACTTTAGTCCTATCCCCCAAGGTTTGGCCACTCATTATTCCCCCCCCCCCTTTGGGGCCCCCCTTGATGCATGATAGCCTTGGCCCCTCCCCGCCATGGTTGGTCGATTACGCTGGTTTTGCTCTTTTTTTCTTGGCGTTAATTGGTGTGCTCCCCCCCCCCTTTTTTTGATTTTGCCCGTCGTTGGCCTTGAGAAATTCCGCTCCAAGTCCCTGTCCCCGCCTTTCGCGCCCTGGGGGTTTTCGGCCGTGATCTTCAGCCTCAGTCCCCTTCGGACAACCGGGGGGCCATGCTTTCCCCTTTCCCTTCGTCTTTTTACCGGTCCCTACGTAAACACTTTTCCCCCTGCCTCCACCCGGCCTGCAGGCGGGAAACGCACGTTGACTGACATTTTCTTTTTCAGGTTTCGTTCTTGAGCACCAAGTTTCGGGTCGGCCTCGTATCTGCTACGTCCCCCTTCAGTGTTGCAAGCTTCTCATTTCCCGGCCCAGTTTGGTTGAAGTGGCCCATCTTCTTTGGATTTTTTCTTTAACCATTGATTCCGGCCGCACAAGTCAAACTGTTCGGTGACCTTGGGGTTTTTTTTCATGGGCCCCCCCCACCGCTTTCCCCCCCTTCTCTACGGTTTCTGGCGCCCCCAGATGGACCTTGCCGTTTTCCCTTTCCCCAGCTCCAAATTCGCCGTCATTTCTGGACTTTCTGTCCCCCTCTGGTTGATGTGGCCGGTCCCTGTGGTATCATTTTAGTCAACAAAATTTTTGCACTTCTTTCTGGCCGGCACGCCCCTACCCCCCCCCCTTATTCGTGACCCGGTTGTCGGGGACGGACGGGCTTGCGCCTTGTTCGCCCACCTTTGATTTGTTTCTGCTGGCAGGGTTCCTTTTATTCTGGAGTCCCCCCCTCGGCGACACCCCCCCCCCCAAAGTGCCCCCGCGGTCAGGCCGCCCCCGAGGGCCGAATCCATCGAGTCACCCTGGCGGTCGTTGCAATGGTTGGTTCAGAGGCCCTTCCCTTGGGGGACCGGTAATCCCTGAGGTGAGGGATGATTCTTGGGGTGGAAGAGCCCACAAAAGCGAGGGTCCTTAATTCAGAGATTATCCCCCGCAACCTACCCCGGGTCTTGGGACAAACAAAGAGGTGCCAAGGCTTTACAGTCCCCGCCACCCGCCGGGTCCTCCCTCGTGTTTTGCGCCCCCCATAGTTTTTTGGTTTTTCCCGCCGCACTTCGTGACACGTCCATGTCACGTACCGTTTAGATGACCGCTAGCTAATTTTTAGCCGGGCTCTTGGTCCCCCCCACATAGGGGTAAAGTTTTCAGAATCTTGGTACACATTCATGGAGAGAATCCCCACCGTTGATCCTTTGCTTGATCTTGGCAATGGGGTGGTGGAGAGGCACTGGAACTTGGCAACACCTTAGGACTTCTTTTTAACTTCGGTCCACCCCATAAGTTTGGGGAGACGCAAAGCCTCTTACAGGGTACCCCTCCCCGGGTTTTGGTGTCACAACCCTTGTGTCCTCCGCGAACCCCCCATTGATGATCCGAAACTCAACGGAGGACCTAGAAGAGAGACCACGGGGCGCCGCTTTTTTCCATTTTTTTGCCTTTGCGATATTCACGTACCGTCTTTCAAGCACCCCAATGTTCCCTCCATTTTCGCTGGTCGGATCCTTGGTTGTGTTTGATGCCACGACGAAACTGCATGGCAATCTCTTCCCCCCACTGCATCCCACGTCTCTTCATTTTTGGTTTCTTCTTACGGCGGCTGGTCTGTGGTTTTCAACCCTTCGTCGGTCCTGGACTGTGGTTGGTTTCTTTTGGTTGGACCCCGACGGTTCATGCTTGATTCAGCTTCCATTTGTCTTTCTTTCCCCCACCCCACTCGGCCAGCCACCAACAGGGAGTCATATGTTGAAGTTCTTGTTCACCAAGCTGCCTGGCCCCCTGCTTGGGTTTTTTTATATCCGGACCTTGGACTCGACGTATGTCTACTTTTTTGACCCCCCCCTGCCCCTTGGGGACGTTTTTGCTGGGACACCTTTGATTCAAGGGAACTACGTCCTCGGGTCAGTTGTTCCACGTCCCCCCGAGTTCTTTTTGGTAACGACAGTAACGCTTGTCAGTTTTCTTGGCGGCTGGTCTCCTTGGCCCCACCTTCACCCCATCAACCATTCGAAACCTTTCCTGGTTCTCACCTTCGTATTTCCGCCTCATATGTCTGTCAAGGGGCTTGGGGTCCTCTATATTTCACTGTGCCCTCCCCTTCCAGGAATTCCCCCTGTTGCTTGGGCGCGCACTTCATTGGAATTTTCTCTTCCCCCCATCCCAACCCCCCCACGGATTTCTGTCCTTCCCTTTCCCTCTTGGGGGTTTAATTTTTTCGTACTTCACCTGATTCCTTTCCCTGGTTTTTGGTTTTTTCTTTTTTTTCCCCCCCTGTGACCCTTTTTTTAAAGGTTTTTACTTGAGAGCGCCCTGCTCGCGACGCTAATCCTTCGGTCGTCCTTTTTTGCGCAAGGTTTTCCGTGGCGCGGTCCCCACCCAGGAGCTGTGTCCCCTGCCCCCCCGCCCCCGTTCCACGATACTCCGCAAGGCCGTAGACTCACAACAATAGTTGTCCTCCCATGTTTCGTCCATTTTCCCCTGGCATTTCTTTTGCCCGACCTCAAAAAACCCTAAACGGGCTCTGGTCCTCTTCCCCTGTCAACGGCAGAGCT
>Ga0179591_1301832_pt1 | contig 10230 bp, 7 predicted proteins | sample CZOMad2_1_08_16f_FD_182891 | JGI IMG/M metagenome (GOLD analysis project Ga0179591, IMG submission 182891) | Vadose zone soil fungal communities from Angelo Coast Range Reserve, California, USA - CZOMad2_1_08_16fungal (PacBio error correction) | ecosystem: Environmental > Terrestrial > Soil >... | reverse complement strand
CCTATTCCTCTTGGCGTTGCGTCCCTCGACAATCTCGTATTGTTTTAGGTCTGGGGCCCGATCGCCCTTAGACTAGGATTGAAGCCCTTTCTGGGATTGTGGAACCCCGACGTCGTTCCTCCTCTTAGTTGAGGTGACTCGTGGTTTTTTGGATGTCCGCTTTCTGGCTGTCCCTGACAAGACGTCTCCCTGAATTTTTTTTTCCTTGTGATAGAGGCCTCCCTTTGTTCCCGCCCTTTTAATAGAGTTTTGTATCAGGCCCTGAAGAAGACTTTTCCCCGACACGTTTCGTGCACCAGGTAGCTGTAGAACTCATCTCCCACCGGTGCTACCTCGGAGGCTTAAGAGACGCCTTCCCCCCTCTAGGCCCACTGGAAATCCCATTCCTTTGGGGATGGCCTTGTTTGCCAACTCATTTCCCCCCATTCCGTCGGCTTTCCCCCAACTTTTTTCCCGGCAGAGCCGTTCCCCGATAAGAGAGTATTGTATTTCTCTTTCCAACTTTGGATAATTTACCCGGCCCTATTCAAGAATGAGAGGCTCCTGAGGGAGCTGCCTCCGCGTTAAGACCGAACGTTTCCCCTTTCGTCAATATCGGGCATTTTAAACTCAGTTGTGGTGTCTTAGGTAACAAATGGGAAGGTGTTGGTGGACCAGCTTTAGTCCCTCTACAAGGAGGCTTCCCTCGTCCGCCTCCCCTCTTTTATTTTTGTATTAGGCGACGGCTTGTTACCCGGGAATCAGATTATCTCCTCGTTCAGGCTGACATGCCCAAATGGGTGGCCATCTACCCCCCCCTGTTGATTTTGCCGTGCCTTTTCCCCCCCCGCCCGCTCAGGGCGTTTTTTAGTATGGACAGGATATTTTCCCCTCACGTGGTGTACTCGAGATCTGAACGGCTCTTCTACTGAGATCGGGTCTGTCCGTCGCTCAAAAGGTCCTCTATTTGTTTAGGGGCTCGTTACAGTGAAGAACTCTTCGCTGTTCTCTCGATTACGTAAGTTCCGATGCGTCCTTTTCCTGAGTGGGACCCCGGCCCCCCCCCCCGATTTCTTGTCCCATTACGACCTCCGCCCCGTCCAGCGCTTCCTAGTGTTCAATCTTTTCTTGGCCCTGTTCGACTTCCCGGCCTTCTCCAATGTCGTCCGTAAATGTACGTCCGTCCGCGTTTTGACAATCGGTTCTGAGTTCGGACGTACAAGAGCCTGCGTATCCGCAAGCGTGGATGTCTTGCTCTCCCTATTCGTGGTTTTACCTTTTTTTCCACGGCTCGCGCGGAGGATGGTCCTTTCCGGCTCCGTGTTCGCTCTCCTTTTCTTGCACAAGAGCATAAAGGCGCTTTTTTTTCGCTTAACTAACTGGTACTCGTTTTTTTTCCGAGCACACTCTTTTTCGTAGGACTTTTCCCTCGACCCTTCCCAGTTTCCCCCTCTCCCCGAGTCCAAGTGGTAAAAGAAGACCCCGTGTCCGCCTTAGCCCCAACCGAGAGGAAGTGGTGTTCAGGAACCTCTTTCTTCTCTCCGTGCAAGGGTCACCCCGTCATGCCCACGCGAAATATGACCTTTTCTGCCAGGAGAAGGTCCCTTCGGACCAAAATTATGGTGGAGAGCGTTTTTCCGGCCTCTGTATTGGGATTTTTCTGACATTGCCTCGCGGGTATTTTTCCAGAGCTGATTTCACTGACGGGCGGGATCCGATACCCGACTCCGCTTCCTCCCCCTGCCTGGAGCACCTGCGGTCTACTACCTCTAGAGTTATGAATCCGTGACCGACGAGTGTTTTTGCACGTCGCAGCGAGGTACACCCCCACCTTTTTTTTTTATCTCTTTCTTTCCCTCCTCAGTTGTCTAGATTTGGTGCCGGGCCGTTTTCGCCAAGCTTCCCCTTGGCTAGTCCCCCCTGTGTGCTCCCCGATCGTTGAGATATTTATGGAAGAGTCACCCCGGCAGGTTTTCCGTCCAGTTTTTTCCTGGTTCCCCCCAGAGCCGAGTGAGTCCCCCACCAGAAGCAGTGATCCATAGCTAGTCCCGATCCCCTCGTCGCCCCTTCCGGGCGTGGCATTTACCCATCGTCCATTTGCGCCTTTTTTTAAGACACAGCCGTCGCTTTATGAGTCAGTTGCAGCATGAGAATGGTCTTAGCTTTCCACCTTGAAAGGAAGGCTCCTCTCAGATCTGGGGTCCCCCACTTTAGATTTTACCGAGGCCTTCTGGATTGGCGTTGGACCTTCCTGTTCCCCTTTATTATTTGCCGGGTCCTTCACCCGGCAACAACTCTTGTATTTTGTCTCCCGGGTGACCCCCCTTCTTACCACCTATTTCTCCAAACTTCCCGATATTTAGGCGCTCCGTCCCTAGGCGAGTGAGTCCCAATTTAGCAGGGCATCCCCTAGATTCGTACGTGGCTTTTCCGGCCCAATTTTTAACTCTTTTTCCCCTCTCCTGCCTCCCCGGTTGGGAAGCTGATGTCCCCGCCGACCCTTGATGTCCGCCTCGGGCACTTTAAATTTACGACCTGCTTTTTTTCCCCAGTGCTTTTTGACTTTGCCTATGCCAAGTTCCTTCTTTCACGCATTTTTGCTGAGAGTGAGTTGTTTAAGTTTCATGTCCTCTTAGGTGGGATCGACTGGGCCAGATCTTTTCCCTGTCTTTTTTTAGTGCACCGTTCGTACCTCTTCCTCCAACAATGGGACCTCATTTGTCCTGCCCCCGTCGTTTCATGGCTCGTAGCTGGCTCCCGGGCCCCCCGAGCTCTTTTTCTCGCCGTTTCCATTATCTTGATTTTCTTTCCCAAAGTGAGTTCTTTGGTTACATTTCAGGACAGGACCGAGGATACTGTTTTTTTTCGTGTTGGTGCACTGTACAACCAAAGTAACCGTGGTTTGGCCCCCCCGCACTAGTGAAATCTTTTCAGAGTTATCCTGCTTATTCCTTAGGAACGAGGAAGCTTGAATGAAATATATCCGTCCGCAGCAGTCTTCGGTGCCCCGAGGGACGATGGAGAGCGGGATTATTTTCTGTGTTAAAACCCCGGGGCCATCTGATAGCTTGACAGGTATTTTACTCAGCTTGAGATTATCCACATCCCCTCCTCTTGCGAAGGGGACGCTCCCTGTTCTCGGGTTTCATGGAGATGAACAGTCCTCTCCTTCATAGAATGAGGAATCTTCCCCCCCCCCAAGCCCCCCCCGGGCACTCCCCCCCCCCCCCCCCCCTTTAAAGGATTCGAAAGACGGAGATTAGAATCTTTTGGAGTGACCCTGGCTCGGTTGGGGTCCTTGTGGGCTGGCCGCCCCTGATGTTAAATGGTACGTTACGCGGCCCTTCCTCTTGCGTGTGCTGGACATTGGCACTTTGTGTGATTTCTGTAAAGAGAATCGGGTAGTCGCTTGGCGCCCCGCGTGCAGGACTTCAAATCGAACGGAGTCGTTAAGTGCCCTTGATTTCTTGGTCCGTGCCGGCACGAACGGGTCGGCGGGCCCTTTCCCCCTAGACGCTCTCCTTTTTTTTTTTTTTGGAATTCTTTTATTGAATGTCTTTTGATCTTTCTCGTCGGTCCTCCCCCTCGCCCGAACCCCAATCCCTTCCCCATGTTTTTCCTAACACCCGCGAATCCTTTTTTTGTTGTGAAATCCTTGAGGCATGCCCGATGATGCCCCCTCTTTACCATGGGGGACCGCCCGCGGTTTGCTAGATACTAAGAGGTGTCTTCGGGTCCGGCCATTGATGCGGAATCTTTCTTTTCCCCCCCTTTTTTATCCTACGTGGTTTTTGTCTCGTCGAGGCCCTCCACAGGCAGACTCCTGGGCTACTTTAAGTCAAGACCCTTTTTTTAGCGCGGCCAAATCTCGGCGGTGCCTCCCATACGTTTAAATTTTTGTATTGTTGACGTCCTCTTGGGCTTTTTGACCAGATGTAAACCCCCGACTTTTTGTCAAGTTATTTATACACCTTCTTTCGGAGGTTTTATGGAGGCCTCGTTGGCCCTTTCTAGCTATCCCTTCCAGAGGCAGGCCGTGTTTCACCTGTTGATCGCTTCCTTCGATGTTCCCCCTCCCGAACTCCCTCGTTGTCCCCGTCCACGCAGCCCATACGACGGTGGCGGCTGGCATCCGTCGATGGCGCTTGTTCGTCATTCGATGATCCCTCGGCGGCTCTCTATCGAATAGGCAGGGTCTTCGTCCCCTGGAAGCCATTCGGTTATCCTGGCCCTTGACGTTTCTTTCTGCCCCCTCATTCTCCCCCTTCTTCGGCAAGGCACCGCGCCCTGCAGTCTCCTGTCCGTACCCCCATCGAGTACGGGTTTTTTCGTCCGGGATCATTTCCATGTTCCCTCCCGTCCTGCGATTCTTCCTTCCTTGGTTTTCATAGCTTTAGACCAGGACCTTGGTCCCCGTCGCGGGGCAGCCGAGGCCTTGTCTCCCTCTCCACTGTCTTGGCCCTTCTTCTACGTAGATAATTGCACGGTTGAGCAGAAATATACTGCCCCGCCCGCCCCTTGGAGCGTTTTCTCCGCATCCCTTGAGATGGATCTCTTTCTTGTCCCCCGGGTGAGTGTGACGTTTATAATTCTGTACTGCTCTTCAGAGGGAAAGTTTCTAATCGTATTTCTGCTGGGGGCTCCTCTACCCCCCGGGGGTTTGTATGCTGTGCCCACCCGCTCCGGGCGGATCCTTTTTTTTTCATTTACCTGAGTGCCCCAGGTCCTCTGGTGCCCATACGATATGAACTGGTTGACATACGAGATTTTTATTTCTTCCATTTCGCTCCAGGCGCGGCAGGGTTCGGCAAGTGAATCTCCTTCGGCCGTTGGCCGTTTTGAAGTCCCCCTTGTCCACCTCTGTTGTTTGACGAAGGACCCGAGAGCGGGCCCCGGCGATACCCAAATAGGTTTCCTCGGCATTCCTTCCGGAAACCTAAACGACCGGTCCTCGATCTTACCGCGTAATAGACGTTCCATTCCAACTTTCGCCTGCCCGGATGTGCACTTTTCGTCTTTCCATTTCTAACCGTCCTGGACGCGGCGGCGTGCTCTGTACATAGTTGCCGATGATTCATCCCTGATGTTGAAATACGGCTACCTTGCTGAAAACTTTACCTTCGCCTCTTCCTGCGGGGAATCATTTTTTGTGCGCTCTCCCTTGATGGACTCCCACCCTGTATGACCCGATTGCTTTTTTCTCTTGATTAACGAAATGGGTTAATCCTTGGCGGAGCACCAACCTCTTTGGGGTTAATCCTCCCGGCCCATCCTCCCCTCTAAGGGCCACGGTTTGACAAATAGCGTGGTCGATTCTCCCACCCCTGCGACTGACGTGGGTTCAGCCCTTTTTAATCTGCTCACGTTCTCCCTGCTGGCCTTAATTAACGATGACACCTTTCGCGAATTCTTTCTACCTCTCCTTGCCTGTTTTGTTCTTGACAGGGGTTTTTTCCTCAGGCGGACACGCTGGCCTACTCCCCTTTTTACGGTTCCCTTCCCTCTTCCCGGCTGGCTCCGCCCTCCGGTTTGTCCCCCCCTCCTCGATTCAGAAACATGCTTTTGTTATTTCTTTTTTTCCTCTAGCTAGAGCATAAGACCCGTGTACTAGCTTTGCTCCTTCCCGGCGCATGCGAGGAACCCAATTCTCTCACTCACCTCCGTTTTTTGTCGCTCATTGGGTTTTTTAATAGATCCTTTGGCCTTACGTCCACGATCATTGCAGTCAACGGTGTCGGGGTTCACCGCTCGGAGTCTTAGTCGGCCCTGACTGCCACTTCTTTTTTTCGTTAAAGTTAGTCGGCGTTTTTCCTATCGTCCACATTCCACCTTCCGTGATCAGCTTGTGTCTGGTCCCAGATTCCCCGAGGCTGACGGGCCAGCTTTGCCAGTCCCCTTACAGAGTGCCGGTCCCCCATGCCTTCCCTCCAGGACGCGTTTTAGTTCAGGCGCTCTTTGCAGTTTATTGAATGTTTCAAATCCCGGCTCTACCTTCCTTCTTCCCTTCAGTCGAACCACTTTAGTTTTTTTGTCGAGGACCAGCAGCAGTGAGTGGTTTTTTGACCGGCCTGTTCCATGATTTCTCCTTCAGTGTTTCTAAACTTCCCCGAACCCCCTAGGGGGTTCTCCGATTTCTCTGAACCCCTTTCTTCCGCGACCCCACCGTCGATTCTTTGTTTAGATCCGGTTCTTTCCAGACAGGACTCTCTTTCTCCACTTTAGGACAAAGACCCCTCTACTGCATGGCTGCCACGTTCTTATGGCTAGCAAGTCATTATGGACGGCGCTCGGTCCCTCTTTCCAGTCGCCGCCGCCACTGATAAGCGGAGCTTTTTGCGGCACCCTTACGTCACGATGCCTGCCGGAATTTTTTCCCGGTTTAATTTCATTGCAGGTCACTAGCCTCTCTTTCCGTGTTTTCCCTTATTGGGGACATGACGGTTTGGAATAGGGGTTTTAGACTCGGCCCATCCCGTGACGTTTAGGCCTTTCCCTCGAACGTTCAAGTGCCGTCTTCACCGGTCCCCTATCACTCCTCGCGTTTTTCTCGAGTTTGATTTTTTCCAATAACATCTTGGTCCTTTCTCAGTCATCTTTGTTTTTTCCAAAAGAGAGCCTGTGTTGGACCTCCTGTCGCTCGGAACATTCTGCCCTCACCGGATCCTGCTTTGGTGCCCTCAAATTTTTTTTCAGCAATTTTCTGGGGCCCACCTGCAGACTTGCCTTGGGTGCGTTCCCGCGTGCGGATAGGAGGTTTGTTGTTCCTGCAACCCCCCCCTTTCCTCCCGTCATTGCCCCTAAAGATACCCAGCTCCCTCGGATTGGAAGCCGAGTGGGCGTCCCGGGGCTTTTGTTCTTGCTTCCTCCCCAGAGGAATATCCGCTATTTACCTTACAGACGCCCATAAAGGGAGAGGTCACCATCTCCTTTGCCCCTCGCCCTTTTACCCTTTCCTGTCGTAAAGCTGATGCCTCCCGAGCCTTGTCCCCGACCCTTAAGGGGCTTCTGCCCCTTACTTTTTAATCAGACATTCCCCGACGCTTTTTGTTCCGGAAAGGATAAGTTTTGTATCCTTTCCTCAATATTTTTCCATTTGATGGTTCTCGATTAAGCAAGGCAATGTCAGGATTGCTGTAAGTTCCCCTTCATGATCGTGTCCTTTTTCGTACCGAGCGCATTGTAGGTGAAGATAGATTCCGGTCTCTGACCTAGAAAGGTTTGTAAAAAGCTTATCTTTGTCGGATTCCCGTGGGTCTTTTCACTTACTCTCGGTTTTTCGGCGGCACTAGACTCTCCTACCTATGGAATTCCCCCGTCAGTTCTTACTTCGTGAATTGAGTCTTTTTCTAATCCCGCTTCCTCGTTCCCCGAGCCGCCCACCTTTTAGAACTGACCGGCCCGCTTCTTTTCCATAGTCTTCACAATGCCCCGCGGGTAATGCTCGCCCTGAGCGTATCACGCGATAGTTGGCCTTCCGATTCATTGCGCTATAAGATTGAGGATTTACGCCCTTATTCTTCTGCGGATTCTATATGATACTATCCTGGTTGATCTCTACTAAATAGAATCATGTTCTTTGATCCAGCATTGAACAGGGTAGCGCCTTCTTCCAGCGGGGTCCCCCTCTCGATTCGGAAGCAGCGGGTGCCCCCCCTTCGAATAGTACCCTTGTATTGTTGTTATAACACACGACGGACCGTCTCTATTCTGGTGAGAAGGGACGGATAGTTTTGCTTTGCTGTGTCGTTCAGGGCACATTTTTTCCCTCGTATCCCCAGTAACCTTTTTTACTTTTCCCTTCATAGTTGTTAGCTTGGCGTTCCCTGAAGAGCCCTTTTTCTTCCCGGTCCCTGTTGAAGTCCTCTTATCCTTCGACGGCGGCGGTGAAACGGTACTAGGTACTCTCAGGGTGAACCTCTCCCGCAGACGCGTGCTAAATCCGACGGAGCTCTTCCCTCCCCCTGTCAACTCCCTCGCTAGGGTTATAAACTGGTTTCTCGTCCCCCCATGTCCATTGCTTCCCAGTTCGGAAGAAATATGGCCCCCTTTCCTTTAGTTCCCGCCCCAACACGTGCCGACTTTTCCGCGACCCCCAATTTTATTGTATTACATTCCCACGGTTCATTCCGGAAGAAGGCCTGTCTTCTGATTCTCGGCTGCAGATCCAGTGCCCCCCGTACTCCCCCATGAATTTTCCCCCCCCGTGCGTGCCCTCTTTTTGAGGAGAGATAATCTCTGTTTTTTTCTCTGTCAGAGTTTCCCCATTCAGAGGGACCGGGTTTCGTAATCAGTAGAACCCAGACTCCCCCAACGCAATCTTCGCCCTCTGCCGTTTTTCCCCGCCGTGCGCTGGACTCGGGAGTCGGGACCGCCCGGCGTTCTTTACCCACCTTGGTAATAATACTCTCTTTCTCCCCTTTGCAGCGCCCCATGCCAGAGAAGGGTGTTATTTTACCCCCCCACGGGGGGCTGCGTTCCGTGTTTCCCACCTCAGATTTCGGTCCTTCCTCCTTCTTTACATTTGAGTGCACAATGAATAAAGAACACTTCTCTTTCACTGTCCGCGCCTCCGATCTTTAGGTAACCGGATGCTCGGCATTCGTGCGGAGAGGTCTCCCCTTTTTTCTTCTATGCCACAGGTCGTATTAGGGAACTCTTTTTCCTTCCTGCTGCGGTACGCGGAAACGCGAGGGACCCCCTGCCGATCAACGCTTTTGGGCACTGTCCTGTTCCCCCCTTTTTTTTTGCCACTTTTCCCTTCGAGCTGAGAGTGAACATCCTTGCACGCTTCCCCCCCTACGCCCTGCCTTTTTGCATTTGTTTCCCCTGACCTGCCCGTTCCGTTCCTTTTCCGGTGTCGGCCTTGCGAATGGTAATTTTCTTCCCCCCGATTCGCCCGTTGTTACTGCGGCCACTTCGACCTAATACGTGCAGACGCCGGCTTCGTTATATGTTAATTGGTGTGCTCTAGTTTGGCAATCATCGAAAGACAGAAGCTGTTTTTTACTTTTGAACGCCTGGAGCAGGGGTCCCTTCCTCATTGTCTCACAACGACGATTGGGTGGCCGGTACATATGGATCTATGATGGCCAAAGTGGTCCAGGCGTTCCCACGAGCAGCTCGGGTCCTTGCTTGCCAACCGAGTTACTTTGGGACCTCGGCAGTTTTCTGCTACGGCTCCGTATGGGCTTGTACACGCATGGACCATTATCCCCCAGGCCGTCCGTCTTGATTACCAGCTCCCCGCCTGTTTACAGGCATCCTGGATGAGGGGCTGGCACGCTGGCCGGCCTGCTTTTTTTCCCTGTTTACCGATCCTATGATCACTGCGTTGTGGACCTCCCTTCTTCTTCGTCCCGTCCTCCTCCCGGTTTGGCATGGAGTTCCTCTGACCCGAGCTTCTCCCTCTCCGTGTTCTCTGCCACTGAGCTTTTTCTTCGGTAGTCAAGCTGAGTTCCCCCCCCCCCAATTTCCTCCATTTTTGTGAGGAGATTGTTCCGCTGCTCCGGGCCGGTAACCCCTCCTCCCTTGGCCTCGTTTGAAAAGGTCTCTGGTTCAGTCCGGAGGCTTTCTATTAACGATGCCTTGCCCCGTCCTTTTACTCGGGTAGCGTGACAGAGGGAATAAGAAAGCCGTATTTCCGCTGTTGGGTACGATCCCGAGAGTTACGGGCACGTTTTCCAGAAACATAAGCCAGGGTAAAGGCGGGATACCCATTCTTCTCTTGTGTAGAGCAGTTACATTGAAGTAGAATTTGAAGTTGTTCTGGTCATTCTTAGTAAAAGTCCCATCAGGAGAACGAAGGATGACTTCTTCTTGCAAAAAAGGTCTAGACGGTGGCTCCTCGGAAAATAATCGGAGGTGTTTAAGGCCAATGGGACCATTGTTCTGGAAGTGGTCTGCATCCCGGCCCAACACCCTGAGCCTTTCTCTCCGGTTCCACGCCTTGATGTACCCATTTAGCAGAAGCCGTCTTATCTTGCTTTCGCGACGGTGATGGCCCCGTTTGAGGAAGTAAGGGCCATCCCTTCCCCTGTTCTTGGCTGGAACGCCAATCTTGGCGGAGGGCGTACATCCTGGCCTTTCTCGGGCGCTTTTCACAGTCGCCGTATTTGTCGCTTACGGGCAGTTTCAACAGAGACCTGACTCCGGTACTTCAGTCGCACGTGGAATAGTTGCACCAGGGTAATGTAATCTGCAGCTCTCTCCTTTTTCCGTGTTTTAGGTTCCTCGTCCTGCCTCGGCCAGCGC
>Ga0179591_1373823_pt1 | contig 10231 bp, 14 predicted proteins | sample CZOMad2_1_08_16f_FD_182891 | JGI IMG/M metagenome (GOLD analysis project Ga0179591, IMG submission 182891) | Vadose zone soil fungal communities from Angelo Coast Range Reserve, California, USA - CZOMad2_1_08_16fungal (PacBio error correction) | ecosystem: Environmental > Terrestrial > Soil >... | reverse complement strand
CTCCCTGTTCTTGACTTCCCCCCCCTCGTCTTACTTCGCGGAGTTCCTATTCTCCTTTTTTTCTCGCTCCCCTCTTCTTTCCCCGACCTGTTCCTCCCTTTACCCTTCCCTTCACCCTTTTTTGCTAATCGAACGCCTTATCCCTGTCAGCACCCCTGCTCCCCCTGCCTGCTCCCCTTACCAGCGCCTGACATATTGCCACCTCTGCAATCGTTCCCCTCTTTTTCCTCCTAACACCCCCCTTGACCCGTCCCTCTTCCTATTATTTCTTTCTCCTTCAGATCGTATTGATAACCGTTCTCCTCTCCTTGTCCCTGGTTTAGAAAATTTTCCCCCAGTCCTTGTTGTGCTCTCCTAGCACTGCCAACCAATTCGTGGTCTCGCGACTCCAATTTACGCCTCCCCCCCCTTCTCCCCTGACACTACCCTTCAATCTTCTACATCCCTCCTTCCTTTTTAAGTGGATTTTCTTTTTATTGCTTTCTCGAAGTCCTTAGTGGGCCGATAGTATGGTGCCTCCCATGGCCAAGAACTTCATGAACCTCGGTCCCTGACTTTCCACCTATCGCACGCGTTCTTCTGAGTCTCCTTTTTTTCCGTAATTCACGCCCCCCCCCCCCCCCCCCCCCCCAATCAAATGGCGGTACTTCCCTGGGCCCTTTCAAAAGTCACCCCTCCCCAAGCTTCTCCCTCCCCTTCTATGGTCGTCTTTGAAATTTTTTCATCCCCCTCTCCATATTTGCTCTTAATTTTCAAGAGAATCCCCCGGACGAGGTACGTTTCCCCCACTTTCCCAATGGTTTACATAGCTCTTTCCCTCTCGTACTTTGACTCTCTCTTCCTAAAAGGAGATCGCCCCTTTGTCTCCTTACCCTTCCCAACTGCGTAACTTTCTTTTTTCTGTCTCCAAGAATTACAGCCGGCCCCTTTTGGCTCTCCCTCTCCCTAAGCAGTCGAAGACCCTTTGTTTTCGTCCTTTTTCTAGACAATGGTTTTAATTCCTCCTCCTCCTCCCCCCCCCCGTGTTCCTCCTCCTGAAGTACCGCGCGCCGTTTTATTGCCTATGACGTTTCTCTTCGCACCATTTTTTACTCAATTTTCAAGTAGTACAGTCTTTTCCTTGTATAGTTCTCTTTGAATCGTAATTTTGTCTGTCTTCAGGGATAAGACGCCCTCCCCTCTTCACTGTCTCGCTCTCCTTCCTTTCCCCCTTTTTTCCCTGCGTCCACCCTTACCCTCGATCTTTTTTTTTTCCTTTCGGGCCCTTCTTTTTTTGAATTGGGCAATGGTCCCCCTGATATTTTATCAGTTTTGAGGTCCTCCCTTTGAGAACCCCTCTTCAAAGGATCGAAAACCCCTCCTTTCACCCCCCTCCGATGCTCTTTTCCTGGTTTGATTTTAAGCGACTCGACCGCTATACGGAAACCCATGCACTCCCCAACCGGAAAGCAGCATCTCCCTGTCACGCGCCCCCAGACGGTTTCCTGTTCTTATTGAAGCTCCTCATGGTTGACGCTAGTCTCCCCCCCCCCCCGCTTCTTTATTCCCTTCCAAGATCTCCTTAGTGCTTAAGTTAATCTTACCTAAATTCAGCTCCTATCGAACAACACCTTCCTTACCTCTTGGTTCTGCAACGAGGTCTGAAAGATGCCTTCTCTTCATTTCTATCTCCCCCTTTCCCAGCCTGGCGCCTTTTTTTTTTCCCTCCCGCCATTCTTATAAAAACTTGATCCCCAACCCCTCGACATGCTTCCCCTCAATCCTTTTTTTCTCGAAGACGTTAGAGATCCAAGCTTATTCCTCTCTCCCCAGTCTCCCTCAATTCACCTTCCTTGCTGTCTGATCTCAAGTCCGAAACCTTTCCGTCCCTCGACTCCCTCCTGTCAATTTGTACCCAATCCTTCCCCCCTCCGGTCTTCTTGAATTTTCTCCTTGTGTGTGAAAACGTTTCTAGATCTTCCCTTGTGACTTTGATCTAAGTTCGCGACCACTCCTTTTTCCCCCCTTTTGATTTCTATCCTTCGTCTCTTTTTTCCACTTTTCTGTTGACCCTGCACTTGTCTCCCAAGAAGCCCCTTTTTTACTTACTCGTCTTTCCCGAGCCTAAGGTCCTCATTAGACTTTGAACATTGAAACATTGAAGTGTATGGTTTCCTTTGCTATGTCCCCCTTTGAAGAGGAAGCCTCTTTTTTCTCTTTTGTTTTGAGAGCTCTTAACGTTCTTCCGTTCCATAGCGCCCCACAGGAAAATTCCTGTTTCATTTCTCTACCCCCTTTTTACCTCTTCCCCGCTTGACTTCTGAACCCTGACCCTTTTGCTCCCCCTATTCTCTTTTCCTTTTTCTTCACAATGCTCTCTATGGTCGCATTTTTTCCCCTTAACCATTAGTTTGTAGCGGGAACACTGTACCCCGCAACAGTTCCCCTAGCTACCCGCTTCTTTCCCCCCCGGTTCCTGCCCTTTTTTTCGGATTCCATTCCCTTCCTCTTCCTTCCTGATTTCTCTTCGGTTCCCCGAGTTTCTCCTAACCTTCCTAGTTCCCTCCGGTTCCTAAATTTATATTGCCTCTCTAGATCTTCTTATTTTCATAAGGCTGATCCTTCCCTCTCCTTTGTTTCCCCCTAATTTTTGAAGATCTCTCTCCGAAACCTCCTGCGCCCAGTGTGACTTGGTCCTTCCTCGTATCGACATCCCTGCTTTTCTAATTCATTCCCTAGTCTCAAAAATCGGACCTCCCCTCCTTGTCTACTACTCTTCTTCCTTCTTCTGAGTTCTGGTCGAAGTATCCAACTCCTCTATCAATTGGCCTTTCCTCACCCTCGCTCTTTTTGTTCGATAATTTCACTCCTTCCCTCCTATTCCGTCCGTTCTGGTTTTTTCTTTTATCTGATCCCTTTTCCTATGCCCCTTTTTTCTGGCTCTCTTGATCTGGATTCCGTGTCCCCGGACTCCGGCTCCTTCTGCCTCTGATGGTTTTTTGCTGTTCTGATCTTTTTTTTATCGTTTCTCCCCTTTCTTTTTGATCCTCTTGGAGTCCCATCTCTTCAGGATCTAGAACGACGACCCATATCCTCCTTTTTGACCCCGGTGTAAGGGACTTCTTTTTTCTCCTGCTTTTTTACCTATACCCCCCGTACTTTATAGTCTTCCAGACTTCTTTCTTATCCCCCCTCTGACAGTTCAATCGCCGGCTCCGAGGCCCTGATTTTCGCTACTCTTCCCCTCTGACCCCCCTCGTCATCTCTCCCAAGACCTTGGCTCGTACTTTAGCTGTGTTTTCCCCTTTTCAGTCCTTTCGTTTCCCCCTTCTCTATATCGGAACCTTTCTCTTAGATGTATTCCCAATTCCTTACTCGACCCCCAGGGGAGCCCTGCATTTGACTGAGGGGTGGAGCCCTATTCCTATTTAGTATCCCTCCCAGCAGACCTTCTGGGCTAAGGCTAACCTCTCTTGTTCCGATTGCCGGGGTTTTATTTTTTGAGAGTACAGGATACGATCCCCTTTCTCTCCCCCTGTCGTTTTTCCCTAAAGTCCTTTTACGGTATTCGCTTGTATGGAGACTCCCCTTTTGATGTTGGATTAATGACCATTCCGAGACTTGACCGCGAACGCGTTCTCTTTCCTTTTTACTCCCCTCCACCCTCTGAGACGTCCTCCTGTAGCCATTTTGACTATCCTCCTGATGGCCCACGACGCCTCCCCCTTCTCCTTCTTTCTTCTTTTCTTTTTGAAATACCTCTTGCATGCGTCCGGAATCTTCTTGGATAAAGTCCATCCTTTCGGCCTTCGTTCAGTTTCCACCACTCCTCCACCTTTTTTCCCCACAGTCTTCGTTATATCCAGAGGGCCGATAGTTACTTTACCTTCTCCTCTTTTCCCTTACTTCACCTCGCTTCAAGACATAACTCTTCTAGATGGATGTAGTCCTGACCTAGATTCCCCCTTTCCACCCCGGTTGGAATAGAGGATTAGACTATCCTCCTTTCCCAATATTCTTCCCAATACGCCCTCTGAGTTCTTCCAATTTCTTTGGCGCTTCTTTCCTTTGCCGTGACCCCCCCTTCCCGTTTTCCCCGTACTTTTTTCTATCTGTCCAGGAGATGCGAGAGTTATTGCCCTCTTGAAAAGTAACATTCTTTTCTCTTAGAATACCTCCCGTCCAGATCGAACCAAGCCAAGCCCTATTTCTCGTTCGTCCCCCGTCTTAGTCGCTGCTGAACATAGTGTCCAACCCTCTTTTCCCGACTTATCGTTTGAGATCCTCCTCTTTTTTAATCCCCTGTTTGGTTTTTTGATTCTACTCCACCCCGAGTGACCCGCAAACAACGCTCTGACTCTTTCTACCTCTATATCTGCCTGTCTCCTCTTCCCCCTCTTCTACCTTTTCTCCCCCTGTGACGAATTACCAGGGGTACCGTGACCTCCCCCCCTCAACGCCCAGCGCCCTCCTCGCAGGCTCTGTCCCCTAGTCGAGCTCTTCTTCCCCCCCCCCCTGACAATGCCCTTCCCCCTCTTTTTTCCCGCCCGCCGCCCCCATCCTTTTACGAAAGATAATATTCTCTCTTCTCCCAGACCCATCTTCCTTTATTTTTGAGATCGGACTCTCCCCTTCTTCACGTATTCCTTTTTCCGGTGACTTATTCCTTCTCCTGCTCGCTAAGTGGTCTGTATTCTCCTCGCATAGAAACCTTCATTCTTTACAAGGCCCGTCCCCCTTTTTTCCCACTAGGGCACACTGCGGCTGCCTAAAATCCGATTTGATCGACTGGTTGACTATGTATGGGAATTTTTCCGTGCCTTACCGCTTAAGGAGTATCCTCACTAGCGGCCTCCGATTCACACTGTTTCTTCCTGTCTCCACAGAAGACATTCTTTCCCCCGGGAGTGTCTGCTACGCTCGCCCCTTTTCTTAAAGATGCGTCCCCATTCCGGGTTCGTTGCGTCAACAGTCACCCCCCCAATCGTTTCTAGCATCATCTCTCTGAACAAGTTCTTCTCTCCACCTCTCTATTTCAACTGATTGGTCTGCTCTTGTCCCTTCTAAGCCGTTCCCTCGGAAGGGTGACAACTCCCTTTTTTTTCTTCCTTCGACTCAGAGCTAGATCATTTTCCCCAATAATCAGTCCCCTCTCTTTAACCCAAGTTCTCGTTACGCCCTTCCAGTTTCCCCTCCATGCTTGCTTCTTTCTTCCATAAACCACGTTATGGCGAAATTCTGGACCTCACCTAGTGCCGCCCTCCTTCGAAAGGAGCAGACGCCTCTAGTCCCCTTTGGGTGACCTCCCCCCTCTCTCGCCCGTTAAGTCTACTTTTAGATCGTTTTCAACCGCTTCGATGGAGCGCGCTTGCTCTTTAATTTAGCTGGCCCGTTCCCCCTTTCTCTGGTCCCCGAGATTGAACTTTCTCCCCCTCTCAGTTCGATTAGTTAGTCAGACATGCCAGTCCCCGAGCTCTCCGTATCCACGTTGACTCACTTTACCCCTCCCCTCCTTTGAGTTGTTCCCGTCTTGGTGCCGCTGCGTCCTATTCTTTTCTCCCCCCCTTTGACGTGCCTCTTTCGAAATCTGTCCGGCAACTGAACCCCAGTCCCGTTGCCCACCCCCCTGCGAGCTTTTCAGCCTGCTTTCAGCGAACTTCTCGCTATCATTCCCACAGCATCCAATTACTAAGTCCCGTCCCAATAGACCGGGACGGTCTTTCGACTTGCAACAGTAGGTTTTCCCTAACTCTGTCCCCCCCCTCCCTCTTTCCTTGATCAGGACAAACTCTAGATCCTCTCCCAGTTTCATCTAACTCCAGACAGAATCTTTTCTATCCCGCGGCTTTTTTTTCCCCTCGGGTTGCTTCCCCCGGCAACGCTTTTTTCAGGACGCCCGTCCTCACTCGTCTCCTGCGTAGAGTCCTTCACACGCCTGGAGACCCAGGTCTGCTCTGACCTGAAGGACCCCCCTAATCGACCTCCTTCCTCAGTATTCCCCAGAAATAACTGAGCTAGAGAGATTCAGTCTTCCCCACCAGTGATGACCTTACCCGGTCGTTTCTAGGCTAGCTTTTAACTCGAATGCTACGAGATCAGTTCCTTCTTCAAATACCCGTGCCACCGACGGTCTTCCGGTCCCGTCTTTTTTGAAACCCGCTCTCTTAGTTCCTTTTCCTTAGTTTAGACACGTTCCTTTTTCCTTGCGAGGAGCGTTCTTTAAAGTGAGCTTCCCCCCTTTTCAACGTTTCTTTTATCGAAGGTCCGGTTCCAGCCTCCGTTTCTTTCCGGAGCCGAAGGCCTCATGACCCCCTGTGCGGCCCAAATTTCCCTTGTCGATTTTATCCCTTGACAAAGGGTTCACGCGTTCCATCACACTCCTCCGTTTTTTTTGATCTATGGACCCCCCGCTCTATTTCGATTTCCTAGCGACCCTCTTTTTCAATTTCCCGCCGACCCTTGTTCTCCTTTCTTTTCCCCTCTTCTCCCTCTTTGGACCCGAGGGCCCTCTAAGACTGAATTTTTTTCCCCCCCCCCTTTAGTCCACCGCCTCTCCTTTCACTTTTTTTTTTCTACCCCCCTCTCTCTCCCCCAATTTCCCCATTTTTTTTTCGAACCTTTCGCAGCCTTTGAGGAGACTTCTCGTTTTGCGTCTTCCCTCGACCACGTTTTTTGCAGATGTTACTCTTGATGTACATTTATCTCTCGTCTTTTTTCATGATGCTCTCTGCCTCCACTGGTACCTCTTCCTGCTGTCATCAGTGTTCTCCTCCCCTCCCGCTTACTTCGCGTCTTTCCTACTTTGATTATAAGTCTCTCGTTTTTCCTTTTTGCTATTCATTTGACCGTCAGTAGCAAGGAGGAATTGTCTCTAGTTTTTCTCCCCCCCATCCGCGTTTCAGTTTAAGACGTTTACAAGCTTCATCTCCTGTGATACAAGATTGCTTGCGGCGTTTCAAGGTAGTTCTTTAAGTGCGCATTCCCACCTCTCCAATTGTCCTTTCTCCCTCTCAGCGCTCGTGCTCTCGGGCTCAAGACTTTTTTCCCTAATTTTTTTTAGACGATCAAGAAAGGGTGTTTTTCTTTCCGCTTCACTGAACGTGCGAGGGTTTGGCTTGCCTTCTCTGGTGCCTGTACCAGACAAAATTCCTGGCTCCTCTATAGCTTTATTTTAAAACAGGCCTGTTGATTGGATCCGGGTTTCATTTCTCAAGGGATCCCCCTTTGAGACAATAGCTGCGTTTCGCCAGCACCCAGTCCCCCCGCTCTCAGCGCTTTTTGTGGGTCAGGGATCTTTGGGCTGACGCGTTCAAAAGAATCCCTTCGATCTCGACACTGCCTTCTGACTCAGCTAATCGAAGGCAGGGCGATTCTCCCTAACTCTCCCTTTCTCGCTACGCGCTAAACCTACAGTTGCGGAGGCGTCCCCCTCTCGTCAACTCACTCGCTTTTTTCAACTGTCCAGAAAGTATAGGTCACGTGGAGTCGCTTGATTTATGTCAAACCTTCTTTCTCTGATTCGTCTTCCATTTGATCAGATGCGAGGCGGTGCTCTCCCTCTCTTCTCGGTCGGTTCTGTCTTCCCCCTCCGAGAACTTTACGTTGCGTTGATTGCATTGCCCCGGCGACTCGCACCGCGTCCCCTTTTATAGGCGCGATTTCTATCCCCACGTTGTCATCCCGTACCTTCAACGTGCTTTTGCCCAGCGGCGAGTTACAATCTTTGTTCCCCCGCATCGACTTTTCGATCGCGAGGAATCTGCTGTTGACTCTTTTATGCCCAACCGCCATGAGACTCCCGTCCTTCCCCCGTCATGGCCGCTACGATTCGAAGGCTCGTCTGCTTTTCCGTCTTTTTTTCAGTAAATACCTAAGTCGGTGCATGCTTGATTTTGCCGCTTAGTGGTTTAACGTAACAGTTTTATCTTCGCTCCGGGACATGATGTAGATACCCCGTTTCCCCTCCACTCATTTTATGACCTAGTCTGCCTGTGTTTATCTAAGTGGGCAATGGTCTTTGAAACCCTGCCGTGAGTATAAGCCCGCTGGTTTGCTCATGGTATGAACTTATATTTACGGCAATTGAGCTAACGTAGAAGTGAGTCCTTCTTCCTCCTACGATTTAGTTCGTTTCGCGAACACTAGAAGGCTGGAGCGGCTATTGGCTAGGACCGGGAACGTGCGTGGTAACTTTAGGCATGGCCTGCGGCTCTTGCGCCGCGCCGGGCGCGGACCAATTATTCGATGTATACTGTAAGTTTCGTCGGAGATTTCACCGGTCTTCACTCAGCCTTTGAAACGATGATTGCGCGTTGCGTGATCGTCCAGCTTGGGTTCGCGTTCCCTCGGGTAGATCTCTTTTCTAATCTTCTTTGTTTTCTGTGAGCGTTTGCTCTAATTAAGTACCCACAACTTTTCTTCGTTTGATGCCGCGGCGCCTATTCAGATTTCTCAATTTGCTTGACCCAAGATGTGCGACGCTCCGATACCATGGTCACCACTAACGAATCCGAACCTTCTGTTTCACGTAGCCCCTAACCGAGATCTGATCATTTAAACCACGCACTTAGTAGGCCTCCCCACGAAGTTATGCAATTCTCTTTTCGTATTGAGTCCCCCCCTAAGAACTCTTCGTAGAGAAGGCGTCTTTTTCCCAAGGCTTTCCTTCTGTAGGCACCCGTTTCCCCGCTAGCATGAGTCCCATCGTTGTTTGATCGCCGAGAACGCCGGCACTAACCAGATCACCCTCACACTTCTGACCCGTGCTGCAAGGACTTATTTGATCCCTGGTTGATCTGCGAGCTCCGTAAGTAATGTTCCCTATTTTGCGATGACGTGCTCTATGCCAGCCTTCATTTCACCAGCGAATGCTTGTAGTCAGGGCTTAGATGAACCGACCGGAAGCGAGCTCCGGTTGTCCTCGCGTGCAGGTTTCTACCTTGTTGCGTCTCAAGTGTACGTCACAAGTCCCCCCCACGCACCCGGTCTCGCCCTCTCCTCATGCACAACCTGTCGGAGGCCCTTGCCATGAAGCCCCCCTTTTATTTCCGATTGCGCCGTGGCAAGCGAAGCCGTGAGGTCGGTCTAACGACATTAGGTCGAATAGCGCTCTTCCGACGCCTCCCAGACGGCGATCCCCCCCCGTTCTCGTTCGGCCCCCAACTAAAGCTTGGGACTCTACCGAAAGACAAAGAAGGATTGGCTCTCATCCGACTCAGCACATTCGAGCGCTCAGGGCTCCTCTGAAACATGGTTTCCAATCGCAAGTGGAAAATTCGATCTTTGCAACGCGGATTTTCTGCGAGCTCGGCTCTTCTCCCCTTGGCATATTCCTACAAGGCCGGGCGAGGAAGATAGAGAGGGCCTCGTCTGGTCGCTTCTCCAGAACTTCATGTAAGCCTCTCTCACCTGCCCACGCGTCGCAAAAGATCTTTCAACAGAGCTTCAGAGATGGGCCTTTATGCAGGTGCTCGAGCGCCTGCCCTTTTCTCCCCTTTTGAAAGCTGCTGAGACCTGGATCCGAACCTAAACCGTGCACATTCAAGATCTGAGCTCGCGGTGTCAGCGCTGACAGGCCGGCCGAATCGGAACACCGCCTCAAAGCACGCCTCCTCCCCTTTATTCTCCGCCTAGTTCGGCGATCGCCTGCAGACAGTCTCCCTTGGTAAGCTCATATAGATGCTGAGCTTGAAGTACTCTGCAAATTGAGAAGGGGGAGCGACGGCGTTTTCCTTTTTAGTATCAGCGCTGGACAGCCTTGATTCCGCGGGTTTCCCCCCGGACGCGGAAGCGGTGAAAGCTAACTTTTTTTACTCGAGGAGCCCCACCGTCCGCCCGGGCGCAGTCTTTCTTTTCATTGAACATGAAGGCCAAACGTCGGACGATCCTCATATTGCAGCACACGGAGAGCGCGCGACTCAGATAGCCAACAGTGATGGACCGCATTCAGTCCTTCTATCAGTATCGCATTGCGCTCTCGAGATCCGTCTCTATAATCCGATGTACCTCCGGAAAAAAGCTTTTTTCTTTCAGTCGCGGTTGATAAAACGCTCGATTATCGTCAGCGTTTCCGTTCTTTTTTTTCCCCCGCGACCAGTTGAGTTTCCTCAGTAGAGTTGAGAGGTTCTTCTTTTGACGGACCTTAGAAAGAAGGGTCGGTTTTTTTCCTCCGTCATCTGTCCTGCGCGAGAGACTTACACGATGAGCGTTTGACCCTTGTTCGCGGTCCTTTTCCTTGTTACGCATGGCGACA
>Ga0179591_1270147_pt1 | contig 10231 bp, 10 predicted proteins | sample CZOMad2_1_08_16f_FD_182891 | JGI IMG/M metagenome (GOLD analysis project Ga0179591, IMG submission 182891) | Vadose zone soil fungal communities from Angelo Coast Range Reserve, California, USA - CZOMad2_1_08_16fungal (PacBio error correction) | ecosystem: Environmental > Terrestrial > Soil >... | reverse complement strand
CTTCCTATACTTATCTCTGCACCCCTTTTCCACAGGTTTCGACCCTCCTGGGCTCTCTTCCCCCCCTTCGCCACCGCATGCAGGTTCGAACTGGCTTTCCCGATACCCCCTTCCGTTGCGGCCTGGAGTTAGCAAAAAGACTTTTGCCCTCACGAGCCTTCTATGTTCTCCATTTTCAATTTTTCACACGCTGTCTTTGGAAAATTATACCGTCAGGTTCAGTCTCCCCCCTGGATTGTCAGAAAGTATTCCACCGACACCGCTCTAGAATGACCCGACAGGTTTTGTACACGAAATCCCGATTTCTTTCCACCACGTTGGCTCCTTTCGGATATTTGAACCGAGTCTGGTGCCCACCGCGAGGTAACCCCCTATGCTGACCCCCGGACTCTGTATTGAGGTACCCGCTCGACGAATCTCTGATGGCTTTTTTAACCCCACCCCTCTTCAAAAGGCATTTGGGTTCCAAGCTTCTCTCTTTTGCACGAATTTTCTTGAGCGACCGGCAAACTTTCCCTCCAAGTCAAGGACGGACCTCCTAATGTTTGCCGATGTCCCTGCGTTGACGATGCTTCCTCCTAATTCTCTCTATTATCCTTTCTTGTAAGCTCCATTTCTATTAATCCATCTAAATAAACAAGCTGAACGGAAGTCATACTCGATTTCAGGACTAATGGACATTTTTCGTCCCGTCGATGCTTCTTTAACTCCTCTTCCTGGCCCTCCGGGACCAAAATCCTCACACACGCGCCGGCGTAAATTGATCATCTTAAGTCTGTCCCCTGTTGTGTGAGCACGACTCAATTGTTCAGTCAGAAGCCAATCCATTAGACGTCTTGGTCTAAGAGCTGGTTTCCCCGGACCCCACCCCCTCCCCTTGGCGGCTGACGGCGCCCCGATTCTTGTGGTCATCGCCCTTATCTCCACGGGCCCCCAAGCTTTCTTATACCCGCTCACGAGGTTTAGTGACTGCAAAGCGACCGGGTGTGGAAGCCTTTGGACACAGTTTCATTGTAGAATAATTGGTTTTTGCGGAATTCATTCTTTCCCTGATTACTGTTGCCGCTTCGGTTTGTTCAGAGGCTAGCGTCACTTCTCCCTCCTAGGTCCAATGCTTCAGAACGTGTTTGCTCTGTGAGGCCCGTTTTGCGCGTTTTGTTTGTGGTTTGTTTTTTTTTTTTTTGAAAGAGATAGACTTGACTTGCGCCATTCGGCCTAAGACCTGTCCCCCGGCGCTAGCCTTCTGCGCCCTGTTATGTTCATCTTTTTCCCTTTTTTACGAGGGTTGTCTTAACGCTGTCCGCTTCTTCCTCTCTTCCTTTTTGCCAGGTCCTGTGAATTAATGCGAATCAGGCGCATGCCTTTCCTGAAAAGACGGTACGTCGTCCTTCCTCCTTTGCCCCAGCTTGCACGACAGATTCCGAGCAACTGTTTTGCCCTTTTTTTCCATTAAGTGTTTTCGTTGCATCGGCGCCTCGATGTGACATGATATACCCCAGTATGGTGTTGTTCCCCCTTCCGACAGCCCTCTTGGCAAATTTCAATGAACATCAACGTTTTCGACCCCACGAAACCGCCGTCTTGTCTTCCCAGACAACACCCGTCGTCTCCCGCATGCCCTTGGCCCCTAACAATCCCCGAAGGCGCTCTATCTAATTCCCGTCCTCCGGCAAGCCCTCTCCAATCGATCCGTTTGCCATGGTTCAAGAGCGTCATTCCCGGTCCGATATTCCCCATAGATTCTTGTTATCCCCCCCCCCCATCTCCGGTCCATCCCTGGATGCTCACTACCACCCTTTTCTTCCTCCAATCGTTTAAAAATGACCGTTTTCCAAGAGCACACTTTTTCTTAACTTTTATGCCATCGGTAGTAAAACTTCCTCCTTCCGATCTTTCCTTCGGCCCCGTACGTTGAAACCCCTCCACGCGATGAAAACTTGCTATGTTTCGGGTCTTTTTCACTTTAATCCCTGATTTTGTAATGCGGCATTACGACCTGCATTTTGCCATCAATTCCCTTGGGCCCTTTCCCCGAAGTTCCCCCGCAGAGCTGTTTGGACAGAAGGTATCCCAACGTTCGTCTACCTCCACCCGACGGAGCGCCTCGGGCCGGTCCCCATCACTTTTCGCCGAAAGAACAACGTTGCTGCCCTGAACAATGAGGCTGTACTGCCCTCCAACTTATTCTTAGCATGTTGCTCCCTTTTCCCTGGCCGCGGGTGGTTATTTTGCCTATGTCATTTTGGTTATTCGATCCCGCCAGCTATCCTTCTTGCTAGTACCACCAAGACGTGTTTCCCCCCCGGGTGCTCCAGGGATAATTCAAACCCTTCCTGTCATAGAACGTCCCCACCTAAACTGCTTGAAGAGAGGAAGAGGGGTATTTTTGTGTCTCCTTTTCTATCTTTTTTTCTTTTCCTCCTCTTTCCAGGGTCGGTGACTCCTGAGAGCTTTTCCCCCCCATCTCAATCCCCATATGACTTCTCAAGAAAGTTGAGTTCTCTCCTTCTTTTTCAGCATCGTCTTTTTACCTTGGGTCGACCCTGGCAGCACCCTCTGGCTTCTCCCTACCGTCCCGTTTTTTTTACTATCTCCCCTATTCCTGTGGTGAGAGTCCACACCTTCCAGGCATGAGAAATTCCACCGGCGGCCCGCGTCCCGAACGTCGTTTTTACCTTCCCCCCAAAATCTTCGTAGTTGTCTTCCCCGAGCTTCAGGTCCGTAACGAACTTTTCGGTTGGTTATCTCCATGGACACTTTTTCTCTGTGAATATGGACGGACCTGAGAATGTGTGTTTTTTCTGGCGTCGCACTTGGATACTGTACGGTCTGCAAAGGCGGGTTACATTCGCGACAATAGGACCCTCCATCCCCCCACTTCTTCTTGTCTTTCACCTTCTGATAGCCCCCCCGATTAGACCCTCATACGCATGAAGCAAACACGTACCAAGAGTCCTCGTATTTCCCTCCTGATTAAGCTAGTTGCTGGTTCCCCTTTCCTTTGCCTCCGTACCTATCTGTCAATCAGAATGTTTCGCTTTAGGCTTATACGTTCTATATCGAGGTGGACGGTCCTTTGTAATATTGTCTTTTCCCTGGGCTGCATGAGCGCCATTGGCTTACTGAGCTGGATGCTGTTCGACAGACATGCTTGCTCGTCCTTGCATTCAGCATCGAAAGTCTCCAGGCATAGATGTCTTTCCTTGCCTTGCGCTCGTTGGCCTTCTCTCCTCTCTCTCCTTCTGGTAATGGCAAAGCTCGTGCTGAGACTTTTTTGGGCGGACTCTCGAGACTTTCGGGTTGAGGTATTCTTTCTAAAAAGTTTTTCACATTGAAAGGTGACCGGGCTGTCTAAGCCCCCTGTTGACACATAACCTGCTACTTCCCCATAGAGGCTCCCTCTCAAAAGAACAATTATTCCCTGGGAATCTTTCCCCGTCTCCTCTGGTTTTTTGTGTTTAGATGTTGCACATACTTTTTACTTGATAGGTCTATTCGACACAATGGTGAAGCAAGCGTTCCCGATTCTGCTCTCATGATTAACCTTCCCCCCATAGTTCCATAAGACGCTGTTACACCCACCGCGTTGTTGGGTTCTCTTCCCAACCCCGGGTCCCCGGGTCCAACCTTATTGATTGATTTTCGAAGCCTGCTATTCGCCAGATTCTCTCTCCCCCCCCGGCACGGAATGGCGCCAAAGTTCTCGCGCTAGCAAACGGAAGACCCCTCGACCGGTCAAGTCAAGCCTTAGTGCGCAAAAGTGTCTGCAGATTTTGGTACGGGCGCTCCGTGAAATAAGACATACTGTTCTTCGCTTCCCCCTCCCTCAGGGCAAGGCCCCTCCTTTCACTTTCAGATATCCCCGTCAACGGTCATCGTGTGCCCCCTGGGACACCCCTGGTCGCTCCTCTGAGGGTATAGAAGGTCCGTAGTTTGTGACCGTGGTCTGCTCTTTATTACCTCCCGTTCGACGCTTGACCTTTTTCCCTCCGGTTGTTTCCTCTTGGGTAAATCTTCGATCCCTTCCCTTCTTTCCTGCCCCTTTTGCGTTTTCAGGGCACACACATGGTTTTTAGTGCAACAGATCTCTTATCTACAGTCTGCGGTTTGACGGCCGGTTCGGAGTGTGATAGGGAGGGTTTTTCGTTTCTCTATGCTGACTAATCGTGAGTCCTCCCCAGCCCCGATGCCTCCGGAAAAGTATTTTCCCCGCCCCGACGAGGATTTCGTTCAGATGGCGGAGTTGCGCCTGTCGTCATTATGGCTTCCTGTAGCGACCCAACCCAGACAGTAAATCCGAGGAGTATGAAAGCCCTAGTAACGAGGCCCCTCTTCCCCCAACCTTTCTGTGATCGGCCCTGCTTATTATTTTTTATCATTTGGTTTTGTGGTGAGCCAGACTTCATTTCCCCCGATTCCGGCTGTCAATCCCCATTCGTTTGAGATGTTGGTTCATTGCCCCTCGGAATTTTGGGGTGTCCGTAGTATCCATAGGTAGTGGTCTCCAACTCGGTCTCGCTGTTGCCCCCATTCTCGTTCAATACTTAGATCGGAGGACCACGTGGCCCCTCCCCCCTTTCTGTAGTGACGTCCTCAGAAAGGGGGTGCGTCGATGGGTTCTCTTTCACGATTGCTTTTCCCCAATCCCCCAACCGAACCGATGGAGACTTTGTATCTCAGCCTCCCGTTTATCGGTCCCCCACCCGTGGTTCAAGGTTCCTTAGACCAAGTCGACCCGTGCTCTCTTCTTCAAAAGGCACCCCCCGGCACAGGAAACGGCTTCCTCCCCGACCGCAGAGGGTTTTGTGTTTTCCTTATACCGAAGATGGCGGTTTTGACAAGTGGCGAGCTTTCGCCCCCCCCCCCCTTACTTCGGTTGCCAGCCCAAACTCCTTCAATCTCTGCGATCTCTATTTCCCACTGTTTTTTCTCTCTCGTAGAGAAGGGTCCTCTTTTCTGTCCACCTGATTTAAACTTATAGGGATCCTTTCCCCACCCCCTTCTCGCCTTGGTGATTCTCCCATTTTACCATTGCGTAGTCTGATCTCTTTTCCTTGCCGGGTTCGATGTTCGCAAATTCTGTTGAAGCACTGTTGGAGGCTTCGTTTGGGGAGTCCACCCTTCCTTTCTTGAACCACCCCGAGTAGTTGAATTCGAAGTCAGGAGACCCCACTCGTCCCCTCGATTTGGATTGTGAGCAATTTTTTCAGACTTCCACCGTCCTCGCTGACCTGCACGGGAGTCGCCTTTCACAATACCCGTTGAGGGAACTGGTGTTTTCGAGTCGTGTCCCTTCGACTGGTTCCCCTCTCTGCCCATTTGCTTACCACAGTCCCGCGCTATACACCCCCTCTCTAGAATAGAATTAGCATTGTTCTGTCAACCCCCCATTCAAAGGCGGGAGGAACCCCCGGATCTCTTTTCCTTTCCCTGTTTTTTCCCTCGCCCAGTTACCAATAGTTGAGACCCAACCCTCATTTAAGGCCTCCCTCTTAAGCTGGCTGGCCACTGCGTTACAGATTTTTCCGGACCCGTCTCGTTCATGTCTGTTTTTGACACCTCCTATTCCTTCGACAGGGCCAGCTCAGGAACCAAAGCGGACGCTCTCCTCTTGCAGGAATCTCACTTTGGCACACGTGTCTCGATTTAGAGCTGGTGTTGCACGATCAGCCGCCGATCGATCACCCCACCCGCCGAGCCCCCCCTCCGGAAGGCGTAGTAAGACAGCCGTTAAGCTTCCCTCGTCGGGGGTGAGCCCGAAGCCCTTTTTTCCCTGCAGTCTCTAATTTGATCAAGAAAGCGATTCACATCCCCCCGCTGCCCCCACCCAGTCAAGGAGGATTTTGCTAGATCTCCCTTTACATACTCCGCCCTTAAAGACCACGTTCCCCTACGTCGTAGCACACGTGAGGGTACTTCTGTTACCTGACTACCAGTTGGTCCAAGTTGACTTTTTTAATAGTGTTCTTTCCCTTCTTGACAATTTTTGCCTAGATCGACAGGAGGCCGTATGTAGCGCAGTACCCTTCCTTCCCTTTTCAGCACCTTTTTGCTAGAAGGCCGGGAGAGTAGTGCCCTTTGCGTAGAGCGCTCGAGACTTGCTCATTTAGTGCCGCTCGTATCCTGTATATACAGAATCTCCTTTCTACGATGCGTCACCCGTTGTGTACCCCTTTTGCCCTTTTTTAAGCGTGGGCGTCTTGATTCTGCTTTCTTTGACGATGTGAATTCATATGCGACTATCTCGGCTGCCTTTCCCTGACCCCGTTACTTTCGAAGATCCTTTTCCCTTTCCCCTGTTCCCCCCAGTGGCACGAAAAGAGTCTTTTTGCCAGTCCCGACGTGGGGTTCGTGGCAGTCGCGCGAGATCTCTCTCTTTCGGCCTTCACTTGCTCGTCCAGCAAGTGTCCCCCTTTTTCCCTTTCCCCAACCCCCATCAACCGTAAGTCCCCCCCCCTGCGTCCGACCCAGAACAAACTTACGTTCAACCAGCACCCTTGCAATAGTGTTTTGAACCCTTCCCACTCCTGGATCCACCCTACTTTTGAAGTCCCCCTGTATCCATCACTAACATCGATGCCTGACTAAATGTTCCGCTTAATGAACAGTCTTTTCGGAGGATTCTTTCTGTCGAATCCCTTCAATATTCATGGTCCCTCCCCTTTTCACCTCCTCCCCCCCTAGGGACGCCCCCAAGTAGTCCCCTGCCCGACCTCGAGAGAGCCACTAGGAACAGTATAGGTCGAGTCAACCTACGAGAGTGTCATCTCGCTGCGGAGCACGTCACGGCCCCAGCCCGCGCTGAACCGGGTACTTTTAAACTTCTGGACGTTTTTTTTCATGACAGGACTGGCCATGCGTTTTGCCGAGCATCTCAGTTTTTTTCAAGCCACGAGCCTGGTTTGAGCGTTCTGCCGTCGCGAAGTACCGCTCGCTTCCGTTAACCCCCCCTCCTGCTCTCCCGCACCCACGCCGGCGTCGATTTATTCGTCCCGAGGCACCTCTTAGAGCACCCCCCCCGATGGGCCATGACATTTATCGCTCAACGACTCTAGTCTTGTTTGTAATGCCGTTTCCTTGCCTTCATTTTTCATTTCAGCCTTCCTGGGTCATGGTTCCCCCATCACCGCCAGCTAGTATAGCTGCTTCCTATTCCCCCCCCCCCCCGTGCGGTCGTGGACCAGTTTGGCGCTCCAGGTCAACTGACGATGGTCCGAAGAGACGTCTACCCCTAACCAACCTTCCCTTAAGCTCGACAGAGTTTGGATTGCGCAGTCAGCTATCTCTCTCTATCCTCCTCCAGTTTGCGATCTCTCCGGATTCAATTGCATCCTGCCAACACTATCCTCTTTCAGAATTTTCTTCTTTCTCCGTTGCGGCCATTAAAGGATTTGATTTCCTTCCGCCCCCTCTGGATTGAGCGACAGAAATTGTGTTTTAACTTCTCAGCACTTTTTTCAGCGATATTCTCTGCTTGTCTCCCCAAATACTCAGCGGGAACCCCATTCTTCCCGCGGCCCACTTAAGTGGTAAACCATAATCTTTCCTCCCAGCGGGAATTATGCAGAAGTTTCTGTGAGTCTGATCCTTTGGACTTTCTCCTGGGCCTCTGCCAGATGCCTTATGGCCCGTGATTTCTTTAGATCGGGTTTGTATTACTGCCGCGGACCCGCGTTCCCCCGCGACCTAGTCATTCCTCGGAATAAAACAAGGTCCTTCTTTTCTTTCCCCCTTCTCCTCGCTTAGAAGAAATCTGCAATTGCCCCCCCAGTCCATGCTAGAGCGCTCAAGGACCTTTTCCTTTGCGTTTTGTTGGCCAAGTGGTGCAGACAGTTTAATCACTTAATGTTTTTTCCACCGATTTCTTCTTTCGGTTAAGAAGGGGCTTTTTTTCTCAGATTTCTTCCCTTTCCCTTGTACTCTTTTCCTAGGTGCGCATGGGGTTACCTGATGATTTGATTGGATTTCGTTCCACCTCCCGACTCTTCACTCAGTCTGACGATCCTCTTTACCACACCATGGCGCCTTCATCCGTTGAGGGATTTTGCCCCCCCCTGCCGGGCATTCCTGAGCGTATCCTTCTGGGCCATCGTTATTTTCGTTTTCGACTACTTTTTTTCTGGGGCGGACTCATGAATTCCTGGTTGCGGGATTTTTCAGTGGCTTCATTGACAGTTGAAAAGAGGGATCCCAAGCCATTTTTGGAACCCCCTTTGCCACATCTTCTCTTCCAACCCGCCTGACTTCCCCCTGCAGCCCACAACCTTCTTTTTTTAATGGCAGACTTTATGTGACTCCTATCTGTTTTGGATCCCTCCCTTTGATTTCTGCTCTTCGATTGGTTCGGAATGCAATGCAGTATTGCTTTTCCTCTGCGTCACATTCTGCAAATTTCTCCGATAAACGTTTTACACCACCCTTTTTTCGCTGCACCCCTGCGGGAAAGGTTTGAGGGTGGACGCCTCCGCTGATATTAGACGCATAGCAGGGTCTCGCGGTCAAACCCAAAATTTCTCACTCTCTTTTCTCTTTTCTTCTCGAACGGTCCTCGCGGACCCTCCATCCCAGTTGTTGCGAAACTTCATTCCTCGGTCCTTTTTTATGTAAATACTGCCCCTCCTGGCCTGCTCGAGGAAAAAAGTTTCAGAAAATACTTCCCTCTCCCCCCCTTCCTCCCCAGTAACAGGTGTTTACAACATTTTTTGATCTTCTTGCCACATGGTCAGGCATGACCTTCCGTCGTAGGGGTAGCAGTCGTTAATTCTTCCTTTGTCCATTTTTGTTCTATGAAGGGCTTGTTTCCCATATTTATTCTCCTCCGGAGCAGCACCTAGACCCTGTTTTTTGAGCCTTCTTGGCTAGGTTTTTATCTACGATTCTTCCCCCTTCGTAAAGTGGTAAATTTGAGCGTCTTGCCGGGGACACAAAAAAGGTTTCCGTATTCATTCCGTGACTTTTTTTTCAACCCGACCCCTCTATTAGTGACGGGTGCTTTCGTGACGCCTGTGTTTTTGTGTCCGTCGGCCTGTTGGGGGGTTCGCTCTTCGGCCGCTGATGTTGCACGACTCTCTAACTAGCGTCCGAAAGCCACGAGCCTCCCCCCTCAAATCTAGAGGATGGGCGCGGGATTGTCTTGTGGAGTTTCCTCTCTTCCTCTAATGTCTCCCCAGACCCAGTGTGTGAATGATCCGCATTGACGCATAGTCCAAGCAGTTAGCTGGACTTGGATGGTCGCCCGGCGGCCCTCTATCCATGGTGAAGGTTTCCTCCTGCCAAGTCCTTTTCATGTACCCTTGCAAAGAGCTCCAAGGATTACCTCCCATGCCCTTTTTCCTCTTGTTTGTCATGCCCTTCTCAGATGCGATAGATTACGTGTCATAGAGCGTTTCTGTCTCCGCACCCAGGAGAGTATTCTGTTGGTGGGGGGTTTTACCCTCTGCTCATCTGAGTTTTACAGCGACACGTGGTGGATCCTTATGTGAGATCAGTCCCGTGCTGGGTTTAGTTCGTTTACTTCTTCGTGGGCTCTTTGGACGACTTGTCTGCAACCCTCTCCCCCTCTGTCTCTTCTGCTTTCTCCTACGTATCAAGGAAGTTAACCGATTTCCCTTTCCGCCGTTGTGAGACCAGAGCTTCCCCCGCTGTGGAGCCAGCCTGACGCCTTTGGCACCTGCCCCCCCTGAAGGAGTATCGTCCTGACGAAGAGGGTGTCCTCCTATGAGTGGTCTGACAGGTGGACCTGAAGTCAGGCACAGAAGTTCGACAACAAAGTTAGGTTCCCCTCCCCCTCTGTTCTTGCCCCCGATTTTATATATATTTCATAATCCTTGTGTTCTCTCTTCCAGGAAGAGAAGGAATCTTTTCTGCAACCGAACCAGTCCTTTTTGTCCTGAACTGTCTCGTGCTACTATACTGTCATCCAGCTGCTTTCGTGTAGTCGCCCCCCCCCCCTCCCCTCTGATTTCGTTCGATAATCCCCGTTTGAAGTGAAGGGTTTCTCGCAGCTTTGCAGTCCTCCCCTTCAGCCCGTCGACTGTCGAAAAGGAGGAAAGACCATGAGTCTTTTCCCTTTTCCACCGGTTCCCCTCGGCCGATCCGAGCTACCATTTCCCGATGTGTCTTTGCCGACGTTTCCATCGCAAACCGCCAGTTCATCGTGCACCCCTCCCGGGCCTTAGTCGTCCGCAAAATACCAGGGATGTGCAATTTAGCCGTTTTTTCTCTCTATTTA
>Ga0179591_1379913_pt1 | contig 10232 bp, 7 predicted proteins | sample CZOMad2_1_08_16f_FD_182891 | JGI IMG/M metagenome (GOLD analysis project Ga0179591, IMG submission 182891) | Vadose zone soil fungal communities from Angelo Coast Range Reserve, California, USA - CZOMad2_1_08_16fungal (PacBio error correction) | ecosystem: Environmental > Terrestrial > Soil >... | reverse complement strand
GAGATTCTCACTCGGATGCCGTGTTCAAGCTGCGGAAATCGATTGATCGCGCAGTTTGAGTCGTCACACGGCAGGTGAAGAATCAATCATTATATAGTCGTTGGTTACCTGAATTACTGTGGGCTCCCGTCGGGCGAGACGCGACATCAGCGCGGTCAGCCGCTACAAGCTTCGATTGCGATCGACCCCAGATGATTGAGGTCTTCATAGAGGTGGATCGACTCGTGCGCTGTGTTAACGAGGACGACCGGCACTTAATGCAGCGCACCGTGTAGCAGATTACTCTGCGCGATAAGCGCCGTCTGCCGGTAAAATCGGTGATCAGGGGAGCTAGTTTGCGGATGTTTACGTGACGAACTGGAATGTTGCGGGCGCCATTCCACAACATCATTGCCTTGAGATTACACTTTCCAGGAAATGGCTGATTTTTAGGGGTCGCACCGACGCCGGGTCATTCAAATGTGCAGGCCCCACTGAAAATCGTCCCAAACAGAACCCGCCCGCGATCGAGAAAGCCAGCAGCGGTATGGCACGCAGGACCGTCCCGACATCGCGCGGCGATTCAATTTTGAGAAGCGGCGACGCCCTGATGGGGATGGGGATGTCGCGGTCGGGAGCAGGCAAAGGGGGAGTGTCTCGCATTAAGGCAGAACAGCGCCACTAACTTGAGGTTGGCCGCGTTATCGCTGCGGCGACACCGCGCGAAAAGGGGTGGGACGTCGATAAAACACCTACTATGCCACCGAAACGATGGTTCAGGGCGTTTGTGAGCTGAACAGAAATATATACGACTAGTTGAATTTAAAATACGATAGATCGAGATCCCACGGAGCAGGAATAAACTCTTCTCGTCATAGCTAGCGAAACGACGTTTCATAGTCTGCGCGCCTAGAACGCGGGGAACCCGTTTTCGCAAAGGCGCGTTGTATTCTTTGGGCCGGCCATCTGTTGCACCGTAAACAAGAGTCGCCCGATTTCAATCTTCAGGAAATCAACGGTCCTACGTCGGAATTCCATAATTCGGTGATCAATCGTATCGATGATGAGTGGAAACCATAGCCTCCGGGCTTTGTGATCGCAGGAATGGTTTGATGCCCCAATCGGGTCGGGCACATGCTCAAGGAATGCGTGGATAACTACATCAACGGACCGGCTGGCCGGAACATGCTAATTACGGATTCATTTCGGTAACTTCAGAGCGAAATTGGATATGCTAGCCATGGAGCAGCCCTGGTTCAAAACGCCGACTCAAATCAAAATCATCGTAGATTAAGCAAAAATATCTTGGGCGTAAGTTCCGAATTTGTCCCGATAATGACGCGGATCAGTGAGGCAAACACTGTCGCTACTTCACCAGCGTTATGCATGCTTCGGGAGTATCAAACATTGGCTCAAGACGATGGGGATCGCCTCTTCGCACCGAGAGCAAGCAGAAGAAAAGAAAAGCGAAAGGATTATCGAAACCCATCCAAACTCGACCACGTAGCCCTATGATCGGCATTTTCAGCCAATCTTTGGGGTGGCTAAGCAGACTACCCACATTTCTAAGGTTAGTGAGGGCCTGCCTGTTGTTGTGGACAGTTGGAGAATGAGAAAGATTTTCGGCAGAAGATGGCCCGACCGGCGGTTTTGAGTTAATGCCTGCTGAGTCCGGTTTCGTCCGATCAAGGAGTCAGCAAAAATATCTATGTTGATAGTATTAAGGGCTTGAGCCGACTAGCGAGTATGCGTTAGTGATCCGCAGCCGTTCCGCGGCCGGTACTCATTCAAACCCCATCACGATAAGTTAGCGGGCATTTTAAGGTCAAAACCGCTCTCCCGTCCAATATATTGTGTTCGGAGTGCCTTTGTGTTCGTTCGCTTCTCTCCTTGATCGGGGTTCTGATCGATCCTCAAGCATCAGCCTTTTAGATACTAGGTCGCCGCGATTACTTCTATGGAGCCGCGTTCCTTGCGTTTCATACCCTACCGGTGAAGGACAATGGTTTCTCCGCGTCCGGATGGTGTTGAGTTGAAATGTTGGTCCGCCATCGTGGTTCGCGTCGGAAACACTTGTTCCCGAACCACGAGGTCCCCGTATTGAAGTTCTCGCCCCGTCTAAAATCCCTCCTGAAAGGTCGCGCTTGAACACGAGAGTGGCGTTGGTGAAGGTCTGCGTGAATGTGCCTGATACGGATTCTGATTGGCATGTTTTGTTCACCGGCTTCGCGTCCCTTCAAGCAGCAAAACCGTCGGCACCAGCATTCAGATGCTGCACCACTCCAGGCAATCATGTAGTGGCGATGGGCGAAAGTAGTAAGCGCTGGTTCCTAGGCCACGTTTTGAGTTCTTGCTTTCTATAGGCCACGCAGCAAATGTCGATATCGCGTTGGGTGCCATTGACGATGCGCGTGAGGGGTCGGTCAGATTACGGCGAGCGGGTCGATGCGTCAAATGCAGGTCTCGATCAGGACGCGACGGTGGCCCCATGATCGGCGCCTCGTCGGAACCCGCGAAAAAACAACGGTCGTCCGGTTGAGCGGATCGGGCGGATGGAAGCGCTCGACGGTGTTGTTGTCGAGTTCGATTGAGGCCTCATCGTGAAGTCGCGTCAGGGCCTCCAGCGCGACAGGGGGTAAGCGGGATGGCCGGGCAATTTGCTTTTCTGGCTGATCAGGCGAGTTTGCGCGCACCACGGCTCGAGCGCGGCGACTCAGGGACGGCTTTTTAGCGAGCGAACGGTTCCGGGCGTTCCTCGGGACTCGACCGCGGTGACGTCTTTCTCGACGGCGTAGAGCCCGGCCATCCCGTTTCGAACGTGCTTCGCTGGAATCGGTGCCGGACCGATACGGCGATTTCAAGGAAGCCACGCCGAAACGTGCGACCAGCAGCATGCAAGGGGACATCGCCTCGGTCGCGAGCTTGCGATAGCCGGCATGAACCGGCGACCTGCAGCATGCCCTTGAAGCCCTCCAGAGGGGTCATTGCACGCTCAGATTTGCGATAGGGCGCGTAGACATACACGACGCCAGGTGGGATCACGCCGCCCCTGCGGTTCGTCAGGGCTAGGCCCCCAAGCTGAACGGTCTGGTGCAACACCGGCCAGGATCGAGAACCGGCGCGTGTCTCCGTCCGCAAACAATCGGGGGCGCGGATTCAGCCTCACCAGCAGACGCCTCCTGCAGCGGAGCAGGGGCAGGGCAGCGTGGCCGACCCAGTCGGCCAGCGGGATCGATCCAGCTCGATCTTGCAGGGCGTAGATCTGAGTGGCGTACAGAGGCAGGTGGTCGCATATTTCGACACCAGGACCTGGGCGCTTGGTGGTTCCGTCGGCAGCCGCATTCGATCAGTTTTTCGCGCGGGCGCGAGGGACTGCACGACATCTTCGCAACGCGGCAGGGTATTGAGCGGAGGGTGACGAGCACCCGGAACTGCGCCGGCACGATGTCCAGCGCTCGCTCTGTCCTCGCCGATACTGTGCAACCGCCTGGCAGCGAGGGGGGTCCTGGTGTCGATATCGACGACGATCTCGACCCGTGGCAAATGCGCCGGCAAGAGCCGCGATTGTGCGTCGCTCTGGCTCCGCGCGGTCGCTCAGTCGGGAACCGACTGATCTGCTCTCGCCGCATCGTCGACGCCGTTTGCTCGACGTCTTCCAAGGCCGAGCCGATGTGATCTTCGGGCAGCGTCTCGGCCTGCGGCCAACAACGGTTTGCGCGGCAATCTGATGCTCTGGCGCAGCCGCTCACTCTCGCACTGCTCGGCGAGCAGCATCGCTTTCAGCGTTGAGTCGTCGGGCAATGGGTTTTGGGGGCGTCGCCGGGCTGCCCAAAAATAGATCAGATCGGCGGCATTTTGCACGATATCGATTGCCGCTGATTCACTTCGCCGCAGCATAAAAAATCGCATGATGCGTCGCGTCACCGTCTCTCGGCCTCCATGAACGCGCGGCCAGTACTAGCCTTCAAGCAAACGCCGACAATTGGCGGCCGACAAACGAATCACGCATCTCACTCTTCGGCCACGGAAGATGCCGTCCTCAGGGGGGGGGGCCCCCCGTTGGCGACAGACAAAGTCCCGTGCCATCCCAGAACCACTAGTTTGATCCGGTCTGCAGCTTCGCCGGACACGTAAAAAACGCCCCGGAGAAAGGATCAGCCGCCCATCGTCTCGCGCACAGCGATGCCGGCCCTCGCGCCTTGCTGGAAGTCTCGACAGGCTGGTCGCCACCATACGGAACCGCACCCGTGGGCCGATCATGTCTGGTTTCAACGCACGCAGCACCGCCTCACAGGTCTTGCGTCCGCACCGCGGCCGACCCGGTTCCTCACGCGTCGATCTCGACCTCGTATCATTCCCGCCATCGGGCTCAACTGGCAGCGCGGCAATTTGGCGTTGCGAAGGAGGGAAGGAGAAGACCGATGCCGCATTCCACCACCGCTGGAACGAACCTGCAGCCCTCGCATGAGAAAGCCCAGCTGAGATTCTTGAAATGCCGTCGCCAGCCAAATAACTGTTGCGGTGGACCAATCATGCCGCGGGCACGGCAGAAGACAGACTCGCCGCTCGCTACAAATTCTAAAAGCAAAACGATCCGCGCCTTGTCCGCGGTTCGCGCCACGGGCGACGACGACGCGCACGGGGAACACTGCGAGCCGAGGAACGGCGGAGGGAGAGCAGAGCCGGGGCAGGCGCGCGGGGCCGGCCACGCGTGGGGGGGGGGAGAGAGCGGCAGGACACCGGGGAGGGGGTAGGGAAGGAGCCGGCGATGAGAACGAGTAAGCAAGAGGGAAAGGAGGGAGAGAAGAGAAAGAGAAAGGAGAGGAGAAAGAAAAGAGGACGGAGGGGGTGGGTGGGGGGGAGAAGGAGGGGAAGAAACAGGGAGAAGGAGAAGAGGTGAGTAGAGAGGGAAGGGAGAGAGAGAAAAAGAGGGAAAAGAAGGAAGAAAGAAAGAGAGAGAAAGAGAGTAATGGAAGAGAGCGAAAGAGGAAAGAGGGGGAGCGAAGGAAGAGGAGAAGGATAAATGGAGAGGAGGAGGAAGAACGGGAGATGAGTAAGAGAGAGAAGGAGGAGGAGAGAGAGGGGTCAGGAGAGAGGGGAAAGAAAGGAGAGCAGCGAAGAGAGAGAGAGGGGGGAGAAAAAAAGCAAGAGGAGGAGGGAAAGGGAGAGAAAGGTGAAAGAGAAGGAAGAGAAGGAAGAAGGAAGAAAAGAAGGAATGAAGGAGAGGCAGGGGGAAGAGAAGAGAGAGAGAGGAGAGAGAAGAGAGGAGGAAAGGACAGAAAGAAAGGAGAAAAAGAGGAAGAGAAAGCGAAGCCTAGAGGGAGAGGAGGAGAAGGAGAGCAGTATGGGAAGAAGGAGAGAGAAAGGGGAGAGAAAGGAAGAAAGCAAGGGGAGAAGAACAGCAGAGGGGGAAGAGAAAGGGAGGAGAATATATATATTAATAACTATTTTTTATATCATTAAGACTCTCTAGATCACTAAGCCGGTTCCTCCCGGCTCGGGTGTCAACGGGTGCGGGTCGTCGGCGAACGTGGAGCGACGAGACAAGGGCGGTCGTTGCTGAGATTGTAGCGAGCGGCGAGGTCTGTCTCTGCCGTGGCAGACGGCCAGGATTGTCACCGCAACAGTTTATTTGGCTGGCGACGGCAATGCAAGGAATCTAGGCTGGGCTTTATCTGCGAGGGGCTGCGGTTCGTTCCAGCGGTGGTGGAAAGCGGCAATCGTCTGCTCTTCCATACGTCGGCAACGCAACGTGCGCGCGCTGCCAGTTGAGCCCGGTGCGGGAATGATTCGAGGTCGAAGAGCGGACGGCGTGAGGATCCGGGTCGGCCGCTGGTTGCGGGACGCAAAAGCCTGTGAGGCGGTTGCTGCGTGCGTTGAAAGCCAGAGATGATCGCCCGAACGGGTGCGGTTCGCGTAATGGTGGCGACCCAGCTGCTCGCCTTCCGCAAAGGCGCTGAGGGACTGGCATCGTGTTGGTTGCGCGAGAGATGGCGGCGGATTTTCTCCGGGGCGGGTTACGTGTTCCGGGCGAAGCGTGCAGACCGGATCAAACTAGGTTGGGATGCACGGTACTTTGTCTGTTCGCCAAACGGTGGAGGACGGCATCTTCCGTGGACGAAGGATTGAGGATTGGGCGTGATGGTTTGTAGGGCCGCGCAATTGCGGCTTTGCTTGAAGGGCTGGATGGCGGCACGCGGTCATTGAGGCGCGGACGAGAGACGGTGACGCGACGCATCCAGGATGATTTTTTTATGCCTGCGGCGAAGAGATACGTGAATCAGCTGGCATCGAGATCGTCGCAAATGCCGCCGAATCTGATCTGCTTTGGTAATGCCCGGCGACCCGCATTGCCCCGACGATTCTCGTGACGTGTGAAGCGCTGCTGCTCGCCGAGCAGTGCTAGAGTGAGCGCGCGCACAGTCATCAAGAATTGCAGCGCACCGTTTTTGGCCGCAGGGCAGCGACGGCTGGCCACCGAAGATCAATGCTGCGCGGCCTTGACACGGTCGAGGCAAACGGCCGGCGAGCGATTGCGGCGAAGCAGATCACGTCGGTTCCCGGACTGAGGCGAGCCGCGAGGGCCGAGAAGCGACGAACCAATCGCGGCTCGATTGCCGGCGCATTTGCCACGGGTCGAGATCGTCGTCGATATCGAAAAACAGTGCTGCACCTGCTGCCAGGGCGAGTTGCACCGGATCGGCGAGGACAAGAGCGAGCGCTGGAAATCGTGCCGGCGCAGTTCGGGTGCTCGTCACCCGCCGCCCGAAATACGCCTGCCGGCGTTGCGAACGAAGATGGTGTTCGTAGGCCCCTCGCGCCCGCCGCGCGCACCTGATCGAAGGCGGCTGCCGACGGAAGCCCACCCTCGCCAGGTAATGGTGTGAAATATGCCGACCACTGCCGCTGTCGCATAGGCTTCAGATCTATCGCCCGGACAGGTATCGAGCTGGATCGAGCCACGCTGGCTGCTGGTCGGAACACGCTGCTGGCCACCTGCGTCCGTGCCAGGAGGGCTGTGGTGAGTGATTTATACACGCCCCCGATGTTTGCGGGACGAGACCGACGGCGCCGGTTGCTTCGATTCTGGCCGGGGGGTGCACCCAAGACGGTCAGCTGGGGCCTATGCCCGCTGACGCCCGGCCATGGGGCGGCGTGTGATCCCCTGGCCGTCCGTGTATGTCACGGCGCCCGCCGATCGCATATTTGAGCGGGCCAAGACCCATGTCGGCGGGCTTCAAGGCAGTCTGAGGTCGACGTTATGCACGGATATGCGCAAAGCTCGCCGACCGGGAGATTGTCCGCCCGTGCCATTTGGGGTCGCACGTTCGGCGTGGCTTTATGAACTCGCGGTATCTGTCCGGCACCGATCGCAGCGACGCACTCGAAGTATGGCGGGCTCTACCGCGTCGAGAAGAAAGAAAGACGTCCGCGGTCGAAGTCCGAGGAGCGCCGAACAGTTCGCTCGCTAAAAAAGCTTCTGTCCCCTGATTCGCCGCGCTCGAGCCGTGGTTTGCGAGCAATCGGCCTGATCAGCCAGAAAAGCAACTTGACCACCGGACAATCCGCCTACGCCTGTCGCGCTGGGAGGGCTGACGCGCTTCATGATGACGGACCGCATCGAACGCGCAACAACACCGTCGAGCGCTCCATCCGCCCGATCGCGCTCCAACCGAAACCGGAGAACGCGTTGTTCGCGGGTTCCGGACGGGGCGCCGAGTTGGGCCACCGTCGCGTCCTGATGGACCTGCCAGTTGAACGACATAGCACGCTGCGTATCTGACCGAGACGCCCTCCGAGCTCGTCCAATGGTCAACCCCCCCCCCCCACCCCCCCCCCCCCCCCCCCCCCCCCCCAACTGCGAGTTATCGGATCAGTTGCTGCGCTGGGGGCCTATAGAAAGCAAGATCAAAGCCGTGGCTAGGAACAGCGCTTACACTTTCGCGCATCGCCATACCATGCGTGCCGGGTAGTGGTGCAGGCATACAGAATGCTTGGCCGGACGGTTGCTGCGTGAAGGGGACGCTAAGCCGGTGTGAACTCGACACTCACGAGCTCCGTACAGGCCCATTACCGCAGGCAACCTTCACCAACCGACACTCTCCTTGTCAACCGCGCGGACTTCACCGGCGGGATTTGACGGGGCGAGGAAGCGCCAAATGCAATCAGGGGACCTCGTGGTTCGGAAACAGTGTTCCGAACGGCCTACACCGATGGGCGGCCCAACAATTCAACTCCACACCATCTGACGGAGCAACCATTGTCTCCCCGGGTGGTTGGTGGTATGAAACGCCAGGATACTGCGGCTACCTAGAAGTATCGCGGCGACCTATGCGCAGAAGGTGATGCTTGAGGCTCGGATCAAGCATCCCGGATCAAGCGATGGCCGCGCACGGACACCACGGCCACCTCGAAACCAAGTACTCCTTTGCCGGGAGCGGCGGTTGTTGACCTTTAAGTGCCCTTGCTACATTAGCGGAGGGGTGTTTGCCTGAGTACCGCCGTGAACGTCCTGCCGGGATCACTAACGCAAACTAGCTAGGTCGGAAAATATCAAGCCCTTTAATTGACTATTCACACAAGAGAAGTTTTGATGAACTCTGATCGGACGAGAGGCTCCGCAGGCATAAACTCAAGAACTGCCTTTCTTGGCCATTCTGGCTAGAAATCTTTCTAGTTCTCCAGATGTCCCCACAAACACAGGCATGCCCATCACTAACCGAAAGGTGATCTGCTTAGCCACACCAATGTGGCCTGTGAAAATGGATATAGGGGCTCCGTGGGTTCGAGTTGGGATGCGGTTCGTTCTCCTTTCGCTTTTTGTTCTTCTGCTTGCTTGGTGCGAAAGGGGATCCCAATCGATCTGAGCCAATCGTGATTACTCCCGAAGCAGGAGGACTTGGGGGAAAGAAGTAGCGAGTGCTTGCTCGCTGATCCAGCTTCAATTATCGGACAAATTCGGAAAGTACGCCCAAAGGTATTTTGCTTAATTTAAGTGTTTTTGATTGTCGCGTTGACCATGGGCTCTATGGCTAGAATTCCAAGGTCGCGTCTAATTACGAAATGAATCCGTATCGGCATGGTCCGTTCCAAGCCGGGTAGTTGATTGTAGTTGTACCAAGCTGCCTGAGCATGTGCCCGAAGCCGATGGGGCCAACAAAGCCATGGTGCGATCCAAAGCTCGGAGGCTATGGTGTCCACAATCATCGCTTACGATTGATTCACCGAATTTAGGATTCAGCCGTAGGGCCGTTGGATTTCCTGAAGATTAAATCGGGCGAACCTCGTGTTACGGTTGCAAAAATTTGCGGCCAAAGAATACAACGCGCTCTTTGAGAGAACGGGTTCCGCGTTCTAGGCTGCAGATATGGAAACGTTCGTTTGTAGGCTATGGACGAGAAAGTTTTGCCTTGCTCGTGGGATACGATGCCTACGATGATTTAAGGCAACTGTCGTATATATTTGCTGTTTCAGTGCACAAACGCTGACCTCGGTTTTGTGCATAGTAGGGGTTGATCGACGTCCCAGCCCCTTGTAGCGCGTGCGCCGCAGCGGATAACGCCGGCCTCAAGTAGGTTGCGTGTTCGGCTTATGCTCGACTACTCCACCCTTTGCCTGCGCCGACCGCAGAACATCGCCAGTCGCCTAGCGTACGCCGCTTCTAAATTGATTTCCCTCCCCCCCCCCCCACACGCGACGATGTCGGGACGGTCCTTCTGCTTGCCCTACCGCTGGCTTTCTCGATCGGATGGCGGGTTCGTGTTTGGGCCGATTTTCAGTGGGTCCCTGAACAGGCCTGAATGACGGCGTCGTGGCAGACACCACTAAAAATCAGCCATCCATGGAAATTGTAATCACGGCCTGGACTGAATTGTTGTGACTGGCGGGCCCCGGCAACATTCCAGTTCGTCATCGTAAAATCCGCAAAACTGGGCTCCCATGATCAACGAGGTACGGTCAGGCGGACGCCGCTATGCTCGCAGAGTAGCTGCTACACGGGCGCGGCATAAGTGCGGTCGTATGGTTTTTACACAGCGCACGTCCGATCACCATCTATGACGAGATTCATTATCTGGGTCGATCGCATAGACGCTTGTAGCGGCTTGACCGCGCTGATGTGCGGCGTCTCGCCGACGGGGAGCCCATTTCAGGTAAACCCACCGAGCTAGATATATGATTGATCTCACCTGAGCGGTGACGACTCAAACTGCGCGATCATTCTCGATTCAGCCGGCACAACGGCATCCGATGAG
>Ga0179591_1375210_pt1 | contig 10232 bp, 9 predicted proteins | sample CZOMad2_1_08_16f_FD_182891 | JGI IMG/M metagenome (GOLD analysis project Ga0179591, IMG submission 182891) | Vadose zone soil fungal communities from Angelo Coast Range Reserve, California, USA - CZOMad2_1_08_16fungal (PacBio error correction) | ecosystem: Environmental > Terrestrial > Soil >... | reverse complement strand
CTACTTCTGATAAATGCCCCCCACCCGAAAGTTTAGTATTATAGGGATGTCCTTTTTTCCATTTGAGGTTTAGACATCTCTTTTTCAGCCCAATACGTGTTGTGGTTGTGGTGTGGCGAATTAGGTTCCACTCCGAAATTCCAGCCCGGGTGGCCTTATCGAAAAGAGAATAATAATTTTGGGACTGAGCGCTAGGCAGGTGAGTCCCATCCCCGCATATCATTATCTATTTTCCCCACTTCTCGCCTATTTAGGTAGCGTATTTTTCTTTCATGACTTGATGGTGGTTCCCGTCGTCTCCCCTCGCAGCCACAGCCGACAAGATGCTGAGATCGTCGCCCAACCCTAACTTCTAATTCGGTTTTTGGTCTCCTTTGGTCATTTAAGTATCGCCGGCGGCCTTAGCATCGTATTGGACCCTTCGGCCGGGCAACTCATTCTTCTTGGTGATATTTCCCCTTATTTTACGCATTCCGCGGCGTGGTTTTCATTGGCTTATTGCCGAACATGGACTTTTTTAGTCCCCTGGTAGACCGGAGTTAGTCCTCGATTATCGGTTCTCGTCGTAGTTTATAGCTAGCGAAACCGATGCACGGTAGGTTGACTTTTAATGCGTGAACGTGATGGCGGCGTGGAGCGTGTTGCTTTTGTTTGCGAACGCCGCCCGATATGCCACCTGTTGTTGTTAGATTGATTTTTCGCATCCGGATGGTGGATCGTCTTTGCCATTTTTTCAGCGGGCCACGTTCTTATATTTCCGGCCCGCCCCCGCTGACCTTGACTTCCAATAGGTCAGTTCCAGCGTGCCTACCGCCGAATTGCTAGATCGTCGGTGTCCTGGAGTTCATCCGCTTTGTAACGATGTAGTTTCGTAGCAGGAGACAGCCATTCCCGCGCCGGCCCTTTGAGCTTAACATGCCACCGAGCCGAGAAGAGTTCTCACCTCGCGTTGTTACCGGTCCCGATGATTATCGAGGCCCCGTGATTTCAACAAGAAGGCATTTCCCGACATCCCTCTTCGAGACGATCGACCCCACCTAGAAGCGATTGAGGACTTTGCTTTTGGAAGTGCTAATTCCCAAGACTCTCTCCGTTTTCCTTTTCAATATGTGCATTCTCTGTCGCCGGTTTTCCCCTCCGAATGAGTCCTCCAAGTTCATCCTTGTCTCCGACGGAACATACAACCGACCCCTTGTGGCGTCTTCCATGCCTCCCACCGGCGCCGTGATATCGTAGTTAAGGTATCTTTAGCCGATTACACCGTAGCAACTTCATAGCCCCGGCCATGCGCGGGACCCTCCCCTTGACTCCAGTAATGGAGTCGAGCAAGAGAGTCTCGAGAATGACGTTTGCCTCCTCAACTCGAAAATTGCCCGATTTGTGAGATTCTGCTCGCGCGGCTCGAACCCTATCGCTCTTTTGAAATGTCATCGCGAGCTTCCGACTCACTCTAAGCAGTTTTAGGTGGAACCCTCCGTTTTCATCCTTCCGCTTTTGGATCAGGACGTCGTTTTACCATTTGAGTAAGGTGGGCTCGATTCCTCCCCTGATTTAGCCGACGTCAATGTATTCCACTCCTTCGATCCGAATTGGGAATTTTAACGTATGTTCATCGTTCTACTAATAGCAGGTCCTCTTGCTTGATCGGGAAAAGAGCCGGTTGACCCGTTTCGCTCCCCCCCCTTATCCGGGTGTTCTACCATTGAATTTCTGACAGTCCTAAAACCCCCCCAAGCTTGATGACTAAATGCCCTCGTGACCAAGTCCGCCTTCAACCCTTTTGAATACAAGGATTTGCTTTCATTACCACCCCGCACCTTCTGTATTTTAGAAACCCCTTCGTTCCGCTTTAGAGAGTTCGGCGGCGGAGCTTGGGTCATATGGCCCCCCAGACCGGCCTTTTTTGGGCCTTTCTTCCCCCACTGTTTTCCGGAGGAAAGGACGTCCTCGCATCCTATCGGAGTCCCCTTTCGTGCCGCCCCCAGCCTTCCGATCGCTAGCAAAACCCTGCTTATGAATGAAGTTCGTGGACAAGAACACATGAGGCAAGGCCATACGCATCTGTCCCAGAGCAAACGTCCCTCTTTTTTAGCAACTTCTGTCTCTTTAGTTCTCCCTCGGCGAGGGCGTGCTTCCCAGTCTTTGGTGCGGCCCTGGGTTCATCTGGCCTTTGACCATCGAGACATTACATTAAAAAATTCCCGTTTCAGATCCGCGTTAGGTCGGCCGCGCCCCTTATTTCCTTTCACGAGGTCGCCCCCATCATGACGTTCTTGCAAATCCGCGCCATCCCTCTATTTCACTTTTTTTTGATTTAGAGCGGAATGCCTCTCTTCCCCCCTCAAATTGTCGACATTGGTGGCCGACCTGTCAGTAATACCGATCGGGCCCCGTTGCATTGTGATGCCGTTCTTCCCGATGCAGAAGCGCCTCATTGCCGTTCATTTTCCTCGGCTTCCTCTCGCTGGAAGATACACGGCCGCCGCCCATTTTTGTCTTTTCGTGATAAGCGCGGGGCTAGCCTTGCCCTTGAATGACGAAGGACGTGCACCGCTTCTTCGTCACAATTCAGGTTGAGCTTATCCGGCAAAGCAGCGCCATGTTCCCGCTTATCGGACCTCCGAGCAGCTTCTTACTTGATTCCCGAACATTTTTTCCTCCCCCCTTCAAGATTCATAGCACAGCCGCCGCGCAGGTCCGCCCATCCGGAGTTTGCGTTTATGAACATCGTAATCTTTTTTTTTTGGTGGTTACGAAGACCATGGATTTCCCTTCGGCGCGCTTTTCCCATGGTTCATGGCTTCAGGCTTTTGGCTACCTTTTGACTGTCTCCCTCCCATGGGTGCTATCCAACCCTGATGCGACCTTTCATGGACCTTTCTTTTTCCTCCTGAGTTGCCCTTTTTGACGCGAACCACTGACCGTGGTACTGAATGGTCCCCGTCGCTCGGAGTTTTACTACATTCGGGCCTTCCGGTTCCCGTACAACCGGCCTCGCTGATCCCAATAACGCCTTGAGTTTGCTACTATCTTTCAAACACCTTTTATTCCGATCGAGCCCTCCTCCCTCCTCTTCTTTATGTTTCAAGGACCGAGGCCTCGCCGGGGATGTCCTACTTCGTCGCTTTTTGCCCCAAGGTGATGTTCGATCCGCCATTTGATGATGCTTGCGACATTTGACGATTACTCTTACAGCTCTGCATGGACGGCGGGCTATGCTCTGTTGCTTTTTTCCAAGCTCTCGAGGATCATTCTTTTTGAAACACCTTCTATTTTCCCCGAGTTCCGCAAAGTTCGTGAGACTCCCTCTTTGCCTCTAGCGGAGGGAAATTTCAAAGCGGTCGGACTTCCCCCTTTCGCCAAAGAACACTCCTCCCCCCCCCCCCCCCACGTTGAACGGTACTGGCTCTAGCCCCCGGCTTCTTCCAGACCAGCACGAGAACCCGTCACCCCCTTTTCTCAGCACACGAATTGTCTGATGCTCCTCATCTCTCCAGTGGCCGCATCACTTCCGTCATCCATCCCCTCTCCCAGAGGTCTTCATTCGAGGTGACCTTATCGGCAGGTTATCCAGGATGAACATAGTAGCCAAGATGGAGGGTCACCTAATCAGGCTTCAGTTTTGGACAAGAACAGCCGGCTGCACTCCCCCGTCACAACTCCAGAGTGATATCTACCTCTTTTCTGAGACCTCAGATTTTCCATACATATTTACTGCCTGGTGTATTCTATACGCCTTCTGGTAAGCTCCATGGAGAACGTCGTCAACCCCTAGTTTTCTCTGTTAACACGCGCCACGCCGCCCCCAGTTCCTTTCGCCGCTTATTTACAAGGTTCTTTCTTTGCTCGTCACTCCTCACTTCTCGGATTTTTTCATCTTCAGCCGACCCGTCCTTCTGGGGCTCGATAGCCTCATGCCCCTAGATACTTATCTAGCCGACCGTCACCTCACTACTCGAGTAAGTAGCGCCCTCCGCGGAAGGTGAGCCGCTACTGCTCTTCCCAATAGCTTCAGAGCGATCTGACCCGGTCAACATGAGAGACCTCGTAGGCGCCCTCCGTAGCGGCCGATATCCGGCACCCACACTCCTTCCGTGGCCACCGCGAAGTTTGCCTTCTCATCCAGATGTCCCGGTGGTCTCGATTTTGCGACTTCTCGGCCTCTCTTGTCTGGCAGCGTTCTTCCCCCATGTCCAACCCTCACGTCAGGCCTCCGACTGCCTTGATCTCCTCGAAGGGCTCCTCGAACTGGAGGATCGCTGAAGCGTAGTCCTTTGAATGGCTTCTAAGCCTGACAACGCGTCCCAAGATTTTCTCTCATTTCCGGTCCGGACAAGATAGAGTAACCCTTCTCTTTTCTCCCTTTGTTGTTGAGCTATACTCACTAAAAATTCCATGATCAGGTCCTCTCGAAAGCGGTACCCGAGGGGCTCTGCGCGGTTTTTTTTAGAAGCTCCGTCCGGTTTCTATTTGCCCCTCAAGAGCTTCGCAACTTTTGACCCGGCGATTTCGCATCTTTATCTTCTTCTGCGATTGTGTGAGGTAGATGCTAGAATTCTCTAGATTCTCCCTCCCCGAAGGCAGTCTCTCTGAACACCCCATAGTATGATCATTAGAGTTTCGCACGGTGAAGAAGGCTTGTGTATTTTCTATAGATATGACTGGAAACGTCTTGCCTCGTTCTCTAGAAGACGTAGTTCTAACGTCTCATCTTTACGTAGAGTCTTCTTTCTCTGCCAGCTCATTCTTTTAAATAAGTTTTTGTGTGTTCTGATGGCTTCTTTCTCCTCCGCCCGGTCGTAGTCGGTGGGTCTAGCGGCATAATCGGCCTTTATTGCAGACATAACCGTTTCGGCGGATGTTGATGTTGCCATTTGCCGGTCCGAACTATTGTCGCGGGGTTAGAGGTTGAATGTAGGTTCTCTCTACTAGATCGAGAACATGACCTGTTGTGGAGAGGAGCCTTGTACGATCGTCATTTTTGCGAGTTGAATGATGCCTAGTTGCGCTCTCAGGTCCGCTTGCAACTTCGGCGGAAGGATTAGTATTCCCCTCAGAGGAACAGATTTATGCTTTCCTTAAGAATCACGAGCCTTTAGAAAAGGGATCTGAGATTTGCAGCCGACTTTGGTCATGCCCCCTTGCGACTCTTCCCCCTATCGGCCCGACAAGAAAGTTGTCGTTTGAAAAGATAGTTCAAGTACAAGGTCCCCTAGCTTTCTTTATTCGTGGATGAAATTATTGGCTACTACCCGCTGATAAGCTTGCTCCCCTCGGTCTGGACCCCCCATAATATCTAGAACGTCCCCCAAGCACGTGACTTCTCTACGCCCTGCTGATTGTTCCTCTGTTTTGAGCGAAGACTTCGACGAACCAATAGACCTTACGCATGGACTTCTCAATAGATATCTTTTTCCTCCCTGTTTATCTTCTAACGATGAACTACAATTTCCCTAGTTCGTGCCACTGTCCGCTGAATCAAACGTAGCTAGCATAGAAAGCACACACCAGTGGTTGAATCTTCTGCCCAAGGACTCTAATCAGAGACCACGGGAAGAAGAGTCCTGCATGCCATGAATCTGTTGATCACAATGATATCCTTCTCCTGTCCTCGCAATCTTCAATCGGTGAGCGAGAACACATTTGCACGCCTTTCTAGGCGTTTTTGACGCTGGTTCCGTTCAGCCCAGTTGCGTAGGGAATCCAGCTCGCGGAGTTCTGCGAAGAGACCTCCAGGGATGAACAGTTATTGTATACCTGTGACCCGAGGAATGGCGCGTGTCTTGGATCCTCCTGAGCGGTGGACCTCCCGCCCCGGCCGCGCCCCTGTATAATAAATTTAGTATGCTGGAATTTTGCTTCAAAAGGAGTTTCCATGTAGGAAAGCGGACGGAGACGCGTCCTTCAAAGTCTTCTGATGGAGGGCAAAGCCGGAACCAGAACGCGATATTCTGGAGTCTAAAGAGAAGTTTGGTTCTGGTTCTTAGTTGAAAATGTCCTTTCCCCTCTTTCAAACAGCTATGATAAGTCCAACTTCCCCCTCTTTAGGCGACCGTAACACCAGTGCGTGTGCGGCTTGTCCGAGCTTAAACCGCCCCCCTAGCTGAGGATGATTCATGTTTGCCACCTGCCGCATTCTTCATTTTCTGTGCTCATTTTAGAAGAATGCAATGAGGCTGATTTGTTTTCCGGACATTCCGTGTTAGGATGTTCTTAGGAGCCGCCGGCGTTTCATAATGGGCGCTGCGGACGAGTCCTCGAAGTCTTCGAAGACAACTGACTATTCTAGTTGCCCCTTGAAAGACCCACTAAATTTCCATAACAGCACGAATCCTAGTAGAAGAGATCTATAGATTTCCAAACTGAAAGGGCCCGTTCGATGAGGTTTAAAGCCTTCCCCCCTCGCGCCCAGTTTGCGGTCCCCAAATTTTCCGGCCACAGGATGGATTCGTCCGCATCCTGGCCTTAAAAACACTGACCGCTCTTACTCAGATAATTTGACTTTCTTCCAATGGCGCGGCCCCACTGACTCTTTGTTCCCCATATCTCGAGCTGCTACTCGGCCTGGAATATCTTTCCTCCTCCTAAGTTTTGTTTCCTCTAGATGATTACTAATTGGAAATCGATAATGCTGTCTATCACTGTTAGTTCGGGCCCCCCTTAGGATTCGCGAACTGGAGGTCAAAGCGCGACTATGTCCCACTCGCCAATGATATGCCTTGACATTGCCAGTTGAAATTGGCCGGCGTCCCCAAGAACCCGCGGCCGGGTGCACCAGACGTCTTCCTCTCCCCTCCCCATCCCCCCCCCCCCCCCCCCCCTCCCCCACTCCCCCCCCCCCCAACCCCCCCCCCACCCCCCTCTCCCCTACCCCACCTCCCCCCCCCTCTATCTTCTACCTCCCCCGCCTTCCCCCCTCCCCCCTACCCCCTTGCACCCACCCCTTCCCTCCCTCCCCCCCACCCCCCCCCCCCCCACCCCCCTCCCCCCCCCCCCCCACCCCCCCCCCCCCCCCCCCCCCCCCCCCCCCTCCCCCCCCCCCCCCCCCCCCCCCCCCACCCCCCCCCCCCCCCCCCCCCCCCCCCCCCCCCCCCCCCCCCCCCCCCCCCCACCCCCTCCCCCCCCCCCCCCTCCCCCCCCCCCCCCCCCCCCCCCCCCCCCCCCCCCCCCCCCCTCCCCCCCCCCCCCCTCCCTCCCCCCCCCCCCCCCCCCTCCCCCCCCCCCCCCCCCCCCCCCCAACCCCCCCCCCCCCCCCCCCCCCCCCCCCCCCCCCCCCCCCACCCCCCACCCCCCTCCCCCCCACCCCCCACCCCCCCCCCCTCCCCCCCCTCCCCCCCCCCCCACCCCCCCCCCCCCACCCCCCCCCCCCCCCCCCCCCCCCCCCCCCCCCCCCCCCCCCCCCCCCCCCCCCCCCCCCCACCCACCCCCCCCCCCCCCCCACCACACCCCCCCCCCCCCAACCCCTCCCCCTCCCCCCCCCAACCCCCCCCACCCCACACACCACCTGAGTTGAGCGGCTCTCTCGTATAGCGCGGCGCGCGAACGCCTCTCGTCTCCTGGGCCTAGGAGGGAATTGCATCTTCGATGGACTAAGTTCATTTGACGTTATGCTCCATCTTCCCCTGAGACCTGTAGTTCCAGTAGTTCTGACTTCCTGATCCTGACCGTCGACAACAGGTCTGGTCACCCGTACCGTCCCCTTCCCCCGTAGAAAATAGCGCCTCGTCCGCACTCATTAAGTGGCTACATAGAACGTACTAGCGCGTGGCTTGTTAGCAAGCAGACCCAACTCGAGATGTAGTTTTTTTTGAAGGTCGGCGACCCGCCCTCCGCACCGGGGTGTGTGGGATCCCCCTGCCTTGGTGGTCGTGTGTCGGGGGGTTGCCCTCGAGTGAGGGACGTGGCCGTCCTGAGCCGTTGGGTCTTTCGCGTGTTATGTGTATCGCTTCTCTTTGTGTTTTCCCGTCCTCGGGTGTGGTGGCCCGCCTGACGGTGAGCGCCCTCGTTTCTTGGGGGGATTGTGGTGGGGGTTGCTTGCATTTTCGATATGGGTGGGTTTTGTTTGTTGTGGTCTTTTTTGTTGTTCTCGGGTGTGGGGGGTTTGGGTGGTTTGGTTTTGTTTTTCAGGGTTTGCGGAGGTTGGCTGTTTTTTTTGTTGGCTTTTTTTTTGTTGTGGTTTTGTTCTTTTTTTTTTTTCCGTGGGTTGATTTTGCCTTCTTTTCTTTTATTTCTTTTTTTTCCCTTTGTGCCCGGTTGGCTTTTTTCTTTTTTTTTGTGTTTTCTGTTTTTCTTGTTTTTTTTTTCCTCGTCTCTTTTCTGTTTTGTTTGCTTTTTTTCTTTTTTTTCTTTTCTTCTCTTTTTTTTTTTTTTTTTTTTTTTTTTTTTTTTTTTCTTTTTGTTTTTTTTGGCTCGGCATCGACTTTTTTGGAAATTCTACCTTACAAGGGTGCAAACCCCAGTGGTCAGTTACCTCTTTCGGGCTGTCCAGCTGACGTGGTGGTTTTGTAACTTTAATGCCTCCGTTCCCTGAAGGCGCGACTTTTTGCACCCCCTGTCTCTAGAAGGCAAGCGTTATGCCTTCTTCGAAACTATTCGTTTTTCCGATCCCGCTCCTGTTCCACGATTTTTGATGACGGATGCATACCCGTCGGTATCTCGTACTCTAATCCCGAGACTGGACTGCTTCCTTTTCTCCGAGCCTCTTCCTTTAGCTGCCTACATTTGCAGGGATAGGTGGCTTTCTTAAACGCTGATCTCGATTCCCCCCTGTTTTTTAGACTTACTTCCATTTCAGTAGGAATGGCCTTGGTCTGCACTATCGTTTAAGCGGCTACTGCATTCCTTGTCCCATCTGAATCCAAGCCTCCGGCGGCCGCTGGACATCGATTGCCCGCTTGCGTCTTGGGATGTTCTTACCCGGCTCTTTATTTTTTGATACTCTCACAGTCTTCCACCGCCAACGGGCACTAGCATGGTCACCCGAAGCGAGGGATAGCTCGGGCTTTCCCAAGCGACTCTCCTGAACCAGGCCCTCGCCGCTCCGATCACGTTGCTGTTTCGAATTAGAGTTTTAGTGTCCCCCTTTTTCCCGCCTTTACTCGTTTCAATCCGATGGGGTCCTTTTTTATCCCTTCGAGCCCCCGCTATTGAGGTGATCCGGCCTGATTTACCCGGTGCTCTTTGACATTGGCTGATTTGTCCAGTTTTTGCCATCTTCCCAGGTCGGGGATGGCCGCTCTTAGCCCAATCTATGGGACAATACCCCCGGAGTTGCGAACCACCCTTTCATTTTTGACAATTCCCCCACGCCCCATCTCCACAAGCCCCCCAGTTTCCCCTGTCGGACCCCGCCCTATACCCATGTCTCCGCATTCCTGATTTTAGATCGCCGACCCTTTCCCCCCGCCCCCCCCCCACCCCCCACGCGTCACACATGTACGACCCCCCCCCCCCCCCCCCCAACACCCCCCCCCCCCCACCCCCACCACCCCAGTACTTCCCCCACCTCTCACTCCCCACTCCCTCCCACACATTCACGCCCCCCCCCCCCGCCACCCCCCCCAGCCCCCACCCCCCCTTACCCCCCACTGCCCCACACCGCCACGCCCCCAGCTCCGCACCCGAACACCACGCGCACGCCCCCCCCAAGCCCCCCACCGCCCAACCCCCGTCCCCCTCCCCCCCCCCCCCTCACCCCGACACAGCCACCGCAATCTTACCCCCACCGACACCTTCCAGCCGCCCGCGACACGCCTCGCCCGCCCCCGCCCCCCACCCACCCCCCCTCCCACCCCCACCGACACGCCGTGCCCCACCCCCCAGACCCCCCCCCCCCCCCCCCGCCACCCCGCACGCCCTCCCACCTACATGTCTTTGACCGACGACGGACCGCCAGGGCGCCACGATCATCCGCGACTCGAAGGCGCTGGCCCCAAATATCTGTCTCCCTCAACTTCAACGGCGGCCTCGCTTTCTTCGCCGGCTTTCTCTGCATCGTCGGCCCGCGAAGATGGGAACGGAGATTCTCTTGCGGTTTCCGCCTCGTGCCTGCTCCTAATTCTTATGTTCCTTTTTTATTCCTCTTTTCCCAAGACCATCCCCCCCACAGCGACGCCCCTCCAGGAAGGTGACAGTATCAGCGAGTCTTTGCGAAGTGAGCTCCCTTCTTGCCCGATTGCTCTCTCTACAACGATCAGTTGTCTTATTTTAGCCCCCGTGCGGTCCGTGACCTT
>Ga0179591_1220210_pt1 | contig 10232 bp, 10 predicted proteins | sample CZOMad2_1_08_16f_FD_182891 | JGI IMG/M metagenome (GOLD analysis project Ga0179591, IMG submission 182891) | Vadose zone soil fungal communities from Angelo Coast Range Reserve, California, USA - CZOMad2_1_08_16fungal (PacBio error correction) | ecosystem: Environmental > Terrestrial > Soil >... | reverse complement strand
TTTTGCCACATGTTAATTCAATTTCCTTTTTTTCCCTTCCACCTGTCGTTGTTGTTTTCTTTCTTCTCCCTTTCCTCCTCCGTGTGTGATGATATGTGTAGGGCCTTTTTTTTCCCTCTGCTGGTTATGTTGTCATTTTGGTCGATAGTATTCTTTGTCTGGTGTAGTTTTTTTTCCTGCTCCCTTTTGACTGTGCTGTTTCTTTCAAGAATCCTTCATCCACCTTCCCCTTCTTGCTAAAAACCCCCCCCCCCTCCCTCTCACCTACTTTTTTACTTGTCGACGGTCACAAAAATCAAATCTCTTCTTACCCCTTCCCCCCCCTTGCGATGGTTTGTTTACACAACCTCGGATTTCACGCGAGGTTCCACCTTGCATCCATTCTTGTTCACTTTTCCTTACAGTGGTGGTTGGTTGATCTTTGAGATGTCTAGTAATACTCCATTTGATAAACCTCCTCCCCCCCTTTTTCTCATTATTTAGTAGAGATATCTCTTGTTCTTTTGTAGACTTTTTTCAAGTGAAGAGTGCGTTGTTTTATTGATTTTTTTTTTGCATTGTTTTCTGTTTTGCCCAGTGTTTTTTCGATCTTCGTTGTAAAGTAACCCGATACAACCATTCCCCCAGTATTTTCGCCCATTTAACTAGACCCCATACCCCATATGTGTGTTGTCCCCTATCTGTTACTAAGAACTCCATTCACTTCCTCCTATTTTTTTTGCTTCGCGACAACCCCCTTTCATCTTCCCTTACCTTCGCGGAGTTTTTCACGTCTCCCCCTTTGTTGACAAAAACCGTACGTGGATCATAAAGGTTCTGGTTAAATTGTACCCTTTTATCTTTTTGGCAACTGCTATTGTTATCCTTTTTAACAACACGAGGTCGACGTGTTTTTTTTTTTCAAGGGTCAACTGCAAAGACTTTTTGGGCGTTCTCTAAAACATTCTCTTTTTTTCCTCACCTCTGCTTCTTGCTGTTCCTGTAATTTTTTTCCGATTAAGTCGTTTTTAGCACATTAAATGGGTCCCGTGCTTCTCCCCCGCTGTTGGTTGGCCTTCTTTTTTTTACTTCACGGCTTGCCCCACCATGAGGTTTGCCGGTATCATTATTTTTCCTTTTGCCAAAAACCTTCAGGTTTAAGCCACCCTTCTAATCCCTTTTCCAATCTTCATCTTGAGTTACTTGGTTCTCCTGCTCCTTCACCCTTTGGATTTTCGCCGGCCCCTCCAAAAACCCACTTTTAAAAATGGTACTTCCTACTTTTCTTTTGCTGGTTCATCGTTTTTTATGTTTGATTTTTGTGCTTAACTTGCCTGTCGGTTTCTTATCAATGTGCCTGGTCTTCTATGTCCTCTAATTACCCACGCGGTTGCAACCAATTTGATTTATCCCAAGTTTGCATTCATCAAGTTTTTTTTTTTTTTGTCCGGTCCCCGCCCCCGGTTTATTTCATTAGGGACCCTTATTGCGTTCTTTTTCAGTTTTTTTGTTTACCACTCAGGGTTGGTGTTGGTTTCCCTTTCCCCCCTTCCTTCTCATCACCAACCATCCATTTTTCTGGGTTATATCCTGGTGATTCTCCTTTTTCGCTCTATGTCCCGTTCTTTCAGCACTTCACTTTTTGCTTTGTACTGCTTGCCCCCTCCCGGCCTTTCTCACCGTCTTCTGACGTCACCCCGCAACCCCTTGTCTTCAATGGTGCTTTTTCTCCCTACCACTTGTTCCCGTCAATACTATTCCTTCAGTTTTTTTTTTTTATCCGACTGTGCCCCCCCACCCCCGGCCTCCACTCCTTTAACCCGAATATCCCGATTGGCCGATTTTTCTCCATTCAATTTGTTCCCTTCCATTGGAATGATTTCTATGGGACTTTCAGCAAACCAGTGGGGAAAACCTCTTCCCCTTCTCCGGACAACGGGGCCATGTCTTTCCCATTCCCCCAAACCAAACTTTGCTTTTTTTTCCCTTTTTTTGTTGTCATTGATTCTTCCACTTTACCCGCCCGGTTAAATTTTCGTTCGCCTTTTTCTTTCACTCAGTATGGTTTTTTTCATCCCCCCTGCCTCTGTTTTTGAAACCTCCCCCTTGGTGCTTTAAAAGAACATTCTTGAATTCAAGATTTAGCATCATGGGGTCCGCCGGTCTTTTGAACAGTGGTCCAGCCCTTGGATTATTTTGTTTACTGGGTTTTGTTCCCCCCTCCAAAGCTTTTCAACTTTTACATTTTTTCATTGTGGTCGTTTTCGTCATTCACATCTTCCCCCTAGGTTCCCCAAAAACTTTTTTCTGAAGGGAAAATTGCCCCTGCACAAAACCTGGTTTTGTTTAACCTTCAAGAATACGCACCCCCCAAACGCCTTCCCACCCATGGCACCTGAATCTGGATGACCGTTTTAACAGCCCAACAAGAATTGTATACAACCCGCTCATTGGGTATCCCCACGAACTGAACGTACCTTCCAACCAGTGTGTCTGGTATGTTATTTCTGACGCTACGCATTCCCAATTTCTACACAACGGGTTGTCCATGTTCCGCTTTTTCCCCCACACGTGCGCATTCTTGCCTGGTTTCGTCTTTAAGGTCCCAATTTCTTTTTTCAACTCATTTTTTAGATTCTTCGGCCATCCTGGTATCGCCCATGATTTCAACCTACCGACCAGGCCCTCCAGCCTGCATGTTATTTGGCCATTTTCTTCAACCCAAACCGTCTGGTACAACGATTACCTCCTGAAGCGACCCCTTTTTTCCCAACCTTTCAATCAACTAGCCTTGATAGCATTTTCAACCTTGTTTTATGATGGCGCCGGGCCGCCCCTCTTTAGGGTTTAGTCAAGCCTCCATCTTCTGAATTTACGACCTTATTAGTCTTTTTCTTTTTAGGCACCGGTATAACAGTCGATTCTGCTTGTTTCCTTCCATGATAGTTCTTTTTAGCCTATTTAGTTGTTGTGGGATTTCAATCTCTTCTGCAACTTTTGTCGCGCTGTGTTCACCCTTGTGATTTTTCCCTAATTTTCCTCGTCCGGGGTTTGCCACCCAACCAGTGTGCGTCTTTTGTTTATTTTTACCCCTCTTTTGTGATTGGCAGTTTTCGCTTCCCCTTTATTTTTTTGTTTTGCACCTTTTTGTGTTATTAAAGTCTGACCGATTTGGCCCTTTTCCCGTAGAAGTTTTGAATTCCTTGCCGATTTTTTTATGGATTTAACCGTTCCACACATGAATACTCTTTTGTCGCCGCTGTTGCCCCGTGTTTTTTTCCTCCCCCCCTCCCTGGTGTTTCGAGGGATCGCGCCGTCTTGTGAATTCGACCAGGATTTTTTTTTTGCCCTCTCTTGCGATACCTTCTTCCCAACTCTCCGCGTTTCTGACCCCACCGCGCTTTCCTTTTTCCGGTCCTTTTTTCCTTATGTTTCCCCGCCTGCCGTGCCAACAAATCTCCCCGTTAACTGTGCCGTTCATTTTTGTCTTTTTCCTGCACTGTGTCCCCTACCCCTGGTCCTGCTGCACCCATCGCGCAGGATTTGCCCCCTGCTTTTTTTTAGCCTGCATTTCGGCTTGGTCGCCGTTGTTCTGGTCCTTTTTGCATTTTTTTCAATGACAAGCTCGTCCCGTCCGGAGTCGCGGCCCTTCCAAACTGGTCGAGCTCTCACTTTGGTTTCCCCGTGGTTTCGTCCCCCCAGAGAATTTTGAGCATTTCTGTTCTTGCCAGCCGTACTGCCGATGTTACGAGTTTTGTATATTGCACCAGTGCGCGATGCTGCGTGTGCGCGGACCAGCAATCACGACGTGGGGCGTCCATTTTCTGTGTCTTAATGGGCGCCCCCCCCGTCCCTGCTTTGTTTCCGCATAGGACTTTGTTGTTTGAGCGGCTGTTCCCCCCCTCCTTTGATTCTTTCGGCCCCCCCCGTTCCCCCTAAGGTTAAGTGAGGGCGTGGCTTGTCTCTCGTCCCGGTGCACACTTTCCTGGATTTTGACCTTTTTTCTTCTCGATCTCTCCTTTTTGATCCCCCCCCGTCTGAGCAGACGTTTGTTTTAGGTTGCCCTTTTTTCCCCAGATTCGACTTTTTCCGTTTGCAACTTTCCAATTTTGTTTTCTCACAGCTCGCCGGTTTGATCTTTACGTGCGTGTGCGAAACCTGTAGCCCGTCGTTCCGTCTATAACCTCTCCTATTTTTTCAGTTGGCTCTTTTTTCTTCGATTCTCAGGTCGTGTCACGGTGACTCTCGTTGTTCCATCCTTTGGTTTTTCAATTTTCGTGTTTTGATTAGGGCACTGATGCGGTAGTTTTTTCATCCCTTGTTCTGAACCGCTAGCCTTTGCCCCCCATGTTTTAGATACCCTTTTTTGCCGTTCGGGTTTTTGACGGACCTTACTCACGAACTTGAAGATACGATCTTTTCCCTTTTTTTTTGTTTCATACGTTTTTTATGACTGCCTCCGTTGTCCCGTTGAAAGAATTCCCGACAATCTTTCGACATATTTGCCTTTTAGAACGACGACCACGTTTGTATTTAGAACGTTCCCCGACCCTCACGTCCCCAGTTTGGTTCGTTGTTTTCCTCCTTGATTTTTTTGTTCCTTTTTGTGGACCTTCGTTCATCTTGTTAAGAGAGTCCCTGCCCCTTCGATTACGTACCCAATTTACCAACTCTCCATTCAAGGGCAGTGTGCTGATTTCCTTTTTCTAGATTGGCCCCAACAGGGCGTTTTAGGTTTTTTTCTTGGCGTTTTAGACCAGTTGCTCCCCTTCTCCTTAGACTCGGTTTTTCCGTACGTCCTCAATGGGTGAAGGTGTGTTTCATCCCTGCAGCGGGGTGCTTCTTTTCGTTGTCGGTCGGGTTTTTGTTATAAACTTTGCAGTAGTTTTTTCGCTCTGCCGTTTTTGCATGAAGTCTGCCCCAGAGTTTGGTTCCGACGTCCTTCCCGTAAGTTATGTCCCATTCGCTGACGGAAGGTGTTATTGGTTTTCTGTCGTTTTTTTCATTTTTATTTTTTTTTTTCACCGTCTTTCCCTGGTCTAGTAATTCGTCTTCTTCCTTTTTCTTTTTTTTGGTCTAGTTTCTTGCCTCTTTGTTTTGTCAAGGGTTTTTTTCACCCCCCACCAGCCTGCGTTTTGCTATCCGGTTCGCGTTAGTTTTTTCAAAAGTCCTTCGGGGCTTTCGTCTCGGCTTTTTTCCTCGCCCTTTCTGGTTCGTTGCATTTTTTTGTTGATCGTGTCTTATTCTTTATTTTTAGACACCTGGGGGACCTCACGGTTTGGTTGTGGTCGTAGGCTCCTCAAAGTGTTGCCTGGTTCTGGTCTTCTGCGTGCCTCTTATGTTGATGGCCTTGAACGTTTTTTGATTCTTGTTAAATTCATCTCTTCTTCCTCCTCCTGTTTGTTGTGTTTTCGCCCTACTATTTTACCCCTCTCCGATTGTTTTTACGCCCTCTCCCCGGTCACACTCGGGGGTTTTTCTCCTCCACCCGGCAACCTGTTCCCCCCCCCGACAGCAAAGTTGGGCACCCCGTCACGGGGTCCATTTTTTTCCCTGGGCAGAAGAAAACTCTTCTCTTGTCCCCCTTTTTCACCGCTGTGCGTCGCCCCCGTTATGTCCCCACTTAATCCCTTTTTTCTACGATTCGTAACCTGGGATCCAGTAGGTTGAACGTGTGGTTACCCCGTTCAAAAAGCCCCCCCCCACCCCTCATTTCTGCACTCCATTCTCACAGTCCATGTGTCAATTCTTTCCGGAAAATACGCACACCTTGTCCAGTATGTACAGACAGCCCCTCGACTAACCAAACCGTTTCCCTTTTTTCCCTTTCCCGTCTGCAGCGTCCCACCTCTTGTCCCAGTTCGTTTTGTTTCCAATGGCGTCGACCGTCACTTTTCCCAGCTTGGTTCAAAAAAGCGGCAACGATTGTGTCTTGTGCCTTGTAGGACCACCCCGTTTCCCCGACCTGGTTCTCCTTCACTCTTTTTTCTTCCCCCTCCCCACTATTCCCCCCCTATAGGGGAAGCCTCGCGTTTGTTCGCTCCATAGTCCTTGTTTTTTTTTTTTTGCTTCTTCTTTACGTCGTCCGTCAGCCTTTCCAGCTACCTTCTCCCTCTTGCACGAACCGGGCCGACCCATCTAATGGCACGACGCTGCGCCTGGTAGTTCGACGGTGGTTTTTCTTATTTTCTTAACTTCTTTTTCCCCCCCCTCTTAACTTTTCCCCGAACACCACCCTTCCCTTTTTCAAGTTTTCCCTTTTTTCCTTCGGCTCGTCTTTTTGCTTCCCGGGGTTCACACCAAGTGTTTTTTTTCCCCTTTTTTTCTTTTTCAGGAGGATGCGGTTTTTCCCCTTTTCTTAGGCAAGGCTCCCCCCTGGAGTTTTTTTTTCCGGATCTGATCCCACAACTTTAGAAGGCCGGTCCACCCTGGTCTGCATGATATCCTGTTTTTTATTTCCTCCTCGTAGCGGGATTTCCGCCTTTCTCAAGGTTCTTTGTGGGCGCCTGTTTTTTTAAAACATGAGGGCTGTTCGCTTGTCCTAAACGAACGGCCTGTGCAGGATCTTCTGCTGCCCTTGTGACTTTCTTTTCTTCTCTCGGGTTTATCTGGCCGGGGTTTCACTTCCCCTCTGTACAGCTACATTTGTTTCCCGGTGGGGGCCCCCCCAGGAATTTGAGACTTTTGTTTGCTTTTGTGTGTTGTACCCCTTATTCTGCTGGGGGTTGGTGGTTTTTTGTTGTCTTGGGGTTGTGGGTGGGTTTTGTTTGTTTTTTGTGTTTTGTTGATTTGACTGAGTATGGTTCTTCTCTTCCATCCTGGCTGTGCCGGCGCCCCCCTGTGCCCAAGTTACCTTTCGTCTTTTTTTCAATCCGCCAGGCTGTCCCCTTTTCACCCAACTCCAGCCGATTCCACCGCTGCCGAGGGCTGGGTCCGTTTAACTTTGCCGAGGTCTCAACGAGGCCACCCTTTTTTCGAAATTTTGCCCTCCGCCTCGGTCCTCCGTGTCCAAATTCCCTACCCTTCGTTGCTTTCAATTTCTGGAACAAAGACCGGCGTTTTTGTTGTGGCTTTCTTTTCCCAGCGCTAGGCTTTAGGATCTCCTTTTTTTCTTACTGTCCCCTCTGCCCATAGGCATTCCCAATCCGCGCGGTTTTACCCCACATGAGCGCCGGTCGTTTTCTGGTTTGTTTATCCCAACGTCTTTGTTTTTTTTCCCTTCGTTTTGCCCCCACTGAAATGTACGTCCGTAAGATCCCCGGTCTATTCTCTTCTTTCACAACGCAAGTTCCGGACATCTTGTCTGTGGTTGGACTTTCAGCAGCGGTTTTTGTGATGGCGTGTCTTGAGAGTCTCTTTTTATTGCGCCCCCAGCGATCTTTTTTTCGAATTTCCTCGGTTTTTTCACCCTACGTCTCCTCATTCCTTTTGCTGAGCCGCTGTTCGTACCCCCCCAAACGTTGACAGGACAGCGTGCTCCTGCGACACGAGTCTCGTCCCTTTTTCAGTTCCCCCCCGACTGCTGATGCTCTGACTTCTCTGTGTGGATTTTTTTGTCAAGCTTCGACCCCCTTATTGGATAGCTTGTGGGTCAGTCTTTTTTTTTAAATTCTTTCGCATGGTTTTCTTTTCCCCCATCTAATCACCCAGGAAGCACTTGGTTCAGAATGCACACGGGATTTATTTCCTAGTAACCGCCATTCCGTCTCCGTCTTTTTCCCATACATTCCCCTCCTCGATCGTACCCCACCTTTTTCAGACGACAGATGTGATACACGCCCCCGCCCCCCGACCCCTGATCGTCTGGTTGCTTTTCTGATCCTTTTCTGACGGACTGATTCTCCTGGCCTTTTTTGCAATTCTGGTCCCCTTTATACCCGTTCGACGTTGGCGAAATAGCCCCCCGCGCTTCTAATCTTCTGGCGCCGTTTCTTTGTGGCGGGAAGAGTCCGTGAATTGACGTTTTTCCGTTTTACAAAAGTCTTTGATGGCCCCTCCCCCCCCCCCCCCCCCCCCCCCTTTCGGTTAAGGTCCCCCTTACTGTCTTCTGTTGATTTTACCCTTCCCCCTTGTCTGAACCCCAGGTTTCCTCCTTCTTTTTTTCCGTTCAGCCCCCTTGCCCGTCGCTCTTGTTTTGGAACATAGTTTCGTGTCCCTTGGTTTAATTGATTTGCCTGGATTTCTAACAGATACCGCGTTTTCTGTTCGTTTTTTTTTTCGTCGTGTTTCTCCCCCCCCCCTTTCGTCTTTCCTATTCGAGTGCTTTTTCCGACTTACTCACCTTGGCCTTTTGAATGTCTTGTTTTTGGGTGAGTATGTGAGTTTCACCCCTAAGGTTGGTCACAGGTCTTTCTGCTACCCCAAATTTGTTGTTGTTCCTGATCTTGGGTTTTTTTGCAAACTTTTTGGGGTGTCTATTAACCGTCCCCCTCCCCTCAAAATTTCCCCTTTTTTTTTCATGCCACATACCTTTGTTACCCCCCATGTAAATACTTTTTGCCACAATGATGCTGCAATTCTTTGTCCCCACATATCTTTTGTTTTTTGATTTCATTTTTTTTCCCCCAACCCACACCTTTTTTCTTTCATTCACCCTTCTCCACTCCTTTCACCGTGCTGTTTTTTCCCCAACAGTTTGCAATGCTGTTTCCTACCTGCACTTTTATGTTAGTGCTGTCTCCCGTCGTTTTTATTTTACCTCGATTTTTAAGCTTTTGTGTTCTTTTTTTTTCATTCCCAGCATTTTTTTTCCTGTTATTCCATTTTAAGAGCCCAATTTTTTTTGATTTCTTTCTGGGTTTTCCTCACGCACATTGACCTTGTGCAGTGTCCCGTCGATCCGACCACCCTTTTTTTTCGCCACCACAACACCACCCTGACTTCCAAACACGATCCTCCAGGTCCCTACTCTGCGAGAGTTCACCCCCCCGCCTCGCCCTTTCCATTTCATACGACGGCAAACCTTCAGTGCTCCGTCTCTTCTTCAACCCCGCCCCGTCCACCCCCCCCCCCGCATTAACCTCTGTTCCCCCGATCATTTTTTTTTTTGAAATTACTTCCTTTTACACCGTCCTTCACACCAGACATTGATGGTTGATGATTTTTTGTGAAGTGTGTCTTTTGTTATGTTTTGTTTTTGTTCTTTTTTGTGTTTTATTGGTAAAGCAGTTTCCCTTTCCCCCACCATGTAATACTTTCCTCTTTGTGGTACTCCCCGTGTCCTTGCATGGGTATGCTTTCTTTTTTTTACCCACCAATTCTTGTCTCGTTGTGATCCTCCTTTTTTTTTGGTTTAATAACCTTTTCAGCCCTTTTTATTCCCCTTTTTTTTTTTCCCATTGATCACCCGCTTCTCCATGGCCACCGTCCCCCCTTTTGAGGTACTGGTCCCTTCGTTCCTTTTAACTTTTAATTTTTCTTTCAGGATTCCATCGAGTCCCCCTCATCCCCCCCACTTTTTTTTCACCTTCAGATCATTTTTGAATGGTTTTTCGTGCTATTCTCCGTGTTTGTCTGCCCCAGGCCAATTTGCCCCCTCACCCCCCCTACACTCACTTTATTTTTCCCAACGAGTGTACCCCCTTGACCCACATTTTAGCGTTTTTCCACTATCCCTATTTTTTTTTACCATTTATGTAAACTGTTTAACCCCCCCTTCCTCTGACCCACCCATTTGTCCTCCCCCCCTCTTTTCCACGCATTTTTTTTTCGGACATCGGCGGTTCCCAAGATTTGATGACCGACCGGCCTTGACAATTTGGACACCTTTCTGTTTGCTCGTGTTGTCGATCCGGCTCTACTCTTCCCCCTGAATCCCCCCTTGTCCCACCTTTCTGCCATTTCACCTGGCTTTGTGTTTTTTCCTTTTTCTTCCCTACTTCTCGTACTTTTTGTTGACATTTTTCTTTTTAGGGCTTGTTTGACTCTCGCTTGACAGGATTTGGGTGAGTGGGCAGAGTCTTCTGGTTATTTTGATAATCTTCTATTTATGTTTCACCCCTCAATGTTTCACTTTTTCTGGTTTACAGTGACAGTCCTACCACATTGCCCACCCCCCTTCTTAACAACCCCCCTCTCCATAGTAAGATGTTTCCCCCTTGTTTGCCCCACTAGTCACCCCCCAATCCCTTTCCCCCCATTTACCCTTCTTTTTAGGTTGGTATCAAATCTGTGATTTTCCCTTTCTACTTTTTTTTTTTTTTGTTGGCTTTTTATGGTTTTGTTTTTGGTTATTTTTATTTATCTCCCCCCCC
>Ga0179591_1342990_pt1 | contig 10233 bp, 13 predicted proteins | sample CZOMad2_1_08_16f_FD_182891 | JGI IMG/M metagenome (GOLD analysis project Ga0179591, IMG submission 182891) | Vadose zone soil fungal communities from Angelo Coast Range Reserve, California, USA - CZOMad2_1_08_16fungal (PacBio error correction) | ecosystem: Environmental > Terrestrial > Soil >... | reverse complement strand
CTTCCTCTTGACCTCTGTTAGTGATCTGTTCAAGGTCGCCAGCTTATCGTCGACCTTGTCCGCCGTCCTTCTCCCCCACGTCTTTTTCCATTTAAAGACATGATTTCTCATCAGCTGAATTGTCGTATTAAAATTTCGCCGTCATCCTTTTTCTGAAAGCCCTCCTCTATTCTTCCTCCCCTTTCCCCGAACTTATTAAGAGGCATTTCTCCAGCCTTTCCAAACAGAAGGACCCCTCCCCCTGAGTTGACCTTCCCCGCATTTTCATCCGCTCGTTGTCCCCCCAATACTCCCCAGCTCAGGGACAACAGTTGGTCTCCCGGTACCGGCCGTCCCAATTTAACCGCACGATTGAATTGCCTCGGTCCGCACAACAAAGAAACCCCTCCCTTTTTTCAGGAGCCAGCTCCCGTCCTCTCATTCAGAAAACGAGGGTTTCGCTCTGAGTGACCTCTCGTGTAAATCGTTCTTTGTGTTCGCTGAGTACGTCATCGGTCGCAAAACAATGAGTCCCTCCAAAACCTCGTTCGCCCCGCCTGCTTGTCCGTGGATATTACAACGTGACTTCTTTGCTTGAGTTCACGTGATCCCGAGTTCCTCCATCTCGCGTCCCTTCCAATTTTAGGCTCTTCCGATGTCCTGCCGTGTATTCCCCCCCAGTTTTCAGGTCTTGAAGTAAGCATTTCAGTTTTCTGTTTTTTTCGTGACCTTTTTTTGGAGTACGCCTTGCCAAAAATAGCATAGTTACCTCCCCCCTTGACTCTCTCTACAGTAGCTACCCCCCTTCGTTATTGGAAGACCAAGTACCCCTTGGTTCAGCGAGATCCAAAATTGGCTCCGAAGGCGCGACTTCCGAGCCTTTCTTCGTTGTGACGCAGTACTTCTTTCGATCCTATGTGCGCGCACCTTTTTCGCCCTGTTCTTTTCCATTCCGGTTATCTACCAAGCCAAGTCCTCGTCTCCCAACCCTTTTTTCGCGTCCCGTCGCGTGTTCCCCCAAGATAGCCTGTCCTCGCCTTTGAACCCCTGAAACCAAGCACTTTGAGTGCTGTACGTCCCCCCGTTTTTTCAGCACGTTCTTCTCCCGTTGTGGAAGGTTTTATGCTTTTAACGTTCCAGCTTGGGTATGAGCGTTTCCTGTTCCCCAGAAAAGCCCCTTATTCGTTTTCCTCGCCCGTGCGATCCGCTTCGACATGATTCCCCCCCCTCCCACTTTTCCCCAACTTTCCCCTCAGCTCACGTGAAAAGCGATACCCTCGCAGCGGACCTTTCAAAATCGAATGGCGGTTTCCCAGTTCTGGTCCGCCCCCCTCTTCTAGATAACTTCTCCAACCCCTCTTTTTATGACGATTCCCGCCAAACTCCATAGCCCCCATCCCTCCCTGCTACCAGTCCTTCTGCGAAACCTTCCCCTTGGTCGAGGAACTCAAACGCATCCACTTTCTGCGGATCGAACCAAGGGATCCCCCCTCCCTCCCTACGCCCATGTTCTGTACGATATGCAGAAGAGCGCCTTGATTCTACTTCTTGAGGACTTTACGATTACCCCCCCAATTTTCTTTTCTGGCGCATATGAGACGGATATAGGGGATTTCTCTCGCAGCGTTTTGGGTCCAAGGGTCTTTTTCTCCGAGTCCCCCCCGACTTTGTTCCTCCTTTTCACTACTTCGTCAACGATAAAGCTCCCTTCTTTCTCGCACCCTCAGAGTAGATTCGATCCTTTTTTTCCAGGGAGGGCTTCCGGTACGTCTGCCTGCTTCTCTACGACCCCCCCCCTGATAGGTATCCTTCTTTTGCCTCTATTTTTCGTGTTACCCCTCATCTTGAAGTGCTCTTGCCTCTTCTATTTGCCACTAGACTTCCCCCCCCCCCTTTCCGAACGGTAAGGATTAATTTCCAATACAGACGCGTCAAATATTTTCCCAGCTCTTCCCTGGATTCAATTCCTCCCTGATACCAAAAAGGCTGCCACTCACATCTCCGTTTTTGTTGTTGCTTGATAAAGTTCATGTTTGTCTTCGGGAGGCTCATTTATTTCCTTCAGCTTTCTCTCCAAATAGTTTTACGTCGCTGGTCTGGCCTTCACCGCTTAATCACGTTCAAAACCGTCTCCTGTTCATTTCTTTTTCACCGACGATGTTGCTGGTCTCCACTTCATCTTTATCAGTAGCTCAGAGTTCGCCTTGTGCAAAACTCACCCTTGGGAGTGATAGTAATTAAGAATTAGTTGTCCTCTTTCGAGGAAGCCCGCCATTCTTCCCCTCCGTTCCAGGCTGGTTGGAAGGATCGATCAAACTCGCCTCTTAGGGTCTATCTCTTCCCTCTAAGCATCTTCCGCGAAGCTTAGGTTCGCGAAGACTTTTTCCCCCCCCCCAAAACTTTTCTTTGCACCAGTGATTCTTCCCAGTATCTCCTCGGCGCCCCACGACTTGGTATCTCCAGGGTCCTTTCTCAATCGTTATGATGCCCCTATCCCCGTTCCACATGACTCTCATCACATTGCTGGTTAGCGTTCAGGGTAGATTCAATAGAAGTTCCACGATTGTTGTCGTTAACTCGCCAACCCTTTTCATAACTTCGGTAGCAATAAGCTTCCTGAGCCGTGCCTCCAGTTTGAGATAGTCCAGTGAAAGTATGAAACCCCCCGTCTGTTGTCGTTATAGTAGCCTTTGACGGTTTTAATTCCGAAATCGCGAGCTTTGTTCAATTTTTCAGCGCGGTTCTCTTTTTTTGGAAATGCCCTTCTTCCGTGCTTCCTATTGACACTGCGGATGCCCCGGTCTCCCCGGTGGATTTAGAAACGACGAGTGCGGATTCTTTCACCGCGCTCAAAGCTGTAATTTCCGCTTTTTCAATACCGTTTTCCCTCCGCGACCCAATCGTGGCTGACCCCCTGGGTTGGGAAAGTACAGAGACTCCCCCCAGCGCCTCGTTTCGACTTCGACAACCCCCCTGCTTAGTCAAAATCGACGGTTCCTCTCGATTTGGCGTCGATTTTGCTGTGGGAACCCGTAAAACCTTCGCCCCTTTCACACGCCCCCGATCACCTGCGCGGCACAGACGGATTTCCTTGTCCTTAAAGAGATCCTGGCTTCCTCCCTCCTTCGTCAGAACATTTTTTTTCTACTTCGTGCCACTTATCCAGCCCCTTGTCCCTTCTCCTTCCCTCTTCGCTCCTTCGACGTGTCGTGCTAGGAGGTCCCCTTTTTTTTCCCCCTCGCCTCAACAGTAAAGACCCCTTGTTTCCCCGCTGCTTTTTGACGGCGGACCCAGCGGCGACTTTGGCGGTGGTTCCCCATAACATCGAAGACTCCGTGAGTTCCCTGTCAATGTAGTCGAAACCGGTTCTTTTCGATCCTTTGAGACCCCCCGTAGGTTCCCCCCGCCAGCATTGCCCTAATGTTCTTTTGCATTTGAAAGTTTTTTTGGAGGTCGCCCGTTGACCCTCCTTTCTTCTTATGTCCGGATCTTCCACGTTCCCGCGCTTTCAATATCTTGGCCTGATTTTGACTCCCTCGTCCGAGCCCTGAATTAGAGGCAGTACTCTTTGGAATTCCCCTTGAGAGAGCCGAAGGGCTTGTTAGTTTTGGCATTTCCTCCCCTTTTGTGATCTGGTGCTTTTTTCCGAGTGAAGGTCCCCCCCCCACTTCACAGTTTTCCCAAAGGTTGCCAGTTCCCTTTCATTATCCGGACGTGTTTTTCCCGAGCAGAGGGGAAAATCTTTCCCGTCTCGTCTTCCCGTTGGATGTGTCCCCGAGCTCGAATTTGCACTATTTCTTTGGGGTTGACGTGCGCAATAAACCCTTTCTCTATGCTGCCTCCTCTTGAAGTACTCTAAGGTTATTCTTCGTACGCGAACATTGCCCCAAGACGCATCCCTCTCTTCTTCCCTGGGAAGTTGATCTGCCCATTTCTTCTTGACGTTTTTCCTTCTTCCCTTGACATCTACGGAGGAGAATTTTCCCCCCCAACCATATCACGGAACATCTGTTGACGTAAAATATATATATTGCTTTGTTGTGAGAGAGACTTGAACGGTTACCCCTTTTCCTTTGATCTGTTTTTTCCGTCTCCTCCTGCTAGTTCTCCAAAAAAACCACAAAAAACATTTGTAACGCCCTCATACCCTCCCCTCCAATTATTAACGTAGAAGAACTCTTTTTTTTTTTTTTTCAATGAGTCCCGACCTTCCCAATCGCGGCAGAATAAGTTCCTTGTTTGTTTCTTTGGGGGTTTGTCTGACAGCAAGTCACCCTCAGAGACAACTTTTTTTCCGCCCTTCGGCCCCTCCTCAAACCCAAACAGTTCCTGTTCACTGTCCTTTTCCCTCGCCGTGACAAAACCAGTCCAAATTAACTCGGAACCCGTTGGCTTTTCCCCGGTGTCGCCCCGCGCCGTCCCTCAAAGCCCCCATCTCACTCTGAATAGGTTTACCCGCCACCCCCAAAGCCCTGCCAATTTCGGCCCCAGCCCCCCGGCTCACGTCCGCTTCTTCGTCCTCCTTCCGTAATTTTCCAGTAGCCCTCCCCCCATCGTTCATCATTAGTTAAATCTTGTAAGCGTGAGTCTTCTCTGCCCTTCGGAAGATTTTTTCACCCAACCACTTTTCCGTTGGGGGCGTTTCCTCCGTCCTCTGTTGATATCCAACTCCGTGACGTCCTTTTTTCGCCCTCGTTCCGGTTTTTCTCCCTAATATCGCCGTTGAGCAGCCCACCTCTTCTCGGGAAAATTATTCAGATGTTCGTTTGCGTGTAGCCCCTTTCCCTTTCCTCTCTGAAGCCTTGTCCTTCTTCCCATTCAGCGGTAACCTGGGTCGTTGAACTTTTTTTTTTTTGTCTCCACCTAGGCCATAGGACTCGACGGTCTTTTTCTCCTTTTTTACTACCCACTTTCGAAGTCGAAGTGCTCCAGTTCATGGGGCTTGTAGACAGTATTCCAATCTTATCAACCATGGCTCCTCCCGGCTAGTTCTTGTTTTCTCCCAATCGTTTATTTTTCTTTTCCTTCCTCCCTTTTTCTAGTCGCTGCGTGAAGGCCCTTGATTTTCTCCACAAGCCCCCCTCACCCTCCTAGCCCACAAAAATTGTGTTTTCGTTCCCGTCGTGTGTCGCCCTTTTTATAGAAGTTTTTAACCTGACCCCCCCCCGCCTTCGAAATTACTTTCTGCCTTTTCAAACCCTTTGTTTTTTCACTTTGGCCTTTATAGTGGATTTATTTGAACTCCCTTGACAGCTTTGTTCGAGCGATTTTTCAATGAACGACGATTCTGTTCATCCCCTTCCGTTGTTCCCTTTCCGCTTCCAGTCCCCTTCCCGAAGTCATTCACTTTTGCCTAGTCTCCCCCTCAAAGCTCGCTCTTGGCGGAAGTCATTTCCAGTTTTAAGATCATGTCTCAACCTTCCCCATGCCCACCCCCTTTGATCCTTCGCCCCCCCCCCTATCCTGTACAGATGGAACCAACTTTCTGTTCCAGTTGATGCGTTGGGCGAGGTTTTTTCCCCCTAACCAGCAAAAAACTCAGTTTTCGAGCTTATGTTCGGACACTCCCCCATACCCACCAGCAATGGTTGGCATTCTATTTTTTTCTGCCTCCTCTCGGAGACGACAATCTTCTCCTTGCGAGCACGATTCCAGTAGATTGGAGCTCTTAGCCGGAGACGGATTTAGATGGATCCTTCCGTTTCCCCTGGATGACTCCCCCCTCTCGTTGATTGCGACGCGGGGAATCTCCCTTCCACTCTATAAAGACGATAGTAGAGTGATCCCCCTCCAACGCAGTCTGATAGCGTCGTGTTTTTTCGCTTTTTCTTCCGTAAGAGCGGGACTCTTTTCATTGGAATCTACCGTTACTTCTGTGTTTCAGCGCTGTTCCGTTCCTCTTCTGTACCCCCTTAATATTGAATTCCGCTCCCGTCGGATTTCGTGAACACAGCTCGGTTTTATAACTTTGGAATGCCCCCCTCCTGACCGATCCACCTCTTGTCTTCCCCCTCCTAATATTTCTTCCCTTCGACCTCCGCCCAAGGCTTGCATTTAGATATCGCTCATCTCCTTTTGTTGAGTTCGAGATAACTTCCAGCTTTTTTCTTTTGCCCCCTCCGTAATGGCATCATGCGTTCGAGGGCTTTCCAAGTCCTTGTGTGTAAAAGTGTTTGCCGTCACCTTATAAAGGAACCCCCTTCGTTTTGTTCAAGAGCCCGACTTCCCGGAGAGATGGCTTGACCTTCCCCCAGGGGTACATACAGTAGTTTTATGGGCCCGCTGCTGAACCTAAAAGAATTTTTCGACCTGAATCCGGATGATACCTTCCCTCCCCTGTTTCCCAGTCCTCCCGCATTTAAAGCAGCGCTCGTTCTTCTTTGCATGAGATAAAAGAGCCCGTTCTTCATGTCGTTGAGAACGCCGTAAAAGAGTTCCATCCCCCTCTTCGGCGTTCCCTTTTCCCCTGGCCCCCCCCAAATTTTTCCCTCAGGCGAATAGACTTCCCTTTTTTTCCCCTCTGCGCCAATTCGACTTTGGATTTTTTCATTTCCAATATCCTGTAGTCTCATCTGCTTTTGCCTATCTTCCCTGCCGAAGCAAACATTGAGTTGCTTATTGACACATGGTTCGACCTAGTTTCCCTGGTGGGTTTCTCCCCAGCAACTTCTGTTCGACATCCTCGCTGTGCTTATGTGATCCTGATCCGAAGCTTTGTTTCTTTTCCCTCGTCATAAAAACCTGTATGGTCTCACTTTTCCATTGCTGTGACTCCCCTCCATCGCCTCTAAATGAAGTGCGAGTCTCTTCTTTTTCAGGGGAAAAGAAAGTATGAGTCTTCCTCTTCGAAATCTGGAATCCAACGTTTCCCACATCGGTGACGGTGATGGAACCCTGCTCGGTGATCTTTATCCCTGACCCTTGCCCCCTCCCCTTCCCTCATAAGACCTTTCCCCTGATACGCGACCAATCTTGTGAAATCACGTTGGATCAGCAGAACCCTTCTTCTGCCAGCGCTTGTTCATGGGTTCCAAGAATTCGTCCCCCCCTTGATCGTGCGACACAACGCGCTTACGTCTCCCCCAGGTTTGGAGTCTCCGGAATTCTTGGATTTTTTCCGACCGTCAAAAATGATACCGTTTGCCTCCCCCGACTTAAATATCGTCTTTTTTTTTTCACATGAATCGACTCTGCGCTCCCCCCCTCCCAGCCCTCATAGCAGACCTTCGGTCCCAGTCTTGATCGGTTTATTTTTTCCCCCTTGGACTTCTTCAACATTCTCTTCTTCGGGAAGCTTTTTCGTCCCGTAGGATGATGCCGATGTTTTTTTTCCAAATTCCAACACAGTCACGAACCACTGGTTCTCCTTTTTACTTGGACGGCTCCGGTCCCCCCTTCCCGCCCGGGATGGTTGAGTACAATTGGGCCCTCCCAGAGAAGCCACTTTCCCCCCCGGACCTTCCTCCCTCTCAACCGTACGTTCGATCACGTTCTGCCCCCTCTTTTGCTCCCGTCACGGCGTGATATACCTTCTTTTGCGATTCGCGCATCTTTAAGTTTTTGAGGTTTTTCCGCAGCGGACCTGGAGATCTGACGTATCACTCTGCTTTTACGCGATGGAACCCGCTGATTAAACATGACTGCGAGAGGAACGGTTTTCCCCCCTTCCCTACAGTAACGAACGAATCTCTGTACAGACTTGGTCTTTCTTTTGGGCGGAACCGTTGAGATACCTTTTTTGGGTGTTGAACTAGTAAGAGATCTCCCCCCTGCGTGCAACTGACCGCCTTGGTCCCCCCCTTTCTGCTTAATTTCCCTTTTTCCCTTTCGGCAAAAGTCGCCCCTTTGATTTTTTTTTTCTCCTTCGACGCTGCAGAACTCTCGATCGTTCTCGTAAAAGGCTTTTTTTTTGCTGCCTCTCCTTTATGACGTGCTTATTCCGGTTTCCAGCTTCTTCTTTTCCTTGTACGACGACCTCGCTGTGAGGACGTGACTTTGTCCCTTCAGACGTGGTGAAGATGAAGGCGGAACCTTTTTGTCGTTCGGCGAGGAACAACATATCATACCTAGGTTCCTTTCCCCTTCTTCATCTTTACTCCATCTTTGTTTGTTTCTTCTTCTTTGACGGTTCCCCTCCTGTTCGTTTTTGCAGTCCGTCGACAACTGTCCTTGGCCTTTCATTCCCACGATCACTGAAAGCAATGAAAAGATAACGCCTCCCCGCCAGGAAGTTCGTATCTTTAAAATTCTCTATTCTACGTGAATCATGAAACGGCTCCCCCTCTGCAGTCAGCATAAGTGCCGTTAATTTCTTTCACTTCCCCCCTTTCCCAACATGAGAAGACATCCCCCCCCTTTTTCCCAAACCCCTAAAAGGCGAAGATCCTACAACTCCACATCTCTCTTAACTTAGTCTGACCCCCCTTTTTTTTTTTTACCCTGTTGGCGCAACGTCGCCCCCCCCCCCCCACCCCCCCCCCAAAACCCCCCCCCCCCCCCCCCTCCCTTTTTTGATTTTCCCGCCACTCGTAAACCGAACAAAATCATTTCCCCCCGGTAAGACGTTGCCCCCCCCCCCTTTTTCCCTCCCCCCTCCATTGATAGACACAATTTTTTTCATTCCCTGCTAAGTAAGACGTCTCGAAAACTCTGGCTATTTTGAGGAAGCTGGGCCCCCCGTATCGTGTCCATAGTTACTGTTACATTTTTTGTCCTTTTTCCCTTTCATTCGTAGCCCCTGTCCCTTCAGATCAAAATTTCCACCCAGGTCTATCATTAGCTTTTGGTTTTTTCCTCAACCTTCTCTACCGTTCCCGTTATAGAAAATTCCCGCGTTCCCGTCCATATACTCCCTATTTTCCAATCTTCCCTGATGTGCAGTGTCGTAACCCCCCCTTGGAAGTGTCGTTTCTTCCCCGTTTGGATAACTTTTGGTCCCGGTGGTAGTCGCGTTGAAAATCCTGAAGTCCTCAGAGAAGCTTTTCCTTCCCTCCCACTGAACCGTCGAAGTTGGCCTCAAATTTCATTCCAGTAGGCAGAGATACAAAATTTTCCTCCGCCCCGATCGTTCGAAGTATTTTTACGCACAGCGTTCTCCGTCTGAAGGACCCCTCATTCCTCTCTCCCGTTCCGCTTCTTGTATCTTCCCCCCACTCCGTACGGACGCCAACCCCCTTTTCTTTATGCGTACCTTGGGAGAACTGATCTTCAATGGTGGGATTGTTTTGAATTTTGGCACACAGCAACCATTCCCCGGCGGACCTTGCAGTAGTCCGAACCGGTGATTGTTTTCAGCTATTGTTCGCCTTGTCGGGAATTTTTGCATTATGAACGCCCCCGTTTTAAATCTGGTGCCCGCTGTTTAACAGAACAACACTAAAAGAAGCTCCCCTATCCCTGTCCCTGAAGGGAAAGTTTCGATCCGCTTCCCGATCCCTTCCGCAGCTTTATTTACCTTCATACTTTTACAATGACGATACCATTTAGCATTTCCCCCCCTTAGCGTTGTAGGACCTCCCCACCACCCACCCCCCCCCTTTTTCTTTTCACACCCCTCCCCCACCCCCTGTCCAGCACGCGGCTCCGATACTTTTAGTCCCCGTGTTTAATTACGTCTCCGCCACCCCCCTCTTCTATTTCCATTTTTCCCACCCTATAACTCTCCGTGACAGCCGTTCTGGTCCCCTTTTTTCGTAAGAAGTGATGCGTTTTTAGGGAACGAACCTGCATGTTCTGCTATGATATCCACACCTGTATCATCACATAAAAGAAACTTTTATTTGGTCAGTTTCTTGAGCGATAGACGACATAGTATCTTGCCCGATTTCCAAGTACTCATCTTTTTAGAAGATTATACGGTAGAATAAAGGATTTCGACTGTCGCCGCCGTTTGGTCTTACGAGCAGGTGATTTAGCTTGCTGGGCTATGAGTTTTCTCCCCACCTTTAAACGTACGTTAGTAGAGTTGATCGATTCCCCCCCATCGGACGATTCGTTTTAGTGTCCTGACGTTCTCCTTCTTTCTTGGACGCGAGCTGATGGCCGATTTATTCGGTACATGCTGTTGCTTTCAGGGGGAGAATAAGGACTTTCCTTCTTACCCCTAATCTTGAGTGCGCCCCGCAGTTACTTGTTTTTTTTTCCCCCCCCCCCCCCTTCTTCCTTTTAATGACCGGGCTTTCCACTTTCTTTACAACCTATTGCCCCCCTCTCGACTGATGACATCAAAGTCGACTCCGAATGAACCAAACATTT
>Ga0179591_1313342_pt1 | contig 10233 bp, 11 predicted proteins | sample CZOMad2_1_08_16f_FD_182891 | JGI IMG/M metagenome (GOLD analysis project Ga0179591, IMG submission 182891) | Vadose zone soil fungal communities from Angelo Coast Range Reserve, California, USA - CZOMad2_1_08_16fungal (PacBio error correction) | ecosystem: Environmental > Terrestrial > Soil >... | reverse complement strand
TCCTCCTTGTGGTGCTGAGGTGTAGAAGGGTTTTACTCTTCCCTATTGGGGATTTTGACCAGATTCTTGTCTAGGACGGCTTTACTATACTTCCTTCAACAAAAAAGTAGTGCGTCCATGTGAACGGAGCCCCTTCCAGTCAGACGTACCTTCGTCATGTTATCACTGATCCTTCTGCATCTACTTTCCCCTTTCAGAAATCTCCGCTCCGGCCAACCCTGTCCCTCCTGAATGTGGAACCTCATATCCACGCGATGGAAGACTTTGGCTTCCTTCGGTTCCATACCTGACAATCCCGCTTGCCTCTTTAGGCCCCCGGCAAACGTCAATTTTATTTTTGTTTTCCCAGATTTTCAAGGTGGCACTTTTGGCCACGAAGTACTGCCCTCTCTTAGGGGACGATGCGAGTTCATTTCTGAAGGCGTTCTGCGCCCCCAGCTCTTCAGCTTTTTCCATTTCCCCGCGATCTCGTCCCCCCTCTCAGTCGTTCGACGTCTCCCCCCGACTTAGCCTTCCTCCAAAAGTGCTTTTCCCCGTGGCAGCCCCTGGTCGCCAACTTCTGTCTCGCCTGCCCTCTCTATCTTCCCGGTTTTTTCCCCTCCTCCCCTTTCCTGTTTTTCGAACTACCGATCTGATTGGTGCTTTCTTTCTGAGCGTCGACGTCCCCAGTCCTGGTGTTCCGGTCCAGAAGGTGCTGCCGCTCTCCCTTTTTGATTCCTCTTTTGGTTCGCCTTACTAACTCACCCCCCTTCTCTGGTCTTCTCATTACCATCGTCCTTCCTTTTTCTTTCCTGACTCCATACAAGATAGATTAAGAAATCGTTTTCTTTTTTCTGCAATTCGAGTCCCGCCCCCATTTGCCCAGCAAATTCGAATTATGAGCTTTCTCTGTTGAAGGTTACGATAATTTTCCCCTCTCTCTGAGGTGTCGCTAGGTAGGTTCCAAATTCTTTCCTTTCTTTCTCCTATTATCAAGCCGCACGAATGCCAAGGTGCGGTGCCTCGTCCCCCCCTCCCCCCCCTCCTTGAATCGGACCGTCAAGTCTTCTCCCCCCATTCGCATCGCAGTCGAACAATCCTTATCTTCTGATAGAATCGGTATTTCTTTTCTTGTCTTTGTATTTCATAAAGCGCATTACACTTCCCGGCGAGTGTCTTCCGATCCCTTTCCCCTTTTGAGATTTCCAACGATACGTTCTTGCTTCTCTTTTCATTTAATTGTCTCATCTCCTCTTTTTGGTTTTTTGGTGATCCGGTTATCTTCGCTGAGAGAGGAGGTGTGAGCTTTTTTGTCGCCACAGACTTCTCTTTGGTTCCCCCCTCTGATTTTTGCCCGCGTTCCTTCCCCCCCTCTCCCTACTTTGCAATAGTTTAGGCGACTTCTGTAACAGTCAAAAATTTCCACCCTCAATCTTCGGACCTGAACAGTATCGCTTGTTCTCCCTGACCCCCCCCAGTCTCCCCGTGCCGTACACCTTTAACTTTAGCGTTTGAGTCCTCGCCCATGTTAAAGAACCCCCGTACCAGAGATTTCCCTTCGGGCGAGTCCAGAGGGCAGACGCCCATTTCCCCCTCCCCCTATGATGACGAGAGTTAGTTCTCATCTTCTTTCGTCTCCAGTCGTCTAAATCGTTCGCTCCCTATCTCCCCCTTTCCCTCGTTGCTAGACTTTTTCTTTTTTTCCTCTCCCCCCCTTTGTCCCTCTAGTCGCGTTGAGGTTCTCCCCCGAGTAATAGTCTCTAGCTCTCTCCTTATACCCATCACCCCTAAACGGTTAGTGGAAATCAGCGTCGCCTGGGAAGCGTCCTTCATTTTCCCCCTACCCCTATTCTTGTTTCCTCTGCCCCCAGGTTTCCCCTATCGAGGTCACTTTCCTGTCATTGTTCCATTAACTCCCCCATGCCTAAGTTGCTGACACCAAGGTTCCCCCCTTTGTTGAACACCCACTCTCGTCAAGCTTTTGCCATTGCCTCTTCCTGAAAACGTTCCTCGCTTTGGTGGAATACTTTCCCCTGGTCTTGGAACCTTGACCCCCCGTTTTCGGAGGATATATTCCGACATTGCAAGTTTTCTTTTACCTTGCCTCCATGGAGTTGCGTAGACACGATGACGCTGCCTCCCCCTCAGTAGCAGTTTTCCGGAGTCGACCTTTTTTCGCCCCCAGCTCCTCTGGGGATTTCCGACTTCAGAGATTACTCTAACTGAGTCTCGCGTTTCTTTCTCCTCCCCCGATCAGTGAGCCTCTCCGAGCCCGGGTTTTCAGACTTTCGGTGAGATGCTCACAACCCTTCACCGCGTTCGTGGTAGTTGGGATTTCTCTTCCTTGTGAGATCAGAAGAAGGTTCTCATCATTCTTCTCTTGTTCAGAGTCGTCACGTCGCACGATCTTTCCCTTCCCTTTTGAAGTGCTGCGATGTCAACTCTTAGACGACCGTTCCTGTACAAGTCTTTCTGTTTACTCCTAGACACTTCGAACTTTAACTGATTGTACCCATTCGCGTCCGAGCCCCCTCCTTTCGCCTCCCCCCTGAGTTCGTGATTTTGGAAACCTTCAACCCTGCTATTCCCGCTCTCCCACTCCTTTCACTTTCCGTGCTCGCATGTCGACTTTGCTACGGGTTTTCCTTCGTAAGAAAGCTCCCCTTCTAGAAATCCAACAGTCTCCGGCCGAGTCTGGCTGCCTTCCCTTTTCGATAATTTTCTTAAACGCCTAACGGCAGGGGGCTCTTTTCTCTTCTTCTGGCGGGACCTCCAATTCCGTTTTCTATTATCCGAGGTATAACCAGCATGGTGCCTTCGCGTCACGGCCCCTTTGGTTGACTGCTTTTTCTTCTCGCTCCACTGAGGGGAGATATGCCCTTCCTCCGACAGAGTCGCGTGTTTTTTTTTCCTTTTCATTTTTAACTTTTTTTTTAACCCACTGCCCTTCCCTCCCTTTCGATATCTCTCTTTTTCCTTTGTTTTGTTCTTCTCTTTCTGTCCTCCCTCTTCTTTCTTCGTTCTTTTCCCCGGTCTAAGTTGTTGAAAGCCGGTTTACCGATTTCTCCCTCTTTCATTGAACTTTTTTCCCTCTTTTCCTCTCCTGGCCCTGGCATTTCTGGTGATCCCTCCCCTCTCATACTCTTCAGCCTTGGAGGTCCTTTCACAAATTCCTAGACCCCCACGATTCCCTTTCTTCTATGGAGGGTAGCCAGCATTTGCTGATCTCCGCAGTGCTGCTTTTACCCTTTCTATTCTCTGACGGTGTTCGGTTGCCTTCCTTGATCGGTCGGTACGAGTTTTTGTTTCCACACGTCGCAACTTCTTAGTGTCTAGCCGCAGGAACTTTCTTTTTCTTCCTTGGTGAACGCGTTTTTCCCCCTCCCCCGCCCGATTGGATTCCGCGGTTGTGCTATTTTTCCCCTATACCCTGTCTCCCTTTCAAAAAGTTCGTTTTTGCTTTTCTCCCTTTTCTCTTTCTCCGCGTTCCTGACGTTTAAACATACCCTCTTTTTTACCCGCTGCGCATTTTTTACCCTGCACTCCCCTCTCGCGTGCGATACGGTCGACGTGACCTCTCCCTTCTAGAACCTTCGTTGGTTCCCCCACTCCGATTTCCCTTTCCGCCCCCCAAACTCTTCGTCCCTAGGTAAAACCTGCTCGTCGAGACTTCCCCTTTGAGCCGGCATCGTTGCTTTAGTTTGCTAGAGCCCTCTTTGATTTGTCTTTCACGCTACTCCTTGGCCAGTTCCCACATTCTCTTGAAGAACACCCTTTCTTCGTCGCCGGTTTTTCGGCATGAGTTGCGGTTTTTTCTCTTCTTCTTGCTGCTCCGGTCCCACGGGCCACGGCCAACCAGCCCATTCGGAAAGTCCGAACCTTTCCTTTGTTTAGCGTTCCAACGTGGTCCATTTTCTCCTGGACGTCGGCAAAGGCCAACCCCAGCGGATTCTAATCCTCGTCAATTTTTTTCTTTTTCCTCTCGGCGCGTGTGCGTTTCACCCCTTGGTCCAGGGGTGTGGCGGCCCCTTTTGGTCCCCCTATTTGTCCACCCCAATTTACATTGAGTCTTGGTCTCACTTCTGAGGCTCGAGGGCATTTGAAACAATCGTTCGACTTGTCAGCCCTTCCCCTTCTTCAGTTATTTCCGTCCCAATGTTCTGTGTATGGTATAGACCTCTTCTCATCGCCGCGTCGTGTACCTTCTCCTCCATGCCAACACCGAGACATGGACCCTCGTTTGTTTCTCCATTCCCCTTTCTCCGGAAGCTGGTCAAGTGGACTCGTCCCAGGTTCGCCTCGTCTCCCTCCCAACCCCCATGTTTCCCCGAGTCTCCACTTCCTTCGTCGTGGCGTGTTGATGTCTCCCTTGACTTTCCCTCTGACACCGTCTTTTTTTCTCCTTTTTTTTCATTGGGGTCCCTCTGGGTCCGCTGACCTTATCCATTTTCAATGACTGCTTTGATTTCTTAACGCGTTTTCTCTTTGGCGACATGGTTTTCTTTTGAATTCTCTTTACGTCCCCGAGCCCTTTACTGATGTTGCCTCTTGGCTCGGCCGCCCGTTGGCTTTTTTCCACCCCCTGAAGGAGCTGGGACACCTTAGATTACCCCCTTCCCTAACCCAACTGTCCTCACCAACCACGATTTTCTCTCCTTTAGAAATCATGAGACCGCACGAAGCCCTTTTCTTTTTTTCCCGCTCACGACGGACCCTTCAATTCTTTTTCAACACCGAGCCTGGGAAGGGCCTCGCTTTTTTCTCGCTGTCCCCCCCCCCAACGTCGGGATTAAGGCCTTTTTTTTGAATCATGAGCCTGGAGTTTTCCATTTTCTTTCCTGAGATGTGGTGCTTGATACCTCCAACCCGCCTGTCCCCACCTTCGTTTTTCGTGAGGATATAATTTGGCTTTCCAGTTCTTGAGGACCCCCCCCCTTCTCCTACCAAGAGATTCTTGTCAGTGTCTAGATCTCTCCATAGATTTTCAAGATTCCCGACGGGGCTTCTTCAGCTACATGCCGTTTTTCCCCCCCCCCTCTCTTTCGTCCTCTGGTTAGGCGTAGCACTCTCCGTACCCGTCTTCTGATCGGGTTGAGAGCCCGGTTTTTCTTGGTAGATTCCAGGGTCACCCGGATCGGCCTCACCCTTTTTTTTTTGTAGCACTTCTTTCTTTTTTTTCCCCCCTGTAAGCTTATCGGCACGGGCGCCACCAGCATCCTTTGAAACCCCCACTCTCGATTGCTTTTCGAAACATGTCATAGTCGGCGACTTCCAAGGACGGATCAATCTTAGTCGTCCGTGAAGCACGGTGTTGCGTTTTTCACTGCTCTCCTGTTTTTCTCATCATTATCTTCTGCCGGCGTGTTCTCGGAAGACTATTCCCAGTTTGACGAGTCGTGGTTTTGACTAACCGATTCTGATCTCTCCCCCTCCGGTTTTCCCGGTCAACTCACCGTCTGCGTTGAGCTTTTCTTCGCTGGCAACCTTGCCACTGGTTGAACTCTTTTTTTTTTTCAAGACCTGTTGTCTTTCAGTGACTGTCTTTTTACTCTTGGATTGTCAGTCTCCTTCCCGATTTCCCTCTTAAAATGAACGCTCGGTCTTTTCGCGTCCCATTATTCGTCCTTTTTGGTTAGTTTTTTTCAGTTTTTGACTCTCCCCGTATTCGGCGTTTGCGAGGATGTATAATTTCTTCTTTACGGGAATGGGGATTTCCTTTGAAGATGCAACCCTGTCACCACGCCTTTTTTTTTTACCGGCGAGAGACATCTCTCGCACTTCCGATAGCCGGCTTCCCTACCAAATTTTTGCTCTTCCCCGAAGGAGACACCCGCATTGCTATTCCCGCGGCCGTCGTGCTCTCTGATCCTTGTTATTTTAGCACAGTTTTGCCAACTTTAATACAAACAACCGCGAAACCCCTTCGCAGACCGAGATCCCCCCCCACTCCTGGTGTGTGACATCTTCCATTCCGCTGGGGCGCCTTGCCCCGCGGAACATGTGAGTCATTTCACATTCTCACCGAAAGAGGTCCCACCCCCTTTTTTTTTGTTGTAGTGATTGAGGGGTTACGGGTGTTTGATGGTGAGACATGACGCCCAGGTATCCGATTTTTCCCTTGCCTCTACGCGCAACGCATGTCCTTCCACCGTTTTCGCTTTCCTTCATTATGTGTTCGGCAGGTGGTGGCCATTGTAGTTTCCGTTTTTGTGACGCACCTGATCCGAGTTAGCCCCGTCCGCATCGATTGGACTCGTGGTCCTCTTCCAGGGCTTTTGATTTTTTCCTCTAAGCATGTATCCACGTCCCAGATTTTGGATTGGAAGGCCTTATCGTATCTTGGCTCCCTTCATGCTCTGCATCACCCCGTAGTGGCTCTTCCCTCTCAAAGAATTTTTACCCATTCCCGTCTCGAGAAATGGGTGCCAGCCCTCATCTACGTTCCTCGTTACGATGTAATCCAGCGACGCTCTGAACTTGAGCCGCATTTTGGACGCGACCTCCCCTCGCTTCGGTGACGTGTTTCCTCCCCAGAATGACATCCCTCTTCGTACTCATTCCCCGCCAAGTAACTTTTCCTGGCCCAGATCGTCCTGGTCCTTTTTTCCGCCACCGCCAATATCGTAGCCTGTACTCCCTCTTTTGCTGTTCCCCCTCGTTGCCGGCGGAAGGCTCTCGCTCCCCCCGCTGGTAATTTCCCCGCGTCTCCCCCTGCTTTGACCCCAAGCCGGCAGCGCCTAGAAGTCTTTCTCCTTCCCTTTCTGCCGGCACACCTTTTTTTTTGCCGACATTAGAGCCCTTTTCTTGACCCGTTCCGTCGAAGAAGACTCTGTTTTTCGCCCCGAACTTTTTCCTTCTTTTTTCTCTGATGTTCGCCGGGGAGAAGCTGCCTTTTGAACCATTTCCCAGAATGTTCCCTTATCGTCACTTTGAGGCCTCTCGGGTCGCGTAATAAACCCCCTCTTTTCTAGCCGACCCCGTCTACTCTGCTACGTTCTGCTCGACCTACTCAGTAGTGATGAAGCATTTTTTCCCTTTTCCGGCAATGTTAGCTACCCTCCATGGAAGGAACGTTCCGACGTCTTGTATCCTTTCTTTCCTTGTTTTTTCTTCACAAGGACGACTCGTGTTTCGTATTCGTCCCGGTAAGCTCTGAGAAGAATTACCGCCGCCACACCTACACTGGGGTTAGTTTTGTTTTGGCGAGCACGCCGTTTTCCCCCCTCCCCCTCACTCCATCAACCTTACCTGAAATTGAGTCGCCCCCTCTCTCGATCCCCGCACGTCTTAGGTCTGTCACTGCGTTTTGACCCTCACGTCTTCACTTGTTCGGTTGTCCAGATTTCTTTTTTGAGTTTGCCAATATCTCTAGTAGGGCGTATCATTGAATTCAGCTCTTTCCTCCGTTCCGGGTGTTGGTGAGCTGATGCGATGTTGACAGCGGAGTTCGTTACAGAGACTTCTCTTTAGAAACGTTCTCCAGCCGTTTTTTCGTCCGAGCGTTTTCGAAACCATTCTTGCGGTACATTGACATTTTTTACGAAAATTTTTTTTCAGTGAACCTTTCTCTCAGGATTTCGTGTTCCAACCCCCACAGTCCGCTTTCCCCATTTTTTTTTGCTCCTGGATGCCCCCATCGCCAATGAAAAGTCGAACACTTTCCCTATCCGGTTGTAGGGTCCGCGTCCTGAGTCCCTCCCCAACCCTATGGCCTGATTTTAGTTTTTCTTCGCATCATTCGTGTTGGAGTCGACGTGCGGTCTACCCCCTTTTTGTGGGATCGGGGTACCACCCTCTGACGTCCGCCAATGACCAGTAGCCGTTGACATTCTCCCCCGCATGTGTTCTTCCTTTAGTCGGGTTGACTTCTCCGCTCGCGCGACTGTAGCTGAGTTGAGGAACATCACTCCCGGTTATTGTAAAGTTCGCCTCGGGTTGAGTTCCCTTTCTCTTTTCGCCGTTGTCCAGATCATTCTACGAAGAGAGGTTCCCTTTTTCCGTTTCATTGCCCTCTTGCACGCCCCGTACGCTTCTCCCCCTTGAAACTTTTTTTGACCTTTCCCGCGCCGAATTTCAGAACCCCCCCACAACCTGGCCGAGGTTTTATTTTTGAAAAAAGGGGCCAGTCCAGCTGCTCTCCCCGCCCGTCTTTTCGGTTCTTTGCCTTTGGTTGTGCTCGGACCTTTTCTTGACCTTGACGGACTGTTCATTTTCAAGATTAATTGTATTTCGGTTCCTACCTCTTCCGATCTTCATTCTTGACGTTTTTTTGGTCCCCTCCCGACTTTTTTCTTTGTTTTGCTCGAGCGGATCGTCGAAGTCCGCTCGAGCAGTATCCTTTCCGATTCCGGCGAGCCCTCTCAATAGCCCTTTTTGGACTCTCCTTTGTAGAAATTCTCCCCGCATAGTAGTGGTAGCCCCCCTTGTATAATGGCCCCTCCGTCTGGTAGTCAATGATATCTTCTATCCATGTCAGTTTTTTCCCTTCGTATATAGTCCCTGCCCACCAGTTTTTTTGACTTTGGGGCCGGGTCGAAGGTTTGACTTTTCACAATTCAGTTTTTCCTCTCGTTTTTATTCCTCCGGAGATTCCTTCCTTCCTACTCGACCGAAAGACGATCACCGGTTCGTTTCGTCTCAGCCAAATCCTTCTTGCAACCGATTTCCTGTTATTTTTGCAAACCCCTTCTCCCCTTCTTCCGCCGATGAGCACCGACTTTTCTTATAGTTCCTCGAAGAAGTGATTTTGTAGACAGTTTTCTTAAGCGATCCCTACCACGTCCCACCGGTTTTTTTTCCTTTGTTTTTGCTTATTCCCCCGGGAGGCGATCAGCGGAGGCTCCCCGCCTTCTCAGACAGGAGTGACGCGTTCGATGGAAGGTTCCCCTTTTTTTTTCCTTCCAAGGCGGCTTTCTATTTTCAACTCCCCCAATGCGGGATTATTCTTAATTTTTTGGTCTCCCCCCTTCTTGATTTCTCGCAGACAAGAGGGAGATCTTCCCTTGATTTCCCTCCTTCGCATTTTTTTATTTTGGTTTTTTCACCTTCTTCCTCTCCCCGAAATCTCTCTCTTTCCTCTCACTCTTTTTGCATCTTTTCCTTTTGAGGCTGTGTAGACGTTACCCGTCTGACAGGGTGTCGGGTACAGCACTGTTCAAGCTCTCCCTCCTTGTTTTTCTTCCGCCCAAGAAATGTTTACTCCCTATTCCTTTTAAATTTCATTGATGGTGACCCGAGCCTTTTTGACATTGGAGGTACCCGACCGAAGTACTGCATCGATCGTTCCCCCTTTGATTTGGGTAGATCCGTCTTATCGCAGACTGAGGCCTTCTCCTCCTCCATGCATTTGAGCCTCTTTCGTGTCGTTTGTCGTTTCTTTTAGTTTGTTACGGAGGTCACCGTCACGAGGCCCTCTCCTCAGTTCCCTTTTCTATACTTCTCCCAGGAGATTTTTCGAGTTGGCCAAAATCCCTCCCTTTTTTTTTTGAGCATGGGGCTCGGTTGCCCGCTTTAACCCTTTCCCGCATATGACGTTTCTGGCGAGTGGGTAAGGAATTCAGGTTTGTTCCTACTTTCGTCTTCACCCCAACTTTGCTGGTGACGATGCGCCCTCTTACCCTCTTTGTTACCGATTCTCGTGACCGCTCGGAGCTCAATTTGCCAGCATGGAGATCCCCTTTCCTCTTTACAATTGTTCTCAGGAGACCCCCTGACCCCCCGAACTAGTTTTTCAGCGAGCCGCCTCCTCCCTCACGACCGGCGCGCGCTTTCCCTTCCTTTTCTAGAGCTCTCGAGGGACTCGTGATTTCCCGCTTTTTTGATCCGGAAAGAACAAAGTTCCCTTAGAAGGTCGCCGTTTCTCCCACTGAGAAGAGTTCTTCTCGTCTCTCAACTTTCGGTAGTCAAAAGTCTACTTTAATTTTTCAAGGTCAGCTACCGGCACCTTCCTTATTTTCCTGCGCCGTTTCAGTGAGAAACGAACTTTCTGTCCACTTTCAACAGTCCTTTTTGGCCGGTTTCCCTTTCCTCGAGGCCATGGTGGTGATTTGTCAGTTCTGGCGTTTTTTTCTAGTTCCCCCCCCTTGTTGTCACGGGGGTGATCGGTTTGTTCTGTGCACCTGCTGTTGCAACAATTGACCTGCCTCCCCTGCTGTCCCGATCGGGAGCGAGTTTGACTCTTTAACCCCTAGGGCTGCGCGCCTGCGGTTCCCCCTCCTCTTCGACGGATCTTCAAAGCCCCGTGTTTTGATTGAT
>Ga0179591_1291415_pt1 | contig 10233 bp, 13 predicted proteins | sample CZOMad2_1_08_16f_FD_182891 | JGI IMG/M metagenome (GOLD analysis project Ga0179591, IMG submission 182891) | Vadose zone soil fungal communities from Angelo Coast Range Reserve, California, USA - CZOMad2_1_08_16fungal (PacBio error correction) | ecosystem: Environmental > Terrestrial > Soil >... | reverse complement strand
TCCATTAAGAATTTGGAAAGCTCTTTTTTTCATTTCCTTCTTTTCGAGCATGCCAGAAGAAAAGAACGTGGTCTCTCTTGTAAGAGGGACTGCGTGGGTCGGTCGACATCTTCATGTCCTTACTCCTTATCGAAATTTTTTTCCTTAATGTCTTGTCCGCCATTTTTCTATACGCCTTGCTCCTCTTTCAGAACGTACTGGTCATCCCTCTTTGAACAGAAAGACGTCTGGGCGGTGGCCATCTATCAGACAAATCCCGGTTTCTAGATGATTTTTTCTGTCTTCCTTTATGACAAACATTTCCCCTTTTCAGGTGCTGGGAGTCCTCTGGTGAGTCCTCTCCACGGAATTCTATGCGCCCTCCTGCGAGCCTTGACCTCGGCCCACTGCGCTCGCATCATATCATTAGAATAAAGTAGTCTTGTTCTGAGGTTTTATTTTGTTGATACTGAAGAAAGATTTTTACCTTTGGCATCACTTCCAGAACGGGAAACCCAGGACTTAAACAAAATGTGGACCCTTTCCCTCTTAATTTTTCTTTCGTTCTGGTTACCCTTTTTTGACAAAGAGAGTCAATCTGGCCGAGGACCTGTGAGAGCCCTGGGCATCCGCCGTCCTTTCTGAAGCGCGCTGCACTTTCCGTTCGGCCGTTGTGACCAAAAGTGCTTTCGTCACAGCGGGTACATCCACATGGCCTCCCGGCTCAATGGCGCACACCCCCCCCAACTCCGCACCCTGGTCTCTTTTCATACCCCTTCTTCTTTTCTTTGCCCCCAGCCCATGTTTTTGCCCATTTCCCCCCCCCCCCCCCCCCCACGTGGAAATTTCTTTCTTTGAAAGTCTTCCACATGCTCCCGGCGTCTACACTGTCGCACAATAATGTTCTTTTTCCCCTTCGCGAGATCCCTCCACCTGGATCCCGCCTTAAGTTCCACCAGCCCCAGTTGAATAAATAGATTCCCCCTCCATAAAAGCTTTTGCCTTGGTCTTTGTTCTTTGATCCCTGGTGGCGCAGTTGCTTCCCCGCAATTCCTGTGTTTTTCCAGTTAATACTTTTTTTCTTTCGATCTCGGGTCGCCCTTGAACACACCACTTTTTAATCCATGCCACAATTACGGTTTTGTCTAGCCCAATCCCCAGTGAGAATGAACACAATCGCCAAATGGCCAAGAGTCCACGGCCATGCGAAAGACCTCTCTTGAACTTCTGTTATGCCCTGGTCCTGTGTTATTTTCTGTTCCCGTAAGGGGCCGTGAGGCAGGAGAAACTTTGTACCAAAACAAAGACTGACGCCTTCCCCTCACTGTCAGTACTGTAGACAGTCATTCGGATTGCATGTGTCTTGCCCATAGATTGAGCTCGGAACCGTTCCTACCTCATTTTTTGTGTTTGAAGGAGACCCTTTAAACCTTTACCACTAAATAGTCCTCTTTCCTCCTTTTCGAGAAACCTTTCGAGTTCCTGGGCTTGTTCTGGCTTCGCTCTCTCTCCAAATCTTTGATGATTATAGAGGAGTGATGTCGATCCTTGTCTCATCTCCACGACGGTCCAGGCCTCTGACACGAATGGGCCTCAGCCTCTCTTGACATCAACCCCTACGCCCACCTTAGCTGCTGCGCACGCTTCACACCGTCAAGAAACTTTTTCTTGATTTTTTTCCATTTTATCTTTAGTCTTGGATCCCCCGGTCACCCACCCCTCCATTCACCATACAACACAAATACCCCCTTATCTCTTTTTAACTAACTGTTTGTTGTTTGTCTTTCTCGTGCTTGACATAAAGCTATTTTTTTTTTCAGGTGATCTTGCGCCTGACTCCAATCGACTGAAGTGCGGAGAGCATTCCCCCCAGACTTTTGTTCGTTCTGTCCCCTCCCAGGAGCAGGGGGAGTAATTGCTTCGTGTGGTTTCATGTACTCTTCCATACTTAGGCGTTCATTGGCCTAGTACTTTTTTTTCCACCCCCCCAAACTTCTACCCCGAGGACAGTAAAGCTTTCAGAGACTGTCTTCTGCATAAGACAGCGCCCCTTCCCCCAACCGAACGGGTCCCGTTAGGCCAACGCCAGGATCTTCCTCTTGTTCCATCTGGCACTTGAATTGTTAATGGGGGCATGAAAACCCTTTCCTCCCTCTCGAGGTGGTTTTCCCTCTGATACTAATCTATTTTCTATCAGGTCCCGTTGACATTCCCCTTCGGGAGGTCTCCTTTTAGTGTCCATTTCTGGAAGGCCTAATTGTTTGGTAATACACCTTTTCGCCACACCCTTACGACATAAACGAAATTATGCACGAATCTTCGCGATACCCCCCCAGTATATTCCGTTGAATGGAAGTTGAAACGTTTTAATGAGGAGGTCTTTTTCCCTTCTAATGGGCTTCCCTAGCCCCTCCCGAGTGGACGTGGAGTATGTGGTGTTCTGCAAAGGAGGCCCCCTCTCTTTCCTATAAACACCACTATTTCCTCCTTTTTTGGCATCCTGAACCTCATTGTTTTTTTCTTGTCCCCTGTTAAATAGAAGACCCCAGAGAACTCCTAGTTTTTTCTGGTTTCCGGGGCTCTAGCTCTTACTGTTCTTTTGCGAGACTTCCTTCAGGCTGTCCTCCAAGTAGTTTGCGGATCTCTTTGAAGTTCCAGCCATATTTGCTCCCGGTGTCGACAGACGTTTTTTTTCCAAGATTCCCAGTTAGTGTAATAGTTGTCCCTGTTTTGACGCGTTCCCACATTGGTGAGTGGCTGGCAGGGGAGTTTTGGACATAAACTGTGCTTCCGGTTCCGGGCTAAGGACCTTTGATGGAGCCTACGTTTTCCTGAAGCCTTTGGGTCGTCCTCCCCTGCCCCTCCCTCTCTGGTTTAGTGCCTTAAGATGCTTGGAGGATGCGTTCCAGGTCTATCCTTCCTCGCATTTTTTGTTTTAAAAGAACTCTGCTGATCTCGGCTTTACCCCCTGAGGTTTTTTTTCATGTTCCCCCTCCTCGGCCGTCGGGCCAGTTACCCCACTTATGCCGATCCCGCGAGAAACATGATGCTGACAATTTGTCCTCTTTCTATTTCTCAGTGGGATGTAATGCCCCCTGCCCTAGAGGATGCCTATCTCTTTCTGTCGTTCCTCCCATGCTCGCCCGACACACGGACTGGGACCTTGGCGGAGTGGTTGTACGTGTGCCTTGGTATTGTTATGAGATGCCACAAGCAGTTTTTTTTCTGTCATGGACCCTCATTTGCCATTTCTAGAACCTTTCGTTTAGATCCCCTTTCGTGTAACGTTCCCTTTTTCCCCTGTTTAGGGTCCTAAGAGGTAACTACCGCGGAATTTCTAGCCTCACCCCCCCTCCAGCTCTCCCCCATGTCCTTTTGATTGCCCAATGTCTGCCCCCCTTTTTCCCCACACTAGTCTCTTTTCCCCGTTTCTCTCTTTCCTCTCTTTTCCACTCACCTTTGACTTCAGTTCATATTTTAAGATTGTTTGTTTTTCCTGGTGTCAACGGTTTGAGCAGTCCTACCCCTTTTTGGAGAGACTCTGGTTCCCGGCGGGGGAATTGCCCACTCTTATGCCATTCCGAGAATAGTTCCCCTCCATCTTGATTTAATATGGTCCATTCCCCGAATTTCTCACAACAAAGAGATGCCTCCCCTCTAAAATGTGTCTGCTGTATACGCCTATTAAAGCATTGACCTTCTTCTTTTGCCTCTATCATACCCAAACTGGGTCATGTCTTAAGGAGTTCCTTCCCCCCCTCCGCACTTTCTATCCGGTGTGGCGTTTCTTTATCTCTCCCGACAGATATAGTAATTCCTTCGCTTCCCTTTGTGAATGAGAACACTCTATCGTCAATCGCTCCCTCTAATATTGGCTCGGTCTGGGATTTTTATTTGTGCGCCTTTTTGGCCTTGCACTGTGTACAGCAAGGAAGACGAGAATATTTCACCCCCCAGCGTCCCCAACCCTTCAACAGAAGTCGTATCTCCGCCTATCTCTTTGTCAATAAGACGTGTGGAACAAGCGAGGACGTGAGGGAGTCTCCCTGGAGCTCTATATCCTCCTATTAATGTCCCCCCTTCCCTCTCTGCAATTTCGTCCTTCTGACCACCAACTTGCTTTCGTCTCTTCGGGGCCCCCCTGCCCGAACTTTCCTCCCCCCTGATAACAAACACCTGCCCCGCACCTGGAGACGTATGCCACTCCCATGCCTCCCAAACATTTGGGCCTTTCTCCATTAACCCTCCCAGTCTCTCCTTCCTCCTGCTCCTTTGCACATTCACACCCTCCTGCTGCACAATGGAGTCACTCCATGGTCCCTTAATCCCCCCCTGATTTCCCGCTGAAGGAAGGCGATAAATGACTTTCCCCTCTTCAGCGCCAGTCATCCCTCTCTTGCCTTGTTCTTAGTTTTATTCTTTTTTTTTTTGTTTTTTCTTTTTTTTCTTAATTTTACAACCCCCCCGTTTTGAGAGTCGCCAACTCCCCCTTCTGGGGCCGGTCTGCTGTCTGGCTCCGATTTTTCTCTCATTTCTTCCTGTTATTTCCTCCACCCACCCGTTCAGTACGCCAATTGACCAAAATGTGCGAGTTTCCACTGGGTGCCAAGCCCCCCGGCCCCGGCCGTACCCCTTCCCTGTGCGCCGTTCTTACTTTCCTTAGATATCTCTTTTCTACCTTTTTGTCTTTGTGTCATTGGTCTTCTCCTGCTCAACTGCCCCCCACGATTAAGGAAGAGTAAACCGCCCACGTACGAACTTTCTCAGGATTTCCCTTTGACATCCAGTCCAAGCCAAATAGCGTTGGCGGGCGGCACCCCCCGTTCTCTTAGAGTAAGGTTTCTCAACAAGGGTACCCACTTTCCCACGTGGGCCTCCACTCGGCGGACTAAAGACCTGGTCTTTTGTCCCTCAAAGTTCCTAAGTGAAGGGGCATTTGTTCCGGACTTAAGCAGACTCTTCTCCAAGCTAGCAGGGTTCCTATGGCTCTTTTTTGCTAGTTTTATTTAGATGAGTCTGCGCGTCCTCCTCCTTTCCCCTTAAGCCCCACCCCTGCCTGGAGATAGGATGACACCCAACACCCGTAATCCCCTTTTTTTGCCCGTATAGACTTCCTCACTCTTCAGTTCTTGGTCCTCTTCCTCACTAACCCTTTCCGATGTTATATCTATTGTAATAATACCCCCTGGTGTTGTTTCTAGGGTCACCCCCGGTTGTAAATTTTTGGTTTTTCTTTTCATCGTGAGCAGACAATCTACAAACCTATAGTCGCCCTCGTCCACCCTCTTTTCTTACGGTTTTAAACCCCCTCTCTGGGCGAGTCGTGAGTGAGCATCCTTTTTTCCCAGGACTGGCTTTCAGTCCTCCCATAGAAGAATCCCCATCCCAGCTCTCCACGAGATCATCCCTCTTTTTCGATCTGATATCCCCTGTTCCCCACTCAAGGGATTTGTCGGAACGAAAGGTGGTCAGTTTTTATCTTTTTAGGACTTTGCATTTTTTTCTATTTGGTCAGCATAACACCCCCCGTGTCTATTCTGATTTTTTTTTCCCTCGACCGTCATTTTCGGTTTGATCCTGTTCACTAACCGAGCGGGAGACCTCCTGCTCAGATTTGTCTACTTCTTAAGAATGGTTTCTCCCCTTTTAGTCCTCCTACCTACACATGACCGACCCAAAAAAGTCTTTCATGCTTATCCCTCCATACGTTCCCGTCGACTTCTCTTTCTCTGGACTTTTACTCACGTTACTGTTCTTTTCTGGTTTGCACTCATGTTTTAGGCCTGACCGAGGCCGCTAGCCGCTGTCTTCAGTATGACGTTTTTGATGCCCCTTCCAGAAAAGGCTTTTATCCAACCCCCCCAGTCTTGGTAGAAACTCTTTGGCCGCCTGCCCCCTGATGACCTCTCCCCGGGCTTAAGCTGCACCTTACCCCAGAGATGGATATGGGACGTGGCTCTTTTTTCGTCGTGTATAACCTTTTTCTTTCTTCTACACCAATTCAGGCGGGGATCCAGTCTCTCTCTATGAATTCGCGCCCTCTTTTGCTCCTGTGTCTCCCTCTGTCACTTTAGCGGCCCTGCCGTATCGCTGCATTTTTCTTTGGGTGACATGTAGTACTGACCCAACATGGTTGTTTTTTCATTTATGGTCATTTCTACAACTTATTGGTTTGGCTCCCTGGAGCTTTGGGGGGTGCTGTCGCGACGGTGACGAACCCTCCCACGTTTTGGTTCGTCCCTGACTTGAAATGAAGACTTTTTTTCTTCCAGGGATGATTCTTATTGCCCTTGGGTCTCGCCTCTTCCCCTTTATCTTGTAAAAAGTCCCGCTGTAAACAGGGCAACTCAGATCTTCTTCTGTGGACCCCTCATTTTGGGAAGTATGGGTTTCTAGTCCTTTCTCTTTCTTGCCCATTTGGACTCCAATCCTTTCTTTGCTTGATCACGCAATAGCCTCCCCTGTCTCTTCTAAGGCTCTATTTCCGATACGCCACTGTGGTTTTTGCGGGACTCACTTCGAGATTTTTCTTTGCGGGAAGCTGAAAGCCCATCACCTTGACTGTACGCTGGCGTTTCTTCCGTCCTGCCACACTGAAACGGGATTGTTTTATCGATAGTCTTGAAACCCTCCCGCCCCTTGTATGCTTTTACTAAACCCATAGCTGAAAGTTATAGCCTGTTTCTTCCGTTCGGTGTAGACCATTGTTTTTTTCCCTGCCTGGATTACTAGGGTCTTCCTGGCGAGGCCTTTCATTCTGTTGAGTCCCCTGCCCATCCGACTCTCCCCTCTCTAACCAATTTCCTGTTCTAGCTGCACAGTTCCCACCTGAATAGTTAAAAGAGTATATTTTACTTCCTCTCCATTTTTTTGTGTTGAGAGAGATTTGAAATTTTCTTGGTGGGTAAAGTTTTTCAGTTCTTCTGTCTAGACCCTACATTTGTAGTATCTTTAATGTTTCTTTGTGTTGGGGGATAAATAGTTATTGCCATTTCCCTGCTGCCAATAGTCATTCCCCGCCATCAGGGATGATCCTTTTCTTCCCTTACCGACCAGGTGTGCATCTACGCCGGCGAGACTGTGCATTATTACTCCTACTTCAACGCAAGTATGGGCCTTTCTTCCACTCTGATCGGTTTCTTAGTGGAAGGAAACCCGTACTCCCACGCCTAACCCCAGTCCTTTGAGGCGGCCTCCCTGGTATAGTCTACGCTTTCGAGAATCCTGCGCGGCCGGGCATTTAACACCCCCCCTTTCTTTGACATCTTCTTCACTCCCTTTGGACGGCGTTTAGGGGCTACAAAGGCTGGTGTGCTCCCCCTTGGGGTCCTCCCGTGCCCTGAGAACGGGAAAACCCAGATCTCCCCCCCACCCCTTTTTCCCCGCGCGATCCCCCCGCCTTTCTATTTCTTTTACCCCGGATCTTTTCCGGGAGTATTGAGAAGATGCCATTTTCATCCCTACTTTCCCCTTCCCTACACGACGTTCTTCTTTCCGACCAAACTTGATTGTTTCACCTTTCGTAGAATCCCCTACCGTAAGAAACCGGAGTCCTTATGCTAAACTGCCTTAAGAAAATGGATCTTGCTTTCCCCTACCTGCCCTCCCCCACTCCGCCACCGTCTCTATCTCCCCTGTTCACCCAAGACCCGGACCTGATCCCTTCTCCCTCTCCTCTTCCATCCGACCCCCAAGGATTCTCCACCTTTGAGCCCATAATCTCTCGGATCTTCCCTCATTACCCCTTGCTTAGGCCTTCCTCTTCCCCCCCTCCCTTTTGAATAACTCCTCATCTCCCCGTTACCCATAGCCTCCTTTCCTTTTCTTGTACCTTCATTGAACGTAGAGGCACCATGACCTTCTTGGGTCGGCTTCCCCAAGAATGTTGTTCTAGAAGGATTAGCTCTGGCCCTCCCACCAACTGTCTCTACCCCCCCCCCCTTTTTTTTATGAGAGGGTTCGTTGGGCCCCCCCCGGTGAAATTTCCACCCTCCCCTCTCAATGTTCAATCAGGTACCCTTCCCGTTCTAGAAATGCTGCGAAGGGATGATAGCTAGCATTTTACGGAGAGTTTTTTTTTTATGTCGTGTAAGGGGGAGTTACGCCCAGTTGTTAGGATTTTTTTTTTTTTTTTTTTTTTTTTTCCCCACCCCGCGTCCTTCTCCCCTCCACTTATCGGAGCCGAAGGAGGACCCGTTGCCGTCTTTAGCCCCCTTTCCGTCGAGGAACAAGCTCGCTCCTCGCTAAAGTCTGTCTTCCCCTGAGTCCCCCAATTGGGGACCATCCCCTTTTATAAACATCGGGCGCACCCATTGAAGTTTTTCGGGCGTTTTTCTGCGTGATCCCGCCTACCTACAAAGTGGTATCCTCGATTTCTTCTTCGGTTATTATATTTCAGGTAACCCTACGTTCGCCTTTACTCTGAACACCCCCCCCAGCACACCGGTAGGCTGAGACGCCCAACTCATCCCCCTCGGTTCCCCATCTGACGCTCTCAATTTTTCTTCCGATTGTCTAGCTCCACGTATTCACATAATATGCGTAGGTACTACCAATCCTCCCCCCCCATCGATTCCTACTCCGTTTTTTGAGTGTTGAGGTTTTTTCCAACGAGAGGTTTTTCTTTTTCCTCGTTGGGGGGAGTCCCTTCCCAACTCGTGTCAACGCAAGCCCTTCTTTTGCATCGCAAACCTCTTCTGTTTGTACTATCAGCCCCGATGCAAGGGCGGTTCTTTTGATTTTTTCATTTTCCCCTCAGGCCGGGACCATCGATCCACAAACCCTCATCGCCGCCATCCTCTTACCTTCCTTTCCTTTTCCCCCTCCCCCCTGGCAACGGACACTACCCGAACTTCCTTATTCCCACTGACGTTTCTCTTTATTCTATTTAGAGATTGTTATTTAGGGGAAGGAAAAAAACGGTCCGCGATTCTCTCTTATGGGTGAAGCTCTGACCGCATTTAGTTTTCTTAGGTCAGGACACCAGTCATGGCTACCTCATTATGAGGATCAGGAATAGTTGGGTACACATTGTCCTTTTCCGCATAATTTCCCCCCGCCTACCCCCCTTTTGAAATTAGCACCTCCTTCCTCTCCCCCTTAAGTCTCTCTTCCGGGTAGTTTGACGACCTGTTAAAGGGGAGTGGGATGGGTTTCTTTCTATTTTTGATCCATTTTTATCGAATTCTCTCTGGATGTATTTCTCCTTTTTTGTGCCAATGTAACGAACAGTAATCTTTTTCTTTTCTAACACACTTGACTACCTCCCTTTGTGCTTTCACTCTCTGAGATCCAGTATCAATAGAAGAACGAGAAAAGTAAAACCTCCTTGGGGAACGTCTTCTTTTCTCGTTTTAAAATCTTTTTCTCTGCCCTTACTTCCTTCTTTGAGTATTGGCGTTTTCTCTGTCTCATTTGCCTCCCGGTGTCTCGAAGCTTCTTTCTTCTTCCTTTCGTTTTTCTCCCCTTTCCCGGCTCTTCTATCACCGTCTCAGGTTTTTGACATTTTCGACTCCCATTTGATAGGAGGCATTTATTGTGAACCAGACTAATTGGTGTTTTCTCTCAAGTAAGATTTGTGCGGCACTTTTTGCTGTTCCGACGTGATTCCACCAACCTGGTTTACTCGGCCGTCTTTAATGCTCTCTTTAGTGACAGGGAAGAGCTTTTCTGCCCAGGGCTCTTCCCTTTATATAGATCCGTGTCCCAAAAAGGTGTAAAATTCCCTGAGATCTTCTTCTTTCTTTTACCGGGTGAAGCAGTTTGTGGAGTGGGTTAAAGATTCCGGACTTTCTGGAAATTTTTTTTCGCCCCCCACTTGGATGGGAGCACCAGACCATCGCCTTCAAGATGAGGTCTTAGAAGGGATAGATCTTATATGTTTTTTTTTTGTGTCTTGTTTTGTTTGTTTCGGCTCCAGTCTCTAGATTCTCTCTCTCGTTACTCTCTGAACAAGGAGCGGCCGCCCATCCCAGTAATGGTTTTCGTCGTGGGCGTAAACGTGTGCCCTGACAATACCCTACCCCAGGGATTGTTCTCCTCTTCCAAATCTTCCCTATTCTGGCTTCCTACGCGCATCTTTCCAGTTCTCTCCGGAGTATTCGTGCTTTTAGCCGCCCCGAGGGCCTTTTTAACTAGGAGTCTCGAGGTAGAAGCTTTCCAATCTCAGTTTTTTTTTCGCTTTCGCAGGCGGCGCCATCACTGTCGTGGAGGCGAATGAATTTTCCCCCCTTCCCCCCCTCCTTCCCAGATGAT
>Ga0179591_1264185_pt1 | contig 10233 bp, 12 predicted proteins | sample CZOMad2_1_08_16f_FD_182891 | JGI IMG/M metagenome (GOLD analysis project Ga0179591, IMG submission 182891) | Vadose zone soil fungal communities from Angelo Coast Range Reserve, California, USA - CZOMad2_1_08_16fungal (PacBio error correction) | ecosystem: Environmental > Terrestrial > Soil >... | reverse complement strand
CACCTCCCCCATGGATAGGCGTAGACTGTCCCTTGGGACTTCCCTTTTTTTTTGCAAATTTCTTTCTTCTGTTCGAACTGGCCGGTTAGAAACATCTTGCCTCCGAAGTTGCTTTTTTCTCAGTAAGGGTAGTAGTATGATTTTTTCTTCCCCGCACTACGTATTCCTGGGTTTTCTACCTTCGACGCCACGATCCTTCCATTTCCCGGTTGTATTACTTCTTCGAAGCTTATCCTCCTTGGTAAAGTAACCCCATATTCCCTTCAGAGTGCGTACCGGGTGTGTCCCCAGGTAGTGTGAGGTGTTTGTTTGGCTTTGACCAGCCCACCCGGGTTGCATCGGATCAACTACCCCTCTTCTGCAGACCCCGCCCCTTTCCTTCCTCCCTGGCCAATGTTTTTACCGATGGTAGCAGCAGCCCTTAACCCCCTCCATCTTGAGCTGTCTGGTACTGACTCAGTCGAGGAAAGGGAGTTCCCTCTTCTCGGAGGAATTTGACTGGACGGCGTTTTGAGTCAACGTTTGCTTGTCCTTGGGGGTCAGGATGTTGCCGACCCTTTTCAATCCGAGGCGCCTTTGGCGAGGACATACCCCCCCCCCGACGTCCTTAGGGTCGCTATTTGCTTGTTGATTTAAGAAGTTCTCTTTCGGCCGGCCCAAGATACATTCACTTTTTTCGAGCAAGCGAATGCTGTCTCGTCTTCCCTATGTCTTGTCACTTTTTTACTCTTTGTGTTTCTTGGGAAGATGAGCGAGTCTTTTTGTGATGAACTTCGACCCTTCCTTACTTTCTTGCATATCCGAGTAGATTCACCATCCATTTTTCTCCCTGTTCTTCCCCTGAGATAACCTGAGCGTGAGAGAAGCACTTCTAGGCGTGCGAAGTGGGAAGAAGAGATGACTCCTTTTCATTTGTCGGCTTGCACATTGCGCCAAACTCTTTCTCCTCGCAAGCCTGTCTCGGTCCCACCCCCACCCCCCATGTCAACATTTCACTTAGTACAGTACTTTCTTTATGGATTCCTTTCGCTCAAACCCGATTCCTAAGTGGAATACAAAGTACCTCCCAATCCCCCTCAGGCTCATCCCTGCATTGCCGTGGTTCCGGTGATGCACGTTCCCTGAAGGACGACCTCCAACTCCATGTGAAGTCTTTCGGTGATTTTTCAAATTCTAAGGAAACTCTTCCCCGATCCTATATCGTATGATGTTCAGAACTTTCAATTTCCTTTTGATTCGGTGGTAAATTCAAAGGATGGAGGCTGGCACCTAGTAGTCGGTTCCCCCCATTTGCCCCTCCTAAGAGTCTCATGGTTTTTATGGTACTTTTCTTTCCCAGCAACCCCGGTATTTTTAAGGAAGACCCCTCTCCCTTAGCTCCTAGCTTTTTCCCTCAGACCTAGTTGTTGTTGTTGACATCTTGATTCTTCCCCCAGGGAGAGACACGCTGGCGTCGTTGCAATGTACTTTTGTTGGGACTTCTCTTCTCATAGGCCCCCAGTATTCATACTCCTTTCTTGGGCACTCTGCGACTAGGATCCTGGCTCTGGGTCAATCCTTTCTTCCCTATCAAAATCCGCACAACTTGGATTAAACATCAAATTCCTCCTATATATCGATGGGGCGAGTGTCGGATATTTATTTTTTACTCCCCCAATCTTCCCCATGCCTCCTCATTGCACTTTCTATTGGGCCTCTCCGCCGAAACGTGCATCAACCAGACCTCTCCTAAATTTATTTCTATGTCGGCCCTATGAATGGATTCTTCTCTCCTCGTTTGGGTTAGAAGAAAAACCTTCCTTCATGGAATATCCTGGAAATTGAACTGCTTTATGTCTTCTCCCCCCCCCGTCTTCCCTCCTCCCCGTTTTTCGCGGATTTGACCCTTGTATAGACCCCCATTAAAATTCTCACGACCCTCCCCTGCTCTCACTCTCTTTTTCATCGCTGCCTCCGAGCCCCCTGGGTTTTACCAGATGCGAATATCTTCCTAAGATATGACGACACACGTTTTTTCCTTTTCCCCAAAAGGCAATAGTTAACCTGCCCCCCCCCCCCTTGTATTGCCCATGACTTGTAATATCCCTCCCCCTTTTTCTATGTAGATGACTTTGAGGTTCCCTTTCTGTCTTTTCTAGGAAATTTACTCTCCCCTCTCCCCAAAGTTCTGGCGGCAAATCTCTAACTTTCTTTTTATGTCCTCCTCCCCCTTCCCTTTATGAATATTTCGGTCCACCCCCACCTACAAAACACGTCCTTCCATGCAAAAGGTACTTCCTCCCCTTCCCCTCGTCCTCCCTTCAATGGCTTCTCTGGCTTCTCTTTCAAGACGATCCCTCTGAGTCCGTTGTATTGGATGGCCAATTTCCCCTTGACTTGCCATGTCGACTTCTGGTTTTTATTTCCTATAAAATTTTGCCAGAGTTCCCTGTTTTTTCCAACCCCTTTGCGTTGGCCCATCGCAGGACAACCTCAACTACATCTGAAGCCTTTCCTCTACTGCCGTTTCTTCCGTGTTCAGAAAGAGCGCTTCCCCCCTTCTCCTACCCTCCCATCGGAGTTCCAATGAAGCACTGTTTTCCCTTTCTTTTCCGCGATTGTGACCTTAAACCAACCCCTTTTCCAGCTTTTTTGAGTTTGTCGGAAGCCCCCCAAGCTTAATACCATGAATTACCCGGCAACAAGTCTTGGGCCCTTATTCTCCTTTCCCTTGGTGTTAGCCAGTGGTAACCCCCTCACGAGAACACAAGGTTTTTCGTCCCTTTTCCGACCGGTTTCGAGCCCAGATCCTTCTCTGCTGGCTGACCCTTTCATCCTAATAAGTTTGTTGTTGAGATCTAATTCCCCCCTCTCCTTCTTTGGGCTCGAAATTGCTCTTTGTGTTTTCGGCTGGGGAAAACTTTTCAGCCTTCCCCTTCGTTCGAACAGGCTGGCCTCCGAAAGTTTGCCGTAGTCCTTTCTTTCTTAGTATGAACGACCTTCGTCCCCCCCGAAACCCCTCTTCAGCTTTTGCGTTTGGTCCTCCCTCGTCTCCAACGATCCTCTAGCTTCTTTACCCAGTGCAGTCATGGGAATTTATTCGAATTTTTTGCTTTCTTCCCCTTTTGTACATTAACCTCTTATTCCCCCCCCCTTTCCTTCCCCCTTCCCCGAAGTGAAGTCGAAGTTATTATTTATGTCTTTTTTTTTGTTGTTGGAAGGCTCTTGTCTTTTTTTTTTCCCCAGACAACACCAGGGTTGCCATCCCCCCACCGTACTTGGATCGTCCCCCGCCAGAAGGCCTCAGACGTCCACCCTCTCAAGGTAGCCCCACCCCTCCCCCCCCCCCCCTTTGAGCTTTCTGGATAGAACTCCAGAGGAAAGTTTCGTCTTTCCCTTTCCTTTTTTGATTGCTGCACTTGGCTTCGTTCCTGTTCATTTCCTACAACCTTAGGCCCTTGTTGGGATTGCTTGAGGACGGCTTTCTTTTCCCTTTTTTCCCTAGGTTTTCCAATCCGAGGCGCCTTCTTTCATACACGAACTCCTTTTGTTGTCTTTCTTGGATTCCTCCTAATGCTTCTAGGGCCCGAGAAACACCACTCTCCAGCACAGGGACCCTTTTTCTTCCTTCACCCCTTTTTGTAGAGGACGAAGGAGTACCGTGAATCTTTTCCCCCCCCCCCACCATAACTTGTTTGTCTTTCCTTTCCCTCTCGGCATTCCCCTTTTTCAGCTTTTCCTTGGTAAGTCTGCATAGATAGTAGATCTTGCACCCCTCCCTCTTTTGCGGCTATACCGCGCGGGTCTGCAGTTGAAAGCCTTCCGATTTTTTGAGACCGGGAGACGTTGGCTATCGTGGTTTGCCTCTGAGGTGTTTAATTTCCCCCTGCGAAAACGGTCGTACTACTTTGAACGCTTTTTTTGATGTGACCGACAGTCAATCCCCCTTCCGTAAATTTTTACTGCTTGGCGTGGTCGATTCACCCCTTTCCCCCCCCAGATTTTCTTGCCTCCCAGCGTTCCTATTCAGCAACCCGAAAGGCTTCATACCCTGACATTGAGTATGTTCTTCTTCGTTTAGTCACGTCTCGAGAACCCATCTTCCAGTCGTTTTCCCTTTTTTCATGGGAGATTTGTAGTCCCCTCCCCTTCCTCTCTCTCTCTCTATAGCTTTTTTGAAGCAATTTTAGAATGAAACCCGTCTGTTCTCTGCTGTCCCCAAGGCTGCCCCCCTTTCTTCTTCCCCGAGTGACCCAACAATGAAGAGAGGAACATTCCCTTTTATGAGTCACGATGACCAGAATTGCAAGCAACGTTTCCCTTTTTCATGTTGGCACTTCCTCGTTTTTTATCAGTCCCCAACAGAACCTCTCTATAATAATTAAGTTTTTGTTTTCTGTTCTAATCTCAGAAAGATCGGGGATGAGTATGCGCTGGTTCCCCCCTTCCCGGAGGGGTTTTTCCTTTACTCCCCCCACATCAGGCCCATTTTTCTCATTTTAATTTGGTTAACCCTTGTGACTATTCTGCAATCCCTTGTGCAGCTTGGTCCCCAGACCCCCCGATTCTGCGAACACTTCCACATCCCCGCTTATTTAGCGAATAGGTTTTCAGTTCCAAAAGTTCATACCCCTTAGACCCCCCCTACCCTGATGATTGTTTCTCGCGTTTTGCCGACGAACGGGCATCAAAACGCTCCCCTCTTTTCTCCATTTCACTGGAGGAGGTCGGGAAAAGACTTGTCGATGGAGCACTCCCTCCTCCTTTTGGGTTTTTCTGACCCTCACAAACCTGAACCTGGCCTCTCCATGTGACAAGTGATGTTTTCTTTTTGCCAAAGGTTCTTCACAGTAGACGATATGCCGGCTTCCAGCAAACTTCAATCCACTTTTTCCCCCTTCTCCCCGCAAGACTCACGGCTCTTTTGCTGGAATAGATTGAATCCCCGTCTCCGAGTCGCAGCTATGTAGTCCTCTCTAAAGATGAGTCCCAGGTTCGACGTTTCTGGCCCCTTTCTTCCCTTACCTCCCCTCGTTCCCCAGCCAAAAAATTTCTTTGGAAAATTCCTTTAGACTTCCCTAAACTTACAAAGTGCTGTCGTGACTTTTCTGGTTCCCTGTTTTCTTTTTTTATAGGCCCATCTAATCAACACTAGCGACCATCAAGATCCCCGACCATTCTCGTTGTTTATGCCTCGCCCCAGGCGCCAGCTTCTTGCTATGGCTGGACAAAATCCGTCCAAGAAGCTTCAACTTGTGATCAGGCAAGTATGAAGTCTCCCAGGAATTACCTCCTCCGTCATTTCCCTCCTTGTCCCCCTTACTGCTGAGTTCTAGAGAAAAGAGTTACATTTTTTTCTGTTTAGACCGGCTCTGCTTCCTATTTTCCCTTCCCGATGCCTTTCTTTGGCGTATGGTCTGCGGGCATATAACAAGTTGGGTCTTTTCTCCTCTAACCCCCTTTGGTCTGGTCCGGATACTTCCCCAAACACCTCCCACCCCCCCTTCGAACCCCGTACTCCTGTCTTCCTGTCAGCCTCTAACTCGCGCTTCCGTTCTCGAAACATGATAAAGACTCCGCAAAGTTCGAAGAAGTTTCCCAATTCATTTTTCCTTCTCATAGATCTGTGCCCTCTCCCCCCCCTTTAAACCTTTAAAAACCAGGCTTTTTCTCTTTCTGGGGCCCGCGGCAGCCCGGTAATACCTCACCACTCCCGGTCAACAAGGCCTTTTTTCTGAAAAATTTACTAACGCTTTTTCCTGCCCAGCGGTCCCTCAGGAAACCCCCCTTTTCTTTCCCTCAGTGCGGAATTGAGCGACAATTTTCAGAGCTGATTGGGTCTGACTCCTAGAAGTTTCATCCTCCCCCCTTTTGTTTGATTGTAGCTCACTCATATGGGCCGAGACTGCTTCGCACTTTTTTTTTCCCTTTCTCTTTTTTTAAGTGGGGACCAATTTGATGAAGACAGTCGTTGAAACAGCTCTAAGACCATCCTTTGACCGTTTGTATTCCCCTGGATCGTATTCCCGTGGCTTGGGCGTCCACCATCGAAGCACTTTGGTTGAAGTCGGTTTTTTTCCTTCCGCAGACCCACGATCCAGACGAGAAGGACTCGTCCCCTTTATTAGTTCCCCTGAGCCGTTGCTTTTTCTTAAATTTTCTTTCTCCCTTCTTAACACTGCAAGGCCTTGCATTACCTCAGTTTTTTTATATCGTAAGGGAGGTTTTGGTTGAGGTTGTTCGATGGGACAAGAAATTCCCCACCAGGTTTTCCCCTCGGCTCCCCCTGAATTATCCCACCTACGCAGAAGGTAACTTTTTCTCCGGCACCCCCAATAGTCATGCGTCGAACGGTACCACCAACCTTTCCCAAATTCTCATATTTCTTTTTATTTCTTTCCCCCCAGGGAGGTCCCATTGCATGAGGAGTAGGATCGTTCTTCCTTCCCTTTTGTTTTCTTTTGTTCATGGAAGCAAGGTGAAGTCCTTGTTTTCCGATTTGACTTTTCGCGTTTCCCCCATCCGCGGCGTTCCCCTTGGCGATCCACGACTAATGTCGGGTCTCTTTTTCTTTCCCTCCGCCCTTGAAGCAGTGCTCGGACTTTTGGCCGTCGCCCAAACAAAGATACAGCCATACCCCGAGCTCCCCTCCTGCACGTGTTAGATCCCCCCTGCTTAGTCCCCTTCATTTCAACCCCTGGGTTTGGTGAGGCGAGTCCTTTGTTTTCTACTTTTTAATCCTTTTCGGACATAGCTTAGATAGGCTCACATCTTAGGGCTTCTTTCCCTTTATGACTGCTCTTCCCTGCAGGGAGGAGGCGGCGATGGACGAGTCGCGCTTTCGTTTTCCCCTGGGAATGTTTCTCCCCCCTGCCTCTCCTTACTGTGAAGCCAGACTGTTCTCTCCAACCTTTCAACGGGATCTCATTTTGGGTGTCGATTTTTTAGCGAAACACCCTCGTCTTGGCTTGTTTTCCCCCCACTCTTACTCGTTTTTTTTTCCCCGACATGCTATCCCTGAAATTGCGGCTCTTGTTTTCTCTTTTCCTTGAAAGTTTTTCTTCTTCTAGAACACCCATCCAGAAGAAGTGCCGTTTTTGATTGCCTTTTATTTGGCTTTGAAAAATTCTCCCTTCCCCACTTTCTCCACTATCTATCTCCTCGTTTCTAAGACATTCGCATGGCATCTCGTTTTTTCTCTTCCTTTCCCCATTCTTTCCCAGTCTGGTCGGTCGTATCTATTCGCAGAGTTCCACAATTTGTTTCCTTAGAGTTTGAAATGTCTTTGATGGTACAGATGACTCTTCCCCCTCAACCCGTGAGCTTGCCCTGGCCTTGACTCTGTTTTCTCCTCTCCCTTACCTTGCGGAGATCTCTCTTTTTATATCCCTTTTTTTTGAGTTTCGATCTCCGCCCGCTTCCCGTTCTCTCTGAAACCTGCTAGTAGGACGCCAGGCCAGATAATGGTTGCGCTGGATGGCATTGTCCTCTCCCCCCCAATTCTCCTTAACCATTATTCCCCCCTCCGATGAGGCGCCTGGTTCATAATAGGTCAACAGGACAGTCTTTTTCAGGGGACCCCTCATTTTTCCCCCAAACTAGTGAATTGATTCCATTACTTTCTTTCAACCCCGTAGGAGTCTTCTTTCGTGTAGGTTCACTTCACCCCAGCTACCTCCTTCCCAAAACTACTGCAACTTCTTTCTCTTTTTTCTATTCCTTTCACCAGACACCTTTCATCCCCCCCGCCAGCTCGCCCTAAGGGATGAGAATGTCGTTCAACGGCTTACTTTTCTGCACCTCTCGTTAGGTTTTTCCGAAACAATCCAAGTCATTACCCAGGAAAGGTCCGCTTATTTGTAATTTTTCACGCCCCTCCAGGTCTTTCTCAATTCGTGTTGCGCAAGGCTGTGCATTCCAACTTCCCGCTTTCTTCCTAGCCTCTTCCCCACGTCGCCTCCTTAAAAGCTCCTTTCATCGCCCAGACCACGAGAGTACTAGTATATGGATGTGCTCCTATCTACTTTAGCTAGAGCTTCAGACTTCTAATGTGATACCAGGATTCCCCCCCCCATGGCCCTCTTTCAACTTCCTTCCACTCCCCCCGGTATCCGTAGTTTTAAACGGTGAATGTCTGTCCGGTCCTGTTCTGTATATTTTTCTCGGAACCCAAGAATTAACCCTTGCCTCCCAAATTAGGATGTAAAACCTTACCATACTTCGTTGTAGTGCAACCCCTTCGCCTCCTTATTTATTTTGCGTCCACCCCCTTCCCGCAGCACAGTACTCCCTTGTGAATTCAATCCCAACCTTTTCTGTCCTCCCCTTTCCCCTTCCGTCTGAGAGCCCTGTCCTTCCTGAGTTCCCTCTCGAACTCTTCGAATTGTCCCTTTGTGTTACAGTGGCTCCGGCTTTACTATGGCCATCTTTATTCCTTCTGGCGTATGGTCTTTTTTCTACTCCCTTGGCAAACTAGGTTGATAAGATCCCCCTTCTCTGGTAATTAACACCCGCACCCCACCCACCTCACCTACTTCGATGACCCACAAAGCTTCTTTAATGACCTATTTCCCCCCCCACGGATAAGCGCTTCTTTCCCCCCCTCTACCAGACCCCCTCTCCCCCTTTCTTCGAAGAAGTTCCAACCGGCACTGTCGCCCCCCTTTTTCTTGGAGTATCTTTTACGAACAAATACTCCCCCCCGGTATGGTTGAGGGGCTCCTCAATCCTTCACTTACGCACCACTTCCCAAAACGGCCACAGACTTTCGGGTTTATCCCAACCTTTCAGTTTAGAATTTTACCGTGGTCACCGAGGACACCACCCGTATGAAGTCCACAACCCGCTTTTTGGTTCAGCTTCCTCATTTTCAGAGCTGCGATGACTCCATAATACTACGTTTGTTTTGGTGAGAGAGCTTCATCCCCTCCTTTTTTTTCTCTCTTATATGAGTAGAAATGGTGTACTTCATGTTTTTCCTGTCGAGACCACTTTCCCTTCCCCCTCCCCTCCTAAAATGTTCCCCCTTTAGAACAGTTTCCTAAGAAAGTAAGTTTCCTCTCTGTTATTGGCTCCCCACTTCTTCCTCTTACCCCTCACCTAGGAGATTTTTTGGAAGGTTTAATCTACATCTTTGTTGAAACATTCCAATTAAACACGACCCTGCCCTCCTCTTTCCCTTGTTCCTGTTCCACCTTTCGAAGGATCGATTTATTTTCGGTTTGTCAGTCGTTTTCGTTTCAACAATGCCGACGTGCAGCCCCCCCACCCCCCAACACCCACCACCCCACAACCAACACAACACCACCCCCCCACCTACGACCTTGGCCTCCTCTTCTCGTGTAGTGTTGATGTTTGGTTGTTTTGTTTTCCCCTTTGTCCTCATCCCCCCCCAGGTTTGACAATCGGGACTCCCCCTGATATCCCGCAGACTGATTCTCTAAATGGTCCAATAGTTCCCCATAGCTTCTCCCACCCCTTGTAATCCTCATCGTTCGCATTTAGCATTCAGCTTAGAGGGACAGGCCTTTCTTTTTGGATGCAGGGGAGGACCTGGTTATTTAGTTCCTGACGGATGTTTTGGGCCGGATGTTGGCCTCCATATTTTTTTTCCCCCGATGAAGGAAATTTGGCGACACGACTTCCTGTCTTCTCCTCTTTTTTTTTTTTTTTTTTTTTTTGGTATAAGATGGCCTCAGGTGATCTGGACTCCCCAGAACCCAAGGATACAGCAGGCCCCGCCCGCCCGACATGCGGTCCTCGGATCCGAGGGGACGAGCCCCTTTGTAGGGGGCAGGTATTGGACGCTCCTTTGACTCATTTTATACCCCTCCCCCCGGTACTGACTAGACTCGTAGATATTCCCACATTCTTCTTCCCCCCTTCGAGACGGTTTCTGAAGGATCTTCTCGAGGAGCAGTGAGATTCCGCCTTTTTCTTCAGAATTGAGTGAATTGCTTTTTCTCCACCTCATGCGCAAAACCTATCGTCCCCCTGTAGAACTCCTTGTTGGTCGCGTGAAAGTAAGTCCATCAGGATTAGTAAATTTAAGAGTTATGGTTTGCTCTTTCTCGAACAAAGAAATCTTTTTCTTTGGGGCCTGCACCCCCCCGTAGAAATTTTCCCCCAGTGTTATTCCCTTCCACTTTCTCTCTTGGTTTCTCAGGTTGATCCACCTTCCCAGCTCCAACCCAACTCGAGTCTCCTTCTTTGTGACGGGATGTTTTAGATATGTCCAGGAAAACGCCCATTAGA
>Ga0179591_1171695_pt1 | contig 10233 bp, 11 predicted proteins | sample CZOMad2_1_08_16f_FD_182891 | JGI IMG/M metagenome (GOLD analysis project Ga0179591, IMG submission 182891) | Vadose zone soil fungal communities from Angelo Coast Range Reserve, California, USA - CZOMad2_1_08_16fungal (PacBio error correction) | ecosystem: Environmental > Terrestrial > Soil >... | reverse complement strand
TGGGTAGAGGTATATTTTTTCTGCCCTGGGCACCTTGGGCACTTGGCTTGTTTTCGAACCCCCTCCGGGCGTCTCTGCCGTCCTACCCCAGCCAGACACCCCCACTTTCTAGGCTGAAACCTTCTGAAACGCCCCTTCAGCACCCCCACATTCCCCTAGATGGCGTTTTTCCAGAAGACTAGTGCGGTCGCCATACCATTGGTTCTCTTATTCTCCTTTTCCCTTTGGATCGAGCTCGGTTCGAAACCAACATGTTCTTTGTTTACTCTTATTTGTCCCCCGTCTTTCGCGGCCCCCTCTTCCACAGTTTTCGTCCATTCCTGAAGGTGAACCACTGCTGTGGTCTCCCCCTCTTCATTCTTCCCCCGTCTGCCGCGTTTCCCTTTTCGTTACTTCTTTCTCCGGCTCCTTGAAGTCTTTTGTTCCAATCCTGTCGACGTTAGTTTTCACTTCCCGTCGGTTTCAGCATCTTCCGGTTCACAGATTTTACTTCTTTTTGTGCTATTACATCTTCAAACGCCTTTCCCCAGCACTGCGATTTTCCGTAGGGCATTCTTTTAATGCCGTTTTCTCCCCGTTTAGATGATGGACCCCTCTTCCAACCTCTTTAGTGAAAGCCGGGGTTTGAACACCCGAACCTCTTCTTGGGGGGGTTCCGTCTTTCCCTTCGGATTTTTTTTTTTTTTTGTTTTTCGTTGGCCATTTCCCATTATTTTCCGTAACTTCGACCCCTGGAGAAGATCTTATCTGAGCCCCGCCTCTTGTAGGGACCAAAAGAGACGTAACCCTTGGGGCCTGCCTTAGTCGCTTTCCTTTTCCCCGCAGACCCGAGTTAGCGTTGACGGTTTTTCTTTTCCTCCTGATTCCGATGGAGGCTTCGCTCAATCCCCGTTTTTTCTCGTTTCCGCCCCCTTGGATCTCGTGCTGACAGCCCTTTAGGGTGGGCCCTCCCCCTAAGATAGTTAGACGTCTTTAGGCCGCCGCATCCCCTTTCACCCTACCCAGTTCAAGCTCTACTCCCCCAATTGAATCCTCGTAGATTTTTCCCCTTTGAAAATTGGTTTTGTCGCGCGTTAGCATCCTTGGACCCAGTCGTGCACAAGTTTCCCCCCCAAACCCCCGTTTATTAGGTTGCGAACATCTCGGCCCCCTAAACAGATTGGTATATGTTTTCCTTTATTTTGTCCGCATTGCGTCAGCCACCTTCTATCACTGGCCCCCTTACCTGGAAGATCCTTGTTGCACCTTTTCCCTTTCCGGTCCCCGCTATTTTAATCTTCTCTAGAAAACAATCGCCTCTCGTCCTCTCTCCCCTAACGGTCTTTGGACGAGAAAACCCCCTGGCCCCATTTTGATATTCTTGCTGCTAGTTTTTTTTCTTGTACTTAGTAGAATCATACTGGTGATTTTTTTTCTCATCCTAGAACCTTTCTTCCAATTTTTTCCCTCATCTCCCCTGTCTATCATAGCGACCGGCGATGTAGACGAAAAACAAACCAAAAAACTCAATCGTCCGTCAGTTTGGCAGCTCGTAGTCTTTTTCTTTTATTTATCTTTTCTTCTCTCTTGTTGCTTAGAGATAGCCCCTAGGACCCCCATCTTTTGGAGCATGTTTTTTCCACTTCCTTTTTCTCGCTCCCCTTTCTTGACCCTTTGTTCTGTCCCAGGCGAGCCCCCCACTGTCCCTTCCCTCTCTCTCCACTCCCCCCTGTCATCCTTTCCTGGGACGCGATCTGTCCCCCCACATGTTCCCGGTTTTTCAATGTTTCCCTTTGGCTTCCCTCCCCGCGCGTCCCATGTCAACCTGAGCCCCAAGCTCGTTTTCCCACTTGACTCTTCGCTGTCTCCAAATTTTTAACAAAGTCGCCGAAACGGCACCCGAGTCCTAGTTCGACCCCTTTTCGGAGCTTTGTGACAAGTAGAGCTGATGCTTTCCCACTTTTCACCCTTTCTACCCATCCTGGAGGCGGCGCCCCTGCCTTTCGTCTGCCGCCTCGCCGTTTGGCCCCCCCCGGCGATCCCCGTCGAGGTCCCATCTCTTTTGACGTCTGCCCTGTTTAATAAGTGTGCCGTTGTGGCTTCGGGACCCCCTCGTTTTCCCTGCGCTCTTTCCTCACCCCTTGCTTTTCTCGCCGTCTCTCTTGCCGCTTGATTTTCTTTCACTCCTTCGTCACCTCTCTCTTCGGGAACTCCTTCGGGGCATGAGATGATCCGGTCCGCCCAGGTTACGTGCCCCCTTTGTCCTTTGAACGATTTAGATAACCCCTCCATTGTTTTCCCCCCGCCGTCTGAACTGGTAATGTTCTTCTTGCGCGTACCGAGCTCCCTTCACTTTTTAGTTCTCTATTGGAAATGCTTTGTGTCCTTTGTTCTTTTTCTGCGCCACGCCGACCTGCCCCTCTCGCTCGTTTTGCTCCCTCCCTCTTTCCCCTCGGGCCCCGTTGGCAGCCTTTGCCCCATTTTTTTCTTTTTCTAATGAACCAAGCCGACTATTTTTTTCTTTCCTTTTTGTCATATCAAACCCCGCCAGAACCCCCATTGCCTTCTTGGAAGGTCTCTTTTTAAAGAACCGCTATACCAGTTTCCTGAGCCTTTTCCTAGTCCGGTATCTCTTTGATACGCCCTTTTCCCTACTGCCCTTCGTTTGGGCAACGGGCTCGCTTCCCTGCGCGCTGTTTCTCCCTTTTAGTTTCCCCCTCACAGTCGAGATTGCCGCCCTTTTTTTGGAAAGCCTGTGAACTTGTCTCCACTGGTCCTCCTTGTTAAGTTGTCGGCCCGTCCCCAGGCTTTGTTCCCTTTGGCCGTCCCCTACCTTTTCTCAGCAGTCCTCTTGACTTGGAAGGCCAAGGTCGGCCGTCCCCCCCCCACCCTGCTACCCCAAGACTGAGATTCTTTTGTCCCTTGCCCGCACGTCGGGGTTTCTTCTCTTTTTTCTACCGTTTTTTTTGTTGACGGGTCCGGAGACGCCCACCCGTACCTGTTCCTTGAATCGATTTTTCTTATTTATGTTTTTTTTTGCTGTAGATCCCTGTCCGCTTTCTTCGGTTTGGGTTATGTGTACTTGCAATCTAACCTTTTTACTGAGTTCCTCAAAACGATTCCTTGTGGGATTACCTTTTCCCTTCGACGACTGCTTTGAGCGGGTTTGGTTTTTGACTGTTTTCCTTTCTGTACAGTGGCTTCCCCCTCCCGTTTCAGGGGCGTTCCACCCTTCCTACTCGTCGTGCAGTTACCGGGTGTGCTCAACCACGGATCGTAGGGACCCTTCCCCAAAACAACAACACAGGTTTTAGCGGGGCCCCTCGCTGCTTTTTTCTCTAGACTGCCCGTTCTCTCTCTCTCCTTTTCCCCCGACTTTGGTGACCTGTGATCCTCCTGCTAGCTTTTAATTAGTTCTCAGTTTTTAAAGATAAGTCCACCCTGATTGCCCAGTTTCTTTGTTTCTCTGTTTGTTCGCTTTGAGACTCTGGTTTCCGTTCTTTCTAGGATTGTGCTCTCCCCCCCTCCCCTTTTGGCCGTAAGGGCCCTTCCTCTACCTTGCTTAGAAGCCTTTATTGCTTTGTCGTGTTGTCGTTGGGGTTGATGAGGATGTGGGGATGATGTTTTTTGTCGGTGACTTTTCTCTTATTTCCTTCGACACGTTTTTTCTCTTTCGGTCACCCCCCCCAAAGGCAGGTTTCCTTTCAGACGTCCCACTCCCCCCTTGTCCGCTTTGCCGGTTGTGTTAGGACTGCTGAAGGCACCTCTGGTCATTTCCCCTCTTCTGGAACCACATTGAGTTTTCGTCCCACCAACCTACTTTTACTGATGGCCAAGCTGTGTCGTTTTCCTTTTGTGGAGGGCTTCATTTCCTTTGCATCGTTTTGTCAGCCCCTTTAGCTCTTTTTGGTCTCTGTGCTCGCCGTCGCGTTTTCCACCCGTATGCCGGCGCGTCCCGCCCTCTCTTGATGTGATGAAGTTTTTTTCCTTGCCCCGTTTCCCCCGGCAACCCCAAAAAGCTGTTACTTTCAAAATGGGCGCCGTGCATTTTTGATCTTCCCTCGCCCGATTTTTTCTTTGCCTGGAAATGGAGGAGGCCAGCGCGCGTGGCTTCGCTCAGATTTTTTTTTTCTCTCCGGCCCCAGTGTTCAACTCTGTGACGCGCTACTGTTTCCCTTTCGTTCGGGTCCGGGTCACATGTGGCTCCTTTTTTTCAGAAACTGGTTTTTTGACCCCTTTTTTTAATACTCGCCGAGTTTTCTTTTCCCCCTCTTGTCGGGGGCCCTATGGGAATGACGGACGGCAGACGTTCCAAGTTGACCATAAAAACATGCCCCATGACCATGGGGACCCCCTCTCTCCTTAGGCCTGTTTTCACATGGTATTGGTGGCCTTGCGTTTTTGGACAGTTCCGGGGATTTCTCTTCTTGACGGGTCCCCCCTTTTTGTTTCCCACTTTTTTTTCGACGTCCAGGACTTAGACGGCCTTTTTTCGTCTTTTCGTTTTATCTTTGTTGCTAGCGATTGAAACCCCCCGTTTCCCCCCCCCCCCACCTCCCCGGAAGCCAAGGTGTTTTCTTGTCTCCCCCTTTTCCCGTTTTATTTCCTTCTCCAAAAATCCCCCCTCTTTTTGCCCCTTCGATCGACCCTTCCTGCTGAGCTTTTTTACTTTTGCAGGCGGGACGGTCTTCTCTCTTCTCCCCCCATCACCTGTCTTGAGTCCAGGACCCCGAGATCACCTGCCTTCGATTTTATCCAGGGAGATCATTTTCCCTTTTGTTTCTTTTGATGCGACGAAAACACCGACCGTGCTGCCGCCCGTGCTGTTACATTTCGGGATCGAAGTTATATATACTCCTCCCTTCGTTTCCGTGCTTTTGCGGGTCCCCGGGCGCATTTTATCGGATTTCCGACCGTCGGCGGCGTGCTTCCTTGGGCAGTGGTGTACGCACCCCAAGGCGTTTTTTTTCCCCCCACGTCCATCGCTCCTCGGTGGATGGGTCCTGATGTTTTGGCCCCTATCCCCACAGACTCTTCTTTTCCTGCCTTTGTTCCCTCTTCATTTCCTGTTCCCCGCGTCGGGTTTTTTTTTTGACCCAAAACAAAACGCTGCGGCTTTGGCCCTGTTGTTTTTGCTTTTTCTCTGCTCCGTTATTTTTCCAAAAGGGAAATTGTGGTGGTTCCCGTCGTTTTTTTCCCCGAGTTTCTGTTGGGGGTGGTTTTCCACCCCCCCTTGCTAGTTCCTAACTCCCAGTTCATCGTCGCTTCCTGTCCCGCTCTTTCTATTCATGCCTCTATGATGATAGACATCTCCTGCAGCCCCCGACAACCATGTTTTTATTTCTCGTTATTCTTGATTTTGAGGTCAACTACTAATACATTTTTTCATCCGGGAGTCCACCAGATTGTAGTTCCCACCTCCATTTTGGCCCAAGAGGGGCTCTGCACTCCTCTTTTCTTGGGATTTCCGAGCAGCCTCTTTTTAGACACCTATTCCTTGATTGGACATTTCTCTTTATTCCACCACTGTTTTTCTTCATCTAGGGGTTTTTTGTCCGTGCTGCTCCAACTCTTCATTCCACAAAATTCTTTTAAATAATTATTGTCCAGAGCCACGGCACCGTAATATGATCCTTTTGTGGACGACTCTTTTTTCGCCCCACCACGTGATTTTCACGGGAGTGAAACTTCTTTTTCTTTACTTGATAAAACCCCCCTCGTTTATATTTTTTTTTTATGGTTTCCCGTACCAGCTTAGAAGGTCGCCCTTTTCGTTTTTTGTCTGAGTTTCTACGTTTATTGGACACTTCTCGTGACTTGAGGACCCACGCAGAGTTTTCCTTTTTTTTTCTTTGTCAGTTTCACCAACTCAGTGGTCAATGAGGTTATTTGCTCGCTAGGAGGTAGATGGCCAAGGGCGTTCCTGACGTTTTTCCGTTGTCAACGTCATGATTGTCGTTACCTCCCCCCACGTGGGGACCCCCAGGTGTTGACCAGGCAGATTTCCTGCGTTCTCTCAAATAGGACCTTCCGGTTTAGCACCGAGAGCTTGGCTCTTATTTGAAAGGGCAACCTCGTTTTTCTTCTCCTCTCCCCATCTTCATCTACTCAGTTTCCCCTCCTTCTCTTTCAGCATTATCATTTTTCTTGTGGGAGGCGGGGAGTGGTACCAGTTGTTGCACAGTATTGCCCTCCTTTTTTTGTTTTAGCCATTCTTGTCGTTCTAATCAACTCTCTTCTAGATCTCTCCTCTCTGCTTTTTCCCCCAATTCGAAAAGCCGAACCGTACCGTGGTTTTTGTTCCCCCGCTTTTTCGCTGTGTCGGTTCCTTTCCCTCCTCCTTTCCCTCCTCTGATTTCCACTTTCGAGATGAAGCGGGCCGACCTCTTCAGGTTCTGTCCTTTTCTCTTCCCTTTATGAAGGTGCTGTGTTCTGAACAACCAGGAGTCCCCGGTGCGTTTAAGGCGGTTCCGCGGCGGTTTGTGATCACGGGAGAACCCTCCCCTCATCGGGTGAGGCAATTACCCAGGTTTCCGGGCGGAACGGTCCTTTTTCCTAGTACAGAAGACGTTGAACCCCCCCCTCCTTTGAGCGATGTGTTCGTTCACGGTGAGCCTACCTTGGCTCTTCGAGGAGTTTTGATGGCTTTCGACTTTTTTCACCTTTTTCTTTTTCATCTCTGTGGTATTGAGGATCCCTCTGGTGCTTTTTTTCTTTTAAACGTGTTTCTTCCCCCGCCCACGTCTTGTGCTCGATTTCTCTTCTCCCATTTTGGTAAGTAGTTTGGTGGCCCTCGGGTTTCGAAGTTGACCCCTTTTCATTTCTTAGAGCCCTCTTCCCCATACCTCCTCCATTTTACGCGACCCCTACCCGGGACATCGCTTCCTGTTTACCTAGATACGCTAGAGAATTTACTTGAGTTATTTCCTCCCGTTTTTTCCCTGACGCTATGAATATCAGAAAACTGCTGACTGAGACATCCCTTCCCGGGGCCCTCATTCCACAGGACTCTCTCAGGAATCCCTCTTCCTCTTCTTCTACCTCCTCATACAGTCCCCTGGGTATTGCTGGACCCAACTTCGATATCTTAACAGGCTCTTGATTCAGGTGTTGCTATTTTACCGAGCTGTTCACTCTCCTCTGTCACTTGGGTCGAAGGTTTTACTTTTGCGCCGCCCCGTTATCTCCACATCCTCATATGTCCTGCGGAAGACTAGAGTTGATTCTCCCTTCCATCGATATCCGACGTATTTCCTAAGATCCCTCTATTCCCCATGCCCGGCATTGCCCAGGCCTTTTTCACCTTTTTTTTATTCTTAGTCCTCTTTCTTTCTACCTCTGAGTTCGAGCTTACCACTCTGTCACCCCTTCCTCCCGTTGATTTTCCCTATTTTTTCCCGGGGACCTACATTTCAGCATAGGGTTCCCTCTTTTTCTTTTCCTTGTTCAATTTGAGTGAGGCCTCCGGTCTCGATTGTTGTGTTAGCGCCCTTCATCTCCTTTCGGATTCATTTACCGCTGAAATTCCTTTTGGTTCCCATCTCCTCTTTGATGTGTTGAAGGTATGATTGAAAGGCGATTCCGACCCATGTTTCCGGCTTGTAAAGATTTCCTTGACCCGTGGAACCCGGGTTTTGCGTGCGGCTTTATCTTTCTCCCCTTTTTTTCCTTCCCCCCTTTTTTTTCTTCCGTAATGAAATCTAATCACTTTATTCTTTTTCCAATTTTTTCCCAGGGAGCCTTCAAGTACGAGAGAGTAAGTCTCATTGACCCCGTTTCCTTTTTTCTCCTTTTTTCATCTGTTTTCTCAATTGTCGGTTTTTTGCAACTTAAAGTCTCGTCGTCTTGTTGGGTTTCTTACCCCTTCCTCTTTCAATTCGAACCCCTCCTTTTTGGCTATAAATTGTCTTTCCTTTTTCTGTAACTCTTTCAAAAATTGATCTATCCATCATCAAGTTTTTTTTTTTCTTTTTTTCGTGTTCTCATCGGTCGTCTCCCTCTTCCAGATTAGAGTCTTCTTTTCTGCGATGGGCCGTCTTTTTCCTCTCCTCCTATTCTCCTGAGGTACCTTATTCAACCGCTCTTTAGAGTATGAGAAGCATTCCCGTTTTTCATTAAGAATCTTTGACTCCTTCTCGTCTTTTTTTTCTCTCCTTTTTAACCTTGATTTTCACTATCTCTTTTTTCCTCCTCCCCTCCTCCTAAATTGGCGGCCAAAATGTAGGCAGCCATAGAACGACCGTTCCCCCAGTCAACTCGTACTGCTAGAGGTTCCCCATGTTTTTCCTTCTCTGACCTTCCTTCCTAACTTCCACTGTTTGTCCACCTTCTTCCTCGACCCACCTTTCCTTTCAGAGGCACTGGGTCAGTCTCCCCGATACCTGGATTCCCCCCGCACATAGAAGTCCTTTTTCTACCGCAGCCTTTCCCCTTTTTCAGAGTTTAGTCCCATGATGGAATTGTCGTCTTTTTCCCTTATCTAGATGGACCTCAGAGTCTTTACAGGTCAACCCTAGTTCGCGTTGACCAGGAAGGCCTTTTCCATTTAGGTCCTTCTCCTTTTTTCTTTTCCCCTGAACCGCTGGTCTCATCGCATCTCTTATGTCCTTATTTCCTGTTCTGAGACCTTTTCTATTTCGTCTTCGGGTCGTGAATTCTGCTGTTCCACGGGTAAGTTCTGCAATTTTAAACCCTTCTCTTTGAGATATTCTGTTTACAAGACTGGACGGATCATGAACTTTTTTTTACCGATATTCTTTGTTTCCTGAGGCCTTGTTTTTTGATAGTTGGATTCCCTCCCGACCCTTCTCCTCTTATGCTCCCATTCTCCTATGCTGTGGTACGTCCACAAGTAGGGGCGGCCTGGAATTTTTCTCTCGATCTTATTCGAGATTTTCCTTCGGCAACCGTATTTTTTAACGCCAAGACTTTTTCTCTAGTTTAGCCTCGTGCCACCTATAGACAGCTTTAGTCAGGCCGTAGTTCTTTTCATGATCTTCTTTTCTTGCGCTTGTTACGGGAGATTTTTCCCTTGAATTCTGCCCGCGTCAACTCGTCCCATTTGGCTTGTCCTTCCATCCTCTGACGCACCAAGCCATGTGGATGTATACCGTCTCGCCCCAAGTCGCCTTATCTTCCTCCGTCCCCCCCCCCTCAGGTGTTATTAACCTAATTTTTTTTTCCCTTTTTCGGCTTCCTCCCGAGCAAAGCCGGTTTTAGAGGCGCCTTTAAAAATTCCCACTAGCCGTCCACGTCGTAGGCCGTACTGTTCTTCCCTTGCCCTTTTTCACCTTTCTAAGTTCTTAACTCCTCTTTTTTTTACTCTGATGCCCCCGGCCTTTCCGCGTGTTCTGTTTCTAACCCAGAAACTACCACTATATCTTTCTCGGTAACTTCTAAGGTCCTCGCTCTATCCCTTCACTCAGGTTTTAGGAACTTTTTCTTTGTTGGCGACACTACAATCTTCCCCCATTTTCTACAGTAGATTAGCCCCTGTTCACCTTTTTCTTCCCCCGTTCTCGTGCCTCTTCGTGCTTTTTCTACCCTCCCAGATATGATTTTTTTTACAAAATGTCTCTTAAGGTCCTGGCGCTCCACCCCTCCGTCCTGAAAACAAGTAATTATTACTTTGGCGGGGTGCAATCCCCGCTCTTGTGTGCTATTTCCATCAATTGGGTCCTCTAGGAATCTTGACCCTGATCTATTGATTTCTTTTCGCCCCCCCTTTTTCCCCTTCTTTCTCTTTATTTCTTGGCTGCGTCGTCATGAAACCGGGGTTTTCCCCCTTTTTCTTCCTCTTTTCCCAGGTGAACCTTAGTGGACGCTCTCTAATCAGTCTATTCTGCCGAGGGCTTCTCTTCCACTTCGGCGACATACAACGATTCAAGGGGACGGTTTTTTTCCCGTTCTAGTCATTCCCCATTCCTTCTGAATTTTAGAATCCTGGAGTCCCCCCTTCTCCTACTTCGGATGTTTGATCGGCACCCGACGTTGCCACTCTAATTTCTTTTTTTTATAGCTTTCACCCTCTATCCTATCCTTTTACTTGTCGGCTATTGATGGGTGGGACCCCTTCCTGCCCCCATTATTCCGTAGGAAACGTCTGCATACTTGCTCTTTTTTTGGTCTTCTACCTGGCCAATAGGTACGATTCGTTGTTCCTAAAAACTTTCGCCCCACACGTGATGGACGTTACCGAGCCCCCGTGGTGGTGCCCCACCCCTCTAAACCTAAAAGGCCGGGCAGTTTTCTGCA
>Ga0179591_1374345_pt1 | contig 10234 bp, 10 predicted proteins | sample CZOMad2_1_08_16f_FD_182891 | JGI IMG/M metagenome (GOLD analysis project Ga0179591, IMG submission 182891) | Vadose zone soil fungal communities from Angelo Coast Range Reserve, California, USA - CZOMad2_1_08_16fungal (PacBio error correction) | ecosystem: Environmental > Terrestrial > Soil >... | reverse complement strand
TTCCCGACCGCGATTCCCTCTTTGTTGGGGTTTTGTCGCTATAGAGAAGACGGTTTCATTGACTTACCTTTTTTTTCTGTTTTTGCTTCCCTCCCTCTCTCTTTTAAGCCAGCCAGCCTGTCCCCTCTTTTAGGGGGATCGTCAGAGTCTTCTTTTTTTCTTATGCCTCGGTTCAGTCCCGCTTCCGCACATTTCACCGGGTGCATGTCGCCGTCGTCCGAGCTCTAGAGCGACCCAGAGGTCAGGTTCTGCCAGCATCCGGGACTTATTTCCCCTTCCTCCCAAAAAGGCAGGCAGTCTCGCCGGTTTTCCCTCTCTCCCCCTCGCCCTTCTGAGCGAGCCTCTTGGCTGCTTGGAAGATATTACAATCCCCGGTTCGATTCCCTTTGCCCGCGTTCGATGTGACTATCCCCTTTTGATTTCCCTCTCCACCCGTCCCCCATCCCATTGCAGCCCCCCCTTTTTTGAACGATCCGACATCCAGTCATCTTGATCTCCCCTCTCCTGCAGGCTGTTAATATGCCGAAAACTTTGTGGTGACTGCCAGGCCTTTCCCCCCCTATTCCACACTTCTTTTTTCCTCGGCAGGTATAACTGGTGGCTTCGCTCGTGACTTTTTTCCCAGTCTCTTGTCCCAAATTAAAACGGTCATCTTCGTCACTTCCCTTATTTCCAAGACTCCTCCGATGCTCCTTTTGTGATACCTTTTTTTTTTCCCCCCCCCGGTGGTCTTTTTTTTTTTTTTTTTTACCCCCCCCCCAACTAGCGGGTCTCCCTCTTCTGTTGTTGAAGCGTCGCTTTTAGGTGCTTCCTGATGCAGCTGATCCCGAACGTGCTTCGTTTTCTGTTTTTACTCAGGCTCTCTTCCCCCAGGAGAGATTAGGGCCTTTTTTTTTATTCTTCCCCTCCCCTCTGGTTGGTCCTCCTACGTAGGGCGTCTTCGGCCTTTTTCCTCGAGGAGTCCCTCCCTCGATTCCGTTTTTCTACGGTTTCCCTTCCTCTCCCGGTGTGAGAGTTAGATCGCAGAAGGTCCTGGTTCTGAAGAGAGTCTTTGTTTCCTCCCTTTTCCCCCTCTAGTCAGGCGACTATAGGCGGAGTTATCACCCTTTTTGCAGTTCCGACGTCCCGAATCGTCAGCGGGTGCCTTCACCGGGAATGCAACGTCCCCTGACTACTCTTCTTGCCTACTCTCCCGTCCCGACAGAATAGGTCAAAGGGTCATTTCCTCCTGCCCCGTGTGCGACTTACAGTTCCCCCCGGTCAACCCCGCCTGTTCTGGCCTGGTTTTGCCCCCCGGTCACCTCCTGTCCGGAGTCCCTTCCCAATGGTTTTTTCCGGGCCCATTCGTCTACCCCATCCCCACTTGAGCAAACAGGCCCACGTTGAGGTGTTTCTTTTCCCCCGGCATGGAGCCCGAGCGGGTCCGGTTTTAATTTTGTCTCCCTTCTTGGTTCGGCTTCTCTATGTGAGGAACTTCGTCCCCCGGTACTCCTCCTTTGCAGGGCTTAAAGTGTCTCAGTCCTCTTCCTAGGCATGGGCAAATACTTTCCACCTGTGCGGTGACTTTTTGCTTTTTTTTGATTCTCTTTTCCCCTTGAGGTCGGGCCAAGCGGTCGGGTTTTTTCTCTTTCCCCCCTTGAGGACCCCTAGACGTCCTCATTATTATCTCTATGTATCCCTTTCTTTGTTTTGTTTTTGAGATGAGAAGGTTGATTTATGTTTTCCCTAGAGTTTACCCACCACCCAACCGCGGTGGCCAGACCTTTTTTACACTCTTCCTCCATGAATGTCTGAAGAAGCTTTGCATCCTTTTTCCCTTTCCAAGGAATAGGAGTACTCCTGTCTCACGTGAATACTGATCCGTGTCAGGCGGTTTTGTCCGTCCTTAGCTTTTCCCCTCCCCGCGTGAGCCCCTTCGTTTCCCTTTTTTGAACGCAGGACCTGAGGGGGCCCGATCTCCCGGCCGAGCCCAGAACCCCCTTCGGGAAGGGCCTTTCATCTCTTCTATAGTGGGTGGTGCGCTTTCCCCCTCTCCCCCCAGAAACCTTCCGCTCAGCTTAGGATTACCTGGACGAGACCCCCCGGTCGACCTCGCCTTCTGACTTTTTTTCCCTTTTTGAGCCAAGACTTCATGCAACGGGGTTCCCGATCTTCCGCTGGAGAGGATTTCTCCTTACGGGTACTATGTTCACGTTAACTGCCACCTTTGATCACAGGCGCTCGCTCGGCTTACCGTTGGAAGAGTTTTCCCGGGCACTCCCTGTCCGCGATAGGATGACTAGAGTTCTAGCGGAGCGGTTGTAACTCTCCCCCCTCGTCGCCAATTGCGCGATCCACTCTTCCCCTGGCTTCTCCCGCGGTCCTCTTAGTCGTCTGTTTCATACTTTGAGGCTTCGATTATCGCCGCCGCCCCTAGAGACAGACCCCCCCTGCCTAGTTCAGATCACTGAACGCTTCGCCCTCCGTCAGCTTGGTCTCAGCGCATGAGGTCAACCGTCGCGAGTATAAGTCATTTTTTTCTTTTTTATTCATACGGCTGACAGTCGTAGTTCCTCTTCCCTCCCGCTACCAGCTCCGTAGTCCCAAGATTTTTTGACGTTCCTCGGGCCTGTATGTCGTGAGGGATGTCTCTGGGACTCCTTGGGTTTTCCTCTCTTTTCCCTTTTCGGCGGTTACTCAGCGGCCCCGCCCCCCCCTGCTCGCGCCCCTGTGCTCTAAACTTGCATATCAGGATACGATCTGGCTTGTGTGTGCCTTCCTCCCTCTTTCCGTTCTTTTCACCCGTCCCACGTCTTTTATCCCTTTATTCCAAATCCCTCCTCTGAGTTCGTTATCTTATTCTGAATGTCGTGGTCCGCAACTCTTTTTTTCTTCTCGCAACTTTCTTTTCTGTTCTGGGTGGACTTCCTCAACCTGGTCGTTCTCTCCCAGTTTCACACGTCTCCGCTGGCTCTGGTTACTTTTCCCGTGGGATTTTTTCAGCGTCTCAACCCGAAGAGGCTCTTTCTCCTTTTTTTTTCTCGGTGGAGTATCCAGGAAGCCGAGCTACCTGCCGCCCTTTTTCGCCCCTTCTTTCTTTGTCCGGCCCACGCGGGGGCCGTACGCGGGCTCGCCGCGCTTCCCTCGTTTTTTTTTTGTTTCGACCCCCTCTCCGGGCCGTGAAGTGAAAAATTAAAACTACTTGTTGCTCTTCAGGACAGGTGGTGAGGGACTTCTCTGGTTTTCTTCTTTGCACCACCCTTGCACCATGGCCAAGGTCATCGGCTGCTCGCCGCTTGTCAAAAACGAGTCCCCCCCTTCCGGTTATCTTGAGTTCACGGTAGTGGAGATCGTTTCGACTCCATCCCCCCTTTGTTTTTTTGTGTGTCTAGCCCATCCCCCCCTCCAAAGTTTGTCTCCTCGAGCTTTGTTTTTTCGTCGTGCGGCGTAGCATCGGTTCTTGCCCTTGCCCTGTGTGGCATGGTGTGCACTTAGCTTTTGGCTGCCCATTCTTTTGGCAAGCCCCGCCCCCTTCTCGCCAGGCTTTGGAGTTGGACCCCCAAGAGCACGGCTCTAGGATTTTTTCTGCCTCGCCCAAAGCCAAGCGCACACCCACGAGCACCCCCCCCCAGTGACTTTCCGAGCCCCCCCGCTCTTTGGCTTCGTACTTGCTCCTTTTTTTATTTTCCTGCACCGCCCGGGGGCGAGCCCCCTGCTGCAGTTTTTTTGTGACTATATTTTTTCCCTCCTACCGAGTTGCTCTAGATCTTGGAGGTTCGTCAATTCTCCCCCGTCGTCTCCTGCAATGAGAAAGAGGAGTCCGTCGTCTCACTGATCTTTGCAGAAACTTGCCACTTCTTCCCCCCTCATCACATCCAAGTGACCCCCTTCCTATCCACACTTGTTCTGACCGTACTCCCTTCTTTCCCCGACAAAGATCACTAATAAGATTCCCGCATTCTGGAATCACTGAATCCCCCCGCTGTGTCCTTCCCTTTTGCCAGCTAGACTTTGCTTTTCCAGTTTTTTTCCTCTTCTTTTTATTTCACGTTGTGTTCCCCCCCCCCTTCGGTCGCTGAGGAATTCTTTTCCCGCTTCCTTCGTCCCTTTCACCACACAGGGAAATCGGGACTCTCGCAGGAGTCCCGCTAACCACGCCTTGCAGCTGGCCCCCCCCCCCCCCGTCCTCCACACTCTTTTTTCAGACTTCCTCTCACGACCCTTTCGCGAGGTTGGCACATTCTTTTTTCTCGTCGCTCCCCCCCGAACACTACCCCCCCTCCTGGCTCGATGAGTTTTTAACTTACCATTCCTTTCCCCAGTGCGAAACCCAGTTTTCTCCCTCGTCCGGCCACTTCCCCCCCGGCATTCTGTAACCTAGTACGGGGTGTTCTCTCTAGGGAGGAGGAGGTACTTGGCCAACCCAACCCGAACACTCTCCGCTCTTCCCTTGCCGTTGCCTGGAACTTCCCTCTCCGGTTGTAGTCATCGCGCCTCTTTGACGTTGTTCGCCCCCGGTTTCAGAGAGAGACGAGGTTTTCGAGGAGTATACGTTTCCCCTCCCCCCCCTCTCTCCCCCTGCAAAGTCGACGTTTACCTCCCCTCTCTCTTTTGTCACCTTCTCGCACTTAAATAGACTACTCTCCCCCCGGCTCGAGGAAGAAAAGAGGGCCGGGTTTTTCCTTCATCCCCGTTTAATCCAACAGGGGACCAAATTTCCCCCTCATGAGTAATTGCGATTTCTCCTCCACGGTTAATGAGTACGGTTTCGGAATTTTTTTTTTTTGTTACGGCCGGCAGAATCGCACAGTCCCCCACGCTAGAGTTTCCCCCCATGAGCTCCTCTCTGGTGGGTATACGCAGGGAGATAGCCGAGGTTTTAAGGCTTCCCCCCCGTAATCCTCTCGGCTTCTATGTCGAGATCTTTGCCTGACTTTCCCCAGGCTCTACTTGATCCCTTTCCTTCAACTTGCTGACCTCCAGGCGAGTCTCATCTTCACGATGCGCTGAGGGCACGCTGGGCTTCCTTCTTGATAGTTCTTTTCCATGTCAGCGAGTTCAAAATTTCGGGTTCGGGGTCTTTCAAAGAGATTTCTAACCTATCCATCTTCCCTATATCTATATCTTTTCCTCACTAATACATTTTTTTTTTTTCTCTAGAGGGTTTCTCCTTCCTGGGTCGAGGGTATAAAGCCCAGCGTCCTTTTTCCCTACCCTTTCCCAGATGCCAGTAACCTTCACGATCACATCGGGAACAACACTTCCCTCAGCATGTACTTCTCCATAGCATATCCTTTCATCCATGAAAAGTTCCTATCCTGCGCGTCCGGTGGGCGTCCTAGAATCCTCCCCCCTCCTCCTATCCCCGAGACCCTCTCGTTTGTAAGGAATTAAGACATTCCTGCTACCGTTTCCCTCTCCCCCCAGGCTGCCCCACCGGAGGAGAGGTGGTTGAGAGTCTCCTTTTTTTTTGTGCGATTAGTAGACAAGCGTCCCCCTTCGGAGTTCCTCCTTCCTCTGATTTCCGGGAAGGCTTCAACCACCCCCAAACTTGTCCGCCCAAAGGCCTAAGGTTTCCCCCCTTCTTTTAATGGGTTGACGCCCTGACTTCTTTTTCCCTTTTTTTTCCCCCTGGACCCCCCCCTATTTTTTCGGATGGGCTCGTTCGGAAGCATTTCCCTCCTGACTTCCCTATTTTCAGTGCGCGGCCTGTCTCAAAAGACGATCTTTTTTACTTCCTATATCTCCGGGTAGGGACGCCATGGTATTTTGGACCGCTCTTTCCCCTTCTTCTGCGTTCATTGTTTCCTCTGTGCGCCCGTTTCCCCCGCTCGCTCTCACCGCCCGCACCTGAACAGTTCCATCCTTGAAGCTTATAGGTAATCTGATTTCTGTTTCCCTTTGCCTCGAAGCCCCCGCAGTCCAGAAGAAGCTTTATACCCTAGATGTTGATTTTCCCGCTCACCATTCCTGACTTAGCCGACTAGCTTTGTTGCCATCCATCTCCTCTTTAAAAGCTCCCCCTCTCCGTCGCACGTTAGAAGGTACCTTCGTTAAGTGTTCAGTGCTGGCCCTCTTGCAGGTCCCTACCACGAATTCCTCCCCCCCCCTCCTTTTGTTTACCCGAGTGAAGTACAGGGGGCCCCTTTTCTTCTCTTTAGGGGATGTGGACAGAAGGAGATGTTAGTCCCTTGATTTCCCTTGGCTTGTCAGGGACCAGCTGCCTCTTTTTCCCCCAGAACGTCCCCTCCTTCCGTGCGCCCCTCTTTTATACAGCTGCCCCCTCCCCTTCCTTTCCGTTCTCTCCCTCGTACGATGCTGGCCCCTTAAACCCATTTGTGGTTATTCAATCCTTCCTTCCTTTTCTCTGATCTTATGGCGGGGTCCTTCCCTTCTTCCGGTTCTCCCAAAGTTCCTTTCTTTCTGTCGGGGGTTTTTTTTCCCTTCCTTTCACCCGTTTCTCTATTTAAAAAGTCTACGCGGGATTCCCTTATGGCACCTGGCTCCCCCCTGTTGATGCCTGATATTGTGAATCTCCCGCTTTCCTCTCGGTGGTATTCTTAGATAACCCGGCGACCCGAGAACCTTTCCTCTTTTGCTGAGAGAAAAGGAGTGATGGTACTAAATGCCTGGGCGTTCTGAGGTCTGCGATCGAACGGTCCCTCCCTTTTTTTCCTGTCGGGGTGCTTTTTTTCACCCTGGTTAATTCCGGACGATACTATTCTCCCCCACTCTTGCCCTCCCCCCTTGTTTTGCTGCTTTTACAGGAGGAGAGGGTTGCCGCTCGTTCCCCTTTAACTGGACCAACAAGAACGGATCGACCCCGGCGCCAACCCCCTCTCCCAGGAACTCCCTTTCTTCCAGTCTGGGATGATGATTCTCTCTTTTCTCTTTGTGGTCATACTCCCTTCCTCTCCAGACCCTGTTACTCAAGATGAGCGGGCCTGGGGCTTTTTGGTTCGCCGGCGGCTTTTAGTGACCTTTTCTTTCTTTCCCCTTTTTTGCAGTCCGAGCACGCCCCAGCGATCCTGGTCATCCCTCCCACTGGCCTGTCTCTCCCTGGGTCGTGTCTTCGTCCCCTTTTTTCTTTTCTTTTTACTCTTCCTTTTTCCTCCCTCCCAAAGGAAAGAAACGCTGCCTTTTGTCGCCGCGCTCACTCATAGTATTCCCCCTCCCCCCCGTTCAGTTTGCCTGAAGCACTACGGGGCGAGCTCCGCCACTTCGGCGTTCTCTCCCCCTCCTTCTGCCTGGGTTGAAGTCCTTTTCCCTACCCCCGATCTGATTGATTTTCTGGCGGACTCGATAGTCCCCCCCGTCTGTCGACAGTTCCTGTGCTTTTTCTTGTGTATTCATTTCGTTCTCTCCCCCCGTCGGCTTCACCCGACCTACCCTCCCCTCTCGATCAATTCTCCCTATCCGACCCTTACATACGACACTTTCTTTCCCCTCCTTTTTGACATGAAGAAACCGATGTTTTTGGTGAACGGGTGCCGGCATCTGAACCCTTCCTCTGGCACCCCTTCTTCTGGCAGAGGGAGGATACCTTTTTGTTGCTGGGAGGCTCTCCTGATGGTCTGGTCACATGAATTTTTTTTCTGGTAAAGGAAAACACCCCTTTTACTCTGGAGTCCCTTCGTATTCCCTCCTCCCAAGAGCTATTGTCCCCTTTTCCTTCCTCTTAAACAAGTTTTTCCTCTCGGCCTGGATTGTCGCCTTTTCCCTTTCATATTCGGACGACGCGTGATAGATACCCTCCTCGTTTTCTCCGGAGCTGTTTTTTTTTTTTTTTTTTTTTTCATGAACTATTTAGTCGTTTGGCGACGTCGTGTTGATGCATCTCCTCTTTTTGTATAAGAAGTTGTTTTGGTTGGTTGTTTCCCTTCTTCTTATACGCCCCCCTCGAGAGACCTCTATTTCTCCGAAGATCGACTGGTGGTAGGCGTAGCCTTTTCTGGAGTAATCTCTGGATTTTTCTCTCTTGAGTTTTGTTACGCCGGTACACGTCTCCTCTTCCTTACCCCTCGGACCCGGCTCTCTTTCCAAGGGGTGCACGACCTTTCTACTGTCCTCCTCAGCCTCCTCTAGATGAGTGGTGGCCCACGGCTGATCACGTTTCCACTCTACTCATCGTATGAGAAAGAGCGGGTATCCCCTTCTTTCTTTAGGTTTTTTCTGAAGCCCGTGGGGCGTAAACATTTTTTTTTTCCCGGTACCACGAATGCTCATCTTCTGGAGTGATCTTCTGGTCAACTAATGCGTACAGTCTTTACCTTTTTTTCCCTTTTACCCTTTACTAACAGCAACACGCCGAGTCCAGGCTCCTTCTTTTTTCTTTTGATAGGACTTGATCCCCCCCCTCGCTTTTCCTGGCTTTCCAGACTCCGCAGCGGTTCTCTTCTCTCTCTTTCTTGCTTTTCCCTCAGGTTTAACCCCCTTGAGCAGAAGTGATAAGCCCCCTTTCCTTCTCTCCTTACGTCGGGCGATGCATGGAAATACTGAAAATTTTCTCCTTCTTTCTTACCCTTTTTGAGCGAGGGACCTCAGCGAGGTCTTCCCTTTTCCTTTTGTGTGGTTCTCTTAGGAGGGACCAGAGACGCGAACCATCTCTCTTTCCTTCAGTTTTCTTCTCTCGTCGAGGTTTTCGGGTAACATAGTCACTCCCCCCCCTCCCCCTCCGGGAAGCTCCTCAGGTCACCTTCATCACCATCCCTTAATGAATCCCTCCTCTGTTCCAGTATTAAAGGAATGGACCTCTGGATGGTTCCCTGAACGTTTAGGCCCCTTTCTTCCGTATGGGAACTGAAGTCGAGCCCCCCGTCTTCTCCTCCCCCCTGATCCTATTTCTTGGCCGCCGCCGTTTGGACACTTATTGGTCATAAGCGTCTCCCCCTCCCCCCGATGTCTCTGGGTGAGTTCTAAGTGTGAATCATCTCCTTTTGTCTTTCCTCGGTGCCTTTCCCCTGTACCACCAGGGCCGCTGCATTACTCTTCTGTGAAATGCCCTTTTTGAAGCACCCAACCGGTCGCCAGCGGATTTTTCCCCCCCCCCTTTTAGTTTAATGGTGAACTGCCCAGAAACTTGAAGGTTTTGATTGAAACCTTTTTCCCTCGCTGGTCGTGGGCGCCTTTCGAATAAGATCGGTCTATGTTTCACGTGCTCCGTTTTTTACTCCCCCTTCCCTATCTCGGCGGAGACTTTTCTGAGTTCCATCGGGTCGGGACTCCCTTTTCTGTACGCCGTATCCGAATGGACGCCCCCCCCCCGCCTTTTTTAGCGAACCCCTCTCACCCCTCCTTGCTCTTCTCCCCTATAGAGCCGACTAAGGCGGTTTCTGGTTCGTTTTTCACCCCCTCTGTCTGGCTGCTTGTTAGCAGTTATGCCCTCCCGCGTCTTCTACCCTCCCTTTTAGAGTCACTCCACCACGTAGCATTACTCTATAGATAGGGCGCATCCGATCCCGTCAGTCTCGACTTTCGTTAGTCCGCATCCTCTCCCCTTCTTCCACAGGTGTGTGACGCTCATTTGCCGACTTCTCCCCCCCTCTTTTTTTTACAGGTCACAGCTTCCAAAGATAGGGTTGAGTTATTTTTTCAGGGTTTACCTTCCCCCAGGAGATTGTGCCTTCCGCGACCTCAGATCTTTCCAAGGAGTAGCGGGCTTTCTAAAAAGATAGCCGTTGCTGCCTTCTCTTTCGTGTTGCTCGCCGATTTCCGTGCTTTCCCCCTTTCCCCACAAGTTTTTCTTCCACATTTCGTTTTCTTGAGGTCGTGATATTTGGCCATGTGTCTGATTCCTTTCCTCACTTTTTCCCTTTTTCGGTTAGTTTTTGACCTAGAATCAACTGGTCCCCCTCTACTCCCCCCCTTATGCTTCTCGCTGGATAAGCCTTTTGGGTCACTGCCTCATAGGAGGACTTAATTACTATCGTCCTCCTACGCCCCCTTGATAGTAGCTTCTTTTCTAGTGTGAAGACCGTCTGCCGCTTGTGGAGGAGTTCTTCCCAAGGTTCTTGTTCCTGCACGGACAGCGGCTTACGTATCCTTCTCTCGCTGAAAACTTTTTTTTTTTTGGGCGTTTGCTGGCACCGAGCCCCTGAAGGGCTTCCTACGGCAAATCCCCTACTGGCTAAGGCCAGGGTGTCTTTTAAGGATCTTGGCGTTTCTCCTTCCCCCTCCAACAATGCCCATTTGTCAAGAAGGCTGCTCGCGAGGCTCCCACCTCTCCCTTCAGAGTATCTGCTTTCCCTTGTGGTAG
>Ga0179591_1251754_pt1 | contig 10234 bp, 22 predicted proteins | sample CZOMad2_1_08_16f_FD_182891 | JGI IMG/M metagenome (GOLD analysis project Ga0179591, IMG submission 182891) | Vadose zone soil fungal communities from Angelo Coast Range Reserve, California, USA - CZOMad2_1_08_16fungal (PacBio error correction) | ecosystem: Environmental > Terrestrial > Soil >... | reverse complement strand
CGGATTTGTTTTTCCCTCGACATTAGAGCTGGTGCCCCCTTTCCTGTTTCTTTGCATGTGTTAAGTGATCTGAGACCCCCCCTTTTTACCGTGTGTTTTTGCTAACCAAAGCCCTCTCCTCTAATTCTTCTTTTTTTTGCGAAAAGCTCTCGTGCCCCGGTCGTTTCGGGGTCTTCATCCTTAGGTGCCTTTTCTAACCCACGGCACCTCGTTTCTCTACTGAGCTGGTCTATGTTGCTGGTTTCCCTTTCCAAGGTTTCCCGTTGAGTGGATCTTTTTCCCTCTAGGACCCTTCTTCATGGTTCGACCGGAGCTTTCAAAAAGGGCCTTTTTCCTCCCCTCCCTTTCTGGATAGTCTCGAAACGACCCCCTCGCGGCTTTCGTTCTACCGGGAGATCCGATCCTTGTCCCCTTTTTTTTCTTCTTTGAGTTTTTTTTCTTGAGGAGGGGGTTTCGGTCTGGCGCGGGCCAATCGGATTCTCCCTATGACAGAGGACCTCCCACCATTTGTTGCCTTCCCGCACTTACCCCCTGGGAACACACCCGTGCTAATGATCGCCTTACCCCTCTTGTTTTACAAGGGACGTGCCCTTTTCCCCACAAATTTGCCGTGATGCTCACACCCCCTGCAAAATGGATCCTCCCCCCCCCTTCCCCTCGTGCCTTTTTTCTTGTCCCCACGTGCAAGGACTTGAACCCTGGCGTAAAGGTGTTCCGGCAAACAAATGTGCTTTTTTCCTTTACCTTTGGTTTTCGGAGTTTTGCGACTGTCCCCAAGCTTGGGCCATTTCTCTTGTGTCCGCTCCTACCCCCGTCCACCTTACCAAGGAGTAACCAGATTGGAATTTCATCTTTGTGAATTCTCTTTGCTGATCACTTTATTTGTTTGGACCTTCATTAAGGCCCATTGGCTGGACGTCCCCTACTTCTCATTGGAGATTCACATTCTTCCCCCCTCCGACCAGATTAAAGTTCCCTTTCCCCCTGCAATCTTTCTAACCTTCAAGTCGAAGCACGTTTTTATTAGAGAATTTTAAGCTGAATAAGAATCTCTCTGGGGTCTAGTCTTTTTAATTCTTTCCACTGCACGGACCAGGGACAATGTTTAGATAGAAGATATCGCCCGGTAACCTTCTCCGATGGTTCCGAGTTTCTGGTCCCAGAAAGTTTTAGGGACCAATGCTTTCTCCCCCGACGGCCCTCTGATGTTTTTTCTTCTTTTCCCACCCCTGGGGAAGTCCGTCTTCTCTAGGAAACGACCACAATTTTCCCCTCTTTCCTTCCCCCTCTTCCTTACGGCTCTCAACCCCCCTTGAAAACCGGTCTACGGCGCCCCCCCCACCCTGAGGAGTCGGTCTGCTTGCTTCTCCTTTTGAAGGGCCCTCTTCCCCTTTCCCCCCACCCCAACCCCCCGGTGTCCCCTCCCTATTCAACGCGGCATTTTCCTTCGATTCAATCCCCCCGACTTTTCCTCCGTCGTCGGGGTCCTGTGCCCCCCTGGTTTTGCAATGTCTTCCCCACAGGAGCCTTCCCTTTTTTCCCTTTTTCCTCCCAGTGCCGTCTCTCCTTTACCCGTGTGGACGGCTCCTTCTTTTCTGTACAGGATTTTTTCGGCTTTCGACACAAGGCCTTTCCCTCTTCCGGTAACCATAATCGGTTTCTTCCCTCCCAGGCATTTTTGTAGGCAAAACTTTCCTCCCCTTGACTCTGTTGCCTTTTTTCCCTGACGCCCAACTTCATCGAGACCAAGTCCTTTCTTTTCCTCCCGTTTAAATCCGCGTCCCGGCCCCCCGGACGATTTTTCTTTTACCCTGCTTTTGGCCTTTCTTCCTCCACGGGACTTGATCGCGATCGTCCCCCCTTCCCCTCAAAAGGGGGCAAGTTGGGTCGAGGAAGTTGCCGTTTGCCATGGTCTCTAAGAGCTTTTTTTTTTTTTTTTCCTTTTTTTTTTTTTTTTTTTTTTTTTTTTTTTTTTTTCCTTTTATTTTTTTTCTCCCCCCCCCCCCTTTTTTTTCCCCCCCATCTTTGCGCACCAAAGGCCTTTCGTCTTTTTGCCTGATCGGGTCTTTGATTCTCAAAAGGGCGACTCCCCCATTCTTCCGACTTTTGCAGCAGTTTTCCCCCTTCTACCTTCTTGTATAACACAATTTTTGTTTTTCGTGGAAGCCGACTCGGTCCTTCGATTGAATGCTTCCCCCCCTCCCCCATGTTTTTGAGACGCGACACCAGCTTTGTCTACGCTTCCCCCAATCCTTTACTTCCCAGCTGATTCTTCCCCTTCTTTTTCCCTTTATTGGTGGAAGGGGCTTTCCCCTGTTCCTGACGTTCAGGTTGTACTCCTTTCACCTTTTATCAGGTCGACTGGGCCGCCAAGTCCCGGTATTCCCCAAAATTACGACCCTCCTCTCTTTTCCACAGGCCGTTGTATTCCTCCCACCCGCCCCGCCAGGCGGTAGTTCCTTTTGAGTCCCATCGGGGAGTTTCTCCTTTTCTTCCCTGCCAGTGAATGAATGAGCGGGCCGTTTTGTCCACATCTCTCCCCCAATGGGACGAGTTCTTTCTTTTTTGGGTGATGTCTGAGTCCTTTTTTTTTCAATTAATGAATTGGACCTTTGTCTAAGTGAGAATTCCCGTCAGTGTTTTTTTCCTTTACCCCTGCTGATGATCGCTTGGATTTCCGTGCGTTTTTCCCCCCCCCCCCATTCTTTCCAGGGACGCCATTCCAACCTTTTTCTCTCAGGGGAGAGTTTTCCCTTCTGGAAGTGCTGACCCCGTGTTGAAGTAAATCTTTTCTTTCTCGAGGGGACATTACGCTGGTCCCTCCCCTTCCTCTTCTTTTCATTAGTGGATGGGAGGTTTTCTGATTCCTCATTCGTTTTTCCTGGCTATTCCCCTTGATTCCGGCCCCCCTTTTCTTTCCTGAACCCTGTCTTGGCCACGTTATTCCATTTGGAGCACCCCCCCCCTTTCTTCTAAGAATGTGGGAATTGGACCTGCTTTTGTGGATGGGTAACCTGATCTTAGGAAAGAGACTCCCCCCCCCGACTCGCTGTTGAGAGGACGATGGCTTCCTCTCCCTTTTATTTAAAACTGACTTTTCCTTCCCCGTTTCCTGCAGCAAACCCTACAGGTTGTTATTGGGATACTTCCGTTTTCGGATCTTGTTTTTTTTTTTTTTCCTTTTCTGGGTCTTCAGGCTGTTTTCTTTTCACATAGATGCCCTTTCCTTTTTTCCGTCGGAAATGCGAGCCCTTTTTCCCTCCCTACACAAAGGTCCTTTTTCTGCGGCCCTGATGAGGTTGGCTTATTCCCCCACAGCGGAGGAGTCATTTTCAGCCATCTTTCTGTTAATATGGCAGTTTTTTTTTTTTCTCTCCTTCCTTATGGGAGGAATCGTATGGGTTAAATTTTTTTTTTCTTTCCCGGGTGCTTGGTGGTCATTTCCACTTTTTGTGTCGTCATCTCTGAAAAGTCCTTTCTTTTCTTTTTTTTTTTTATTCAATGATTTCCCCCGTATTTCGGATCTGCGGTCCTTTTCTTGGTTTCTGGGTTGGTCCTGATGCTTGAATCCTTTTCCTTCCCCTTCGTCGGAAAGAATTTCCCCCCCCTCCCCCCTTCTATCCTCGTTGACCCCCCCTTCTTTTCTTCCGTCTCTTTTCCGGCCCCCCCCTTCCTTCGCGCCCCCCTTTTTTGATGAATGTAATGGTTTTGCTTTCTCAGTTTTCCTTCACGCCTTCTTGTCCGTCCAGACACTGACAGTGACCTGACTTGTAGTCCCATGGTTTTTTTTTTCCTCTTACAACTTTTCCCCCCTCCCCCCCCAGTTCAAAAATGATGAGGTGGGGGAGGTTTTTTTTTTTCTGAGTTCTTCCTTCGTTTTTCAGTTCCCACCTTCACAATGAACCCCCCGTCGGCCGCCTTCCCCTTCCCCCTTTTCCCCCCCAACGAAGTCGTAGTGGGTGAGGCCCTTCTTCATCCTTCCCCTCTGTCTAGATGTTTCCCCTTCGAGTCCTTCTTTTCAAGGTCACCACCTTCCGTCCGCCCGACCCATGTGCTTTATCTTTTTCCCGTGATCGCCCACAACCTTGCCCCCGTGCTGTTTTTGCTGGGCCCTTTCATCTTCTTTTCTTTTCCTTCCCGATCACCTGTTCCCCACCGAATTACTAGCTCCTCGATGTCCTGTCCCTTCCTTTTTTTTCCCCCTTTTCGTTTTGCCATTTTTTTGGTTTTCTTTGTTCCTGGCCCTTCAAACATTCCTGGTTTTCCCCTTATAGACCGGCCCCTCTTTTTTCCCTCGAACTCCAATGCGTTTCTTTCTCTTTTTTCCCCCGGTCCACCCGTCTTGCCACACCTCTTCTTTTTCTTTTTTGTCGGCCTTGAAGTTCTTTGCTCCCCATGCCGGAAGTCTGGACCTTATGCGGTCCTCCGCTGATCGTCTTCATCGTCGTTCACTCCTCTTTTTTCTTTGCATAAAATGGCACCTTTTCTTTTCTTCTGCGGATGAAACCCCGTCCGTTCCCTCTTTATCATTCTCCTTCCATTCCACCTTTTGCGGTCGCTTCTCGGGGCTTTTCGAGAAGGTCATCCACCTTTTACCCAGTTGCCAGTCTTGGGGCCTTTCCCTTTTTTTTCCCTTCACCCCTCCTTGCCCTTTCTGCTTTTTGCTTTTCCTCCCGTGCTTTCCCCTTTTTCTTTTCTTGTCCTGATAAATATGGTGGCTTGTCAGGGCCTGCTCGTCCCCGTTCCCTTCTGTGGCGGTGCCTTGACCCCCCTTGACCATAAACCTCCCTCATCTGGTCAACTTTTCCCCCCCCCTATAAAGATACCCACGCTCCCCGTCGTTCTTCTTCTTTTTCTACCTTTTGGTCTTTTTTCGGGTGTTTTTTTCTTTCTACAACATCCTATTTCTTTCCCGCCAAAAGATGGACTGCAGTTCCCCCGCTTTCTGTCGTCTATTCGCATATCTTTTTTTTTTTTCCCTTCCATTCCCCTGTTGCTTTGATTTTCTTTTTTTTCTGTTTTCTCTTGTCTTCGGGCTATCTTTCTTTCCCCTTTCTTTTGCAAATTAACTCATCTCATCTTTTCTCCTTTTCTAAACGAGGTGGTATGATTTTTTCCCCCCCCTGCCGGAGATGGAAACCTTTTCATTTATGCCTTTCTTTTTTTTTATTCAGGCTTTCAATGATTCATCTTTTTGCTTCGTCTTATTTGACGGTGGTTCAAACTCTTTGAGTGGAGGACTCTACAGGTTTTATGCTCTTTTCGGGTATCTCTCTATTTTCCTCCTCCTTCTGTTTTTTTTTTTTTCTCTTTTGGTCGACTTACCGGAAAATAGCTCCGGATATTCTCCCCCCCCCCCCTTTTTCTTTCTCCAGCGTTGGATCGAGGGATTCCCCACGCGTTTTTTTTTTTTCCCCTCTACGCCATTCCTTCAGTCCCCTGAAATTTGACTTTTTTGTCCTGGTGTCCCACAACAGCGTGGACCACCCTTCTTCCCCCCTTTTTTCAACCTCTCGGACGCTTAGTGCAATGCCCCCATTTTCCGGCCTTTGATCCCCTCCTCTTTCGAGCCTCCCCCTTCCCCTCCCTATGATTTTCTTTTCTTTCCCAGATACTGATTCAGCTTTCGACGCTCGTTGACTTGTCATACGTTTTTTTCCCCCGGATTCTTCCCTAGTAGGGTGTAGAGACCCCCCCGTAAAGTTTTTTTTTCTTCTTCTGTCAATCCTCCATGTGCACTTTTTTCTTTTTCTCTTCGTTTGATTCCCTGATGATTTCTTTGCTCTCGTTTGACATGTTTTCTCCGCCCAAAGCCCTCCTTTCCCCCTTTCCCTCCCAAGGCGGAGGCAACAGATGTTCCTCGTCTGCCCCTCTTTTCAGACATTTTGCCTGAACAGCCTTTTTCCCTACCTATAGTGAAGACCTTCAGTGTTTTTTTTTTGTTTTTTTCCCTCCCTTTCCCACCCCGGAAACTGGTCTCGGCCGGTCTTCTTCCCTTCTTCCCTGTTCTGCTGAATAGACCTTTCTCCCTTCAAGTTGGTGCTTTTTCCCCTTCTCGGGTTGATGGCCCGGCAAGTTTTGGCGATTTTTTTCCTCAGGATAGACCCTTTTTCCTTTTTTTCTTGGGGGCTGGGCGTTGACTACGATTTCCTCCCTATTTTTTTCCCTGGCGTTCCGGACCCTTATTTCCCTTCTTGCCTTGTTTTAGTCTCCCCCCCCCCGACCGGTTTTGCAGGCCGTCAGACTCCCCCCCCCCCTTCCTTTGGCCGCGGTTTTTTTATTTTTTCCTCCCCCCCCCTTCCCTGGTCCCTTGACTTGGTTTTCTTGTTTGCCCGATTTTTTTTTTTTTCTAGTCTATTTCCCGTTCTAAGCCCTTCTTTCTCCCCCACCCTGATCGAACACCACTCTTTTTTTTTGATCCAAGATCCAGGTTCGGATCGAGTTTTGCTTTTCTTCTCTTTATTTTTACCTTTCGCGGGTCTTTTTCACACTGTTTTCCATTTTGATGGCGCCATCTTTTCCCCGTGTCCATTTGGGATCGGCCCCCCTTCTTCTCTCCCCTCCCCAATTCCTGGTTTTTTTTTCTTGTTTTACAGACCTCGGCCCCTTCCGCGGTGTTCCCCCTTTCTCCGAGCTGCTTTGATTTCTTTCCCCTTCCTCCCCCCTCTCCCCCTTGTTTTTTTTTTCTTCTTTTGAGCGATGTCGTCCTTTCCCCCTTCCTGAATTGGTAGGGGGGTTTTCCTTGGGTCTGTTTTCCTGTAAACCCCCGGATTCCCCCCCCCCCTTCCCTCTGCGGGATGGACACCCTCCCCCCCCCCCAAGTGATTAGCTTTGGTTCGGTCCCCTTTCAGGGAGGTTACACCGCCCCATTGCATAAACGCCTTCCCCCCGGATATGGCCTTATTTTTCCCCCTGAAAGCTGCTGTTTCCTTTCACTTCTTCTACTCACCTTTTTCCCTCACTTTGGCCGTAGGGGTCGCGTGAAGCCTTTTTTTGCGGGACCTCGTGGGTATGTGTTTTTTTCCCTGTCTCTGACCGATTTGCCGATTGAGCCAGCCTGCTTTTTGTGCCCCTTCGATTGAATCCGAGTTCGCCCCGTTTTGTCTTCCCCCCCCCCTTTCAAGAACTTTTGGACCCCCCCCCCAAGACTAGCTGGGATTTCCCTTGACGTCCCCTTTTTTTCCCCCCTGAAGCTGTCCTCCCACCTTCACCTCGACTGTCTCCGGCCAATACGCCCACTGCCTCTTGCGTTGTTTCCATTTAAGAGCTCGAGAGTTTTGATGACCCCTCCGCCTTTTTTTTGGCCACCTTCTGGTTTCCGGATTTCTCATGGGAGGTAGACCAGGGTTTGATATTTTTTTTGTCCTCCCCCAGATGAAGACACCCCCCCACAATCCTCCCCCAACGATATCCCAACTTCCCTTCTTCCCACGCCACACATGGCACACCTTTTTTTTTCCTTTTTGCCTTCCAACTCGTGATGGATATATATCCCTGACAGGCCACAGCGGGCGAGTGGTCTTTAGCTTTCTCCTTCCTTCCCAGGGCCGTCGCCCCAGGAAGGTCTTTCTCCCCCCCTATGGGTCGCCATTGGTGACTTCTTCCTTGATTGTACCCCCCCCTCCCCTTGTTTTTGGTCACGCAGGCACTCTTCCTCTCCCCCATGCCTAGCCGATTCGTACCTCCCACAGCCCTTCTCTTCAGACGGCTTGTTCCGTCCCCCCCTCTTCATTTCCCCCCTTACGACTTCCCCAGCGTTGTCCTTTGCCCCCCCGTCCAGCCCGGGCCCAGTGCCTTTTTGACTGAAATCTGCACCCCATTATCCTTTCCTTTTTGTATGGTTTTCGGTCGTCCCTTTTTTTTTTTTTTTGCCCATTTTTTTTTTACGAAATCTCCCGGATCAAGTTTTGAGTACATTCTTGACGTATCGCTTTTCCTTCCTTTCAGCACAGTCCAGCCAGTTTACTTGCCAGGTTCCTCAGAACTTCTCTTTTTTTCTTGGGAAGGATTTTTTGATCCTTCCCCCCCTCATTGCCTTGGGCAGTGAGCCCCCCCTGCTTTCCTTATTGTCTTCAATGCTTCACTGACGCCTTTTTGTTTTTCGTGGTTCGTTTTTGTTTCCCCCCCTTGACCTGTGGAATTTTGTTCGACGGTTCCTCCTCTAAGCGTCGATTTGTCCGGCCTTTCCTCGAACCTGTTTCTTTTCTCACACCGTGACGTACTTGCCTTGTCCTTTCCCTGCCAACATTTAAAAAGTTTTCCTTCCAGTACCCTTTTTTTCCTTACTTTCTCCTGCCCTTTTTTTACTTGAGCTGTCTCCCCCACCTTGTGTTGGTTTGCTCCCTTTTTATCCTGGCATCGTCGGTTAAGAGCTTCTTTTTGAGTTGCAGCCAGGTACCTCTGTTTGAACCCTTCTTGAAAACCGTTTTCGGGCAAGTTTTGGTGCTGGCACCCTACATTGGTGCGATCTTCGCGTATGATAGTTCCCAGTCTTCCCTCACACCCCCCGGTTTGCCGCTGTTTTTCTGACCCCACTAGTGCTCGTATAGACAACCCAGGTCACTTTTCCCCTGGTCCCCCCCATTACTTTTGGCATTTCGATCGGCGAGTCTGGGCGGCTCCCTTCCCCGGACGCTGTTTCTCAGCCCCCAGCTCCTTTCATTCTTTCGCGGTGCTTTTCCCCGGGCTTCAACCCCACTTTCCCATTTTGTTTTTTTTGATTCTAATCCCCTTTTGGTTTGTCTCCCCGTTGGCCGTTCGCGTCGTTTTTTGCGAGTTGTTTTTCCCAATCCTTTTCGCGATCGATGATGAACGATTTGTTTTGCTTTGCCCCCCCCTTTTCGCCGTCAAGCCGTTGCATCTCCCCTGGGTGAGACCAGAAGTTTCGGCGGTCACCCTTTCTCTGACGAGTTCCTTCCCTTCTTGGACTTTTTAGCCCCTTTTTTTTTCAGGCCATTCATTTTGCCCCTTTCTGGTGCAGGGTGACCTCTTTCTTCTTAGATACGTCCTCTTTTCTCTCGCTGAGTTTCGGCTCGGCCCCCGGGCCGGACCGTTGTCTTTGCATCGTCATTTTGTGTTTTTTTTTTCTGCGAGACAACATTGAACGCATTCCTTGTGGCGTCCTTCTCAACCTGTTTCCGGTTGATTTTCGACCCCCTTATCGGCACACCCCACTAAAAGGGGCTTCTGTCGTCGGTTTTTGTCTGATACTCTTTTGCGCCTTGCCCTGTTCACCAAGGGCGCGGCTTTTTCGACTTTGCATCTGTGGTAGAGAACCGGGCCCTTTTTAGTTTCCCCCAAGTCCTCGTACACAGTCTTGCGCCAGGCCTCTCTACCCCAGGCTTTTTTTTATGACAGTCCCCCTTTCTTCGGTAAGCTTCCCGCTTACTCCGCGCTCGGCGTTTTTGTGCGCGTTAACTTTCTGAAAACCCGACGGTTTTGACTTTGACCTTTTTAGTGTCTCCCCTCTTTCTGCATCATGGGTCCTTACTTTTTTTTCTCCCACATTGCGGCTTTTTCTCCATCATGGCGTCCAGGGTCCCCAGTTCTCGCGCAGATCGCGTTGTTTCATGTTTTTGATTCTCAGTGGCCGTCTTCCCGTTTCCAGTTGACGCCCCCCCGAGACCCCTTGCCAGCGTTGAATTGGCTTGTTTTGCAGTTCCCATGGGCCATCTTGGCAGGTACCTCATCTTTCTCCCACCTTACGTTTCGTTCCCCCCTTTTCCCACGAACACGACTCGGGGTTTTGCCCCCGTGTTTTTTCTGTATCATGTTTTTGTTAGCAGCACTCTTTTTCTTTCTTTTTGGGCGCCTTGTTCGTACCCGATGTTTTTTTTTCTTTTTTTCATCATACCGTGTCGTCCGGCTCCTCCCCCTTGGTCGCAGTCTCGGTCTTTTTTTTTTTAACGAGGCTGGTTTTTTCCGCTCTTCAACCCTCCTTGTTTGACCCTAACCGCCTATTCTCAGTTTTTTTTGAGCTCCTGACGGCCTCGTCTTATGACCTTTTACATATTTGACGGCTTTGGGGGGGGTCCTTCTTTCGATCCCCCCGCGCAAGTTTCCTTCTTTTTTTCGCTTGACCATTTCTCCTACCGCTTCCTTCGTACCCTCTTTTTCTGGTTCCCTAGCTTGCCACCCTATCCGCCGTCTTTTTTTGGTTTTTTCCCCACACCTTTCACCTAAGTCCCCAGCTCTTGCTTAGCATCTAGTTTTTTATTTTCTAACTCCTTTCAGC